>Ga0123354_10005443_pt1 | contig 18511 bp, 11 predicted proteins | sample TergutLab28metaG_2_FD_97872 | JGI IMG/M metagenome (GOLD analysis project Ga0123354, IMG submission 97872) | Labiotermes labralis P4 segment gut microbial communities from Petit-Saut dam, French Guiana - Lab288 P4 | ecosystem: Host-associated > Arthropoda: Insects > Digestive system > Gut ...
AATGTAGCACATTGTGGGTAATAATGTAGCACATTGTGGGTAATAATGTAGCACATTGTGGGTAATAATGTAGCGCATTGTGGGTAATAATGTAGCACATTGTGGGTAATAATGTAGCACATTTTAAATATGCTGTCTTCTTATTTACATTGTCTGTGTAGTTGGCCGTTTTGTGCCTGAAGAATAGAATGGGATGAAAGAAGAACAAACGGAGTAAGAAAGAAAGAAACGTAATATAGAAAGCTAGTTTTATCAAACGAAAGAAAGAGAAAATTTAACTTTTCTGAAGTTTCTTTGGCAGTGGCAGGTTGTCCTTCTCGAAAAGATGGTTTGGAGATGGTAAGGCGAAATTTTGCGATGTGAAGAAGTTGTCTTACTGCAAAGTGGACACATTTGGCGTTATGATTAGAAGAAAGAATATAAAACTTTACTGCTTATGGGATGAACTAAATTTCGGCTGAATTCCATTTAAAAGCTCATTTACCGCGGCACAGGAGACCAAATTGCTCTTGTCAAGGCAGTATAGTTAATATTTTAGAGGCAACTAAGCGATGTTTGTTGTGAGACTTGTCCGAGTCACATAAGTACCGCGTGGACAGTCTGGTTAGAATGCAGAAGTCTTAAGTTTAAAGCAGCCGGCGTATATTAACCACTTGGTCTTCAAGGTCTAAATTTCAGATATAAATCTAAACGTTATGGATTCAACATTAATTGCGCTGCAAGCACGGATATTTGTTCTTCCAATTACGTCTCGTCTGTGATCTATAACTTTAGTCCCCTGGTCTTCTTCTAGTGCATTTAACAGGAGACCAAAAATCATAGTGCGTAAACCGAAAAATGTAAACAGCCATCTTGTCGCTAAAATAATTTTGTACTATATTGACTCCCCTTGGGCTACCGTTACCCTTACTTTGGAGGCACGACACAACATAATTCTAGAAGTTCTGAACGTTCAACTCAACTTCTTACCGGCCAGTGCGTGCAGCATCATATTGTACAGTTACCAACTTGGTCACAGTAGTAACAGCCATGTTTGTCCCTCTGTCGTATCATATTCTCCAGTTCTAAAACCCATATTTTAAAGGTAACAGTAATTTCATTAAAATGACTTTCATGAGTCAATAGAAGCGCCCTTGTAAGGGGCTTTTGCAAAATTACGAAAAGCGACTATCACCTTCGACATAACTGTCTGTCCGCACTGAACAACTCGGCTCCCACTGGAGGATTTTCATTAAAATTGGTTTTTGAGTATTTTTCGAAAATCTGTAGAGAAATTTCAGGTTTTATCAGGATCTGACAAGAATAATGATTACTTTACATGAAGACCAATATACATTTTTCATCACATCTCGCTCAGTTCTTCTTAGAATAAAAAATGTTTCAGACAGATGTTGTAGAGAAATCAAAACAAATATTTTACTTTCAGTAAATTTGTTTCGAAAATCGTGCCTTGTATGAGATAAGGTGAAAAAAATATAGCAGAGGCGGAGTTGCCACAGGCAACAAAACAGTACATGCGCATTTAACGCGCGGTATCCAAGGCTACGAACACACGCTCATGTTACGTAATACTTATTGAATTCCCGCTGTAACAATGGTTGCATCAACGCACTTCCACATTTCGTTTTACGTACATTTCCTGTCTTGTTTTGCTTAAGTTGGTGGAAGACGTGTGGAATATTACTAAAGGCCCCACAGGTATTTGCAAGTATTGAGTAACAATGCATGAAAATAAAGTAAAATTATCTATTCTTCGCCCAGTATGGGTTTTTTTCTTAAATATCCCATTATAAAGTAACTGAATCCTTAAAGTTACAGTAACAAATTAAAATCAAACATGTCGCTTGCGTACATTAGAATTTGAAAGGTTTTTGTAATGCGGACTGGAATCGCACTTGAAAATTCAACCATAACGCCAGCCGCTAAGAGCGGAGCAATGGTTAAGGCGGTTAGTCTGCCGTCGTTAACGGCGAAAGCTTGGGTTCAATTCCAGGGCAAGGATCTCTGGCGGACCAATTGGTAAGAGGATAGGTTTCCCTCTGCGTACTTCTGTTTTACCCTGCCATTTTCATTCCACCAACGCATCACACTCATTTTAACCATCACCAACGTTAAGTCATGTTGTTAGTTCAAAGCGTTTTTAAGTAATAAACACAAACTAACTTGTCGCTACCGTAGATATTGGCAGGAGTACGGAATATGTTTTATGATAAACGTTTTTCATGACTCACCAAACAGTATTTTTTCGTTTGTGCACATTATAAATATGTAATGTTACATCGTCAAGAAAGGTAATTCAGTCGGTATCGTTTCTGACTTGCATACGGCAGGTATGTCCTTCGAATCTCTACTGAGACACCAACAATCCAGATCGTAGTTTTTGTGGTAATTATTAACCCTTCCAGGCATATACCAAAATGGTACTTCCATTAACGTCATAGCTGCTTCCTTCCACATTATTTCCAGCTCATTATTTACTAATCATTCTACTTTAAGACTCTACAAACGCTTGAGCTATTGTTGGCGTCCTTCAACAAATTCGCAAATAAAAAGTTATCGCATTTTTTACCATTTTAAGTGCATTTTAAAAGGTGATAATAGAATTGGCAATGGCGCTAGCGTGCAGTAAAATATTTCCAGCATAAAAAATATTTCAAATATAAGCTATGCTAATTTTATGTAAGAACTTTTAAGTGCGGTTTCTTTTTAAAGAAAACCTTCTCATTTCTATTTGAGCGTAACAGCATGTGAGAGTTCTAGAACAATCAAATTCGATTCTGACCCAAATTTTTCTCATAAATCTCTTTGTTCCTAACCAGTTTACGTTTTACAGACGGACGGACAGAAAAGCTACGCCGGAATGCAATTATTTTTGAACGTATGGCAAAGAACTAATGAAAAGCACAGGCATTATTTTTATGGATAATTTTCACTGTGTCATTAGGCCCAAACTAGAGTGGACGAAGTTCGACGTAAAAGTAGACTCTCAGATGGTAAGAGATTATTTGTGATATTCTTCAATTGTTGTATAGCATAAACTAAAAAAAAATGCATATTTTCTAAATTAATATTTTAATTTTTAATTTTGATGCCTTCTACACGTTTCAAACCCGAGGGTTCATCTTCAGGAAGACAGTTACGGTACGGTACATTTTACATGCATGGGTATAAGCAGTCTAGTGGGTAGAAGAACCCTCTTCTACTCACTAGACTGCTTATATCGATGCATGTAAAACTTACCATATTCTAACTGTATATACAACCGTCTTCGCGAAGATGAGCCCCCGGGTTTGAAACGTGTAGAAGGCATCAAAAAATTTAAAAAAAATTAAAAGTTTAATTTAGAAAATTTGCATTTTTTTATATTGTAAAATTACATTACAATGCACGGCGCAAGAAACATAATAAATCATCAGTTGTTATAAGGATAAGGAAATGAATGGTGTATAAGATGGACAGGCGTGAGAGAGATGACAAATATAAAGAAAGTTCGGTAGGAAGAACTGAATTGACGAGACCTCCAGCACCAATTAGGTGGAAATGAAATTTTAGTTTAGGAATAGAATATAAGGGCTTATATGTGATAAATTTAAAGGTATGTATGTTAGCTGTCGCGGGCTGTTTGAAGTACTACCCCGTCACATACTTAGGAAAACCATGAAAATGCGGCACTCCGACTCCAGTTTGAACGAAACATCTTCCGTCTAGGAGAAATGTGATCTGGATTGGATTCCTCTGGCTTAGGTAATGGAGCATTATCAAGTTCTAGTAACCAAGGAATTGCAATTTTAGTTTGCACAAATGAATAGTAGTTTCTTCACCTGTTCAGCCACCGATAGCTTCTCATGATTGATTTTGCTGTGTAGGCTTGTTCGGCCCGGAAGGTCACTGTACGTTGTCTCCTGCACAATTCTGCAGTCCGCCTGCGGGTCACACTGAATGCAGATGCCTCTTCAATCAGGCACAGTCGATAGAACCACTGCGAGATGGCATTAATTACTGGCCGATGAATGCCAACCGTCCTACTCACCGTCATGAAATTAGTGGCTTTTGATAAAATATCGATTTCAGCGTCAGTGTTGGTAGACCTGTGTTATGGACATATTCCTTGTTTACTTGCATTGACTTGCAGAGTGACCCAAATCTGTTGCACAGTCTCTATCCTTCGGCCAGCAGACATATTGCTTGCGGGAATGTTGATACTATGATTTCGCTGACTTAAAATCGATACAGTATAAAGCTACCTTATTTCCCTATATTGCACTGTAAAGTCACCATCCAGCTGGGTACGTAAGGTCTCATATTTTCAAGCAGTTGAATATTCATATTGGGTTGTGAAGTCCTACAGCCTTGAAATTATTCATAATTAGAGTCTACACAAATTTACAATGATAATTCATACAACAAAACCCTTTACACTAGGGCATTTTATTGATTTAGCCGTTCCCAGTGCCCGCGCGGTCCAAGACGTGGGTCTGCACCCGCTTGCTTGCTGGGATCGTGGGTTAGAAACCCGTTCGAGGCATGGATGTCTGTCTCTTGTCAGTTAGAGATCTCTGCTTCGGGCTGATCACTCGTCCAAGGGAGTCGTAACGAGTGTGGGGTGTCTGACTGTGACCTTGTAACCACAACAGTGAGGAGGCCCTGACTCACAATGGGCTGCTGCTCCATGAAAATAAAATTTTATTAATTTATAAATATTCTTCCTTTGTTTAGAATGTTATTTTCGACATGATTCGTATAGAGTATTGGAAATTACTGCTGGCCCTAAATTTGTTTCACACATCCATTAACAAGTGATGTTATATATATATTGTTATGGTGAAGACCTGCAACTCATGCAGAATATGGGAGGAACATTTTAGGACAGCCTTTGGACTAATAGGTCTATACAGGGTATGCAAAGCGTGATTCATGTAACTTCAATCAGATACGATATAACTACCACACAAGCAATACGTTGAAATTTCTCTTCAGCTATTATGCCTAACCTTACGATGAAAACCGTCAACGGAAACTTTATGAGCATAAAACGTCTCACACATCCTTCAGCGATAGGCTACAGTAACAGAACACATTAACCACCGTAGCAGCACTAATAGATCACTTGTAAGACGGATGTTTTGATGATCAATATATTTGCCACTTCATGATACAGTATAGATAACACGTATAGGAACTCCTACATGTTTCGACACCCTGGCGTCATCTTCAGGGAGTTGCTATAACAAAGGTGTATAAGCCATTCTGCTAACTGTTGGAAGAATAAGCTTAAAACTATGGACAAATTATATATTATAAGGTTGGATCGTTACCTTTGTTATAGTAACTCCCTAAAGATGGCACTTGGCTGCCAAAATATGTATATTTCTTATATGGGTTATGTATATCGCATCACGAAATGTATTACGTGTATTCCAACACAAGGAATACACGTGATATGGTATCCAGGTCCATCTCATATGAAATAAGACATGCTGCCAGCACACCTCAACGGTAATATCAGCTAACAAGTAACTTTAATAGGCACAAGAGACTCCCTGAAGATGGTTTTATAAAGTAAACCGAAACATGTCGGAGTTTTTTAAATAATTTTATAGTTTATCTTTTAATATTTAAATGTATCAGCATTAATATTAACTGATATACAAGTGCATAAGTTGGTAAAAATAAAGTGAATTGAATCAATATGCACGGTGCAACAGTGAAAGTCCATATTTCGTGTCGATTTTGTCGTATAGAGTCACTACGCAAGGTAGCCCTATTTCAAGAAATTGGACAAATTTTTTCTGGGCCATGGACGACAACTCGTGGCACACGTGCACAGAGTGGCACAATAAACGAATTTGCTTGATACGTAAACATATCTGATAAAGGTGACTTCTTCTTGCTGCTTAACAAATCCCCGCTTCCTATGAAACCCGCATTTACATCACCTACTTTATAAGAGACAACTTTTTTTAAACCCTGCGGATCTTTCCAAAACATTCAACTTTATTCCATGGAACAATAGCCCCTAGTGGGCCAGGACCTCCTCATTGTCGAGGCTTCACGATCAAACTCAGACACACCAGACTCATTATGACTCCTCTGTACGAGTGATCAGCTAGACGCAGAGACCTCTGGCTTCAAAACATAAAACACAAGAGACATTCATATCCCCGGTGGGATTCGAACCTTAAATCACAGCAAGCGAGCGACCGCAGACCCACGCTTTAGATCGTGCGACCATTGTGATAGGCAAATATCGTCCATTTTTTCTTCTTTATCTTTTGACTCTACAACTCTGCTTTGATTGTGGTCATCTGCGCCAGATCATACCATGCTTTTCTACCTTTAAAGAGCTGGATCCAGTCTCTCAGTTTAACTTATTTAAATCATTTATAATTTAATCTCTTCGATTAAAAAGATCACAGATTGGATCCCCAATGGAATAGGAACTAAATATCATACACATTTCAAATCCATTTTAACAATATCCTTCCATATACTTCAAAGCCTGTTTCGTGTTTTCCAACTCAAATGCATACGCATATTTTCATACCCTCCATTCCTATTGAATGTCTCACCAATCTCCTCCTCCTTGACTTAATTACTTTAATTACATTTTGTCAAGTGTACATACAATATCAAGTTACCTTTTTTTTTAACTGATATGAAATATAACTCAAGGCTAGTTATCTTGGGTCTTACAAAACTAACGCAGCGGAATGCATCAATCAAATGTGAAGATATGAATGTTATTTCTATGCAGTTTTCCACATCACTCTGTCACTTCTGTACTTTCAGATACACATGATGTCTTCAGGCCGCTATTCTCATATCCTCTGATAAAGCCCTAATATGTATTTATAAATATTGGCATTTATATTAAAGTCAGTTCATTGTCAAAAAAGATCGCACTCCTGGGGCAAAATAACGTTATTAGCTAAGATGCTTTTTTCCTGTGGCCTTGCTGCCCAAGGCAGACCATAATCCCCTCATGTTTAGAATTTGTAGATCACACACAATACCCACCATAATCGGTAGGGCTCCTCTGGACGTGTGATCAGCACGTCCCAGAGACCTCTTCCTGACAACACACAACACTCATAAGAGATAGACATCCATGCCTCCGGCGGAATTCAAACCCACAGTCTCAGTAGGCGAACCGCCGCAGACCTACACCTTAGACCGCGCTGTTGGCTGATAATATTCCCCTAAAATGAAGACAGTATTTTATTGTCCTACTGCAGGCCTTATGTCACCCGAACTCTGAACACCGCAGTACGGATTCTTTCACCTGTTTATTGGAAGACGAATTTAAGTAGGGTGACGTTCGTGGGTTCTGTTTGACACAGCATACAGCAATAATGCAGGTGGCGTTGAACTGATTTTTGCCTGAAATAAAGAAGGCCGCCGAAAGCGGTTTGGTGGTATGGTTAAAAATATTTTCGGGCCCTGTAACAAGGGCGGACGGGCTAAAAATCTTTACAGAAGGTTTGTATTTACGTACAGAAAAATATGCCATTCCCTGACTCTCAGTTTCAGAGCGATTTGGACTTCGTCCGAAATGTTAATTTTTTCGTACAATCGACAAATAATGATATTAAAGATAAAGACAAAACATATGCAACATAATAATTTTTATCGGCTCTCCCCCCCCCCCATCTCGAGGGCACTGACTGTATAACCAAAATATTGGATTGTTTAAACTGGCATTTTGTCTCATCATCATAATTAAGGAATTAGCAATTAATATTACTGGAGACCTGCACTTCGTCCATCCTCTCGAATTACAATTAAAGTAGAACATTTAGGGTAATTGATTTGTTTACCTACTCAGCAAGCTAGAGAGGTAGACTGCTAAATGTTTTAGTTTGTTGTAGGAAGAGTTAAATTGTGTGCCATTGTGAGAAACATTACAAAACCTTTCTCTAATTTTCCCCATTTCATCTGTCTCTTTCAGCAATTGAATGAGGCATGATTGCATTACAACTGGGGTAAATATTTGTATGTAATTTAATGAACCGTATTCAAAACATTGTTGACACATGCCGTTGTGGAACCGATTGTAGACTTGATTCAGCACCACACCATATGCAAAGATGATTATACATAATATAGTTAAGTTTATTGTCTGTTGTGTGTGTGTTTCAGTAAAGTTTGGTAGAATAGCACTATTTTTTTTCCGATGAAGCTATCAATGAAACTGCACCATTTCTTATTCCAGAATACGGCAATATTTGTACCAGACCACGGTGAAACACCTCGAACACAAGAAATGTTTTTAGGGACGTGTTTATGGTCGATTTAAAGGGCCTGTTTCTGCATTCACCCGAGTACACCGTCGCCCCCTCTCAGGATTGACAGCGAACAAATGAACTTCGACGAAGTGCCACTCGTAAATACAAAGCTGTCGCTGTGCTTAGTCTCCACAACATAAAGGCGTAGGTGAGACACGGATGCAAACTTTAAGTACGTTAAGTTCGGCACGAGATGACACAACTAATGATTTTTTTAAGTGCGTATTCACTGTTTATGACGCATACTGGCGAAGAGTTATGTCCGCCGTGTAAGAGGACCAAGTACCTGCTAATCCAGATTATATGATATTAGGTTTATTTTAGTATAAGCCCACGAAAGACACAAAAACATATCTGACGCGATACTAATTTAAGGTAGCGGCAGTGACCTGTAGCGCCAACGTCAGGAAACTCGTACCTGTATGTCAAAATTGAAAGAAGGCTTCTCGGATGTTATGAGTGCTCGTTAGTCTCAAGGGAAATTTCATAATCCGTCTCAGTCTTGAGACCGTATCTTCTTCTTAGAATTATTATCTTATCCTGTCCCTGTCATCATTCTGGACTCCATGGTATGTGGTGCATGTTCTTCCTGTTAATACAAAATGGAATCATGTGTGCCTTTCGCTTGGTTGTAGATAGTCTATATACCCGCCAATTGACAGCGGCCTACAGAAGTATGTAATTACTGCTCGAGCATTCAAACCCTGAAACAAAGTGGTAGAGACTTTTGTCTTTTCAGCAGCTTGGAAACTGGCTTTAAGTCCCAACCGGTCTCCTTTAAGTCCCAACCGGCCTCCTTTAAGCCCCAACCGGCCTCCTTTAAGTCCCAACCGGCCTCCTTTAAATCCCAACCGGCCTCCTTTAAGTCCGAACCGGCTCCTATTCGAAAAGACCGACTTAATTTTTCCAGTTATGAAACGTTCGGCTCTTGAAACATGACCACAGAGAACCATATCGAAGTTCGGAATTGAATTTTGTTAGATTCTACTAATCCACAAGTTTTCACGAAGTAGTACTAAATCGAACACAGTAATATCTGCTCCTCTGTGTTTTTAAAAGATCGTATCTTGAGACGTAAAAAAGAATTGAACGTCCTCTGACTAATTCAAAATATTTTACAAAACCTCATCAAATAAAAAGGAAATAGTCTGAATTTAATTTCAAACTGAAACTTTCTTGTGTGTTGCTTGCAGTAACTAAAATCTGTGAAGACGGAAACTTTCCGCCAGGTGTGTTTTATTACCGTTGGGCCCCAAGACCAATTTGTACTGAGGGCGTGTCGAAAGAGAATTAGAAAGTTCACGTGTCCTGAGGTAACTACTCTGAGTCACCTAATCTTCGCTTGTCGTGTAAGAAAAGTTAGAAGTAATGTGATCATTGTGCCACTCACCATGGACAGGTATACAGTCCTTAATTCGTATGGTTAAACAAGCGTAGGGTCCGTCCGTGTTAATAATACGTAAAAAAATCAAAGGCGTTTCATGAAGCTTCGTATGAACATCATGATACTGGAGGCCACCTCACTCATATACATTTCATTTTTCCTGTCTTCTTCCACTTCTTTATTATTGTAATATTTTCATTTCCGGATATATCCCAATTAAATATTTTTGAAAGATATTTATGAAATTTCCTGGAGCTTGCTACATACGTTGGCAAACTTGAAGACACCTTACCGACGTCAGTTTTAATTTCCTCCTCTTACTTATTCTTCGTTTTATCAGGCGTTCTTCATTTTTAGTTGCCGCGGCAATCTGTTTCCAAGACCTACACTTCCAGATTTCATATCCCATAATTCCCTTCACCTGTACGAAACATTGTTCCTATTGTTCCTTGCAGTGACAATATTACCACTCTTTTCGGTAGCACTAAGGAACATTTCCTGCAGCCTCCATTCACCACGTACACAGCGCCTTAATATTGTACTTTCTACGTTCATTGTCACTGATAAAGTAACATATATTTCTTCACATAACATTCCGTTCCACACAATTTTCTCTTCGTAACCTGAAGACAACTTCATAAACACTCAGACTGTGCCGTCCTTATTTTGCTGCTCAGTGGCCACACAATAATTTTAAATGCGATATGCATTGTGTTTGTTTCAGAGACTCAAATTTATAGCACGTTTCGGAAAGAAAAAAACATGCTGCTTTCAACTTCAGTGTCTAGCGGTCAAAGAAGAGTGGCCCTCAATTTGGAAACAGCATGATACTCCGAAACAACTATATACCAGTCGACACGGCGTTGTATCCCAGAGGAATTCTTGAAAGGCAAATTTGTCCGTGTGATAAACGGCCAAGTTACCACCCCTTACGAATGTTAAAAACGTTTATCTTAGACAGTCTTGCAAATTGTTGACTCTTTCAGGCAGCTATAGGCTTCTCAAAAGTTATACTGCTTCATAGAAGTAGGTACTGTAACAAAATGACTGCAGCCAGAACATTTCGCTGTACCACACTCGCAACGGCATTCCTCTATTTCATGTAGCGAAATATTATTTTGATAATTTAAGTTATAAATAAACATGAGTAGTTTGTAACTTTTGCAGTTTTGTGATGGTAAGAAGAGCGTGAAAAATGTACATAATTGATTGTAGTTATGATATTAAGTTTGATGCAGTACATCACCTAGAAGGAAAAGCATGGTGAATTAATTTTTGGATAATTGTATGACACAGATTAATTATTAAATGAAAAAATTTTATTACAATGATAAGTAGAATAGAATAATAGGTGATAAAGAAGCTATCCAAGAACAGTGAAGAAGATCTGGCATTAAGATATTATGTTATAAATTTTAAAAATATTATCAAGCATATTGGGCTTGGATTGTGTATCAATTTGAGTAAATGGAAGTGGTAAGTTGTGGAAATATGTTTAAACTTATTATTTGTAAAACGTTTTGAAGTCTACGTACTGGCGGTCACAGTATATTTTCTACAATTAGACCTCAAAAAAATATATTTTGTTTGAAAAAATTGTACACATGTTTGCAGTATCTCTTCAGGTATTCTGGCTGTATAATGCGTAACATTAAAGAGGCTGGACGAAATGTAGATGTAACTAAAAGTGAAGGAAAGCCGAGTGTAGTCTGAATGTGTTAATTTTTGGGTAGAGATAATAAAACAACGATCATATGTTTTGTGAAGTATTTATCTTATTAATGATGATTAAGATGCTGTAAAAAGTACTTTTTATTCTTTACAGACCGAAAAAGTACGTCTTTTACATACGTGTTTAATGTTACTTCCTTTGTCTACACATCGACAGTCTAATTTTTCCAGGTTTATTTCGTCCTGTAATTGGATTATGAATGAATGCTGAATGGGGAAGTATGTGGGAGGTAGGGGTTATGGTTCTGTTGGATGTATTGCTCCTATGTTTGCTAGAAGTGCCTTAGAAAAACCATAACCCAAATCATTCAGGAAAGCCCATCTCCGGACGGTGATATGAGTCGTTCCGAAAAAGGAGTGTGGTTATCTGCCGGTTAGGTCGAGGTCAAAGCTTGGACTGCTTGACCCTTGAAAATAGGACCGATAGGTGGTCCCGAAACATCTCTAACTAATCACCAATGTACTCTGCGTAACATCACAGAAGATCGAATGTGTCATCGTTCCATGTATTTGAACGTATTGATTACATGCACGTAAAGTTAGAAACTGCGAGGTTACTGCTGGTTGTCATTGGCCTGTAATGGCGCTGACAGATCTGAGTGGAAGAAGGAATCGTAAGGGTTTTGCCATACTTATTCTTAGGAACTGGGATAGCTCAGTCAGTATAGTGACTAAACTAGTGGGTGGACGACCCCAGGAATGGGGTAGCTATCAGCAGAGTACATATACCCTTCCTGTGGCCCTTAGCGCCGCCTATTTAGTGGGTGCTGGGGGCCGTTTCTATCAAGTACTTGGAGCTGTAATGTTGCCCCTTTGACGTCATGCCGTGGTGCTTAACTAAACAAAGAGACAACACTTCCAGTTTCCATTCCTTTATTCCTCCATACACTTGGATTGTTTATACATTATCTACACAAATTTAAAATCTGATGGTTTGTAAAAATGACTAACACACATTTTGAACTTTTTCTTTTATTTCTTAAAACAAAACATTTCGGAAATGAACATGCTTCCATCATCAGCTGAAAAAACAAAAATATATTTACTTTACATGTAGATTGAGTTAGCCTCTTCTGGTGTTGTTTTATCACACATTGGTGAAAGTGAAATACACGTCAGTTGATAAAGTTCCATTATTTCATACGAATGGTATCTCGTTTCGAAATGGAAAAATTCTTCTGTTTGTGTATGCTGCATTATGCAACGAGGTTTTATTTGGCTTCTACATTGTGGTAATTAGGGTTACCTGGAAAGGTTTCCTTTGGCTCTGATATTCTTAGGGAATTAATGTAGCTGGGGAACAGCAATCTGCTCTCCTGTCTGCAGGTCCGGTTGTGATGCCTCACCTGGTGTTGTTATTCTTGTTAAAACATCCACAATATAGGAGTAACTAAACCAAACTGCGATAGCTGAAACGGAAGATTTTACACCGCCCACAGCAAAACACGCTCCTTAGGCTCTTCTTATGCTCAGAAAATTAATTTGTGGGGTTCATATTAATACTATCCACTCATATTAATGCTATCTGCTCATATTAATGCTATCCACTCATATTAATGTTATCAACTCATATTAATGCTATCCACTCGTATTAATGCTATTCACTCATATTAATGCTATCCACTCGTATTAATGCTATCCACTCATATTAATGATATCTGCTCATATTAATGCTATCCACTCATATTAATGCTATCTGCTCGTATTAATGCTATCCACTCATAATAACTTTTCGGAGCGAATATTTATTTTTCTGAAAGTTTCTCTGAAGGTATAAAACATCCAGGATTGTTGTGTTTTTCTTGTATAAGAAGTCGCGGAGAATCAACATAGTTCAAATATAAATGACAGAGTGTATTAGCTTATATAGAACATTGAATTTAATGTGCAATTAGACTTCGAGATAGGTAATTTAAAATAACGCTGCACATGGAGCTGGAATTGTCATTATAGAGAGGGGTAAGGAATTTATGTATTATCCAAGATGTCCAGTCCACCGACCCTTCTATTTAGTGGGTATTGGCAGTGTTTCCAGAAGTAAACTGTCCGGGAAGTGTGCATGACAAGTCATTTATATTTACTGCTGATAATGAGAATAAGTGGAGCTATAACTGTGCTCCCTTTATATGCCTTCATGGCATGCGCCAGGACATATTTACATTTTTTTAGAACCCTCCGTATATAAACTACAGTACAAATGCTACAGTAGAAAAATGAAGAATTGCAACAACATTCCTTCCTCGAATTAAGGCTACGTTGCTTGATTAAAAGTACACACTGCCTCAGTAGTGGCGTATTGAAAGCAATACGATTGTCGGCTGGCTTGATTGTCTGGGTGCTTCACCACAGATACGCTAAGTCTGACATCAGCAGTGTGAGTTACTCCATTTCGAAAATGTACCATACGAGAATTGTGGAGTTAGGGTGTTCAGTGAACGTCCTTAGAATTCATATGCAAATTAATCCTTAAAAGACCAGCGATTACTTTTATATTCCACCGGATTTAACATTAAAAATGCTTATTTCTGCCCTCACATTGTATTTATATGTCTTGTATGGATCTCCGAACAGTCCGTGTTTGCCTACCTACACAGCATTAACTGTTCTTTACAAAAGACAGTGTGTGTGTTTACTGTGCGGTACGAAATATATCTCAGGCACGTATAATTTAGTTTAGTCATTATCTTTAAAGGTTTTAACATGTGGGGTTAAAAGAGGCCACAAGCACTAATGGAATAAAGTACTGTTAATTAGAGGAATTATTAATGGTTCTGCTCACCAAGTATTGTTAACAATAAAAAGACCGATAATAAAAAGCAAGATAAATATGGGAGAGAACCATATGTAAAATGTGGATGGAAAGGCTGAAGGTAGTAAGTCTTTTCAGAGATTTTTATGTAGATGGAGCCATTATGCACGTACTGATTAATCTAATAATCTGGCTCATTATAGGGACCACTGTCTATTCCATGACACGCATAAAATTCTTCATCAGCAATGCATTTCTATATCTGTGAAGGAGAATCAGTTCAGTTTATAGCCTTCCTAACCTTTGAAGCACGAATTCCACCCACGTGTCTCATTAAAAGACCTGTAATATAAAGCTGTTAAGGAAAACATTTAATGTTTCTGTTTTAAAAAATCGTCCAATATATGGCTATAAATAATTCTGATATAAAATGCATACTGACCGCTGTTCAAGTGCCAGATAAAATTACTCTTGAGTTTCTAAACACTTTCATAAAATTGCGAAGAGCGACTCTTATTTTTGTCATGCCTGTCTGTCTGCGTGTAACAGTTGGCCTGCCACTGGACGGATTGCCATGAAAATTGATATTTAATTTCCTAAATATATCGCGAAAACTCAAGTTCCATTGAAATCTGACAGTGTAACGAATCCTTTACGTGACCATCTCAGTACATTTATTTATCTCGCTCAGTTTTTCTTAAAATCAGAAATGTTTCAGACAAAATTTGTGGAGTAAATAAAACCATATTTTACCTCAATAATGTTTTCCCGGAAATCGTGCCTTTTGTGAGATAATATGGAAAAAATACGGTACAGCCAGACAGGCTACAAATGACAGGACAATACAGCGCATGCGCGCAACTTTTTTTTTCCCCCGAACGCGCCTCAACCTTACGTTTATACGTCCATTGCCAGTTGTGTTTTCTTTCAGTTTGCAATACTTTCAGTTTCAGCGCGTGAAAGGCTGGAAAATGTCAGTCATTGGCGCCACACCTTGCGACAATCACACCATATACAAAGCACATATAGTGTTGTTTATTGTCCGTCTTACACAACAATGCGATGTAAAGTTAAGCTGTAAACAATTAATGTAGCTACATGTTTCAACCCCTTGGGGTCATCCTCAGGCTTATAAAATTTGAAACATACAAGGTACTTTTATAAGCCTGAGGATGACCCCAAGGGGTTGAAATATGTAGCTACATTAATTGTTTACAGCATAACTTTACATCGCATTTTTGTGTAAGACGGACAATAAACAACATTGTTACTTTAGCACAACTGGATGGATAATCCACGATTTAGAAAGCACATATAGGTTTATCATTCGCAAAAACCTGCTTTTTTTATATAGGTTGACTTTAGGAATACTTCTATTTTGGTTGTCCATGTTTTTGAGGGCCCCTCAAAAACTTGGCGATAGTGAGATGTCTCTCATGGAGTGAACCCTGACATTTCACTGACGTCACATACAGCCGGCTCCAATTGACAGTGCATCGTTGATTTGATTAGTCGGAACTTGGCAGTCACATGACGTGGGTAAGTGGTGTATGCTGGCTAAATTCTGTAGAACTTGTCCTGCCAATAGCTTATTAGAACAGAGTCAATGCAAATGTATCATAATTACACATTTGTATGATGTTAGTACAGTCCATCACCAAGGTGACCCTGCTAAGAATGCGCATGCGCAACATTTCATGGCCAATGACAATTTGCTGCTACTCATCCTCAAAGCTTTCGCAAAATTTATTTGCTCAATACACCCTACTCAAGAAATGCTTGATGTTTTCAGTCTGTGTTTTTTTACTCTGAACAATGGCAGTCCCTCAGTCCTGTCTATAGTTAACAATCCCTCCGCGCAGCGCTGGACGTGGTGGCTTCCTACTAGTCTGCCTTCTCTGTGTCACTTGTCAGGACAGTGTGGGAAAGTCCTCGTTTGTTGGATGGTGGGAAATGCCTGGAGATGAGGTGGATAGCGCAACACCTGTTCAGGGAGTAAACTAGTCGCGGTGTACCGACGGCGGGTGGGAGGATTCGCTAGCTTTGGGGTTTGGCGTTATCTAACAGTCCCGCATCGTGCGTTACAAAATGTTACATTTAGATAAGATTTGATTCGTGCAAGATACGTTCAAGTGGCGGGTTTGTGAGAGTAGGTTGACCTAAATGTTTAGAATTGAGGAAAATTTGGAGACTGCTCACTTCTAAAGAACGTGATTGTTCCGTGGAAGTTGTTAACAGATACGGAAGAGAAATGTCTCGGGAAAAAAGAATAAAATAGATCATACGTTATTGTAAGAAGATGTAATTTTATATTGTTGGAATGACATGTCTGTTTAAAGGTTATTGGGTAGCACTTGCAGTTGTCACCAGAGAATTTGTCCAAAACTCGAAGACAAAGTCGATGGCAACGCAAAAGCAATAGTATATAAGTTAATGGTAGCACAGTTACAGTAGTGCCTGTCACACAGCGCAGTGGGCCAGAATGGGTTAACACCTGGCCAAAATTCGAAATTTAAAATGCAGCTTATGTGTAATGTGTGTATTGCATTTGAAGCATAAATGCTCACTCTTTTATGACATGCAAGTTGTGAGGTGTTCATACACGCCTGTGCTTGAAGGTGACTGCTAGAAATTGGGGTTCAGTTGAGCGCTGGAATATTGAGGAATGTGACGTCGTTGTGTGGTGAACTTGTGCTGTAATTCTGCTGTCCTAAAATGACTACGAATTTTTGTTATATCTTTAGTAATAGTGCTGCCTTTACAACTATTAGCTATGCACCTCCTTATCTTAAGATACCTGTAATATTGTGATAAAATCGGAAACTTGCCAACTAACCAGTATTTTACCTGATTTACAAAATTACTTCTAAAAATTTCTATGTTGATCCTACGTTATTACTTAATTTGACAGATCTACAAAATAATGTGATAATAATCAGCTGCCCATCCTTGCCTGCCTAGGTTATACCTTAGTTTAATGTAAACGTCAGACAGGATAATGTCTGACTACATTGTGCGCAACAACATTTCTGCCTGCTTTCACTGATTTCTGACAATTAGTTGGGGTTCATGTAAACGTGTGAAATGAAACAAATCTGTAGAAGATTATTGACTTTTTGGAGACAAAATAGAACAAATTCTGGTGCTAAAGGATCTTTTGAGATATAAGAGCAATATCAAGGAAATTGCAGTTCAAAGATTCCGTAACTATTTTTGGTTTTTAATCACTGGAGGCGACTGAAATATTTTTCCCGTGCCTTCATAGAAGGAGACAGATTTTTTGCAACTGCTGCAATAAAATATTGCGCATATGAGATAAAGTCATAGGACAAGAGACGGATTTTTATCTGAACCCTCAAATGGTGAAGGCAAGAGTTTTCCTTTTAATAGAAAGTTATGTCTCAGGAAACCCCGCACAGTTACGTCGCCTAAAAATTGAATTTCAGTACTGTGGTGAGGGAAGTAAACGGTGTAAAACGGTAATATTTGGTGGACGTTTTCTGATACGGAGTTGTACGCAGTCAGAATTGGTTGCCGGTCCGCCGGCCGGCCAGCGAACAGGATGTAGCTCAGCTATTTACATATGGGAAGACAGTTCCTACCAGAACCTATAAAAGAAACGTTCATGGAAAGGTTAACAAGGAAATATGAGCAACATATTTTGTACAAGCGAAGAGTAACTGATCATTGTCACTAATGCAAAATTTAGTGAGCATAAAAATACACGACCAGGATCGCTGCAAAATAAAAGAATACTGACATCTATGCAAGTTACAAAAATATAAGAGCTGCAAAGAGCGCTCTTATTCTACCAAGGACTCATTCACAGTTACAGATTATCTGGCTGAAGTAAGGCCACCCGTTTCTCCTGACCACACAATTTTACGCAGAATGCCATCGTTCGAAAGCCTTCTTGTCATTGTTGCTGGCAAAAATAGTCTATGCGGGAGAAGATCTTGGTTCCTATGTGAGGATTTGATTGTAGCACTAGAAGTAATGAGTACATAGAAAGGTTTTTCGGTGATTAGAGTGATAGAGATTAGTTACTAATTCCTGTCAACCTACAGTGGAACTTGACAATCCGGAGAACGGTCATCTGGATCCCTTAGTAGTCCGGACAATTTTGAGCCAAATATAACTCAGTAATTTTATTTGAAGCTATTACTATAATATGTTATTATTATTATTATTATGTTTGGTAAAATATTTTGTCTTGCGAGCGTTTTACTTTAACACTGAGATGACTGTATGTCACCTATACCACGGATTTTACCGGTGTGTCCTGCCCAACCCTCGGTCAGTATAATCTGGATGACAAGGGGATATTGCACTTGTTTCGTCATTAATGGAAGAGACGCAAAG
>Ga0123354_10005444_pt1 | contig 18510 bp, 10 predicted proteins | sample TergutLab28metaG_2_FD_97872 | JGI IMG/M metagenome (GOLD analysis project Ga0123354, IMG submission 97872) | Labiotermes labralis P4 segment gut microbial communities from Petit-Saut dam, French Guiana - Lab288 P4 | ecosystem: Host-associated > Arthropoda: Insects > Digestive system > Gut ...
GTGGTGGTTTGGGTTTCTCACACTAAAGACGGGTTATGTGTTTTGTTGGGGGTGTATGTTGGAAGAAAGACAGAAAAATAATTTTATAAAAGAGAGGGGGGGAGGAGGAGGAGAAAATATATTTAAAAAAAACTTGTAAAAAATTAAAAAATGTGCAACTATAGATACCGGATGTGATGAAAAGAAACAGCACAGCCTATCAAAGATGAGAGCTGTCCCAATCAGGGATTAGGGCGATTAAATTACTAAAACTGGGTGACACAAGAAATCTTCTTTGCTGATACACTATTTTTTCCCTACTGTGCTCCGTTCCTGTCACAAGAATGAGTTGCCAGCCAATGCTCTTATTCTCTTGGACAATGCCCCCTGGTCAACCTGCCAACCTTGCTGGAGCCAAAAACACCTCCAGACATTGAAGCTGTTTACATGCCATCAACACCACATCACTTTTGCAACCAATGGACCAGGGGGTAATAGCAACCTTCATGGAAATGGTGAAAGTTTTGAAGGGGTTAGAAAAAATTATCAAGGATTATTGGTGTACATTCAACATTTTGAAGGGCATTAATAATACAAAGCTTGGAAAGAAGTGTCAGTGAACTACTTGAATGGAAAGTGGTGCAAACTTCTCCCAAAAATTATGCATGACTTTACATGATTTGAGCCAGCAGAGAACACTGCTGAAGACATTTGCTGGCTAGCACAAGAGTTGGGATTGATGAGGTTACAGCTGAAGATAAACAATGCTGTTGGATGGCCATGGAAAGCAGTTTTCCAACAAAGATTTTGAAGAAGTGGTTAAAGGACTAAGCCAACAGGAGGAGGAGGAGAACACAAAAGATGAAGAGCCTCCTCTAAACCATATGAAAACAAGCAATATAAAGAACATCCTCTCAGACATTGAGACCCTCAGTGATCAGCTCTGGGACAATGACCATGACTGGGGGCGAAGTGCAAAAGTGAAAAGGACTGTAATGGTATCCATTGGCCCTTATATTGAGGTTCTCAAAGAAAGAAAAGGAAATCTCAACAGTCAACACCGCATGCTCTCTTCAAAGAAGGGAAGATCCTCAACCAGGGGCCTTACTGTGGCACTTACAAAAACTTTCTGTCTGGACTTCAAACATACCCCCCCTCCCCCAAAATTAAGTTTTTCTATTTCATGAAGTGCAGTTACTTTGTGTTACATTTAACTGACTTATATTCATAAGAAAGCAGTTTTACATGCATGGCATTTGTTCCAGACTTAAATATAATACTATAATATTACTTATGTCAATTTTGACAGGGGCCTGGAATGTAACTCACTGTGTTCCCACTGACTTACATAATATAATTAGGTTCATTTTACAATGATTTTTTTTTGGCAACAGTTCCTAAAGGAACGCAACCCTGTTGCAAACCGAGGGCTTCCTGTACTTATTTAAACCTTAGCAGCAACAAGCAATTTCCTGTGTTTAACCTGTATTGCTGCAATTACCTATCTACATTCAGGCTCCTTTTCCACATACTGTCAAATCACATATGCTGCCATTAAAAGTGAGTAAGAGTGCTAAATATTCAGTCATATATATTTCTCACAATGGCATTTAATGGTCAAAAATTTGCAGACCCTACATACCAGAAAGGCTGCTCTTCACACAACAGCCTGTGGTGCCATCAAAAATAAACATGCTCAGAACAATTACCTGGCCGTAAGTCACAACAGAATACTTGTATTCCACACAAGAAGAGAATGTTTTATACAACAATGTTCTGATTCTGAAGCTTCAGCGAACGTGCACAACTTGGAAACCTCCGCGCTTATGAAGGTAAAAAGTCACTGCTTTCTTCTTTCTCCTTGTGTAGCATATGTGGGTATACAGGGCCACTATCTTGAACTCAGTACAAGGAGGTGTGTATGTGAATGACATTGCTGGAAAGTTCTTTTTAAGTACTCAGTTTCCAATAAGTGTTAATATTACGAACTCTGGTGGTGAGAACATAAATGACTGGTGGATGTCACAGGACGTTTCCTTGCATAACCCTGCAAATACGTAAGAAAACGGGTCCCTGGATGCTAAATAAATGGAGTATAGATCACTATTTCTGAATTTGATACTTTAAATTGTAGTAATTGGACTTATCACTAATTACTAACCTGAACCAAAATAGGTTTACATACATTATTTTAAGAGCAAAGAAGTTGTGCTTGAGGCGAACAGTATAGTGTCGAATTGCCAAACATTGCAAGTTCTTGCCATTATTCATTTGCATGTGCTGGCATGCACACAATTATTTTAGCCCTGATCTGAAGACTTGCAGTATGACTTACTGTGAGTTTAGAAATGTATCCTTAGGGTTGTATACTTGGACATTTATGATGTGTATTAATAGATTTACAAAACATTCTCAAAAATCTCTTGCAAGTCTCTATTTAATTTGGTGACTTTAACTGCGCCAATATTTTTTATTATATAATGAAGAAAAGCCCATATATTCACCAAACACATCCATTCTGGAGTACAAATGCCTAAAGAAGCTTCAAACTGTTAGTTACAACCAAAGCCCATTTCTGAAAACATGTTTGCTGGTACTCGTATTTGGTTGTAGCTCAAAGGTGACTACAATGCACCATCAGACATGTTTTAACTAGTGCACCAGTATGAAAAACCTGTTTGCCAATATGCATACTAGCTTTAAAAAAAGATGACATTTCACTATTCACATATGCTTTAGAATGCTACAAAAGCCACATAAATACAGGACACACAAACACCACAGTTTTTAAAAACCAAGAGTACATAACATTCAAAATACTATTCCCATTAAGAAAAATTTAAAAGTAATCAAGTCATCTCACAGACACAACTGAGTGATTGATTGTGGGAACCAACAGCAATTATTCTTAGGTAACTGAGAATAACTGCTTCTTTATGAGTGCCTTTCAAGGTACAGGAATTTTGGTGGTTTGTATTCAGTACCACACTCACTAACCCTTCTCCCTATTAAGGATTTAACAAATATATACCTGTGTTTACAGATACATATGTGCAATTTTAAAATGCAGTATGTATTGAAAACGGTTTCTTACATTTGGTTTCTTGATGTGGAATAAAACACAGAAAATGAAAAACAACCCTGAAACATTTCATACGTTACAGAAGAGGATGAGCTTGTGTGTGTTAGATGTTGTGCCCACAAGAGCAAAAGGACCAGGGAAAGTGTAACAAAGACAGACTAGCAGTCGGCAGTTTATACCACAAGAAGTGCAACTACTACAGTGAACAGGTAAAGATACAACCACACCAACAGTTTAAATGAACATGATGCCACTCTGTAACCATGTCATATTCCATTCTATGACTCAAAGACACACATCATGACATTATGATGCAAGTCCATCAGATGTGTAAAAATTTGCAAATACTAACACCTCGTAAGAGTGAATTTCTTGTACTGAATATTCAACCTGCTGGTGTCTATTTTATGAGAATGACTACCCAGTGCTGGACTGTGCCATGATCTGCCAGGCTCACACAGCAGAGGTCCAGATCTGATCCCCAGTCAGTAAAACACCAGTTGTGGTTCATAAAGTGGCAATGGGATAAGTTTTCTCTGAGTGCTTCAGTTACTCTGTATCACTATCATGTCAGCAACGTTCCATACTCATTCCTTCATCTATCAACAACACTACATAATCCCTAAAAATAAATAGCATTAGTCAAACACCAATGAAACAAATGATGCTAAAGTTTTCTGATCTCAACCTTTCCTACTTCAGGACAGTGCATAACGATGTTCCCACCCAGCAAGGAACATGAACTCTACCGCCATCCTTCTTCTGCCAATGCACTTGTAGAACCACTTACATCTTTACAAAGCAGCAGTTTTACCTGACTGCTTTGCCTGAAGCCTTTTCTTTCTGCCTAATTAAAGATAATTAATTTCAATTTGCTCTTTTAATGCTGTATGGCAACATTCTGCCTGACAGCATAAGCAAGTTTTTGTTGCACACATTACACATTAATATTGTTTAGTTTCCCTTCTTGTACAGAGTTTAATTCTTGCAAAATTTTAGCCAATTTTAGTGTATCTGGAACAAATGTGTGTTTCCATAAAATCAGTGCAATCACAATGCCAATGAAAGTAAGAACTAAAACAAATGAATATATCTCAACATTTGTAAGATCATGTCCATGATGGTACGATCAAGACTGTGACAATGCATTTTAAGACCTGGCATGAATTCATGTAAGCATTACTCAATTCTGTGCTTCGCTGCGTCGCAACGAAGCACAGAATGCATATCCGTAGCAGGGCACTCTTCGCAACATGTCATTACACAACACGGCATGCTGCCACAATACCCAACCGGTACAGCGAAATTAATGTGACTTTTAATAGTGCGACTTTAGCAAGGACGATACGGCTCCATGATGATGGTCCTAGGACCGAAACATGTTGGAGGATTTTTAACATTTTGATGTGTAAATTTTATATATGTGCAGCAGTTGGTATAATAATTGAGTAACTCAACAACATGCACGGTGTAACAATGAAAAAAAAATCATGTAAGCATGCTTGAGTCCCCAACTTTAGGATCTGCAGCATTGCACTAAAAAGTGTGTGGAGCCATATACAAACTCTATGTTACTGCTTTCCCTTTAATCACTCAAGACCCTCTTATTAAAAATACATATTTGAATACAGTGTGTGTTTGTGATTTTCTCCTTTTTAGGATACTTTATAATTTTTAAATCGTTCTTATGACAAGAGACGAAAATCTGAATCCCAGCAACTTCATACGTCATATATCACAGCAGACATTAATTACTACAGTAAACGTAATGAATACAGATAAATAAAAACTGAAAATTTCCTCAAAAAGTATAGGTAACTTCACTAAATGAAGACATAAAATGCAATTACATTATTAAAGAACTATGAAATATAGCTAGCTGCCTGTGATTGAAAAGAATATCTCTCAGTAACGAAACAATCACAGGCCAGTTTGGGCAACTAACTTCATGATTCATTGCAGACTTGCAATCAACCTTTAACAATTAGATTTTGGATTTACATTTTAATAGTTTTGGCCAGATGAATTACTGTCCACAGGGAAGTCTGTTGTTTCAGTACACTGATTCTCTTTCAATAGTGTCAATTATATCTGGATGTGGATGTAAAGTTAATTTCTAGCATGACAGCTGAGTTTGTTTATGATCTGCTAGATTTTCTTTTCAAAATTTGTGAACCATTTATATGATTTCACTAAATTACTGACTTAAGGCTTTCAAAGTAGGTCAACACTGATGGTGATGATGTTATTGGGTGTTGGCACTGTGTGCAAGTGGGCTGGGCTGCCACAATTTATAGACCATGATGCCTCTATCTTCAGAATCAAAGCAACCTTCAAGATACCACCTCTCACAAACACAATCAGTATCATGTGGGACATACATGTATGTTCCACCAAGAATAGTGGTAAATAAACTGCACCTAACTAGACATGCCTTAAATTTCCAATGGGAAATTCATTCCTTTTCTCCTGACCACCAAAGAATATATACTCAGGTAGGTTTACACCCACCTGTCAAGAATGTTTCATGGTTGACAGAACTACTATTTCCATATACAAATGCTTTATTAATGCAATGTATTGAAACAATAACAGACTGTCCCTTCCCATACACTTCTTTAGTGAGGTAGTACTGCAGTTTTCTGGATCAGAATATAACTTTTCCCTAAACATACACAAAGATAAATTGCCATTCATTATAAGAAAGGTCTGCGCTTCATAAATGATTTGAACAGTATCATTCTGAGTTGCATTCACACTATTTTTTGGAACAAAATGGACTTCTTTGGAATAAAGACAGCCTCTAACTAATACAACACCTCAATCAACATTCCTATGACCTGCATATTTCAACAGACCATTCCTCATGGAAATAAAGTAGCAAACAAACAACAGGTAAACATCCTTTAAGGTCTATCCAATATTTCAGCAAATACTCAGTTAAAAAGGTCAGTTGTGTAACAGGGCAAAGCATATACAGTCAATTACCGTACTAAATCAAAATTACACTTGTGAAGTTGCAGATCAGACGAAGGGAATACTTGCTAACATTTCTATCACTGCATTTTATCTTCCTGTCTGTCTAAAACACTACTGATCAACATTTAACTTCATGTTTTGCACATGGGACCAAACGTCTGACACCCTTAGAGAAAAACAAGGACAAAATTACATAACACAGGGCTTTGCACATAGCGATGATGATGATGATGATTGTGGTGGTGGTGATGATCACCATCACCATCATCATCAAGGTAAGATGGGTGCAACACATACGGAAAGCTTACAAGTGCAAACTTTAATTCCAACAACCTGAAAGTAACAGACCACTAGGGAGACCTGGCACAGGTGCAATAATTTACAACAGGTTGTGGGGGTGTGTAGTGGTTTTCAGATGACTGTGGGCATGGTCCAGTGGCAAGTTTCAGAAAACATGGTAATAAACCTTATGGTCCCACTGAAGTAGGAATTTCTTGACCAGCTGGCAACTATAAGCTTCACAGGTAGGACACTTGTACATGAACTTAAAGCAAGAAAAATGACAGTCAGTGGAACTGCATCATATGCACATTTAACTTACACAAATCAACTATAAGTGATCACAGACAGATAATGAAATAAAAAAACTGAAATTTAAATAGCATGAGAAATTCTGCGTGCCATGCCATTCAGTCAGCATACACTAGGCAAGCGTGAGACCTTTGACGCCTACGTGTGTGTCTCATCGTGTGCATTATCTATACTACATACATTATAGCTGCCAAACACCAACGTTTTTCAAGGCATGAGCAGCAAATGAGCTTAGTGCAACTAATGTATCTAGTGGAACTAGAGCCAACCATTTCACCTACAATGCACTTTTCATTACCCAAGCCTGTCCCTGGATCTTCTTGACCAACATGAAGGCCCTATGACCCCAAAGAACTGAAAAACATTAATATAAAAACTGTCTGAAAGGCCTAAATGAAATATGTGCCAATCTTGCCCACGTATTCTTGGTAACTATCTCCTGCTCTTTCATTATTCTGTCTTCCTCAATTTTATGCAATTCAAAATACAATTAAAGTAATTTACTTGTACAGTATGTACTATTCATCATATACCTACATATTAGGGGGTATATATACAAGAGCATGTATGTAATGGGTGATTCAAGGGACTTTCAAGGAATTTTACATTTTGCATTCTGTACATTATGATTCATATTACCACAACGTTACCCAGCAAATGCACACAATTCATCCGAATCACAATAACGTTATACTACGTCAACTCTCACATGTTTCAGTCCTGAATCCCCCTTCATCAGGGATGGCACAGTTGTGGTGGGGTGGGGGAGGGAGGGAAGAGAGAGTGAGTAGTCAAGTGATTGTTGTGTGCATTTGTTGGTTGGCAATGTGGTTAATGTGGTTAACATGCAAGGGTAATTCTGACTACAAGTGATTTTGTGTTTACATGCTGTCTTTAGAACACAATCCCTGCATAAAATGTGATGCCACTGTATAGGTAATGTATGTCACAATATGTGAAACTCATGCCACAATTCTCAGTCTTACATGGAAAGGATCTTATTCCTTCCTGATTAGTTAAAAAAATGACAGAAAATTTTCACAAGGCACACTAAAGAATAAAGCATGGAGAGGGCCACTACACCCTCACAGACTGGTCTGTCTGCTGATTAACACTGCATACATTTGAATGGTTGGAAGGAAACATTCCACTTCGATGTCTGAAATTAATAGGTATTTTAACATCTTTTAGCAGAAGTGTTACTTCTTTGGAAAGAAACTGTCTCATTCTGCAATTTTAAACAAAAGAATAAAAGATTGCAGAATTCCTCATTAAAGCATACAAACATGAACTTTTTACAGCGGTAGGCTGGAAACAGAAAAGGCAGTCTCATTTCTTGCAACACTCAACTGTTATTTATCTCTATTTATCTCAATGATGCAGAACTACAGAATGTCACTGTGTGAACATGATTACATTCGTCAGTCACAGTGTTCACATACAGATGCAGACTTCATGTTTCGTATCTAACAAGAGAGAAATTATATAAGAATTTCAATCAACATCACTGTGTTTGTAACGACTAATGTTAGTACCACCAACCCACTACAGCAGAGAAAGAGAGGACCCTGGTAGAAGCAGAAGCAGCAACAACCACCACCACCACCACCACCACTACTACTACTAATTTATAACAAGTCAACAGCTTTAATGTGCCTATTTTATTATCTTCAATGACAAAAGCACAGCGGGTTACAAAGAAAGAACTGGAAAAGGTTGAAGCAAATAATTCTTGAAAATAAATTTTAAGAATCTAATGTAATGGCAACTGAGGAATACTGTTCACAGCTCCAGGGAAGTTGCAATCCGAAAATGTGTCAGAGGAGAACTGTTAATAGCTTATTTTTACAAAAAGCAGGCGAAGAATAATGGTGAGATATCCCAGAGGCCCAATTGTTTTCAAAAAAATAAGAGCTAGGAATCACTAGCAGCAATCCATACACAACCCATCGGCTCATTTCACGTCATACCTAAATAATAACCCACGCACAACATGATGAGCAGATTTTTATCTATAACATTATGGAAGCTATTCCAGGAAACCCCTGGCTTCAAAATCACAGCGTAATGACAAAATTATGTCAGTAGTACATTATAGCTTCTGAAAAACAGCACATCTAAAGATGGCAGAGCAAGCCACATTCTTTCCCAGTATTGCATTAACTATTCACTATTACGAATGCAAGAAGCGCAAGGCAGCTTTTGGGAATTTGTAGCTAAATAAATAAAACACTGTCATTGTAATATTAGCATCAAATTTGTATTTTCAAATCCAATAACATACCTGCACTGAACAGGCCAGCAGATACAATACTGAATCCTACACAGTTGTAACTGCTTATTTCTTTTATGTACAGGTATATAATAATTAAGCAGGCATGATACCTTCAAGCTATATTATATTTATGGGCTTATACAGTTTAACCTACAAAACAAAACTAGAATGCTTGCAAAAAATATTTGTATATTAATTCAGGGTCAAAAAAAAAAATCTAGAATGAAGACCAATATAACAAAGTACACACATGCTCTAAGAATATACTGCTACAACCACTTTGAAGACAAGGATAATTTATATGTAAACAGTAACACCGGTAACCTCTAATACTCATATATAACAAATACAACAAATTTGTAAGAGAGTGCCACAGGTATAACAAGAAACTTTTAGCTGTTTCAAAGTACGCTTCTACCTGCTACTAAAGCGAAAAGCAAATTAAACATTTTATGAAATTATGGGGCAACAACCATAATACGCAACAAGATAATTAAGCCATTCAAAGGACCCTCAAATCCGTGAACGTTTTGAATTTAAACCAATATATCTTACTCAACACCATACAAACTCAACCAGTTGCTTGTGGTCCCTTAAACACAGAAAGTAAAACAATGACAGTTATTTGCCCAATAATCATTTGCAGTTTAACCTTTTAAAAACACCCCACAAATTCATTGCATATTTTTAGACAAGAAAATGTAATGCCTTTTTAAGACACACTGCGTAAATTATTTCCCACTCCCCCCCAAATGCCATTTACTTCATAACTTTACCCCTTTTCTGTCCAAATAATATATTGTTCATAAATCATGTGTTCAAATTTAAATGCCCACCCTGGTAGGATAAAGGCTAATCCTTTGATGAATGGTAAGGAACACAGTAACATATACAAAAATCAACCCTAGGCCCCACGTTTCCTGTAGTTTTCCTTCTGCATTGTTTGTATCCACAAATATTCTGTACTGAATTCACTCTACACAGGTACCATCCTCATGGTGCAGAATAACCACCTATATCCCCATTTCAGAAGTACCTTTGCAGTCATTATTGTTTCATGAAGAAAAGATAACTTTTGACACATTCATAGAAAACAATACAAGGTCCGAACACATGAGCATTTGTGAATGTGTGCGGATAGAGAATTGAGGGGGGGAAAATAGCAAGAACACTGTCACCAATTTTGTTGCAAAACAGCAATACAAACCACATTTTCTTAACTAAGCTCCCATCCTTTCCTTTTCCCCATAATCAATCAATCACTCACCACTAAGGTCCATAAACGTTAACCCACAAATATTCCTCCGAAGTGTTAACGGGACACTCCCATACATATGGTTGTCTTGGGTTTCAATCAGACTACTACCTCCTTCGAGCTGCTTCCTCCTGTCATGGTGCTTTTTGTTCTCCACTTGCTTATCATCATCATCATCATCATCATCACCTGAATAGACCAGGAAATTTTCATGGGTCAGGTTACTGAGGGATGATGGTCAAATTAATGCAATACATTGTATTAGTGGAAGAAAAACTGCAAAAGAAAATATAAGAGGCACTTCATACTGTAATGCAAGCAGATAATTATAAAAGCTTCTTTAAACAATGGATGTCTATCTGGGAAAGCACAACCAGCAACAAGTGAACTTGTAATCCCATTACTGGAAGGTAATAATTACACACCAGAGGTAAAATGCATACCACGTAAAAGAATATGTTCTGATATAGGTGGGGTATTCTCATGGCAGGAAAATTTTCATTTTTGGAAACTCTTATAGGTGATATATATTACCGTCACTTTTCAATTATGTTTTGTCCATCTTAACAGAATGGTTCACCAACACTGTAACTTTCTTTTCTTATTCCTTTCACAAAGAAATATTTCACGCAACAAACACATTACAAAGACCAATCACAGACCTCCCCTGCTGAAGCTCAACAACATTGAATGTTAACACTGCAGTCTTGCAAATTGGTGGTAATGAACACACATGCCCATTCCTCTTATGGATACTATGTTTCCTGGGTTGAAATGGTATACTAGCAATACATGGTACTTTGCAGTATCATTAACAAACCATTTCCTTCCCTATGAAATGAATGATTTGGAGCTGCTGACAGTTCACTCTCACTCTGTTGGTATATTCCTGCTAACTTTGCTGCATCTGTATCTTATGACTATGGTTCTGCAACTACAACCACAAAAATTCATGTTTAATAACAGGTCTCAGATTAACATTCTCATCACTCTTTATAAGCTTATACATCAGCACAATTGACAGCAGACACTGTTTTTTTTCTTAATGCTGTTGACACATCAATCCATAAATCTTCTTCAGTCCCATAAAAAAAAACCTGAACAACATAGTACCCAATGTCCCCAACATAAAAGCACTTCATTCAATTCCAGAGAGTGACTCCTTCAACACAGTAAGAGTATATAATAATACACTATTTAAAAAAACACTCATTGACCTGCTACACAAGGTAAACCAGGTCACACAACAGATACTGCATCTGTTTCACAGACTATTAAAGGTAACTGTTGTGTCATGTTACAGTTCAGCATCACCTGTAAGAGCTCAAAAGAAGTGCTCAAATAAAATTTAAATTGTACATACATGTCAGTGAAGCTGCCCTGGAGCAGCTACTAAACCTGGTTACCTGTAACAAAGGGGTAAAAAAATCCCTCCAGCACTGCCTGGATGTGTGCCAAAGGAAATAAGAAACTTCAAACAGTGAAACTAGTAGTGCTACCTGGCAGAGTTTGCAACTCTGCCCTACCAAAGCAAACTTATGAATTCACAAAGTTAAGACAAGGTAATTCTAATACCATGTCCAAACATGTATTGCCATCCACTGGTGTTATTTAGTAAAGAACATTTAAATTCAAATGTTGCTGAATGTTTAAAAACATCAACACAAACAGCACATGGATTGGGGGGGGGGGACCTATCATCACCGAGAGTAGACAGGCGTGAACCAGCAGCTTGCATTACAATGTGTCCTTGCCTTGGGAGAGGGCAAAGTAGGAACACATGGGACAACAAAATCAACAGATGGACGGTCGCCTCCGCTGTCAGCTGAACCTTTGCTTCTGTGAGACGCACCTGAGCCAAGTGAAGTTGCTATCCACCTGGTAGGCGGTATTGACAGAACGCTCACATGTTGCATGGGGTACATGCTGTGCAGCAAACTGCCTGCTGCTGATGCAGTCTTGGTTGACTCTGCTCCACTGTTGCTACCAGGGTGCTGCTTCATGACAACATCACTCCCTGCACAATTGCATAGGTAGCATCAATGCTTCTTTTTGTCTCTGGGTAAAACGTGTGCAACTCCTTGTGTGCTTTCGCTTTTGTTACAGAACAGTTCCCGCACACGGTCGAAATACGCACGTAAATAAATTACCAATATTCCACATCAGTCTATTCCTATTTAAACAGTTCTAGAATGTAGTCCTAAATACAGTGAATGAACACAAATTACTAACATTGCATGTCACTGTATTCCTGTTCCAAGTTCTTGAATAGTCATAAATATGGTGAATAAATAAGAATTAATAAGACTCCAAGTGACCACATTCACAACAGTTAAAAATACCAATAATTTTGAACCACATACATCACATTTTTATTTGATGACACTACATATCAGTAAAAATTCTTCATAAATCATTAATGTCTTTCAGTTAATCACATTGCACACACCTTATCTCTATACTATCACTGCAAGAAAAGTGGTATATGGCTATGGTATTCACCTAAGAGCAGAAACATTCCAGTCCTCTGATGGCAAACCCCAATCACACAAAAATCTCCCTTACTCCAAGCTAACTAGAATGTGGTGGCAGACATATAGGCTACTTAAAGTCCGAGAAACTTAGTATAAAAACCTGAACATTCTAATTAAATTTTTCTAACTTTTATATCATCAAAAATACCACTTAATCCAAACATCAGAAATCACTTCAATAAGATGGGCACAAATGCTCTGTCAAAGTTTCAGATTATACTGGATACTGAAAAAGATTTTGTTCATTTAAAGATATGATGCATGAAAAATGAATTAGTGACTAGATCTCAATTCATGAACTCTGGACTATTGAAAAATTTGGTTCAGAAAGCATATTGTATACCAAACTGTATAACAATGGAGAAGGAATCAGAAAAATGGGCCACTTCTGTGGTTAGGAACAGGAATGTGTAACTAGAAGAAAAACAATAGTTTTCTCCAGTATCAAGGTCAACATACATCATACCGGGCCAAATGTCCACACAGCCTTGGCAAATAATTTCACAAAAGACATTTGTTCTTATTCAGTATCTTTCCATCTGCTGGCAGTCATGCAAGATGTGGTGTGTGTGAAATTTGAGGTTCTTCCATCAGTGACCACGAAGATTACATTAGTTTCACATGTTGCAGTCTGGTAGCTACTTAGCAATGTTTTGCAGAAACCTACTGCCTCTCAGGTATTCTACCCTGAAGACAGAGAAGCAGGTTCATACAAAATAACATAACCAACTAACAGACTACACAGTGTAATATCCAAAATGACAAAAATCTTTTTTCCTAAGCAACTTACTTTCACCAATGGCAAAGGTAAGTCACAGCGACAAGAGACAACTATAACGCACAATGCTTGAATGAAAAATTGTAATTGCATTACTGCAGACAGGACTCCCATATGGGAGGCCTAGGTTAAACCCCAGACAGTGACTGTGGAATTCGTGATGGGCAAGTTGCACTCTTACGTAGTTTCTTCTCAAGCACTTCAATCATCCCCTGCCACTTATCCTGAAGCAGACTTCCTGCATACAAATGCCTTAAATAATGAGAAAGGTCCACATGTAACAGAATTAATCTTGCATCATCTACACCTGCTGATCCAGTTTGTGGTGCTCGCCAAAGGAAACTTAATGCTACACACTGCAACCAGCAAGACTTCATTCACTCCACCTTCGCATTGGTGCGCTAATCCAGAAGTTCAGAAACTTTACTGACCGACTTCTTAATGTGCAATAACAGTAGTACACAGTACAGAGTGCATGAAGAACTACAGCTTTTAACTTAAACCTTTTCTTTTAAAGCATAAAGTGAATGAAATAAACAATAACATGACTTCACACTGTGACAATCATGCCAATGAGGCACACATGGTAATACAAAATGTGGTTTATAATTATTTTTGACATTACATCCCCTATATCAATAAACTTTATATAAAAGCCAAAGGAATAAAACCTTCCAATTTGTTTCTATTCATTCAAATGCTGGTCCTCAATTACACATTAAAAATCCTTGATGAAATAAATTTGTCAAACCTGGGCAACATGATTTTCCACAAAGTACCTGAACTCTTCTTGATTTGCTAATTACATAGCCTGATCACAGAAAACTTTCAAATGACATACGAAGCTATCCAAGCATGCATTAACTGTCAAAGAAAAATGGTTATCACTTTTCTTGAACATTAATATCAGCTGCTCTTTGAAATACGAACTTAAAAATGAATCAAGATCACTAATCAGTTGTCACATAAATCAGTTCAGCAAAATGGAATAAAAAATTTCCTATCACAATGCCTGGACTTTTTCCACATGTTAAACACTTCAAATGTTAAATTGAACCATTTCACAATAGTTTCTAAGATTAAACTACACAGATTAACTACACTCAACATGAGATTAATTCCAATGACACGAATCCTACTTCAAGGGTTACTTTGATATACGTGGAAGTATTATGAATGATGAAATACATGGCCACACTTCGACAGAAAGTTATATACCAAATATGTTGTTCTATGGTTGAACAGCCAGGGTACACTAAAAAAGTACCATACACAATATGCCTTATGCGATCCACCAGCCTACAGAAAATTTAGTTCTTACAACTTTCAAAAAGGAAGGATTAAAATTACCACTAAATGTGTTCTATATTTTAGGCATACAATACCACATGTGCATCACCCAACAGCATACTAGTTACATTAAGGTTGTTAGATGGAATTTCACAGTCACTATCCAGGGACTGTTTAGTGACTGCAGGCAGCAGACATTCTCAGTCTTTGCAATCAATGGCTGTATGGCCCATGAATTAAATGGGACCTTGGAGAAACGGAAAATTACATTCTGATGATCAATTCAAACGTGCCTACTTTGTGAGATTTTAAGTTTCTCACAGCAGTGTTGCTAAGATTCCAGTCTTCTGTGATTGCATGTCATGTTGATTGGTGATTTCCCAATCAACAAAGTTTAACACTTTCCACTTGAATCCACAGTCTATGTTGTTAATAGTAATGAACAAAGTGCACATATAGGACTATAAGCTGTGATCTGCTTCAATGCATAACTGGTGATGCAGACCATACACCAGCACTCGAGTCTACCACAGTGGTATTCAGCGTGAATCCCACATGTGCAAGCAAATATGCCACGCGTACAAACGAACATACAATTTACACCAAATAATCGTGGTCTACTCACAGCCAACCTTGGGTTATACAGTTGTCAAGTTCCACATCCCTTGGAGATAGGGACAGGAATAGGAAGGGTACAGCAGCAGTGAGGTTGGCTGTACACTGTTAACATGTTAGTCTACGCAGCACTGCACAGAATTACGTACGGTATAAAAATCACAATATTAAATGCACAGATCATCTGTCAAGTCGCGATGTCAAGAGACTCATTTTACGTGAACGAAAAACAAATATGTAACTAATGTAAATTAACTATGAAGTCAGTGTCCTTACTACGGCTGTACTCTATAAAGATGAAATGGTATGTAATAAAAATTAAATAAAGTAGTTCACAAAAAATAAAAAATACACCACCACCACCACTACTACTACTACTATACCAAAAAACTACATACTATTAACTGAACACAAAGATTAAACCCACTAAAACAAATCTCAGGCATGCATAATAATTGAACACATGTTACTGCAAAACATATTACATATATTTTGTAAAATACACATTCCACAAAATGGATAATGATAATACACTCAACAGCAACAAAAACACACCTTCCCATTCTACAAAAAACCTTTCTTCCCTACCCGCAACCCCCATATTCATAATACTAACTCGTGCTTTGAGCACCGATTCAAAACGACAAAATATTCTTGAACACACCTGAAATTCTGCACAACAAAAACAGATGACATTACATATGTTTCTCTAAGCTTTTATATAACATAACTTTAACCCCAACTTCACACACAAACCCTAAGCACTGTTATTAAACAAATGAAACTGCACCCCAAGAACAGCTTGTGTCACATGGAATTCTTACAATGAATGAGCAGTGACAGTAACTCCTTAACATTATAATACAACTTTCTACAATATTATTTACATCCTCTTGAAACTAAGAAATGCCTGTCAGTCTTCTAATAATATGCCAAAGTATACATGATCATACTGGTGATGCACAGCACTATACATTTACTAAACACGATTTGTTTCACCAATTTTAATCAAAACTGTGATTTCATTTACGTAAACATGCAAGACTTACACTCCACTGGGCAGTAATTTACTAGAAGCTGTCAAGCAGCTGTTTGTTACTCCCCACTTTTTACTGTGTTCAGTTGCCACTGGCCCTATCCTCAGCCACATGAAATCTAACTACATCCTTAGCCTGATAACACACTTCCAAATTATCATACCATCTATGCACCAGTCACCTATTTGGCATCTTCCCCTTAGGCTGTCCAATAAATTTCATACACATTTCTCAACTCCTTCCACCGTGTACTAACTGCCTCTAATCCATCATATCCTTCTTAATTTCAAATTATTATTTGGTGAAGATAATGACCTATGAATCACAATGATCTTCATGTGCAGATTTCTCCATCCTCCTGTTACTGTGTCTAATTTGCTTATTTTTTTCAAAATCCCATTCTCCAACACTTTCCATTTAGTTTTGCCTAAAGTGAGGGTGAGGGAGGAAGTTTCACACCCACATAAAATTACAATTAAGAATGTTGTCTTTGGGACTGTGATGATATACCACCACAATGGAGGCAGCAGGCTACTTTTAAACAACTGGTAAATGTTAAACAGAGCACATGGCATCATACCTCAGAAGAGAGCAATTTCATGGTTATTTCTGAGAGACCTCAATCTTATCAGGTGAAGCTACTATTATGTACGGCACATTTCAATCTTCAGGTTTTCAGACAAGAGGACAGAGAATAAATGGATTCTGAACTGAATGGTACAAGCATGCCTTAATTTAATCTGCCAACAACTTGTTCATGGAAGTAATTCTGGTTTGTTATATAATGGTTACAACAGCTGATGGACATGAATTAACCAGCCAAATGTCATACCTGTACATTACTGTGATATTCAGACAACAAACACATAGTTCTTTAACATGGTTCAAAGGTTCATCTGATGGCAAACACAGCACAACAGCTACAGGGATATATATATCCTACACTGCTCTACAAAAAAAGCCCATAATTGGCACACCCTTGGTGTTGATTGCAGCCAACGTTCGGAGTTTTTTGAAGCAAAATGCACATCGAAGGATTAAGCGCAGCACAATTCTCAGCAATGCCAGTCTTCGAAACAATGTATTGAATGCCAGTATTTGGCAATTTTACATTTAACTTGAGTTTATGTGTGTGCGTGTTAAAACTACCTACATAAAACGTCAAGGGATTAAACTGTGTGAAAATGGGCAGATCTGGCCTGGCAGTGACTTAAAAATTGTTATGGTGTGTTACAGAGTTCCAACAGCTATGCATTTTTCCAGCCAGTAACTGTGCACTTTTGTAAAGAACTCATACAAGGAATGTAATGAAAATCTGAAACACAGGTACTTAATACTTGGTCACAGACAGACAGATGAGAGGACATGGCCTCTGCATAAGGATTTCCTGTTTTATTTAATAATGGTAGCCTAAAATCACTTACAGATCACTACAATATTTTAGACTTTCTCCCTCTGGTGAACACTAGCAAGTTATGGTGAAAAATGTGTCCACATTAAAGTAATACTGGCCTTTAAAATAAAACAAACAAATATTAATTTAATACTCATGGGACAGAAATGATCTGCACCGAGTATCAGCAAAATCTACACATATACATACCAGTGAACTCACTAATCAATATTTATCAAGTAATCTGGATGCTTACTTGCAGATGGGCAACATAATGGAACTAAAACCAAGGTAAATGTTTATGCCCCCGTGCTTCACTATGCAGAGTGTGTGAGAGACCTAATACCACACTTTCTTAGCCTCGGCATTATGAACACGTGCGTAACAAGCTTAAATCACTCACCACTTTACCTCTGATACCTAGTAGGCACAACGCTGAGCAGGTACCAGAGCCTGCCTTGACTGCTGTGGAGAAGATAAAAATCTCTGCCCATTAGACATCACACCATAATTCCCCAGTTGTCCAGCCTGAAGCATGTTCACTATAACTTATGGAGCTATGCCAGCTGCTAAATAGTGAGCAATTTTCTATTTTTTTTCCCTTCTTTCTTTTTTTTTGGGGGGGGGGGGGGGGCGAAAAAAAAGAAGACAAAAAAATCTTTTTTTTCAATTAAAAAAAGATGAACGGTGCTTAAAAAGGTA
>Ga0123354_10005446_pt1 | contig 18510 bp, 21 predicted proteins | sample TergutLab28metaG_2_FD_97872 | JGI IMG/M metagenome (GOLD analysis project Ga0123354, IMG submission 97872) | Labiotermes labralis P4 segment gut microbial communities from Petit-Saut dam, French Guiana - Lab288 P4 | ecosystem: Host-associated > Arthropoda: Insects > Digestive system > Gut ...
CCGTGAAATGCGGGGAATTTCTTGACTAGCTGCAAACCAGTTAGCTTCTCAAGAAGGACTTTGCACCATGGAGTGAGTAAGTAAAGTGCGGCCAGGGCATGCTGCTGACCATTCACCCCCTTCTAATGCTGTGGTCATGAAGAGTGGAGCTGTACATCTACCCACCCTCTGGGCCACACCAGGACAGTAACAGGATCACTTTACTTTACTAAAATGATGATATATATTACTGTGGTGGTCTTTGAATAAGTACATGGTCAGCACAGTGATCTGTGAACAAAGTAATTAAATATTTATACAACACAAACTAACGAAATGTACAATTTTGTAAATTAATATTTAATTTCTGATGTCTTCTACATGTTTCAAACCTCATGGGTCATTCTCAGGGAGCAGCTGTATGTGCAGTATGGTATGTTTTACATGCATCAGTGTGAGCAGTCTGGTGGGCAGTCTCGAACACACTCTCCTGCCCACCAGACTGCTCACACTGATGCATGTAAAACATACAAAACTCCCTGAGGATGAACCCATGAGGTTTGAAACATGTAGGAAACATCAGAATTTAAATACTAATTTACAAAATTGTGCATTTTGTTGGTTCATGTTTTATACTTATATCACAAAGCACGGTGCACAAAAACTAAGAATTAATTTTATGTTTGGTGTTTTAGAAGGATTCATTTATTAGAACGTTATAAATTTAGACCTAATTTCTCTCATTTAAAACATTCTGTATACAGGGCATATAAATTAAGTAGACTAATACTTTCAGGCTGCAGCTAATTTGAGTGATGTAACAAATGGTTAAACATGGAGTTATGAATGAATAATTTAATTTTTTCTTGCAGCAACTACAGAGAATAACAAAGGTTTCTTGGAGTATTACAACCGTACAACAATGCAGTGGGTACCGCTCTGTGATGACCGCTTTACTGAGCGCAATGCTCAAGTTGTGTGTCGAGAACTGGGTTTTGATTCGCTCAATGTTTACTTGGATCATGGTAAAAGAGTAGAATATCACCCCAACTCTTTGTCTCGAATTTGGTCCTGGCCTGAACCATTACAATGCACAGGTAACATGTCATAGACGCACGAAGATTTTGTTCAAAAAATACTGCAAGTTTCTAATGATTAATATCTACAATATAAAACATATAAAATTCTTCCCTACTCTGAGACTTCGTTAATAAGCTTGCTAGTGAAGGGACCAATTATCCAAACAGTAGTAAAGTGACTGTGATTTAGAAGTTTCAAACAATATGCGAGTAAAACTACTATACAGACTGTCCCTAACTTAACACATTAGTTGCTGCGTGTCAGAAGGTCTTGCACACGTCTAATTTTGCACAAGTCAAAATGTAGTGTGTGTGTGTGTGTGTGTATATATATATATTTGGTCAAATTAAGTTTTTGTATGCATAACAAGGAAGTCCACTTGAAATCAAAATTTGAACAAACAAAACATAATCAGTTGCGGCATGACCACCTCACAGCCTATGTTATTGCCCAGCAGTATTTTTCTGCTACCTTCATCTCATTGTGCTTTCATTGCCATAAGGAAAAATTTGGCATGATTTTGAATTTTTTTTTTTACTTGTTTAAAAGTGGCACAGTCTAACATTGCATAACTTGAAAGAGAATATGTTGGGGAGTGTCTGTAAAGTTAGGACATACTGTCATAATTTTAAACATGCAAGTATTGATGTGAATTGTACAAAATTTGCAGGTGATGAATTGAGGTTAGAGGACTGTCCAATTCGTCTGAATGGGCAGGTTTATGGCCGTATACACAGGTGTGAATGGGACAGCAAATTCATTTTTATACACTGCGGTGAAAGAAATCTGCCTGTAGGTCAAGATTACTGGGGTGGAATCAGGTATGGCTTCTAAATACATGTGTATCGGAGAGGAATTAAATGCTTGAGTCCGAATGTGTGGAAATGCCCATTCATAACTTGGGCATAATGGAATGTCAACTCTTGATACATCTCATATAGATGGTCAAACAATCTCTCCTAAATACTGCCTTGCCTCTGTAAATCCTGTCTACAATGTACAATTGTAACTGAATGTTACATGGGGAGTGCATTCAGTCAGAAGCATTTATTAAACATAAGCTTAGAATCTTGTTAAGAAATGAAGCTTGAATGGCTTCCTACTGTGATAATTTTTATCCCCAGAGGAAAAACAGAGCATCCATTAGACTGGAGGCTTGAATGACTCCAAACTGACCATAATGTGATGAAGAATATCCAAACACCTCTTCAAGGAATTGAATTGTGGCCATGTAATCATTTAGTGGCTGAATTATCATAGCTCAATGAATTTTATATGCACATATGGACAACTGTATGATGCAGGTTTGTCTTTGAAAGGTTAATAATTTCTTAGCTGCTAATGAAATTCCCTACTTTTGTGGCACCTGAAAGTTCATTATAACGCTAATGTAGGCCTATCTTTTAATGCTGTCTTGATCCAATTGATTTGGTTTGTAAAATGTAAACTTTAGATTTATGCTGCATAAGACCAAGATGTCATACCTCCTCATTGGTAATGCAATCATAGGACCTAACAAATTGAATTAAATTCAGTCCTGACATCCTACTTTTCTAACATATATTTCAAACTTTTGAGGACTAAAATGAATCCACTTTATATGTCAGTGGTGTACCGAGGGGGTGTGTTTGGGGGGGTTCAAACCCCCCCCCCCTAAAATTCTGAAGGCCCTCTAAAATAGTGCCAAAATCAACCTGATTGTGAAAACTGTTAAAAATTGCTGAATTTAGAACGCCAACACCCCAAGATGTTCAGAAAAAAGGCAGTAAAATTCTAAAACTACCTAGGTTTGCAATTGTTTTACATTAGCAATGACAAATAAATTGGTTGTCATCATAAATAGTCTTCAAGTACCAAAAATTAAGAAAATGTTACTATATGAAGTGAAATTTCTTGTACCAAATTACAGCTGCCTCCAGAACCCTTGACTAGGGGGCTACCGTTCCCAGATCCCCATTATGTCTGTCCTCTGTCCTCAACTGAATTTGTTGAACCTCCCTTCGAAAAAAATTCCTGGGTATGCCACTGTTATGTGTAAAGCTTCAGTTTCTACATCATGGAGGATGCAGTGTGCTGCTATTAGAAAGACCAGTTGATGAGTACGATTTAGGAAAATAGTGGTTGTTTATTGGAACAGTTATGAAAACATAGAGAAACTGCATGGAAAAAATTAAGATATTTAGTGTTAAAATGACAGTACATATATTTACCAGGGGGCACTAAAAGATTAAGTTATACCCTCACAGTTCTTCATGGACTAGTATAGCTCAGTTGGTATAGCGACTTGCTATGAGCTGGACGGTCCAGGGATCGAATCCCAGTGGGGGCGAGATTTTCCACACCTGTCCAGACCGGCGCTGGGGTCCACGCAGCTTCCTATACAATGGGTACTGGGTCTTTCCCGGGGGTAAAGCATTAGGGGCGTGGCGTTGACCACCCACTCCCCCCCCCATCTAGTGCCAAGGTTAAAGAAAGAGTAGAGCTCTACCTGTACTCCCCTCTGGGTCTTTGTGGCCTGTTCTAGGCTGAACTTTACTTTACTTCACTTTACAGTTCTTCCTTGAGGTTTCCTGACTTATATGTTGACACTTCTTATGAAAATGTACCCAAGGAATGTTGTGGCAAACCGTGCTTCATCTGTCTTATGAGTCAGACACAAGAAATAAATCTTATTGTCCTCTTGCTTCTGACTCATGGTATAGCTGTTGGACAGACGTATGGATCAGATTTGTTAGTGCTTTGATGTAAAGATTTCGTATGTTTCACTTTTTTCTGGAGGGAAGAACGTCTTTGCATCTGCTGTATTTTTTTGCAGGTTTTCTTACGGGGAATTTGAACAGAATTTGTATGAGCATCGTATTCATGATGTGGTAACCCACCAGACGACTTACCGTGCAGAATCTGTGGTTGAATATGTAAAAGTGACAGGTGCTGGTATTCTCCATAATGAAAAGTCGCCAGCTGTTCAAAGCATTTCCCGTTCACCAGCCATCTCCAATATGAACATCACATTGTGTGCCTCTGATGGTATCAATCTCATCTCACCACTGGACAACACACGTCTTCTTTTCAACAGGTAGAGTACATTGTCACTACTACAGGTGACAATAGACCCCTCCACTTCTTTTAATTAACTACAGTGAGCAAAGTATTTAAAAACTGATTATCACTGCTAGTCAAAAAAATTTCCCATGTATTTTTTTCGTATCCTGCCCAAATAATTATTTTGATTTGATTACCCTCATAATGCCTGGTGAAAAGTACACAATATAAAAACTCCTCATTTTCAAAACCTGCACCCTCATGTTATTTTGTATATTCATATTACAAAATTCTCCTCAGTGCACTGTTCTGAAGCACAATGAATGAAATTCTTTAAATAACTTGAGATGCCAAGCGTTCGATGCACCGTGATTCTTATGGTCATTCTGAACCAAAGTTTCATGTACTGGGAAATATGATTATTTTTGATGAAATGTGTATTTGAAAAACTGTTACTGCTACTGTGTTGCAGCATTGAGTCCACTCTGGGTGTTGGGATCTCAGCAGTGTCCCTCACTGGTGAGGGAAGGGAGTCCAGCGAGAGTTCCTTCACCCCACTGCGAGCTATTCACATCCCCTACCACATATTCAGTATGATTGACATCTGTGATACAACCAAAGTGATCACACTGGAGGAACGTGTGCTGATCTACTATAAATATGACAACAATCCTGTCAATTGTGTGAAGATCTTTAACAGCGTCTACCACACTAAACCTTTTGGTTTCAGGTTAGTACGCATACATAATGTTCTTCACTAGCTTCTCCATCATATGACCCAAATCTAACCAAACTTTATTTGCTGAAATATGCCTTGTTATTTTTGGTTAATATCTAAATCTTCTCCGTGTTTATATTTGGGATCTACTCCTAAATTATCATCAATATTCCATTATTTGTTGATGCTGAAGTATCAAGCTAGGCTATAATTTTAGCCAAATACTAGCACAGAATTTGTGATTAACGTAAATTAATAAGGACGAAATTTGATTCATAAGGACAAGGGACATAACAAGTCTTTAGATGTGTTTGTGAGAGATGGATTAAATAAATATGAAAACAAGGAAAAGAGAATAGATGTACTCATAGTACTGAAAAACATGAAGGATTTTTTTTGTTATTTGGTTGAATACCTCTTGTTTAACCTTTTGAAGCCTAATGTCAACTATAGTGGTCGTACCGCACCACTAACCTCTAAAGTTGCATTTTATATATTTATTCGACAAATATAGGCACTGAATATTTTAAACACGGTATATACTATCCGTTTTTTTCTCTTCAAAATGCAGTTTGTTTCATAATTCTAACATATTTGGTTCCTGTATTATTCACATTTTATACACAGGTTGTGCTAAAATTAAAAAAAAATAATTCCGGCGCCAAAAGGTTAATAGGGTTAAATGCTATTGGTAATGAATAATAAATTGGAAAGAATGTAGAAGAATGTGACTGTGGTCTAATTTTAATACATACATGAACTGTAACAGCTACTTTAGTGTCATAGAATTTCTTTGGGAAGGATCGAGGAGAACTGCAAAATTCTTTAGTCAGGATAGCCTGTCTCCAGGCCAAGATTTGAACCTAAGTTCTCTCAGGTATGTTGCCCATTCAGCGACATTGTTCAGGCAGACAGGAAATTAAAGTAGGAATATACAAGGTGTGTTTAATGTGAGGTTGTTTATTGTAGACAGATGACACTGTTGTTACGTAGCAACTGATGACACTGTCTCCATGCAGCACTCATTCCCACAGTAAGAAATGCTCTGTATGAAACAAAGAATAATAATAGAATTTCTGTAGCACATTAAAGGCAACCAGTTACTTGTGTGAGTTACAAATTATAAAAGTGTCCTTCATGAATATTCACTTTAAATGTAAGACCTAAATAGTAGTACTGTTGTAGGAATTGTGAGAATGTAAGTCAGTTCAAGTTTTCTTCTCCAGTGCCCTGTTCTTGAACATTCCCTCAATTCAAACGAAAGGTAAAATATGATTTTATGTATTTTAATCTTCCTTGTGCAGAAATAGGAAGTTGAAATAACCTCTCAAATTTAGTTTGCTGTTAATTTAATTGGTATACCATTTTAATTAATTGTTGATTACTGTAGTTTGGAATATTTCATTGTTGTTATATTTTCAATTGATATGTGAACAGCTGATATGTTCTGGTTGTTTCAGGCTTCTCCAGTTCAACCTTTTCAATTCTACCAACAAGCCAGGGGAGCCAGACAGCATCACCCTGTATGATGGTGATATTTACAATGTAACCAGTACAATAATTGCCAAAATTGAGGTTGGGAGTCACAATGAGAGAAGACTGTTCCGCACAAAATGGCCAAGTCTCAGTGTGAAGCTGTTCGCAACCGGAGCTAGCAGCTACCACGGTTTTATTGCTGAGATTGTAACGCTTCCTATATCAGCTATTGGATTTAGTAAGTTGTGCACAACACTGATGAGTAATTATGGTTTATTTAATAATGCTGTGTATACCTCAGCTATGTACTGTACAGTAATAGGTAGGGTAATTACAGTCAATAAGACAGCAGTGTGTATCTAATTGATGTTTTATTGCTCACTGCCCATGGACTAGTTACTAAGCTCCACACTCAGGCTATAAACCATGTTTAACCCAAAATCCTCGATCATCAGTCAGGATAAATGATATTCTTGTTCAAAATTAAATCACGGTACCTCTCAACTGAAATTCCGAAGAGCTACTGCTTGACTGAACTTGCTCTCTAGCATGTGATACAATGTGTTAGAGAGGTTCTGTGTGCATGTCACATTCCTAAAAGAATAAAATTTTGTATTAACGGTCAACAAATGAAAGCTGCTGGTTTTATTTAATTTTGGTTCATATCTGTCTAAAGTTGGAGCTGAAATCAGTTGGCATTTTTTTTTTAAATTCAGTTCATCATACAAAATTCTGGCACACAACAAAATATATGTATCTGTTATGACAATCTAACCCTCTGGTGATACAAGTTATGGTTGAATGCTGAGCATCCCTGCTTCATATTCAGGAAGTCCCAGGTATGATTTTTGGCCCAGAGACCAACTATCAAGACTGAATTTTTTTTTTCTGGTTTTCCTTAATCCTGCAAGGAAAATAATGAAATTGAAGCTTAAAACAGACCACAACCTGTTCCCAGTTTTGCATGAATTTCTGTTTCAAAATGTTCTTATATTGTAAGGTCCTTATTTTATGTGACATCTATTCTTTATCATTTCCCTTTACTACTACATCGTGTGTGTGAGCAGTTGCCAGAGTTGGCTGCATGAATATGATAAATAAGCCCACAAGAAGTACCAACTGATAACTGTCACGTGACATAATTACCCTATATTATGGTGTACAAGTAGCGCAAGTAAAACAAGTAGCGTTAATCAGCAAAGTCAATGAAAACACTCAGATGCTTAGAAAAAATTATTATGACGTTTTGGTTGTGCGCGCAGATCGTGACGTGCAACACAATATCTCCTACTCCGTGCTATCAGACAATTGGCAAGGTGCCGTCAGCTATGCAAGTGCGGGAGAAGTGAATCCAACTGTGACAATGGAATGGAATCAGTTCAGTAGGAACTGCAAGAGACTGTATGGCAACTTCACCACTTGCCAAGCAGCTATTGACATGGACATCCAGAACACTCAGACTTTGTTCTTCAGGGTAAGATTATGTGCAAAATATTCATGGGAAACCCTTCATCCATCCAGAATACCTTTGTCCAGTGTACCATAAGCAATTAATATCTGTCCAACCTTATATACTCTCTTAGGTATAAACTGCGGAGGTTGGCATATTTGCAATGCTTTTATGAGTTCTGAATTTCAAATCTCACCAGGTTTAATGGCTACCCTAACAGTGATCTAGTTTCTTTTGCGGGTTTTCTCAGTATCTCCAAGTGAGAGCCAGGTACCTTGAGACAACCACATATTTGGGATTCTTACCAACTCACCATTTATAATCTTCTCATCTCATATGATGTTTTTTAACCTCTTCAATTAAAAGAGCATTATTGAATCAACTCAGAAATTAATAAATTATCTTAGGTACAAGTAAATCTGTAAGTAAATTCAGTGTATGGAATAAGATCTTTATGCAGAGATGGCAATTATTCAGGTCTTCAAGAAGTTGTGTGTTATGGGACCTCACACTATATGTGAATGAATGAGAAATGAAAGGGTGTTTTGATCAATGGAACAAACCACTTGTGGAACCTGTTTATATGTAAATGGGAGGATAATGTTGAAGTGTCTGCTATGAAACTATGTTGTAAATGTCGTGACTGACATCATCTTGTTTATTATTGGGAACATTGGCAGCTTTCTGTGAAAATTATAATGAAATTTCAGGTTCTATATTAGTAGGGCCTTTCTTGGCCAGTTGAGAAACCACCAGCTTTTTATGAAAAGCCCTGGAGTTACATAACAGTAATTCTTTTGAGAGGTGAGATTCTCAGAGTGGTGTGGGTGAATTTTAAAGTCTTCTTGGACATTACACTATCCCGTTGGATAATACAGTGTAAAGAACTGTGGTCTGTTTGCCCATTGATGCAGCTAACATTCCAGAAGACTAAAATCATTGAGAGGAATTGTTTTCATGTCATCTGTTCATATTACAGAACAATTTGGTACGGCTCAATCAGGGTGGATTGTCCATACATGCTGACTCAGGTGGGTCAGCTACATCACTTAAAGGTTGGATTCATAACAACCTGTTTGCCAGCAACGTACACAATCCTGCTCTCTATGTGGAGGGAAGACAAAGCAGCCCATACCAGGAAGTTATCATTTATAGAAACTACTTCAGCAAGAACTTCTCACCATATAAAAATATCATCATTTTGAAACAGGTGATGCTCACAGATTGTACCATAATATTAGACAGCGACAGTTATTGTGTGGTGAATGTCTAAATGATGTAATTTTTATTAATATTTAACTGTAGCTATAAAGTTTCCCTGACATGTGAATGTTAAATTATTCACTAACAATCTTATCACCTTATTTGTTGAAGTTACCCACCTGTCAGTGCCAATCCTGTCAAAAGATGGACTGTTGCTACTGTGCATGTACTTGTAATTTCCTCCCACAGATGTCACTAACATGCAGGGAAACATTTTAACTGTTGATTCAAGAAGCTAGAAAGGGTAAAAATACACAATGTAAAGGATGATTTCCTGAAAATATTGTGATGTCTTGACTTTATTTACAACATTTTTACCTGTACTAGAACTTCAGCAGTTGAAGCAACACCAAGAATCTTCTGCGGAAAATGGGTAACATTGTGAGAGATACCGCTTTGTCCAATAACAAAGTTTTGCAAGTGAAATATTTTGTATGTCCATCTTGTAACATACACAGGAATTAAATGCAACACAAACTGAAGTTTAAAACATTGGCCAGATTATTTTACTGGCTCTCTTTGATAATGACAGATGAGGGATTGATAAAACCAATGACTTCACTGTATAATTTACTGAAATAATTGCAGGTTGTGTCAAACTTCTCTTACAATTATGTACATGACAACTGCGGTTATCACATTCTGGAGGTGTCTGGATTTGAGAAGGTGCGACTTCCTATTTACCAAACCACTACACACAATGGCTTCTACAAGTACGTAGCTCCATCTTGTATGATACTTAGCAAACTAATAGGATTTATGTGAATGTTTAGGGATGAATCACCTTAAAATTATTTTCTCTGTGCTTAAACCATGTTCCATACTGTTAATGAGCTACAGAAAAACTTGCCCAAAGTAGATATTGGACTAAATAGAAACCTGTTTTAATCAGGTAAGTTGTAGGATCTTGAAAATTTAATAACAGAACATAGTGAACAAATTCTTCTTCTTCTTCCATTGGCACTACAGCCCACTGGGGGCTTTTGCCTGTCAAACAATGTCCTTCCATTTTTTCCTATATGCCACCAACTCTCTCCATCTTCTTAATCCCAGCACTTGAAGATCTCTTTCTGCTTCCTCTTTCCATCCTTTCCTGGGTATTCCCCTTCTTCTCATCCCTTCCAGTTCTTGAGTGAAGATTTTTTTTTGGCATCCTATCCTCCTCCATTCTTTCCAGGTGACCTAACCAGCTTATCCTTTGCCCTTTTATCCATTTTACTACATTTTCTCCTTTGCTCATCTCTTCTAGTATAGTGAACAAATGCTTATAATAAATTTAAAGTGTGTAATGCAAAACCTCAAATGAAAAACAAGGATTTAACACAAACATGTTCTGTTTGAATATTATGAGAGGGTTAATGCCTCTTTGTGTAAGAAATGAGACAGATTTGTTCCCAACTTCTGTTTAAGTTATCTCTTATATGATGGATAGTGTTTGTGTTGTAGTATTAACTGTAGTTGACTTGCTGTGCAGGAATTATGCACTTAAATGGGAGTCACGTGGGACTATTGTGGCAGGAACAGCAGGACAGCAGTTTGTTGACAATGTTTTCTTCAATCCTGACAATGATTATGAGATTGTTACAGTTAACAGATCGCTGTAAGTACATTACACACAGTTATGTATACTGATTTATTTTTTATTTTCTATTTACATTTATATATATATATATATATATATATATATACACATGAGGGAGAGTCAAATGAAAACCTTAAAAGTGCGATAAAAATTCAAAACACGGCTCGATTGTCTTGTAAGTTGACAACAATGATAATCATGGTTTTAAGAGTGGCCGACAGGTGGCAGTACGATGCAGGAAAGCAACACAATGGCGCAGTAGTAGTGTAAAGATGGCTGCCTCCTTGCAATATGCACCAAAGAAGAACAGCGTTCTGTCATCCGTTATTTTAGTAGAGAAGGGGTGAAACCCATCAAAATTTATTGACGAATGAGAAGTTAAGTATGGTAATGCATGTCTGTCACTACAGCAAGTGTACGAGTGGACTAGGAAGTTCATGAACAGCATTAGTTCTGTAACAGACTCTCCTCGACCTGGTCAGACACACCTAGTAGTGACACCAGAAGCCATTGCAGCAGTTGAAGACATCGTGAGGGAAAATCCCCACATAACAGTGAATGAAATAGCATGCAATGGAGACTACATAGAAAAATGAAATCATTGTGTACCTTTTGTGTTCAGTAAATTACGAGATAAAAAATATTTAAAGTTTTCATTTGACTCACCCTCGTATATAATAATCCAATGGGCAGTAAATGTACTCATACCTGCATAATTCAATGCTCTTTTACCTGCAAAAGCTGACCACTGTTCAATTGTAAATACTTGTGAAACAAGCACACATCAATTGAAGATTAGTGTATATGAATAAGCAGTCTATCAGCATATTTTGTTTGCATTTAAAGTATTCACTGTGCAGTATATTTAATAATTCACATCAATGATATAAGAAATTTTGCTTTTTGTAGATAAATCTGATTTCCTAGCCACCATATTGTTTTGGTAGTTGTGGCAACTTTCTCCTTTCTTCTTCATTTTGCTTGAAATTACTGTAATTATTTTGTGCTATGGTTTATGCTGATATGGACTCAGAAGTAAAATACAGTGTGCATGGAGCTACATTAAAATTTCTTCAATAAAATATTTAAAGTTTAAATTTATTACTTTATTAATATTATCCCATAACTTAAAATGTATTTTAAATATTTTATATATATATTTTATATAATTTATTATATATTCCCATACTAATGCTGATTCTATTAATGTCACTTTAGATCTATTTATCAGGAGTCTGAATGGTAGTTAGGCTCAGTAAAACTGATGATGAGATTTTTACAACGCTTTACATGAAGTGCGTTGTCTGCATGTTGAGTGGATTGAGTGTATTGTTCCAGAAACTAAAACTCTTTCTTTCTTAAATTATATTTATTTATTTGAAAGTCTGTACAGGACTTTGTAATGTTTCTGATAGCTGTTTAAATCATAAGTAAATTTATACAGTGTATTTTTTTTCCCTCAAGTTTAACAATATTTTCAATTTTAAATGATTAATTTAATGAGGAATGTAGGAGATTAATAAGGGAAGAGGTCATTATCTATAACGTCTTAATTTATTCGTTTTTTGGCAGTTCATAAAACTCTGTGAAATGCAAAGAACACCTTCCATTGATATGATGTAGAAGTGTAGAACACATTTTTGATCTTGCATTTCATCTTCTTACTAAGTGGAATATCAAATGTTTTAGGGAATGTGTTGCTCCATTATTTTGTCTCCAAATTGCACTCTCTTATTAAATAGGTTTATTTGGTATAATGTGCATGTTTTATTTTTCTCTGCAACAATTTTCCAGAACTTATTTTGATCCAATAAATATTTTATTGAGTTACAAACAGGTTATGCTGCAGATGCAGGCATCATTGTATGTAGGTCTTCATTCAACATCTGTTATTTTTATCTGATTTTAATCAAAGCTGGAATGTACTGAACAATTTTGGGCAGTATATTTTGGGAGGAAAATACTCGGTGCTAATTGTGTTAACTGTTAGTGAAGACATGTGTAAAAACTTTGTCCAATCTTATGTGGTGAAGCTAAATGAAGAGTTATTGCGTACTGCAACAGGACCTGCAGTATTATTCTGATTCAGGTTATTGGAAAGCACGCAATGGTTATAACAATGGTTCTTCTTTCTCTTTTTTTTGGTTGTGGCTGCAAACTCAAACACCAGGGCAGGTATAAATAGGTAAGACAAACAGTTGGTTGTATGTGTTGGGTATGGGAATGCAATGCTTGAAGGTAGTATGTGTAACACATATTTTTTGCAGAATGCCTTGTGGACTAGAACGCTATAAAACAGCAGTGATTTGTCCTGTGTCTTGCTTGTCTTACCACACACTGTAAATCTTAAATGTTACTAGTGCATCTAAATATGTTTATTTATGGTAAAATAATTAACACCTTTGTTAGTATTTTAGCCAGTGTAGCATAGTGGATTATTGACTTGGCTACTGGCTGGACAGCTGAAGAATTGTGGTTTGATTCCCAGTACAGGCAAGAGATTTTTCTCTCCTCTGAAGTGTCCAGACAGGCCTTGGGGTACACACTGTCTCCTATTCATGGGTACCATGGGTTTTTCGTTGAATGTAAAACATCTGGGACATTAAATTTACCAATTGCGCCCATTTAGTGCTGAGGTTAAGAATGAATGGATTCATGTAAAATTAAAATTGAAGAGACATTTTAAATATCTATAAAACATACATAATTGAGATTTTACATTAGGGCATATGAATCAGTTCTTGTTAGCAGACAGATGCATTGTTGAATGATGTGGGATTGTTACATGCTGTAGCAGTGAAGCTCAAAATTTATGTCATGTATCTCAAAACTTGAGTGGTAAAATTATCAGGTGCTGCGAAGGGAAAATTGTGGGGGGGGGGGGAGTAGTTGTGTTCAACAAAAATTGTTGTTTTTGGGAAGAAAATGAAGAGAAAATTGCTAGTTGTAAAACAGTAATCTTTAAAATTATGGCTGGAATGATGACACAATAATAACTAGAATTCCAGGCCAGCATTAATGAGGCTGTAAACCACTATTCTGTGAAACAGTGGTTGAGCAATGCATATTTTGAATAGCTGAAAAAACAGTTATACCTATAAGAGCATTTTTGCACTTCAAAGTGTCATCATCTTTGCTTAATAACACTTTCAGAAGCCATTAAAATTTGATTGTCACATAAAATATTGTGACTGGGATGTTAGCAAAATTAACCTTGGAAATATAATCACAACATGCTGTAACAGTATTTTGAAACATTATTATCTTCATTTCAGGCATTGATTGCTAAGAGATGCATAATTTAATTAATGTCAAACATTCAGTGTCTATGGCGATTAGATCTAAACTGGTATGACAGGATAGTGTTACATAAATGGAAATTACTTCCCTATAAATACAGCAAGTCAAGCTGGCCTCACTGTTTGTGCATATTGTACATAAAAGTTTACTTTCTTGCAGCAAAATTACATGTTTCATTGACATAACAAGCTTTAATCACTTGCTATCCGTTTGCAGTCTTTTTCGTATCTCATAAAAGATTTAGGTCATTTTAGATGAATATTGTTAATCACAAAGAATGATTACTCAGATTTCCTTGGTAGTGTGGAAAATTTGCTGTATGTACAGAACTGGGTGGTGTGGTTGGTCATGGTAGAAATCCCAGTTGTATCTGGTGTCCTAGTGCAGCAGTTGTGTTAACTGTCCTTACCAGATTTATGTTTGTGATGCAGTGCATTGTGTGTTTGTGCCCATGCTAGAATGCTGCAATGCCTGGATATGTGTATGCATTAAGGGCTGAATTTTGTTCCTTACTGATAATAGACAACTTCTTAACTCCTTTGTTGTTTGTTATGATATACAGTATGTGTTCCATTACACAATTTGTGTTTTTGTGTGCTTTTCTCGTGAAGGTACAATGCATTTGGCCTATGTGATGTCTGTTGAGCTATGTAGTGAGACAGTCAGGAGGTTCATATCGTAATCTTCTTAAGAAAATGCGGATTGTATGCTTGTTCCATGGCTTATGTTGATTTTATGACAGTTGAAGAACAGTACAGCAAATTGAAAGGATTTTATTGTGTGCATGACACATGTATGCCTGTGTTATGACTTCCTCCACAGGGCACAAGAAGATTGAAAATGGTAGTGGATAGTGAGTTAATGACCAATATGCTGGAATATTTTCTTGATGATGAAAATTAATTTTATTCCATACATACAGTGTGGCTGTTACAGTGTACACTGTTTTTCTTGTCCACTGCCTTACAGTGATGATGATGATATGAAGTAGTGTAAAACACATTTGTCAATAATAAATTAGTGGAATTGCTGGTCCCAGTGGCCGCGCAGTCTAAGGCGTAGATCTGCGGCCTCTCACCTGCTGAGATCGTGGGTTCGAATCCCACCAGGGGCATGGATGTCTGTCTGTTGTGAGTGTTGTGTGTTGTCAGGTAGAGGTCTCTGTGATGAGCTGATCACTCGTCCAGAGGAGTCCTACCGACTGTGGTGCGTCGTCGTGTGTGATCAAGAAACCTCAAACATGAGGAGGCCATGGCCATGTTGAGCCGCAGCGCCACAGGGAGAGAAAAAAAAATAGTGGAAGTGCAAGGCAGTAGATACGAACAATAGTGAAAATTAATTTGTAAGTGTAAGGAAACAGACGAAAATGGGTAAGATTTTGATTGTTCTGGGCACTGACATGAGAAAAATATTTCTGGTATGCAACTAAAGAATTAATTGGGAAGTGTTGTGGATTGCTTGAAATTAAAAAAAATCGGTTATATGGTACAGTAACTGCAACAATAATAATTGAGATAGGACCACAAAATTATATGGAAATTCCCAAAATTGAAATTCCAAAAGTTAATCTTCAGTCAAGCATATAAATTGAATGTTCCCTGTGCAGGCATGTGATTTAGATTTTTGGTGGGGTTGTATCTTCAATACAAGTCAAAATAATTTGTTCTGAATTGGTTGGTGCCGCCTTTGTGACTATTCACAGAAGTCCCATATTTACTTGCTACCTGGGACTTACAGTAATTGAAATTTTGTGATCAGATCTATTGTACTAATTTATGAACAACTAATATCACTCTGCTTCATCATTGTGATCTGTCAGAACTGTCGTAGCTGCAGATGTCAGTGGCAGAATACATTCAACTGTCATTGCTGAAGGAATTTTTAATTGTGGCTAGTTAATCAGTTGAATTATATCTGAAATATTTTAATAAGCCGCAGGTGCTCTGTGACTAACTCGTTGCATGTCTGCCCCCTTGCAGCAGTCTTGATGTATGGAAGACTCCAATTGATGCAAAGCACAACTGGTGGGGATACAACGAGACCCTTGCTGTGATGGGCCGCATACTTGACCACAGTGATGTCCCAGATTTACTGGAGGTGGACTTCAGACCATTCTACATGAATAATAGAAGTGTCTTGAGTGGAAAATGCCCACCTGGTTGGAGTCAAGTAGGAGACACCTGTTATATTTACATCGGGGCTCCTATGGCGTTTGAAGAAGCTCGCTCATTCTGTCGGGTAAATTTGGTTTGATGTAACGTTGTGTTTGCAGTGGTAGTTGTTACTTTCTGCCCCTAACTGTGAGAAAGCTTCATCATATTTGTTTTTTAATGTTTATATTCCACAGAACAGAATTCTGATACTTCTGTACATTGTGATGATGATGATTGCAGCTTTGTTGAGTCTTGGTGGTATACCACAAACCCCCCCCCCCTCCCCCCAAAATGCTGTGCTGTAGAAGGTTCGACTGATCATGTGAAAATTGAAGAAGTATTACACAGAGTCAAGGAGTAAATGAACATCCTACATACAATAAAATGAATCAAGGCTAACTAGATTGGTCATATCTTGCATAGGAACTGCCTTCTAAAATGCATTGTTGAAGGAAGGATAGAAGGGATGGGAAGATGAGGAAGAAGATGGAAGCAGCTATTCAATAAGCTTAAAGAAACTAGAAGATACTGGAAGTTGAAAGAGGAAGCACTAGATTGCACTCCCTGTAGAACTTACTTAGCAAGTGGCTATGGATCTTTTGTAGGATGGATTACGTGATGATGATGATGATGATGATGATTATGATGGTGGTGGTGGTGGTGGTTCTCCTCCTGTCTCCCCCCATGTTCTTTAATCTGTGACAAGGTGCATGAGAACCTGATGGTCAGGTTCCATGCTCTATTTAGTTTGTGAAGTCCCTCTGCCTACTGATGCTATTCAAGTGCAATCACATTTCTGTTGTCTGTTTGATATGATAGTCCAAATAACTTGTTTTGGCTCACGTCTTGTAATCCTGCAAGTTCATCAGTGGCTCAGTTCAGTGCCTAGTTCTCCCACTGCAGATTTATGTGGCTGAAGTGTAGATACCAGTCATGTTCTTTACATCTTGCCTCAATAGATAAGCTTTATTGCCCTGCATTCCTGTTGCACACATACATGGTATACTGCAGACACAAGTCTTAAGCTTTTCCTTTATTAGTCTTAACATGTGTAAACTGTTTACAGCTGGGATATGACTTAAAGCTTAGTGATCTTGCATGATGCAGTCTGTTGGAACAGAAATTGGTCTCCCCCATTGAGTTACTTTCATATATTGGAGATATATTGCCCTGCTTTAACCATTCCATGCAAATGCTTGCCCTTAAAAGTTAGATTTCATCATTGTGACATTCTTTGTCATGGATAATGGTGGTAAAATTAACCCTTTGATGCCAGAATTAAATCTTTGATACCGGAATAAAATCCTCACACCCCGGCCACTTTAGTGGCCATTCGGCTATTTAAAGGGCTCACTGCGCGACATATATATATATATATATATATATATATATATATGTCGTTCGGCGGCTAAGGATGAATGAGTGTAGTTGCAACTGCATGTCCTTGAGACAGGTGACAGAGTCCCTGCATGAGGACAGAGGTCTGATTTTGTGGATTTTCTATATCCACTTTTTGGTTCCTGGTACTTCTAAGAAAGTTGTAATAGTAGAAAGGATGCAGAAGAAGTGATTATGGTCCTTTTTAAGGTACTGTCATGGTGTTTTCCTGCCTTGAGGAACTGATAAAAACCATGGAAGTAAGAATGGCTAATCTCCTGGTTGAGATTCAAATCTGGGACCTTTTGGATATGATGCATTATCCTATGACACTCCATTTACACACTGTCTGAAGTGCTGTGAAAATACTAATATTGTTTGGAACAATTATTATAAAATATTTTAACACTAATTTTTCTTCAGTTTTACCTAGACAGTAATGTTAAACCTTTCAACACTTAGGCTAGCAGAGATTGGGATAAAAGAGTTTAAATTGCAACTTAATGCTGATTTCCAGTCTGTCAACGCATCAATGCCATACGTGATGAGCAATTACCTAGCACTGTTCCTTTTTCTGCGAAGCCAGCAGCACAACTACCAGTATTATGACCGTGTGTGGGTGCAGCATATTGATATGATCAATCGATGCACAGTATTCACGTACCAGAGAGTTGAAGTTGACAACTGTCAGAGGCTTAGCCCCTTCCTCTGTGAGATTGGTGAGTAAACACTCGCATATATTATGGATTAACTGAGCATATACTCTGGTTCAAATTGTCATACAGTTCAACCTGAGTTAAATAAAGTTATTTATTTTTAATGTTGTTATTGTTTAATCATAAGGTTTGTCATCCCAGTTGTGTGCTATGAAATAACTAATGTAGAGTGTGTGAACGGAATTGGATAAACTAATAAAACATAAGAACATAATAAACTTCGCCAGAGCGCAAAGGTTAGGATGGTATGGTCATATCAAAAGAATGCAAGAAACAAGAATGGTCAAAGCATTATACTCCTGGAAACCCATTTCAGAAAGGCCAACGGGAAGACCAAAGATATGCTGGGAGGATGATGTTAAGAAAGATATACA
>Ga0123354_10005447_pt1 | contig 18507 bp, 5 predicted proteins | sample TergutLab28metaG_2_FD_97872 | JGI IMG/M metagenome (GOLD analysis project Ga0123354, IMG submission 97872) | Labiotermes labralis P4 segment gut microbial communities from Petit-Saut dam, French Guiana - Lab288 P4 | ecosystem: Host-associated > Arthropoda: Insects > Digestive system > Gut ...
ATAATTGAAAATAAAATCTTCCTTCTTTCTTTTTAAAAAAAAAAAATTTTTAGAAAAAAATTTGGCAAAAAAAAAAAAACCCGTTTAGGGTTCGATAACCCCCCCCCCCCCCCCGAAACTCTTGCAATTATGAGATGTTGAAAAATATGGTAGAAACGGACAGGCCACAGATGAAAATACGGCGCACGCGCATTGCACGCGGGATACCTAAGGCTACAAACACATACTCAGAATATGTATCACTGATTGCTTTTCCATTGCAACAATGGTTACACGAACGCGCCTTAGTGTTACGTTATACGCACGTTGCTTGCTTTGTTCCCTTCTCTCTAGCGCGCCGCGACGGACCGTTCACAAAGCTACCGTGACGCCGTTTTGTAACGCAGTCCTCACGGTTCTGTACCGAAGAGGGGTCCAGAGACGGGGTTAAGGGGGGGAGGAGGAAGTTCGTATCATGACCAAGCAATACATGATAGAATTTCTAGGTACGTTCCCAGTTAGGCTAATTTAATCATGCATAGCGTGCCACCGCCAGACGAATTGCAATTTCGCCACACATCTTGCTTGTGATCAGGCCTGGCTGAACACTTAGGCTTCCGCTTAGGCTACTGGTCACTAAATCTCAACGTCCGCCTACAGAGTGAGACAGTTCTATGTACACTATCCATTACCGCCTAACAAACTTGGCTATTGTTCCCCAGTAATAGAGACAACTAAATCCAAACAGCAAAGTCCTAGATAATCTAATAATTTTTCGGCTTGTCAAGAAATTCCTCGCATTTTATCAAAACCTAAGTTTTATTACAGTGTTCACAAGACAACGCCAATTGTCCTTACACAGAGCCAGATTGCTTGGACCCAGTAATTTGTTAACCCTTATCCTGCTAATGTGGAGAATATGGTGAGCTCCTAATAATGCCAGCGTGTGGCAGATGGGATTTAACTCGGCGTTTAAAGGGTTAATATACATTTTACTATTATACTTCAATCTATGGCTCGGTCCCGCCTAGTGCTCTGAAATACAGCCTACTCCTCAAAATGAACATTTCGCTGACACGTTAGACTATCCCCGACATGACCTTCAGCACACAGATGAGCCTGACGGCGGTGAACACGGGTACAGCAACACGCATAGCGGGATGCGTTTTTAAATTATCATTCAGTGACCAACAGTTCCCTATTCGACGCATTTATATAAGAGATAGCGCTGAGCAGGCGCCTCCCCCAATTACTTAACTCAGAGTAACTTCCTTGGACATGCTGGGATATGACACACGTGTACATTATTTTCACTGTCCATTAGAAACGGCGTCACATCTAGCCTACTTCTAAGCTTCACATTCCGACGGTTACGCTACTGCATCTACCCAGCTGCACTATATAATTCAGTACCAATTGGCCATACCGCTTTTTGAGATAACGCACATCGGTGACAACTACATTGCCAAACATGACAGGCACTGTCGGTACCACGTAACACTGAAGTGCGTTCACGTAACCATTGTTGCCATGAAACAGCAATAAGTATTACATATTACTAGTGTGTTTTCGTGTACTTAGTTATCCATTATATTGCCATCTGTGGCCTGACCGGCTCTACTATATTCTTCCACATTATCTCCTAGACAACACGATTTTTCAGAATAGAAAACTATTAAACCTACAACATATATTTCGATTTTCTATAGGAGTTTTGTCTGAAACATTTGTCATTCTAAGAAGAGTTCTGCGATATAACTATCACAAACGTACATAAGTCTTTGTATAATGTACCCGTTATTCTTGTCAGATATTAATTAAAGTTGAAATTTCTCTACGGGCTTTGGAGAAATACTCAAATATCAAATTTCATGAAAATCGGTCAGGTGGGAGCCGAGTTGTCCCATGCAGAGGGACGGATATACGGTCAGGAAAGGCGAAGTTAGTAGTCGCTTTTCGCAATTTTGCGAACGCGCCTCTGAAGCGACGACGACTACTACCGGTTGTGTAGACAACTGTCAGCTTCGCACTGTGAATGAATGTAGGAATAGACCAGTTGTGACGTCACGGACGGAGGAGTCATAAAACTCGTTCGGTAGGGCGTATGTTGAAATGGTCTGTTGCGGTCAGTGGCTTATGTCATAACAGAGCAGGTAGTGAAGATACAGAAATACGCCAACATTCATGTTCTGGTTTAGGTGTAGTGATCACAGCTATCTTGTCTGCTTCACAATCTGGCTACCTCTTCTCCTTTTAAGGCAGATAATGTGATAACAAAATGTATTTGACATTCAGAGGACCGTGCATCGCGATATATTCTTACAATAAAACCAACGAGATACCCAAATTTTTCAAATTTATTTTTGGAATAAAACTCTACATGTTTCGGACAGTTTCTCTGTCCATCATCAGGAGTCTAGCACTGTACACACAGCAATAGGTATATGTCATACAGGTTTTGCTGACTGCTTGCTAGCAAGCAGTCAGCATGACATATACCTGTTTCTGTGGGTGCAGCCCTAGACCCCTGATGATAGACAGAGGAACTATCCGAAACATGTAGAATTCTATTCCAAAAATAAATTTGAGAAATTAGTGCATCTAGTTCGTTTTATTATAAGAAAATAAAATGTACTATGCTGTCTTAAATTAAAACCCCAAAACATACATAAAGTTTGGAACAACCCAACTACACTTATTAAGTCTGCAACACGTGTCTGCTTATCTTTGGATATTATCATCAAGTGTCATACAAGTAGTGGAAGAGCCAAAAGCTTAGATTTGCGATTCTACATAACCAAATAAAAGTATATATTTCATGCTTAAACGCCACTGCATAATATTGCCTTAACAACACAGTGTTGTTAATGTGACTGATTCCAAAACAGATAATGTCAATGAAGAGACGCACACCTAAACCTACTGTTACGTCCAGCAATGTGAATAATACACGTTCCGTCACTGGCCTGCTCTCTACTCCAATGTGCCGCATTCTTGTCCACACAACATGTAGTAGTGTCAGATTCAAGCATTCATGAAAACGTTAAAGTAGTTCAAATGGTTACTAGACAACAGTTCCACGACTGTTTCACTCTATCCTTACACTTCCATATGCACATTTTCGTTGTTACACCGTGCATATTGTTGAATTACTCAATTATTACACCAAATACTGCAAATATATAAAATTTATAAAATTTACACATTAAAACATTAAAAAGGCTCCGAAATGTTTCGGTCCTAGGACCATCATCAGGGAGCCATATCGTCCTTGCGTGATCACGCAACGAAGCACAGAATGCACATCCGTAGCAAGGCACTCTTCGCAACGTAACATTATGCAACACGGCATGCTGCCACAATACCCAACTTGTACAACGAAATTAATCTGTGACTATTTCTAGTATAACTTTAGCAAAGAATATATAGCTCCCTGATGATGGTCCTAGGACCGAAACATGTCGGAGCGTTTTTAATGTTTTAATGTGTAAATTTTATAAATTTTATATATGTGCAGTAGTTGGTATAATAATTGAGTAATTCCTTATGCAGTTTGTATTAACTAACGTTAAACTGCTTTCAAAACAGCGGTCACTTTAACAATGCTTTATTAAGTACCTACATAATACACGCTTACCTTCTAAGGATGAATATTGTAATTTTATCTTGAATTTTCTATTAATGTATATAGGCCTATAATGTGTAGTTACATAGTCATATGAGTAACCTTTGATAGTCCGTTTCTTGTATTGAACCCCCTACGAGCCGAAAAATACTGAAGACCTAGTAGAAGTATTTGGACTGTCGCAACCCGCTTGGAGATAGTTGGTTTTAATGGAAAGAAAGGTTAAAAATATACAGGTTAGAACTCCGACATTGCAAGCTACAAAGATATGTCGAGTAACATCAGAGAAGTTAGCAAATAAGTCATGCGGTAATGGCTAAATCAATAACCCTCAGTCCTCAGTTAAACCTTGTTATCGATGCTTCAGCCTTCCTCTCGCGATAGCGATTCGTTGCTAGTCCGTTCTGTTGGGACAAGAGGTGCCGGAATTTGAACAGGGAAACTTCCGTTTTCAACAAAGGCGAACCATTTTCACGGGGCCAAAGCTTGCCGCTGAGTAATACTATAATACTGTGTCCAGTGCAGGTATTACAAGTTTCAACTGTGTTACCATCTGGAGCCACATACGTGTTCCATAGTTTCTTTGTTCTTCAACGATGTGTAGAGACTTATACGACCTAAGGTCTTAAATTTTACGGGAAATTCAATAGACCGATACCCGTAAACAATTACATTTATAACAAACAATTTTTAAGTAATGTTATGTTAAGGCAAAGGTACCCCATGAAATGCCTGTGCATGCGCATCGACGAGGCAGAGGTATAGCTTCAACCCACTCGGAAACACAGTACTAGAAGGGGGTGGGGATTCGGTACCCGCGGGCCGATCTGAAGGGGCACGGAAAATCTCGCCTGACCGATATTCGATACCAGAACCGTCCGCACATAAACAGTTGCTATACCGATAGCGATAAGCCGGTCGCCTACATTTATGTACCCGTCCCCAAACATTGAGAAAAGTATGACTGCTCAGGAGCCGAACACAGGGGGCCGCACGATCTATGGCGTGGGTCTGTGGCCGCTCGCTTGCTGGGATTGCGGGCTATATTCCCGCCTGGGAAATGGATGTCTGTCTGTTGTGAATGCTGTGTATTGTCAAGTAGACGTATCTGCGACGGACCGATTCCCCGTCCAGAGGAGTTCTACCTTGTGGTGTGTCTGAGTGTGACCGTGCAGCAGGACAACGGGGAGGCCCTGGCTAATTATGGGCTGTCGCACCATGGAAAAATAATTACTGCCCAGAAAAAACAGTGACAATAAACCGCGTGCTATTTGTCGACTATTTCGAACCGTCAAATGAAAAGGGCAACATTAGGAAGCTGCCTCTCAAACAAAATGCGCGCAGTTGGTGTCGCTCTCAAAACCACATGCAAGCCAAGAAATCAGCAACCGCCCAACAAGATTGCAGCTGCAGATATCTGATCAAACACTGTAACAAAGGGCATGGCTGACATCGCTGGATACTGGTTAGAAATTCTGATTCAAATTTGGCACCGGGCAGAAAATTGATGGCGTATATCAGTTAATTCCGAAAATACTATGACTGGTTTCTGTGTTATTTAACAACACTCTGTGAAAAATACGAGTTCAAAAGTTTGAATAGCAGCAGTGGGGATGCCAAAGACATGCTGATATGGAAGGAAGCACTCGTATTTTAATTAGAGGTAATTACCAGCCAAACATTTTTATGGACACACTGAGATAAAACACTAGAAACGTAACCCGATTTGCGGGTCAATATTGAAATCCGGAGCCTCTCGAATACAAATCAAGAATGATAACTGCAACACAGTTTATGTTAGACAAGGTGTACTCTCTGAGGAAATTTACAATGCCTAAACTAGGGTTTAGGGATATGGTTCTACTACAGTCTTCAGACAGTCTGCTGTCTGTATACTGCTGGCTTCTTAATACACTTGATTAGTTTATAATTCAAGCCGTCCTGGCTACGATCCTAACCCTCGTCATTAATATCAAAAAGAAAATTATAAGACTGTCAGTACAGGCTACAGACATTCACCTGAGTACAGAACTCGAACCAACAATCGAAGAGCTATATAGGCCTAACATCAGATGATGGAGAATGTTAGATGTAATATTCACGTAACTGATCGGTCATTCTTAGAAACGCATGGAGAATCACCATGATGAAAGACCCCATATCCCTGACGTTGATTAAAATTTTATACGGTAGTGAAAGAAACACACGGTAGGTGAAGTAGGTCAATATGTTCCGTGTCTGTGCATGAGGCTATGTTACAAATAATGAAATAAGCCAGTGGGAAAAATCAGTATGTGACCACAACACGTGACTTTTTCCGTTCAACTATATCTCCACGACCCCTACCGGCAGAATTACAAAACTACAGAATGACATCCCTCAATTTCTACTGCTGCAGAACATTCCAAATTCTTGCACGCAAGTTCCACTGTAAAGCGCTTCAAATATTAATAGATCAGATCAGTAAATATCATTGTAGCAAATTTCTGCAGGAATTCTCATGGTGCAACGGGAAAAAAGACATTAGAGAGGCTTGCTAGAGCTGGTATAGAAGTTTCAACTCGTAAAACTTAGGTAGGAGACAGAGACACCTATAATGAGAACTGTAACTCTCAAATCACCTGTTAATATGGTTTACAAGAATAAATATAGGTAGTATATGGGTGAAAGGTCGTGTATAGTTTTTCCCTGAAATACACAGCAGTTATCACAAAGTTTTCCATTCCGTGCATTTTGGTGTAGCAATTATATCTTTAATTTTCCACCTAAATGCAATGTACAATTGAATATTTGTATTGTTTACTCAAACAATATAAATATTCAATTGTGTATGTTCATTTAGTTAGAAAATTAAGAATATAACTGATACATAGCAGTTTCTGAAAGAAGATAAAAGTGAGATCGCTTAAACAGAGACGCTCTCCGCATATGCTATTTTAAAAGTGATTTATGCTGTTGAGCGGATGTTACTTAATATAACTTAATGTTAACATCACATCTTTTATTTGACCAACTGAATGCACAATTAGATTGTTCTAGAGGTGTTAAAACTTACATTAAAATGATCCTACCTGTTTCGGTTTAACAAACCATCATCAGGCAGCTTACTGTCGTGCTTTGCTAAAGTTATAATTATTAAAATATTTAGTTAAAACGTCGCTATGAGTCAGATCGGTTGTGTGGCTGCAACCACACGACCGATCTGACTCACAGCGACGCTTTTAACTAACTATTTTAATAATTATAACCTTAGCAAAGCACAACAATAAGCTGCCTGGTGATGGTTTGTTAAACCGAATCAGGTAGGATCATTTTAATGTAAATTTTAATATACGTTTTAACACTTTCTACACTATCACCCTTCGTAAATTTGTTGTCCCGACGCGCTCAGTCCGGTAGGTGATCCTCTTTCGGGAAACGGGTGTGGTTCACCGAATCACATACAGTTTTAATTATTTCTTTTTTACTTTTTGTTTTATTTACTCAATTTATACTTTATATAAAATAATGGAGAGCTATATCCAGTAAAACGACTAGATAATTTCTAGGAAACTGACACAGTCACTTCTCTGTACTCCTACTAACACCTAGGAAACTGACACAGTCACTTCTCTGTACTCCTACTAACACCTAGGAAACTGACACAGTCACTTCTCTGTACTCCTACTAACACCTAGGAAACTGATACAGTCACTTCTCTGTACTCCTACTAACACCTAGGAAACTGACACAGTCACTTCTCTGTACTCCTACTAACACCTAGGAAACTGACACAGTCATTTCTCTGTACTCCTACTAACACCACATTCGTACGCGACTGAATTCGCACTGGATTGCTAGCGTCTGTTGTTCGCTGCTAACGTTTTCTCATTTAAATCTCTCCTCTCCTATCACCAACGGCCCTGAATATACGTTGACAGATTAACTTACAACGCATGCCATGAACCTTACGTAACTGACGCCAGCTATCCTAAGAAATAACTATACTAAAAATGATCGGCTACAACTTTTAGAACAATCTAACTGTGCATTCAGCTGGAAAAATAAAGACGTTATAATATCAAGATGCACGGTAAAAATGTGAAAATTAATGTTAACATCGTGGCTGTAATAAGTTTGGTTAGTTAGAACGGAAATAATGCTGTATTCTGTTAAGAATGTGGAAGATATTATTCATACACAAAAATATTAAATATGGAAATCGCACAATGGGGAACAGAACAAGATACCCAAACTTACCCGGAAGAAAGGAGAAGAACGCATAAAGAATACTGCATAACACCCGGGAATCTAGTTTTACACACACATCTGACTCCTGTTATTTTATTCTTTTTTTATGAACTTTTTGTGTACTTAGTACAACACATTACTTCTAGCTATAAAGGAAGGGATGGAAACAACGCTTCGGCCTATGACGTGAGAGCATCCGCCATGTTATTGTTACTGAATGTGGAAAGTTAAAAACACGGACAATGGGGTATACTTTCATCAAATAATGTTTATACCACGTTTCATAAAAACTAGCGAAATGTTCGGAAAATCGAAATGACTGACAGACACACAAGTCATAAATGCCTATATGCACACACATTATAATGACCTGTTAGCCTAGCTCTATCGTAATGCTTACATGCACTAACAGCATTATGATGTGTAAGCCTAGCTCTATCGTAATGCCTACGTGCACAGACAGCATGATGACTTGTAAGTCATGTTCTCTCCTTTCTTGGAAGAAAAATGTGCTGAAGACTGAGGCTGTCAAATCTCGCCATTACAAACATGGGCAAGTTAATACCATATGGAGGAAAACCTGTTGTTTATTATGAGAATCACATCGCCCCTGTCTTGTAACACGGAGCTAACTGCAACTTCGAGCTAAACTGAGTTATGTGTACCGAATCACTCAGTTAATGGTCCCCTGTGATATGCTAAAAGTCGACAACGTCCCTTTACGAGGAATCAAAATAGGTAGGTGGACATTCAACCTTCAGAATATTTGTCATATGAGTATGTAGAACGGACCCACATTTTTTATTATCCTTTAAAACTGATATTTTGTAGGTTGTCCCCCTTTTTACCAAGTAGGGGCGATATGAAACGCGTAACATACTCTGTTGGCAAAAATACGCGTCTTCTAATACCACGGAGGCAGTAGGCACCTACGAAGTAGTGGTGACGAACTATCACACTATACGGCATCAAATATTATTATTATTACCACTGTAATAACATAAAATCCTAAATACAGGAACCAGTAAGACAGCAGTCCCTAACCTCTAAAACATGAAATTCATCTTATCAACACATACAGATTCAGTTACTACCCCACATAGAAATCAGAGCTGTTTGCAGCATAACTCAGTCTATGTACGTATGCGTTACCGCGGAGACACTTTCGTGTGCCCAGTGTTACCAAGTAAGAGCAATAAGTATTACAAACTGTGTGTGTGTGTGTGTGTGTATTCTTACTTATCCAGTGTGCAAAGCGCATGTGCCGTGTCATATTGTCATCTGTTGCCAATCTGGATCTACCATACTTTAAAACATTACTCCACAAGCGGCAAGATTTTCGGGAAAATAGCTATTGAACAGAAGATGTTTTTTTTTATTTTGTCTACAGTATTTGTCTGAAACATTTCTTAGTCTAAGAAGAATTCAGCGAAATATGATCTTAAACATACGCAGCTCCTCATGTAAAGTACCAGTTGTTTTTGTCAGATTTTAATAAAACTTGAATTTTCACGACAGATTTTCGAAACACTCATATCAAATTTCATGAAAATCCGTCGAGTGGGGGAAGAGTTGTTCCATGCGGGCGGGCAGACGGACAGACGGAGAGACAGAGTGACAGACAGACAGACACGACGAAGCTAAGAGCCGCTTTTCACAATTTTGCATATGCACTAAAACCAAACCGTTAAATGCTGTACAGGGAAATAATCACTGTTTGTAACGGCCATCGTACGAAGCACCAAAATGCACTCTGTGCATAAAACGCAATCCTTTAGCGATGAAGCTTCTGGTACATACACTGTAGCTATTTGCATGTTTCTCTTATCCTAGCAGGTCGATTAGTCCTTAGCACAATTAATGCTCTACGCTAAAATGTTCATGAAAGAGCGACTAAGGGAGAAACGCTAATCTCAAACACGAAGGCTTTGTTATGTTGGCAGTATGACTGCATGAAACAAATGAAAGAGGAGCGAAGCGTATCAGTTAACAAAGCCGTGGCTCGTTGACACATATAAAACTGTGTGAGAAGGGTTGGGGGGGGTGGTGGATACAAAGGGAGTATGAGGGGCACTCATCTTGCTCCACAAAGACAAGTGAGAAACGCTAGATGGCAGCACTAGACAGCTCTAGATATCTCGTGTCTTAACTACATGCCAGATTGAGTTTCATGGAATCCACTGCAGTGGTGCCAACTTAAAGGACTTATGGCTAGTGACACGTCCTGCATGATCTTGTTGCATGAATTAAATTATCACGATCAGGATATCATCAAAACGTCTTACTTTAACACATGTTCCATTTAGAAATGACAAGCATCGTGGATTCATCCAGTGATACTACGAAACTTTTTATCAGCGCCATAAGAATCGCTGTCTGTTGTTTTAAGCATTTGGTTTGTGCAAATGAAAAATAAATTTAAATTTAAAAATGGGGTGTACTGAAAACGTAGCACGTTCTCGTTATTGGTTAGAGAACTATAAAGATCTGAAGATGGCTTCCACCGTTCGATAAACGTATATAAAGCTACAATATCTGTAAATATTCAGCAGTCACAACCAGCTCACTTGTAAATAGTTTTATTTATATGGCAACTAGTTTCGACCCCAAACTCAGGTCATCATCAGGCCATAACACAAGAATTTCAAACATATAAACGAAAAATATTCTTATTTTCTCCTCTCTCTCTCTCTCTCTATATATATATATATATGATTTTAGTTTCTATACATGTTTCAGGTTGTCGTGTCATAACCTCATGATGACCCGAGTTTAGGGCCGAAACTATTTGCCATATAAATTAAAATTTAACAAGTGAGTTGGTTGTGACTGTGAATATTTAGACAAGGGTGCTGATAAGTCCTTAGCCCGACCAGGAGGGAAACAAGGTACATTTTCCCGCAGTTTATAGAACTTGGAAGATCATTACCACATTCAAAAGAGTCCATCACCTGTTCCTACCCAAGCCAAATCAATCCATTCCTCTGCCCATCACACTTTCGACAGGCGCAGCTTGTTTCATTCCTGGTCGGGCTAAGGACTTATCAGCATCCCTGTAGATATTGTATTTGCTACATCAAAGGGGATGTTTCATATAAAGTTTATGCAAAGCTGCACTGTTCAGCACATCAGATGCAGCTGACTTTAACCCGCATTAGAGCTGCTTATAGTGGATCCAGCAGAGTAGGTTCCATTTGTTTCCTGATGAAGAAAGCATATCCGACTTCCGAAACTTGCTGTTCATTTCATCAAAATTAGATCATAAACACGTTCAATGTGTGTGTGTTTGTGTATGTGGTAGTGTAATAACAAGCCTTCGTCTTACAGCTCTATGATATATCAATATTTAATTCAATATTTGACACAAAATCCTTTTTTCCACCGCCCCCCTCCTCACAGACCACAGTACTTCCACAGAGGTATATCTTTTCCTTATATCACGCAAAATATACGATGTCCAAATAATGCTAGCATTACGTCTTTATTTGCTTGTACACATCCAGCAAATAAAAATAGTACCTCATTCACCTTCTATCACATGCAAGCCTATAACAACTAAGAGAAGATATCATTTTGTATACACGAGTATGAACTAGTATTTTATTAATGCGTTTACAAACAAGAACACATCCAGAAGTTTCCGACTATAATAGCTAGACTGTCTTCAGGGAAACGAGTATTTAAAATAATGGAAAATACTGAAGTCTTGAACACGTGTGAAGCGAATTCGCTAAACCAGTGTTTCTCAACCTTTGCGAGACCGTGGCCCGGTAAATTCCTTTTTCATGAGACGAGGGCCCGGTCCCAACAAATTTACTCGTAAATACCTTTCCATTTTTTAAAGTTCATACATTAAACTAACATAAGTATTAATAATTAATTATGGCATAATCATAAAGAGTATTAGTATACTTATGTATACGGTGTGGCATGTTGACAAATATAAAATTACATTTAAATTAGTTATCAGCCATTGGACTAATGAAGTCTTGTAGCACATTGTAGTTTCCTCAGGCTAGCATCTGGTCTGAGTTTTTCGACACATTCGCGAATATTTTTCTCCTCAGAATATTTCCACTATAAAACATTTATTCATGAAAATTACTTAGAAAACTAAAATGACAAATTCCATGAGAACCTCTCGCAGCCCGGTATAATTGATGCCAGGGCCCGGTACCGAGAAACACTACGCTAAACAACAGGGGACGGAATATTTAATTTTATGTCTTAAGTGATCAAACAAAAGAAAATACACCGTATGTAATGAAATCCCTTCCTTCTTGTATTATACCAGCTCCCATACACAGTGCATTTTGTTGGTCTGATCATTTAAAACTTCGAATATAAATACACGGAAATAGGCAACAGGAGAATATGTCATTTCATATACAGTATTAACGTTGGCGAAGTATACTGGTTAAAACACGCAATACATTTCATTAAAATTTTCAGACGCAATTACTGGGATGTAGGAAGTACGCCGCCGGCAATAGCGAGGAAATGGTGTCATCACCCGGAAGTCAAATATGATACAAACCCAGAAATCAACCCTTTGCACCAGGAAGAAAATTCAACAAATGTACTTGTTTGCGAGTTGTAAACAAATTCACGGCGCCACCCGCCCCCACGTACTACCCCAAGCCCCCGTGTTTGTAAAAAATAAAACCAGAAACTTGCATGATTGAAATAACCAAGCACGCGATCTAATCACGTAAATCCGCCTACTGTGATAACCCTTAACAATTCAAATCACCAATGACGTACAATAAACCCTTCTAGTAAGAGCCCTTCTATGCTTGCTACCAACATACGTCGGTATGAACAAAAAGTCGCGTCTAGGATTCAACCTACTCTAAACCGAAAGCCAGCTACTAGCTGACCGTTGCATTACGAGTGGCAGTTGGTTTAAATATGGAGACCAAAACTTTCTTTCTAGTAATATCGGGCCTATCAAGGCTCACGGCTCCAGCCACTACACCCCAGATCCACTGTAATATCATCAGCATCAAGCCACGTTCCACACTTTCATAACGCGCTTCGTGGTATCAACCCCTTCAAATTCTGACCCGCTCGGTGCTAACAGCCACTCATATCTTATCCTCAAGTCTTACGTTTTCTCCCAGACTTCCCTTGCCACATGTTCAAACAGCTGTGTTAACCAACAAGTGCAGCAAAACAACGGCAGTAGAGTCGACCATGCTACATAACGCGTGCTAAAAGCCAAGTGAACACACATTCTTCCAGTCCTCTAAATTAGAAAGACTGAGCAGGGATTCTCAAAACTTCGCTCTGGATTTCTAATATGAAGCTAATAAACTTTTCAAATTTCTACGAATTGATGAAAGAGGCAAATACTCGTACGTCTTTTAACCAGTTCGCAAAAAACTCTGTAAGTTAATATATAGTCGTTTGGATGTGCGAATATAAAAACCCATTACAAACTCAACGGTAAGACTTTTAAACATTTCCCAATACACTTTATTCACGCTTGTCAGAACGGACGCACTTTTAGATTTTCTTGGAAATCAAGGATCAACAGAAGTTGAAGAGTAAAACACATTTAACACTCCCACCAACAAGCTAACAGATGCACAGTGGTTTTTGTTGATCCTTATGTTTGCTTCCCGATGCGCCAAAGGTTTTACAGTTCCATACGATCGATACTAATCGTTTCCCTAGCTTTGTGCCATGTTCTAATGCTTTACTGCAACCCACCAAAGTAACGGCCATCTTGTAACCGACGCTGACATTAGACCAGGTCTACTCAACCTTTCATTTGGTGCGGGAAACTTCAGCAAAATTTCGTCTACATGCGGGCAACATAAAATTTAATACGCAGACTGAAAAACGAATAAGTAAACATATACTTATAATTACTTGTATAATTTTAAGTGTGTATATTTATATACACATAATTTGCAATAAGACATACTGATAATAATAGGAAACATTTATAAACTTACAATTAACAACACAGCTAGTGTATCGCAGTTTTTAGCAAATTTTCACAAAATGAATTAGTAATACAATATAAGACTCTATAAACAAAGAGATCATAAATTTTCAAAATTTCTTCTGCGTTCTGAGTCGGCTTTACCAGCGAAGGGGTTAAAAGACTTTTTTATTTAAACCGTCTCCGCGGACAAAATAAAACTAACAGCTAACAGGCCTGTGTTAGAGTATTATGGACCCTGAAAATACAGTACTTCGATAAAATACAATACAATACAACACCTACAACTATTCTAACATAAATATTGTTCTATTGATGACTTCAACTATTCAAATAGGCCTTACTCCTTGCAGGTGGCATACTGAATTTACGAAAGGCATGGATAAATAACGAACTTTATAATTAAAAGACAGTAATTAAACTAGTTTATTTGCGATTTTAAAAGCTATAAGAAACGGAAATAAGTTGCTCAGTATAGGGACAAATTGATGGACTAGGCTTCGTAGAAATATGAGATCATTTTCCGGTAGAACAGTGAGTTATCGTGTTCATGAATCAACCCTTTCTCCACAGCGTCCCAAGTCATTCTGGGTTCCAACACGCTTTCTATCCCATAAGTGTCGGAGGTTCTTTCCCTGGGGTAAAGCGACCGAGGCGTAAAGCTCCTCACTGACGTCCACGCAATGTCGAAGTTAAGAAAAAGCCACCTCAAGCCATTCCACCGCCGCCCGAATGCGTTCCTGTCGTTATTCACAGTCAAGCTCGGTGACACCTTTACCTTTACTTAGAACTCTAAAAATAAAATACATCCCACAAACGCCAGTGCGGCGTCCTATATACTTTCACATTCAACAAAACTATTTATCGACCTACAGTTTAACGTGAGAGATTTGACGTGAACAGATGTCGTGCCATGTCATATGGTCAACAGTCACCAGTAAAGGTAAAGCAGTCCCGATACAGGCCTGGTGTGGCCCAGAGGGTTCCAGGAAGTTAAGGTTCCCAGATTACATGACAACGGCACAGGATGGTGGTAAGGTTGTCAGACATACGCACCGGCCGCCTGGCACTCATTTCTGTTAGAGGCTGAATCGACCCCAGGGCCATAGTGCGATCAGAAATATTTTATGTCAATGACACCAGCTGGGATCGAACCAGCGACCTTCCGATTTGTAGCACAGCACCTTAACCACTGTGCCACCGCGGTCCCCAAACAGTTACCAGTAGCACACATATTTAACAGTAAAAACTTACCAGCAATCACTGCGTAACACACCGAAAACTTGTACCTTTAGTGCATTAACTGATTTGATTAAATACATTAAAATCATGTCGTTTCAGTTAAAACTTTCGGGTGGTAAGAAAAATTATTATACAAGCTTTTACAGGAAATAAAGTAGAATCAATTTCACAAGGGCGGTGATTCCGTACACCGGCATCTTTAGTTCTTCGTCTACTCTGGCGACGAAGTCTCCAAGCACCCACTACGGAACTTCCACTAACGTGAAACTCATCTGTTCTTGTTTTACATCCCGAGGCCAGGCATAATCACAGATTTGTTAGTAAAATTACAATCTATGACATGCATAGCCGAGGTTTCGACTCCGAGCAAGGAAAACGCTTTCATCTTCAACAAATTCGCAACACCTCTGAAGGCCACAAAAACTCGTGTGTTGGTGAAGTCTGCGGGTCATTCCTAAACGAAATGCGGACAGCTCACCCTTCATGTATGACTGAAGTTCAGAAGGCACGTGTCTTTACCACACATGCTGCTAGCCGTCACGTGTATTCGAACAGTGCACGGCGCAAATCTCGACTGGAAATTCCATATATTTTGAGGTTCGCGTGATGTTTCTTATTCCTTCCCTCTAAATACCAGCAGAATGTCCTAAGACAGGCCAAAACAACTTCCAAATTCTTTCCACTTAATTTTCAACTACATTTCGGTTATCTGACGATACACTCTATACTCGGAAACACTAATGCTCTCTTTTAATGTATATAATATTATGCAGGTACTACTGATTGTGGGAAATTACAAAGTAAAACACTGAAATGTCTTCAGGTGGAGTATAGTTCACGCCAACTTTCGTTAAATTTTTCTCAGATGGTTCCAAAGCAGAGTAGGAGGCCACTAAGAAATACCATAGTGATCACATAAGCCTTGTAACCGGCCAGGGTCCGTAGTTCAAATCTCGGACTAGGCAACCAAGAAGTTGAGATAAGCTGGTCGTCGAGTGTTGCCTAGTTGATATATTGAAAGGGAAGAGGTACAGTCTGTTTGGTGTGCACACGTGCACTTGCCAGGCTATATGAATGAGACTGCTGAGTTCCCCCTCCCACATAAGAATTGATTCTCTGTTTGCGATGTCAGCTATGGGCAAGTGTTCACTGTTGGTATCTGTATCACTAAGGCTTAGGAGGTGGTCAGTTGAGCGGAGACGTACGTTGTGTCGGGGTTGTGAATGCTAGATGAACAACGAGCAACCTTAAGTTGTTGGTACTGGAACAAAAATTTGTGGTGCTGGAACATCAGTGAAAGAGCAAAGCGGTTTCTATTTCTCCTGTACATTCCTTGAGAGAGATTGGTGCTTACGTGTTGTAACCGAGACGGGCAAGTCAAACAGACGGTCACAGACTGCATGTTTTATTCTCTTTTATGAAAGAAAGTACTGTTATTACCCAATATTATGGTAACGTCATGAACACACTGTATGAGCAAAATGCAGAGGTTCCTTTAATATTAGTAGGCAGTGCACTGAACAACCGCTGTGCATTAACGGGTTAACATAAACACTTTATTATATGCACAAACAATTAAAGACCACAAAATTAATCACTTCCCTTACAACAGATGCCCAACAGTACGACCAAGTAAATACAGCTGACAAATGATTTTACTATCCGGAACACACAAGCTTGTGTATTGTTTGAACTGCGCCATGTTCAGCTATAGGCCACATGTTAACAAACAGCAGACGAAAACATTCATTCACTAAAGTACAGAGAACTTTGTTAGGCAACAAAACAGAAATGCTTTGTTACGTAACAACGAAAAACGTTAATCAATATATATTGTTACACAGTCCAGGAACAGTTACACTCATAGCAGAAATTGGGGTCATAGCTAAAACTGGAGCGTAAAAGTTATTCGAACTACTAAAATACAAAATCACTGCTGTAGCAGATATTACATCATATCTCTCTCAGACCATTATAGTTCCTAGGCGAAAAAGGAATGTTTTCAAGACGATTTAAAAAAGCTTAAAATCTATAGAGAACAATACCAGAACCAGTTAAAAACTACCCCCAACACATACTGAAGACAAACAATACGGTAGGAACAATAGGAAATAAGCATATTACATTTCAGAAACAAAGAAAAGTATAAGAAGATCATGGAGACATGGTACATACACAACCTCAGTAACAAAATCAACACTTAAACGACAGTCACATTAACAAATACGTTTAGCATACGACAATCACACAAAAAAAAAAAAACCTAGAGAAACACACACTGAACAGGCAAAACAGCCCAGCACACACAGAACGCCGCCAACAGATATCATGTATGTAACGTAGCAACCAACCGGAACATCAGCACGCTTTAGTCACCTCCACCTACACAGGTGGAAACATTTCGTACTAGGAGAAGATTTGTCCTTATAATTATAATATTTACGTACAATAATGTAACACGACAAAAATATTGTTTTGCAGGTAAGAGGTCATTTTTTTGTTTTGTTTTTGGCGCGACAGCCCTCAGTGGGCCAGAGACTCCTCATTCACGAGGTTTTTAGACCACATAAAACGACGCACCACAGTCGGTAGGAATTCTCTGGACGAGTGATGAGCTCTTCGCAAGGACCTCTACCTTAACAGCATTAAAAAATCACCACTCACAACAGATAGACATCCATGACTCCGGTGGGATTCGAACGCACAATCTCAACAGGCGAGCGACTACAGACCTATGCCTTAGACCGCGCGGCCACTGTGATCGGCAAGAGACCATTACTTTCATTAAATACCCAATCAGAGACAGAGGCTGTGTAAATGTAGAGTTGAGTGAGCTTAACCACCGTACGGTCCAGTGAGAGCTTCTGTCAACAAGCAATGAACCTTCCGATCCCAGTGAAGGGGAAAATTTCTTAACGTACTGAGAGACTGCAAATAAGAACTTGCACCATGAAATTACTCTGAGGTGTCCCGCGTGCTATTATGTAGCTCAAGAGGTTAGGCGAGGGCTCCTCAGCCCGGAGTTCCGGTTCAATCCCTGGGAAGTTCGTGAGGATTTTGTGGTGGGCAATGCGGGATGAAGGCGGGATTTTCTCTAAATATTTCGATTTACTCCCCGATACTTATCATTCCATACCTATCGGTAACTATAAACTGGCCTATTTGGCAGCTATTTTATTCCAACTATTTGCACATACGGTAAAAAACATACATCTTATCATTTCATAGTATATAATTCTACGTTTTTCGGCTTTGTTTCGCCGTCTTCAGAAAAAAATTCAATTACAAAGGAAATTATATGCTAATGTAGATACGGATCTTCGTCTAATGTTCGGTATAAATGGGAGCTGGAAATTACAAACTAAACTAAACTCCGTGGCCTTAGTCCGCACGCGAACTATACCGACAGAGCGGCCGCCGCCGGTCGGCGAAGTTAGTGCCAACTTTTGCGGATAGAGGGGTGTCACGTGGTCAGCGC
>Ga0123354_10005448_pt1 | contig 18506 bp, 9 predicted proteins | sample TergutLab28metaG_2_FD_97872 | JGI IMG/M metagenome (GOLD analysis project Ga0123354, IMG submission 97872) | Labiotermes labralis P4 segment gut microbial communities from Petit-Saut dam, French Guiana - Lab288 P4 | ecosystem: Host-associated > Arthropoda: Insects > Digestive system > Gut ...
CTCACATCCCACCTCCTGGAGATCCATCCTAATATTATCCACCCATCTACGCCTAGGTCTCCCCAGTGGTCTCTTTCCCTCCAGTTTCCCCACCAAGACCCTATACACCCCCCTCTCCTCACCAATACACGCCACATGCCCAGCCCATCCCATTCTTCTCGATTTTATCATCCGCACAATATTGGGTGAGCAGTACAAAACAGGAACTGCTACAGTGACATTAAGACATGCACGTGCAACATTGTGTAGCTTATAAGAAGCACAAATTTATAATAACGAAATAGAAGAAAAATTACTTTACAATGCAGGAACGTTCAAAAATTTGTCGATGGAACTAACCAGTCAAAATTAGGGGAGCAGAGTCACATCACAAAAGACGGAAATCGTGAATTACGATTACATAAGAGCCTCGAAGCTTGAAAAACTAGACTATAAAGAAGAAGATGGTAAGAGGCGAAGAATCGGTTCTTACTGAATGTGACGCTCCCTTAGCAGGTAATGGGAGTCTTCTTTTCGACGCGACGTTTCGCCATCATGTTCCGAGGGGTGAAATATCAAAGACACTTCCGACTCTGACACAGCATCGTATTCCTGAAGGACAGAATCATCGGCTACACTCCTGCGAAATCCTTAAACCAGAAGGTTAAATTCCGTGACTTCTTGCGCAGAACTTGGTGTTGTACCACAGTGGGGGTTTTCCTCAATTACCTATTGTTTTGTTTGGGTGTGAAACTTGGTCGCTGAAATTAAGGGAGGAACGTAGGCTGAGAGTGTTTGAGAATAGGGAGCTGAGGAGAATATTTGGGCCTAAGAGGGACGAGGTAACAGGGGAGTGGAGGATGTTGCATAATGAGGAGCTGAATGATCTGTACTCCTCACCCAATATCGTTGGGGTTATAAAATCAAGAATAAGATGGGCGAGGCATGTAATGAGTATGGGGGAGAGGCGTATACAGGGTTTTGGTGGGAAAACCTGAGGGAAAGAGGCTACTTGGGAGACCCAGGCGTAGATGGGAGGAAAATATTTAGATGGATCTTCAGGAAGTAGTATGTGGGGTATGGACTGGATCGAGCTGGATCAGGATAGAGAAATGTGGCGGGCACTTGTGAATGCGGTAATGAACCTTCGGTTTCCATAAAATGTGGGGAATTTCTTGACTAGCTGAAAGCCGATTAGCTTCTCATGAAGGACTCTGCTCCTCGGAGTAAGTAAGTACATGAACAAACTATAATTTTCAATTCTGTCCATGGGCTGGTTGTTTGCTATAACAGAATGAGTAGAAACTGTGGAAAACCCTGCAAGATATAGACCACTTTCTACATTCTTGCTCATTCTTAGACGGGAGGAAATTATTAATATGATCTTAAAGACACAGTTTGAGGTGGACATACGTAGCTAAGGACATAGAATAAGTATAAGCACTTCTGAACGCAATATAGAAAAACCGGCTTCCATAAAGCGCGGGGAATTTCTTGACCAGCTTAGAAATTATTACATTTTCACCCAAAAATATTTTCCACGAAGTTACCGGAAAAAGTCATAAATATACTGCCTGCCTTCCGTAAGGTATGCACTGCACTGAAATTGCGATGCTACATTGGGGGGCCTGCACTGGACACTTGCCAGAATCCACAGCCTGCATGTTAATATCTCGTACACAAAGGGTTTAGCTGGCAAAACGCACGAAATTAAGAGAGAAACGCGAGTGCTGTGTCCAACTAAATACATGGATGAAGCTGTAAAACAAGTCCTTTTCTACAGCCTGCCAATGTAAATTTGCTTTACATATAAACAAAAAAGCTCCCAGCTTTCTCTTTAGGAAATTCCTGCAGTTCTACGTACGAAACGAAACCACTTCATTTGTTTGACATTTGACGTAAATCCTTTACCACAGCTACACACACATACACACACACACACATACACATGCACGAGTATATTCAGGTTTTTAGTATATTAACATTACTTTCTCGCCTCCAAACGTCAAAAACAAACGGTAACATTTTTGACCACTGCTGCCGCCATTCTTTGCACTTAATTCTGCACAGATACGTTACAATGGGACAGCGTTTCATACTTAAATGTTTGGTCCAAATTCGCTTTTAAAATAATGGACTCATCGTATAGATTGACACAGGATAAGTGAATTTTGGACTATCTGAAACACAGACACTCTATCACATATCTTAACCCTCTGAAGACCATAAAATGTGAAAGTACCTTTTTATCCAATTCTCCCCGGTTTCCGAAAGAACGCTGCTTGTTTTAAAGGTTCCCAGGCTTCTCCCCTTCCTCCGTCTGTTAACAGCAACATGCGTAGTTCTGCGGCAGCTCGCGTGATGTGATGAGATTCTGGTTTCGAATCCCATGGAGGGCATGGATGTCTCTCTGTTATGAGTGTTGTGTGTTGTCAGGTAGAGTTCCCTGCGACGAGCTGATCACCCGTCCAGGGCAGTCCTACAGAGTGTGGTGCGTCGTTGTGTGTAATCTAGAAACCTCGTGAATGAGGAGGTCCTGGCCCACTGGGGGCTGTTACGCCAAAAGAAGAGCAACATGTAGATGACAATTAGGATGGAGCAATGGTGGAATGGGACTGGCAGGGGAAAACAGAAGTACTTGGATCAAACCCTGCCTCAGTGCTACTGTGTCCACCAAAAATAACACACGGACTGATAGAAAGAGACGCCTTTGAAGACTGAGGATTAGATGTGATTATAATATTAAAACAGATCTTTAAGAAGTCAAATGAGGAGGCATGGAGTGCATTGCTTTGGCTCAGGATAGGGTCAGAAGGCGGGCGCTTGTCAATATAGAAATGAAATGCGCGGAATTTCTTGGCTAGGCGAGTACCTGTTGGCGTCTCATGAATGGCTCTGCTGCGTGGAGTTAGTCTGCTACGAGAAGCATCTTTACAACCGCAAGTAAATTCCTTATCATCCCTGCACTTCACTTCGAGCTTCTCTCGAGAAATATGCAATAAATTTGCAATAAACAACATAAACTACAGCAAGTTCATCACCTTATCAAACGGATATGCTCTGACCGTAATTTGTATCTGCACCAGCCACTGTAATGACAACGGCCCTGGTTGTGATAAATTTGAATGCGGTTATGTAGCCACCGCACGCGATGATACGAATTCAGTTGTCAATATAGACCGAAACGGGCTACGTGCTAATGTCTGTCAACATTTACTGAATCCATTATGGCGTGCCGATAGCTTTCGTGACACACATCCCGGTCAAATAGGAGTACTGTACAGAAATACATTATAATGGACGAGACTAAATGTATGTACCCATCATCATCATCATCATCCAGCTAACATGCAGTTGGGCCACGTGTTGACCCGTTCCGGACTCACTTGTCTAGAAGGCTCTTCAATTGTCTCCCTTGATTTTTTGGTCTGCAGTCATTTATTATCCTTGGTAGTCCATTGCGAGACATTCTGTTTGTATGTCGTGACCAATTTATTCTGTATTCCTATATTTTGTCCAAAACTGAGGGTATATTTAATTCCTTTGCTATCTCTGTGTCTGTTTTATAATCTGCCCATGTATATCCTGCTGTTTTTCTCATACATTTCATCTCTGCTGCTGTTATTCTTCTTCTTCTTCTTCTTCTTGCGTCTCTTGCTTTAATAGTCCGATTTTGGCTACCGTATAATAATGCTGGAAGAGCTAGTGTATTGCGCAATTTTATTCTTGTTGTCTTTAACATAAAAAACATGTTAGGAAACATTAGCACAGTGTAGACAGTCTGCAGCGTTTGTCCCTCTCTTCTATATTTATCTCGAAGAACGCATATATGTGATTTCGTTTAGTTTTAATTAAATATAAAGTCATATATTTATTGACATAAATTGAGGTGGGAGTAATAAATATCAAAGTATAAGAATTATGTAATTTTAAGGACGTTCGGTAGGCCAGTCGCATTTTTTGAGTGTATGCAATTCCGGAAAGCTACACACAGCATAACAACTCCGAAACGCTGTCCAATTTAAATCTACTTACCCCGTAAACTTTCAAGACTTAACATAAAAAATTTATTGAACATAAAATGTTTAAATTCTCTACACAAAATCTCTTCGTAATTAAATTTCGCTCAGACAAATATTTACGCAGTTACACTCCATGTACCTACAGAAGAGTGTGTATCACAATATCATGTAACATGTCCGTTATTTTTGATCGAATTTATTTAAAATTGGTCTATGCCGACAGACTGCAATATATTTCCACAATGCCAAATTTCATGAAAAGCGATTTACTCGTTCTCTGGATGTTATGTGGGTTAGACAGACATATACAGAGAAGATAATATGTGCGTTTTTCACCCACTTAGTCCAATGCGTGACAAAATACACAATCTCGACTCTCGATAAATTTTGTAGAAGAGACATAGGGTGTGTCTAGAAAAACTGAATGTAGAAAGTATCCCACAGGTACTATGTGTGTGCATATATATATATATATATATATATAGAGAGAGAGAGAGAGAGAGAGAGAGATAGAGAGAGAGGGGGGAGGGGGTAATTCCGGGAGAGACGTCACATTTTTTGCAACTTCCGCTGTAACTTAATACGAATATTGTTAATACAACTGAAAATTCCAAGATGCTATATTTAAGGTTTATACTTAACCCTTATCCTGCTAACGTGGAAAATATGGTTAGCTACTAATAATGCTCGTAAATGACAAATGGGATTTAACTCGGCATTTAAAGGGTTAAATAAGCTGAATGTAAAATATCTGTGGAAACAAAAGTCTCCGAGATACAGAGCGACGACAAAAAAAAATGTTGTCTCTGCGGCATCTCTCCCGGACAGGCCAGTAGAAAAGCTGCTTTTTGTCAGGGATAGATGCCGCGATGTAGGGAGAGAAGCCGCTCTTTGAAAATACCCTATGAAGCCAATAAAAGAGATAATTAATGAAAACTGTCAACTTTATTCAAAGTAATGAAGTAATATCAATATTATAATAGGAAATATATTACAAGCACACAATATTCGAACCAAATGAGCTCAAACTCAGTTACAATTAACTACATGTTCTAGATCCTTTTCTGTATCTTGCTGTTTTCCTCTCGCAACAAATTTCTACCGCAGTCGACCCATTTGTCATTGTACGGAGAACAGAACTCGTGCAGCCACTTTCCGCAGCTCATGTTTTCGATCCAGCCACCTTCCTTTGTTGTATGCAAGTACTTTTTCCAGCACTCACAGCATTTATTGTCAGAATCTTCAGCTCTCTTGACTATGAATAACTATTGTTATGGACTGCTTTCTCTGCATTTTCTGACCTTGTAGACCTGAATTATTATTGCTGTTTACATTTTCGATTTCTCTGTTTTTTTTACTTTATTTCCTCTTTGCTTCTTTCTCTTTTCCTCAAATATTGTATTAGCTTCTTCAGTGATTAAAAAGAGAGTTGTTATTTTTTCAGTTGAACATTTTCTCAGTATTTCTGGTCTTGGACTGATTTTCGAAAGTCCGGAGGAAGCAATTTCTTCAAGGGAAGTGTCAAAAAGAAGTAAAATACGTAGCGTGCTTAGTGAAGGTTCTGCTGAGGTAAGTAACACATTTTGAGATTTTGTTACTAAAGTGGAGGGTACATGAACCAGAGCCATGTCTGGAAATGCTGTTTCCATATAAGTTAAAGTTTCGCTGGTATCAGAAATGGACAGCAAATATTCAGGCACACTCACAAGATACAGAAATGTGTGCGCCAGCAGATTTTCGAACCCGCAATCCCAGCAAGCGAGCGGCCGCAGACGCACGCCATAGAGAGCGCAACCACTGGGATCGGCACAACTGTGGACTTACTGAAATATTATCTGTGCGAATCGTATGTAGAGACAGTAATATATATATACCCGACGAAAATTCAAGCTTGACGCTAGTTACATAGTATCACCTACAATAAGTATTCTGTCATGAAAGTGTGACGTCACATGCAGAATTGTTCGTCTTGCAGGATATTAAAACGTGCGGTCTAGTGAAATACCGACGCTTCAGGTAATTCTTCTGCAGTAGACTCCGAAACGTCGGCATACCTCCACTTTAACTACACGGCGTCACACACCACAGCACAGCAATTTTTATTTTCTGGCGTGAGAACCCTGTACCTCTCTGTAACAACACATCTTGAAATATTCAACTTTCCACTGTTTAGGTAACAAAGAACGTCAAAGTGACAGAGGACACTGATGTGGTGGTACCTAATAGTGGCTTTCAACGTCAACTCCGCGACCTGCTAACACGATCTTCCGCTACTGACTACCTAACTGGCGTATGGAGGGAACAAATCCTGATAGCTCCAACTAGTGCCGGGTAGCGTAGCCTAACATTGTACCACCAGTGCGACTATGGTTAGTCTTTTGGGGAAGGGAAGTAGGTGCGTATTCTCTCACAAAATTAGATTTTTATTTATTACTTACTTACTTACTCCACACAGCAGAATCCTTCTTGAGAAACTAACCGGTTTTCCGCTAGTCAAGAATTTCCCCCAACTGTATGGAACCCGACCGTTCATTACCACATTCACAAGCTGCCGCCACCTGTCCCTATCCTGAGCCAGCTCGGTATAGTCCATAACCCCACATCCCACTTACTGAATACCCATCTTAATATTATCTTCCCATCTAGGCCTGGGTCTCCCAATTGGTCTCTTTCCCTCAGGTTTTTCTTTTCTTACTAGAAACTACTTCCTACAACAATCCCACACAAGTTCCTGCATGACCTGACTTCCAAGTAAACCTACTACAAGGCGGTTCCGAGCCTTAAGGCCCGTTAGTACCGGATCAACACTCAGCAGGTTAGAACAGTGACGTTGTTCCTGCCTGACATACTGCAGAACAACGGGTAATAGTGATTGCAGTAACCATTTGTTGTAGATTAGGCTCGTACACGAAGAACACAACTCCTTAAACTCCGGCCGGCATAGCCTCCCTCACTAAGTGTTTCCCGTTCCCAGAATTGTCATTTCCATGGAGTTTTAATGAAACATTTTGCCGAACTCGCATATCTATTTTCTAGTCTTAACAACGCTTATTATGATCGCTATGTTCGAAGTTCGATAACGTCAGTACTTAAACTTAGTCTGAGCTATTTACAACCAAGAACTACGTATTCCGCTGAGTGTCGGAAAGGGGTAAACTGCTGCAGTAATTAGCACAGGTGAGCACACTGTGGTCAGCAGCCAAACCTCGCAATTAACGGCATTACACACAAAACATTGTGCAGTTTTATTCGAAGAAGACAACACTTAGAGAATTTCTCTTTTCGCCCACCACGTCAGTAACATTTATGGGATGCAGATGGCTTACTATTCAAAGTGTTAGGAGGGCACCATGGTAATACAAGCGATAATAAAGTTGTTATTCTCTCCCATCTACCTGAAAATGTGTGGACGTTTTCCTCCACGTTCGCAATACATCTTGCTTTTGCACTTCCAATTCGATTTAGATTCGGGGATGTCTACGGACTGACTGCCTTATTCCTTGTTAGCTTTTCTTACGGCGAAGCCAAGCGTAGAGTGCTTAAAGCCATTTGGTGCTGACAGAACGCAATTATAACTTGAAACACGTTGTTCCAGCAGCGTGTTTATTGCTACTCAAGAGACAGAAACTGCGCTATATGACTACGACAAGAAGTTCCCCCCCCCCAACACCCCAATATTCACAGACCTCTACACTAAATTGCATTTTGAACTTTATATGACATTACAGTAGCACTTTACGGCTGTCTTCTTTGCACAGAACGAAATAGCGCAATACACTAACGCACCCACATACATACACCACACACTCAACTGTCACTGATTCACACTCTCGTAATCAGACGTCGCTCTAAGCCACTCATTAGTCCAGCTACTGAGACAGGGCCACCTAAATGTCGAGGCGTCGAGATCACACCCAGACACACCACACACGGTAGGACTCCTCTGGCCGAGTGATAGGCCCGATGCAGAGACATCTACCTGGCAACACAACAACACACACAAGATACAGACATCCATGACCCCGGCGGGATTCGAACCTGCAACCCCAGCAACATAGCGGCCGCAGAACTACACCTTAGACCGCGCGGCCACTTGGATCGGCCTAATAAGACAATACCCCCACTCATTTCCACCCTCAGTCTCTCACTGATACCTTCATCTCAACCAGTCTTTCTCACTATTTTCAGTTTCCACTCAAACACGCACTCATTCCGACTATGTCAACCGACTTCCCCAACTACTACTTCATGTCTGTAACTTTTACATTCTCTCACACTGACTTGCTATCATTGCAGTTCATCCTCTTTCACATTCCCTGCCACTCGACCAGCCACTCATCTCTGACACTCACTCAAAGTGTCAGTCAATTAAGCAATTAAGAACAGCATTAAAACATGAGCCCATACAAATCTCCAGTTTAAAATGTTTGTATTTACAGCCCATTCTTGAACATAACAAAATGTCAAGCTGACACTCAAAATTAATCAGGATTTAACTAAATATTTTAAAAGCTCTCTCTAAATGCATTGTCAAATGCACGGAATAACCACTCCCTAACTGCCCCTGTTGATCCGATACCCCGCATTACATGCAATAAGACTGAAGCTTTTAACAGAAGCCGATTAAAAAAAAAAAATCGTACTGATTCGTCACGTAATAGATTTTCTGCATTGCCACGGGGCCGCCAACCTAACGCGCCCTGCAAGATTAGTTTCATTGTGCACAGAACACGGCGCATCATCAAATCTGAGGTAATTTGTTGAACGCGGCCTCTTCTTCGTCGAAACGGTACCCTGATTTGGTATTACTCGGAGTTACGAAATTAAAATTAAAATATGTTACTTTCATTAGAACTGAGGTTAAATACGTGAGAAAAATATGAGAAAGAAAAAATTCTGGAGCATTCCATCGCTCACACAAAAATTCTGCTACGGCATGTATTTCTCCGTAGGACACTGTTTGGCAAAATTTGGTTCTAGAGATCTGTTCATAGCGCTGTTCAGAATTTCTGAGTTTTGTTGAAATCTGTGCAGTGAAAGGCAACGTTTCCACAGGGAAACAAACTAAATTTCTGACCCTCACTTACACAACTTCCGGTTAATATTCGATACTGAAAATCTCCTTGTAATGTTGCTGAACGCTTGTAAGTTTCATCAATATTTGTGTAGGGAAGGACTTAATATTTTTAGGAGAATAAATAAAATCTTATAATATAGTGACTGTAAAGAACGTCCTGATAAGTTCACGAAGTGCCCAAATGTTGTTTCTCACATCAAGATTTTAATATTAAAACAGATCTGCACCAGGCCAAGAAATGAGACCTGAGAACGGCAACAAAGTCACTGCTCATAGCATTGAAAGGCTACAAACTACAAAGACAAGACAAGAAATTTTCATATCATAATAAAGAGCTCTGGTAAACTGTAGTCTCTAGCAACATGGCGAATGTACACTGGCAAAAACCACGTTTTACCGCGCCCATCCAAAGGAATGTATTTGAAACTAAACTAATAAAAAAATGTTTGCTATCAACAGTTTTATACATTTGTTGAACCTCTAGCATAAAATAATATTTTGCTATAAATAACGAACAACTCTTTACAACAAGAGGCTTTGAGATTTATAGTAATCGACAGAATATTAACAATGAATTTAACTGCATAAAATGTACACTCAAATCACCCATATTTCATGTTTACATCGTTTTAATGAATACTTCTTACGCATTCAATAACATTCATTGTTCTTAAAACATTGGTGACATTTCATGTCCATAAAACAATTACACTTCTGTGCTGACACACTGTCTTCAAAAGGAACTGAATTTGCTGTACTTCCGGTTTTCCAGGACGATGATATAATAATACGAAATTAATTTCAGCTTGGGTGGAAATGGAAGCGTGAAAGTAATACATTCCCAGTTAAGTATACACGAGAATGCACCACAAAACATTCCAAAAACATTCAATAATAGTGCTTCAAAAGTGTTTATATTTCTCGATCGGAAATTAAAAAGACGTTTGAAAAACCTAAAATGAAGTTATCGGTCTAAAACTCAATAATTAAGGGGCACATACAAGTGTGCTTCGTCCGAGAGTAATGTTCCTGTTCGGCCCTCATTTACATCAGTTGTATAATGCCATGAGTTCACGGAACACATAAACCAAATTTGCATATAGGAATTTCAAAGATATGTTAACATTACAAAGACTGCAAAAAACATTCATTCACACCGTGGACGGTCTCACGAGGGGTCCATGGCCTTTTACAAGGTCAGTCCTCCGCAGAGGGCGTTCTGGTGTTTTCTCTTCCAAATTACAGCATCCTCTCGTTTCCTTAAGGTCACCCAGTAGCTGCTTATGTATTCTTCCTCGTCTTCCCGTCACGTCTTCCTTCTGTTTTCCTTCAATAACGTGTTTTATAAGGCAGTCCCTACGCAAGATGTGATCAATCCCGTTAGCCTTCCTTCCTTTTATTGTATGTGGGATATGGCACTGCTCCTCGATTCTTTGTAATACTTCTTCATTTTTCATGCAATCCTTCCAACTAATATTCTCCATCACATTTAAACAAATTGCACAATATCAGAAACGAAAATATGAAGATGGAACGGCATCGCCTTATTCGCATAACGAAACATAGTAACTGTGTACGAATGTGACGTAACAACAAGAATACGTCACTGGATTATTAAGTCACACAACAATAAATGTCATTTGTGTAACGTCCTATTATGTAACAATAACCAAGTATAAATGAAGAGATTTCAAATGTTACAACTTTGTATTTTGCCCTAATTACACGGCATGCAAACTGTATCAGTGTGGCGCCATATTACGTTCAGACCTACAACTGCATAAAGAGCAAATATAGTTTTTTTTCTGTAAAGTGTCCGTTACTTTTGTCCGACTTCAACCAAAATTGAATTTAGTCTATAATTTCTTAGCAGAGTCTCCAACATTAAATTTCACGAAGATCTATAAGGTGGGAGCCGACATTTTTCATGTGGACGGAAGGACCAAGACGATAAATCTAACAGTTGTCTTCGCAATTTTTTTGGTGAACGCGCCTGAAAAATGAAAACGTCTTATGAACACTGAGTAGTATAAAAATGTACATAATTCATTCAGAAAGAGACCAACAGATCGGACGCGATTCACGGTGACTTTTCATCTTTTGCAACATTTCATTGCAAAAATAATAAGGCATTTAATCAACAAGAGTTAGAGCATATTAATCTTAATCAATGTGGATCATAAGCAGCACAAACTTCACTGCACGGGTAAATACAAACAAAATCTTTAAACTGATATTCCTGTCTCAAGCGGATGCCAACAGAAGTGTTTGGTTCCCTTGGCCTCCGCTTGAGGCATTACTCTCAATTCCTAACGTTACTGTTTTTGCTAAAAGACTTTTTTTGATAAGGAGTTAATAATACACACAGAGAAATTTCTTTTAATGCAGATTCGTAAGCTTTTTTTAAATGACTGTATTAAATAAATCAGTTCAGTAGATCACAATATAACCAACAAACCTTGCCGCATTAATACATGTACTGTACGGCCTAAAAAGAAACAGTTCCTAACTCACTAAATATACTCCACCTATATCACAAAAACCAAGCGCCTAAAGCTGTTAAATATTCGTTCTTTATATGTGCAATGTAACGACAAAAAAAAACAGAGTTCCTTTAATGTTAAATGGATCAGTATTGAACAAATCAGACCATCGCTGGGGTATCCGTAGGGTAACCAAGGGAGCCAATACCGCGCAGCTGTAGACATACTTGAAGGGTCTTCTAAATCATCTTTTGAAAGTAGTTTCATGTGTACAGCTTTTAGTGTTTTCATATTACAGCCATTTAATACAGTAAGGTGTGTTAGCAACATCATGATCTACTGAAATATGGAACGGATTTTTTTCAAGAAGACGATTTTGAAAGTTTGTGATTCGGTATGATAGAAATCTTTGTTTTTATTAATTCTTTCTCAAGAATAGTTTTTAACAAAAAAAAAAGGATAACGTTAAGGATTGACAGTGCTGCCTCACGCGGAGGCCAAAAAAAGCTAACATTTTGTGTAATTCTTGCCTTCTGCTTGAGACAGGACTGCAGATTTCAAAGTTTTGTTTCTTATTTACACGTGCTAGAAAGCCACTATTTCTTATTTACACGTTACTTACGATCCACTGACTGTCGAAAGAAATTACCCAGTATTAAGCATTAGTAATCAGAATTTTAAACGTTTATTAAGACTGTAATTTTTTGTTGATTAAGTACTGCAAACGTTTCTACGTGCGAAATATTCTCACGGCCACAACTAGTGTTATTAATTTTACGTTTTTTGTACCATGCATTGTAATACAATTATGTAACGTAAACCAACAATCATCCTTCAACCTGCTAGACTGCTTACACAAATACATGAAAAACATACCATACAAAACTGCATGTACAAATGGCATTCATGATGATGAACACATTAATTATGTTCGAAACATGTAAAGACACCAAGAATTGAATTAAAACGTTAATTTGAAAAAGTGTGCATGTTGTTAGTTTACATTACATACATAGTGTTACTGGGGACCGCTCGGTAGCACAGTGCTTAAGTTGCTGTGCTACAAATCGGAAGGTCGCTGGTTCAATCCCAGCTGGTGTCATAGGAATTTTTCGTTGACCTAAATTCCTTCCGATCGCGCTATGACCCTGGGGTAGACTCAGCCTCTAACAGAAATGAGTACCAGGAGCATTTCCTGGGAGTAAAGGCGGCCGGTGTGTAAGGCTGACAACCTTACCACCATCCTGTGCCGTTGTCATGAAATCTGGGAACCTTAACTTCCTGGAACCCTGTGGGCCACTCCAAGCCTGTAACGGGACTGCTTTACCTTTTTACGTAGTGTTATTAAACTTGTTTGGCCCACTCCATATTAACCTTCCATCTGCGCCTATGTCTCCGAAGTGGTCTCTTTCCTTCAGATTTTCTAACCAAAGGCCCGCCGTTGCACTTCATACTCGTACAGCGGTGCTTCTCAAAACTTGTGCCTAGCGTTCTTTTTCTGAGGAAACGGGAATCCAAAATCGTGTCCTTCGACCATTCACTGTTCACTTTTTTGAAGTTACTACATTAGCTATTAATTGCCGTCGTTCAATGTATGTATCCAGGGTACAGAGCAACTAGCATCTGCCTCGTAACATCCCTCAAGTACGCACAAGGGCCACTAAACACTTATTAAAATACAAAAACCAAATCAACCCTAAACTGGGGTGCAGTAAAATAATTCTATTAAAAAAAATTTAGACAGTCTATCCAGGGTACAATAATCTTTCGTTTACTAGGTACACTTAAATATTTTTCTCACAGTGACTTCAAGTTTCGAAAGGCAGGGAGTCTAAAAACCATCAGCTAACGCGTCAGGCGATTTTCTTTCCGTGTCATTTCAAATTTCATCTTGTTTTATTCCTATCAAAACTTAATGCTCTGAGAGGCAATGTAAAACAGAAAGAAACACGTTTTATCTTTCACTTAACATCCTTTCTTATTAGGATGCTTGTCAACGTTGAGAAGATACAAGCCCTAAGTCGAATCTTCTAATCCCATAGAGGCTCCTTCTTAAGCAGGAGCTAAGAAAACAGAAAAGGCGATACAAACACTAAACTACTTGAACAGACTGTTGTAAAATAATCTTGCTTGTTCAAGCTGTTACTTTAAAGATGACGTTAAGTATGGAGCATTGATGGAATAATAGTGACAAGAGAAAACCGAAGCGCCAGTACCAATCTGTCCACCACGAACCCTAAAATGGAGTATCCTTAGCTCGAACTTGGACCGCCAAGATGACAGGCCGGCAACTAACCGCCTGAGCCACAATACGGTCTTTCAAACGTGTTAGTAACTGAAATAATAAAATAAACTCAGTTAATATGTCACAACGAATGAACCGTTCCCATTACAAAGACGAATCTGTTAATTTTCAGTATACTAACCAAGAAATGCATTTAATAAAATATAATATAATATAAATCACAAAACACAATTCATGATAAGTATCGCTCCTACATGTTTCGGCACCAGAGTGTCATCTTCAGGGAGTTTACGAAAACAAAGTATCACAAGTCCAACGCTCCCTTCACTGAACCCTTATGATCGTAGACTCCCTGAAGATGGCACTCCGGTGTCGAAACATATAGGGGTGCTACTTACTGTGAAGCGTGCTTTATGAATTTCATTTTACTGTATTGTATGAAATGCATTTTTTGGTCAATATGACGAATAAACGAATAGGCACAGTAGGAGTGACATAAAATTTGGTAAATTTTAATAAAATTAATTATATACGTCAGCACTACCTTTTTTATTTATACATAAGGCTACATGTTTCGACCCATCAGTCGGTCATCTTCAGGCCTACATAGCAGACTAAGTCACTGGTGTTGTGTGCACATTGGGATCCCAATATGTTCATTTTAATAAAATACGTAAAATCTCATAAGTTTAGACAATTAAAATATATATTTGCACAGCACCTCTGCACTTTGGCTCTTAGGGAGATTTTACGCATTTTATTACTGTAAACATATTGGGATCCCAATGTGCACACAACTCCAGTGACTTAGTCTGCTATGTAGGCCTGAAGATGACCGACTGATGGGTCGAAACATGTAGCCTTATGTATAAATAAGAAAGGTTGTGCTGACGTATATAATTAATTTTATTATACATTCATTCTAGCACTTCGTGGTGCCATCTTTCAAGTTTGCAAATTTTGTTGATGGCAATAATCACTGTTTGACGTCAGTATCATACTAAGGCCGGAAACACGATTCACGTTCAGCATTCAGGGGTTTTAATATTAAAGCAGGTGTTCCATGTAATTAGCCCTGTTCTTTAAAGGGTTAAGCTAGAGCGGCAGTGAAGTCGACGATTTGCCAAGGATGTGCTTGTCATTCTACGAGCACATGACGTTCCATCTTGCGTCTGAATTCAACAGTCGTTACTTCTTCTCCTCCCCCATCAGACGCCTGCAGAATTTAATGAAGTAAACTTAAACTTGAGTTTGATGTTCAACACTTAAATTGCTTCCAACGCAAGCAACAGACTTCGCTAATGATGCTCGTATGCGTTGCGTTACTGAGCATTGAAGGGCTTTCCCCGCTCTGACAACGACATCTTTTCATCCTTTATTATAACTTTATCATGTAACCAGAATATAAGACAGGAAGAGGCTGAAGCCACTGTAAAGTCAAAACCTATTCTTTTGTTAGCATTACGAAAAAAAGGTACGAAAGTCGGCCATAAAATAAACTAACAACGCATATATTGTGGGTGTTCTTTAGTTCCAGCTGTTATAAAGAACAGCTGACGTCTGGCTGTACTGCTGTGTCACTACTTTTCCACGTAGTCTCCGTCACAAGTGACGCATGTCATGGGACGAGCTTACTGTTCCCTGCTGATATCAGTACATAACCTGAATTATCAGCCAACATGTCACAGCTGTTTTCACATCATCTTTACCTCTGTAGCCGCGAAGATGTTTGGGATAGAGCAGTCAGCATAGCGACTCGCTACGGGCTGGACGGTCCGGGGATCGAATCCCGATGGGGGCGAGATTTTCCGCACCCGTCCAGACCGGCCCTGGGGCCCACACAGCCTCCTATATAAGGGGTACAGGGTCCTTCCCGAGGGTAAAGTGGCCAGGGTGTGGCGTTGAACGCCCACCCCCATCTAGGGCAGAGGTTTAAGAAACAGTAGAGTTATACATCTCCCCCCTCTGGGCCTTCGTGGCCTGTTCTAGGGTGAACATTGCCTTACCTTTAACCGCGAAGATTTTGTTTCAACGGTGGAAACAGATTATAATCGCTCGACGACGAACTCCCCTGATATACGATACAATGTAGGTTATTTAGCTACAAAACTGTACCACATTTAAACTTATTTTCTGCTAGACCTCCTGTTTGAAATTTAATAAATAGATCCACCGATTTAGGGCAATTTGAACTTGATAAAAATTCGCGATTAACTACGAAATTACACTCCAGATAAACTTGTTTACTGATAAGTTTTTGTATCTGAACTTTAAAAAAGGACCCTCCGGCTTAGGCAACTTGGGCTTAAAATAGTTATCGCCTTAAACATATACTGCAAATATGTTTTTAGAGAAACTAACCAAGTAACTAAATAACCAACGAACGAACCTCATGGGTAGGAGATGGGATAGCTCAGCCACTATAGAAAGTAGACTAGGGTGTGGAAGGCCAGGTGGTCGATTCGCGGCAAGAGCAAAATGTTTTCCGTTCTCCAGAAAAAGAAAAAGACCAGACACTATCTGGTGGCCGAACAGCCTTCTATTCAATGGGTACCGAGATTCCTTCCATGGGATAAAGAGGAAGGGGCGTGAAGTTGACAACTTACCTCTCAGGTACCGAAGTTAGGAACGAGTGGTTCCATACTTCTGCTACCCCTGTACCCCTTCACGGTGTGGACAGGGACGGCTTTACTTTTTTGCCAACACCATGCAGCAGAGCGCCTCTTGACAACATACCAGTTCCTAAGTTATTTCAGAAATTTTTCATACTGTATGGAACTCTAAGGTTCATTGCCGTGTTCACAACAGCGGTAAAGATTTTCTCTCCTCCAAAGAGTCCAACCCGGCTGTGGGTCCCACCCACCCTCCTGTTCAAGGGGTACTGAGCACTCGTTCGCCGGGAATAAAGCGGCCGGAGCATAAATCTGACCACACACATCCATCTAGTTCAAAATTCAGAATACGTGGAGTTATACCCCAACACGTCCATACACCTTCATGGCGCAGTGCTTAATTAAGCACCTGAAAAAATAATATCTTCCTTCTTTTTCAATCATATCAAACCAAATTTATTAGTCGAGTTGCATCCACTGGTAACAACAGGCTGTTGCTAGTAAACGTCCATTATTTGTGTTACTAACGACTAAAGTTTATCTGTACTATTTCTTTACTTAAATGGAACAAATACTTTCTGAATATCATAAAAAAACATACAAGGTAGTAACAAAGGGCAATGCCACGGTTATAAGACGGCGGTACTCTGAAACAAAAACAGGCTGGCACCGGTCATAAGAAGTTGCAAACTTATAATATCTGCCGCCAGTTATCATATAGAAGTCCAAAAAATTCTTGTCACTTCAGAGGTACAAAATCATGTAAAACTCTCTCTCCAATCAATTAATTACCGCGCTACAAAACCGTATTGGGAAAGAGAGGCACAGCTCTATTCATTCTTGGCTCTGGTAATATGTACAGGTGCATAATCCACTTCACCCATCAGCCACTTCACTTCTACGCAAGAGGCTCCAAGTAAACTTTTGATAGGACACTGAGTCGATCCCAGAGCGACTCTTGACGCGATGCTAATTACAAAAAATCTCTTCTCCTACCGGCAACCAATATGCGAACATCCCGTCTTTCATTCCACAGCATCCTAATAACTGCATTGAATAAGCTAAGCCAGGGTTACTTCCCCCAAAATATACATTTTTTTGCCGTTAATTTACGGTTCTTTCCCAGGAACTACAACGTGTAGGCAACCACAGCAAGATAGACAGAATGTGACTGCATGAAACAATTCCACTCTGGGCAATTTCACACTCATTCAGACGGTCTGGGGATTCTGTGCGTTGTGCCCGACGGTCTAGCATGTAGCCGACTAACTCCTCGGTAGCATAGGATTTCTCAGGTGCCTTGTAATTTAGCTGATTTGTTGACATCAATTTGTTTTTTTAATTATATATTTTTTTAATAATCACATACCTCAGTTTCGGCACTGATCACTTGTGTATCCGCTAAACACCACACACGTCATGCTCTCTCCCAAGTCTTCCGCTCTGCCCTTCTACACTCAATCTACAGAGTGATACCAGCAACACCCTTCCCTACAGTGACTGGTCGGACAACGAGTGTTGCAATTTTCGTTGGCTGACCAATTCAAAAATTCTCAAAAGAAGCTTAAATTTCCGTTGCAGAAAAACGACCACAACATAACAGAAAGTCGCTAATTCCTCACCAAAATAAACCATAGATTTGAAAACACAATGTCAAACAGAGTTTCCAAACATCAAGTCCTCACACAGCTTTGAAATGGTCACGTCCAGAGGACGAGAGGGCTGAAGGACAGAAATCCCTTCACATAGCGAGAGGTCCAACAGGCTGCTTATGTTCAGCTATAACCATCACAATCATAAGTGCTGGGAAATGGAGCTTATAAAAAGGTAATTTTTTTTCTGTCCACGCTGTGAAGGGGTATAGAGGGAGTAGAGGTGTAACTCCACTAACTTAATCTCGACACTACATACAGGTGACTGGTCAACTTCACGCCACGGCCAATTTAATCTCACGAAAGACTCACTATTCCCACTTAATATGAGAGTCGATGGGCCCCAGAGCCGGCACGGACTTTTCGTGGAAGAGAAAATCTCTTCCTCATGTCGGGATTCGAACCCCAGACTGTCTAGCACGTAGCCTAGCCCCGC
>Ga0123354_10005449_pt1 | contig 18504 bp, 12 predicted proteins | sample TergutLab28metaG_2_FD_97872 | JGI IMG/M metagenome (GOLD analysis project Ga0123354, IMG submission 97872) | Labiotermes labralis P4 segment gut microbial communities from Petit-Saut dam, French Guiana - Lab288 P4 | ecosystem: Host-associated > Arthropoda: Insects > Digestive system > Gut ...
CTTTGCGCCATGGCTGCCGAGGGATCAAGGCTCCCGGCGTCATACGAGGAGATATTCAAATTGATGGAGACGCTTGAGCTTCCTGACGACGACCGGAAGCAGTTGTTCCGCCGCATGGTCTTCAATGTCCTGGCGATGAACCGCGACGACCATACCAAGAATTTCTCGTTCATCCTCAAGAGAGGAGAGCCCTGGCGGCTCGCTCCCGCCTACGATCTCATGTACATGCCGGGAACAGGCCAATGTCTATCGATAGAGGCGAAACGCGCCGGGATACACCGTGACGATTTCCTCGCTTTGGGGGACAGGATGAATGTGCCGGAGACGCGCAGGCTTTGCGAAGAAGTTGAAGAGGCTGTCGCGGCATGGCCCGACTTCGCCAGAAAAGCTGGAGTTCGTGAGGCGCATTCGTCGATACTCTGGAAGGACATCTCCGCCACGTTGTCGGAAGCGACGAGGGATAGACGGAATCTATGATCGGCTTGTGCCCGCGCGGTCTCCCGATCAGCCCACAGTGAACGCCTGTGCCGTCGCCATGAGCCTTGATGACTACAGGCATATAACTTCAGACAAATCCATTATATATTCCGGAATATTATCATCCATTCCGGCGCGCTTCAAATATCGCGCCTGCATACCGAGCCGCTTGGGCGTGTTGTAGTCGTTCTCCAAGTTGTCGCCAACCATCAGAACAGACGAGGGCTCTACATCTAACACCTTGCATGCATAACGGTAAATGCCTTCTTCCGGTTTCCTATAGCCAACAGCAAAAGACCACACGCAGGCGTCTGGCACGAAAGGAAGCAACTTTAAAAGCGGTTCCGCATAAGGTGTTGCTAAATTGGATACGATGGCCCATTTCAGACCACGTTTTTTGATGGCCTCCAAAACAGCGAGAACTTCCGGGTAAAGACGCATAGAGGCGACTTCCGTTGCAATGCCTTCTTCAATTTTTTGAATGGTGTCTTGTGTGCATCCGGCATCGCGGGCAAGGGACGCAGGAGAACTGTCCCGCGTCATCACTACTTGGTAGGCATCTGCCACATTGGAAGGCCAAGCCTTGAGAATATGCCTGTAGGGATTACGTTTTTCACCGATTTCGCAAAGTGTGCCGAAGGCGTCAAAAAATACAGCTTGAATCAATTCAATTCCTCTTCACTTCGCCGTCTTCCGCTCTGCCATGTCTTTCCGGACGATTTCCGCATGGCCCTTACGTACTCCGGCCTTCCCGGCGAAATCCGACTAGGCCTCCACGGCCTCGCGCACCTCTTCATATTCGCCGCCGCGCCCCCTTGGACAACGAAGGTTCCCCCCGTTTTCATGGATAAGGCCGCGAGCAGTTTCCCGGAGGACGGGGTCATTACGCCGTAGTGCCCCTGCACGGGAAGCGTGTACAGCCCTCAGCTTACGCGCAACAGCTTCTCTTCCTCTGCCAACCGGGCGAATGCCTTGTCCAGCGTCCCTCGGTCGGCGAGATGCGGGAAGTCCTTGGGCGAGACGAGTCCACCTTCGGGCAATGTCCGGGCATAGGCCAGGATGCGTTGAGGCAGTGATGGGGTAGCGCTATTTTTCATACCAGAAATATATGTTGCTTTCTGGCATCGTCAAAGAGAATTCGCATAGACTCTTGCCGTTGTCCCTCTCTTTCTTCCCTGGTTCCGCCTCCTCTTGATTGCAGCGAGGGTGTATGCGGGACGCAAAAAAAGTCGCTCTCGCGGCCTTCTCGTCCAAATCGTCCAAAAGGAGACTGATTCCTTAAGTGGTTGGCTGGACTGAGCTTTAGGTTTTCACTCCAATTATGGAGATATGACATCTAGGTCTCCCTCGGTCAGCACTGTGTGCCACGCGTTGGCCTTTGCCACCTGGACATCAAGCAGCCATTGCGGAGGTGATGGCGGATAGAGACGTAGCTCTCGCTCACCGAACGCGAACCAGACGACGGCGCGTTCGCCCACATACTGTCGGAGCAAATCTTCGCGAACGTACAGGACGTTCCCGTCGAGTCCGTCGACGCCTCTCAGCGTGACCGTAGCCCGAGTTCCGTCAGCAAGGAATTGGTCGAAGCTCTGTGGTGCGCTGCGGAGATCGAATCGGCTAGAGAAACAGCACGATGGCACTCGTGCGCTCCCTGCACGGTTCATCTCGCTGTGATAATTCTCCCAAGCGTAGTCGTGCGCGAGTACCTCGATCTCCACCTTGCCTGCATCAACGTGAATTTCTTCTCGATAGGGACACTCCGGACTGGATCCGGCAATCACTTCGGCGCAGTAGGGGTACCAAGGGATTTCTCCAGCGAATGTGCAGTAATCACTTGGGACGTCACGAGCCATTTCTGGCCGTATACCAGCATTGAGAGCCGCTACCAGTCGCGATACGCTATGCTTGGGTGTCACCAACGCAGAGATGAAGGCCCATACTTCTCGCCCAAGGATCCTGTCTTCTGCCCTGACGAAGCCGTGGACGGCAACCCAAGGCCCATCGTGCTCGCCAATTCTCTGTCGAACGAGGAGTGTGGGATGCACGGACGTCGAGCTCCCTCGGATCCAGTGCTCGTGGCTCTCGATGGACGGAGACAGCCATGACAACGGGACAGCCTCCCCTGCGTCAACAGGCGACTGTTCTGGGAACGAGGGGTCTATGTCAACGACGGACAACCGCTCGTCGGTGGGAAAGAGTCCTTGGGTTTCGAGCCGTCCTGCGTACGTGAAGAAGCCTATCCAACCGTACTTCTTCCCATAGCGTTCTGCGCGAGGCCGGTGACTACGGTCATAAGGAGCATCTTGTTGCGCGATAGCCCGATCCAGTGCTTCGAATGTCGTCGTTCTCCAACCCAGCGACCATACGACACCGCAAACGTGGGCAACGGCCGCCTTGTGCCCTTGATGATTCATGTCGTAGTTCGAGCGATCCTTGAAGAGGTATCCCAGCGTGTAATTCTCGAAGTCCATATAGAGGGTTCGCCCCACGTCATCGGCGCGCACATCCCCTTTCTCGATGGGGGCAACTGGCGTAGGCTCGGCGAACGCCCAATTACCTTGTAAGCTATTAGGGATTGCCGCCACATAGAATCGCTCGGCGAACGCGACGATGCCTCGCACGTAGAGCCGCGCAAGGCAGTGATATGTTGGTGCCGTAGCCGATGCGCCTGCAAGCGAACTCGCGAGCAACTCAAGGAATGGCTTCAGGTAAGCCTCGAAGTCAGCATTTGCCTGTTGATGGCTCATTACGACGCCGTACGAGGCTGCAAGCATGCGCTCACCGACATAGGCATCATTCACGGTCAGCGAATCGATGGCCAGTTCGAAAATCCCTTCGGGATCGACTCGGCCGAACCAATATAGCACGCGAGTTGCTTGATCCCGCAGCCGTCGGACAGTACTCGTGAGCGTCCACATGACCCACCGGGCGCGTAGTTTATCTCCCGCGTGGAATTTTCCTTGTCGCCAGCGCTGTTCTAACTGCTCGAGGTCACGGAACATTTCATCTTGGCTCTTTCGAAGCCACTCCGTCCAGCACAGGTCGCGGTCTGCGACACCCATCGGCCGTAATACCGAGTCCAGCGCCTCCGCGTTAAGCGGATGGCTTGCCGCTCCTCGTACCTCCCAGAGTTGATCGAAAAGCCCAGCGTCTCCTTGGCGTACGCGGTCAAGCAAGGCATCGACCGTTGCAGCGTCCAGATAGGCTGCCTCAAGCCCTGTGGCAGCGCGTAATGCACGAGAGCGTAACGGCTCGTCCACCAACTGCCAGAGCTGCTTCGAGTGGAATCGTCGTGGGATCTGCTCAACTAATGAGTACAAGATATCCCCGGCGAGCGGGTGCCGGCCGTTGTGGTCGCCCGCAAACAAGGTCATCGTGGAAGGTTCTCGGATCCATGTCTCGAAGTCGACCTGCCCGTGCTGCGCGAGTAACGCGTTGGAGATAATATGCCCTCCGAGCTGGTCGTACGCGGGCACATACGCACCATTCCCATTCGAAGGCATGCGCAGCAGGACTCCCTCGTGTTCCAATGCGCGCACGAGGCTCTGGTCCCATGTTCGCTGTTCGTCACCAAGCACTTGGCGCAGTTCATCAAAGTCGATGTAGCGACAACGCGAATCCCAAAGCTTGTTAGCAATGATCATGAGAGCCTTGCGAACGTCATGTGAAAAGTACCGATGTGTTCGAGGTGCCAACTCCGCGATCCGATCACCTACTTGGTTGAGGTAGCGGTCAAACACCGCCGTTAGAGAACCCGGCATTGCGCCAACGCCTACTACTTGCTGTCGCGTCGGGTTTGTCACCTCGCAGAAGAGCCGCAGGGTCAATGGGTGCTGGAGGAATCTGGGCAGGGAAACATCAGTTGCGTCGATCTTCCAGTAGCGAAAGTGCTCGCGGATCGCCTCAACCGTTTCCGCTCCATAGCCCTTTATCTCGACGCGTCGAGTTCCATCGGGCAATGCCTCGCCCACAAACTCGGGGCGCAACATACAGACCAACAGGACGTAGGGATACTTCGAGAGTACCGTTTCCAGAGTAGCGAGCAGGGGCTTCCATATGCGTGGATCTTCCGACTCGTTGAGCCCATCGATGACTATCGGCAATCGATGGCGAGCTCGCTGTCCTGCCGCATCGACGGCCGCGAGAAGAGACTCTATGTTCGGAACTGGCTGAGCTGCTATCGACACACGTCGCGCCAAGTCGTCGAGCGTGTGGCTCGCGTGCAGGTCGCGACCATGCAGCAGAATGCCAGGGGGGCGCGTGTCGCTACCTGCCGTGAGTTGTGCTGCGAGTTGCGTCTTGCCGCATCCTGCAGGAGCACAAACCGCGACGACACGGGAAGAAAATGCAGCCTCGACGTCGGTGAGCAATTGCAACGTTTCACGACATCCCGTGACGGCATTCGTTGCATAAAGACCAGCCCGGTGGTTCCCAGAACGCAGTCGTCGAGGAGTAGTGGCGACGTCAGGCGTAAGGACGCGTGTCTGTGAGGTGAGGTCGTCGCGAAGCAGGTCGAGATCGCCATTGCGGATCCCATCGGCGATTCGATCAAGCGTATCAGCAGACAGCCTTGCCGTATCGACAACAGTCGCTACCAGGGGCGCAAAAGCTGTGGGCACCGTTGGCGCGTCCTCCACGTGCTGCACCATCAAGCGTAGATCTATGGCGAGCGTGCGGAGGTCGTCCCAGGAACCCGACTCCCCGAGCATACGGCGTAGCTCGCGTTCTGCATCGAAAACGTGGTGGACTTCGGGGCACCACCTTGCTTGAACAGGGGCAACCGCCTGCTTATGCTGTTCCTGTAAGATCTCGGGCGTCAGTACCAGCTCGCCGAAGTAGGTGCTACGTAGAACAGCGGCTTGGCCCACCAGGAAGTTGTCGATCTCTTCCGCCGTCCAGAGGTGTAACGTCATTTTTGAGGAGATGTTCCCGAACCATTCCTGGTCAGCACGAGTCAGCGGACGACGCGTCCATAAAACCCAGTCTGTTACGCTTGGAACATAAGTTTCCGTCTTGCGAATTCCGTCCTCGATCTGGGTTCGCCGTGCTGCTCCCAGGCTGCCGCTCTCCGGGAGGTCGTACCACTTGCACTGCCATCCCCACCAACGGCCTGGATCCCCAAGAGAGTCACTATGCCGATCCAGTTTCAGATGGAACTCAACCCCCGGCTGGTTTGCGAGGGCACGAAGCACGCCGAAGCTGCCGAAGTTGTGGCGCACGACGCCCCGGCAGAGCAGCTCGAAGTTCTTCTCTGCACTCCCTGGCAATCTGCCGAAGGCGTCCCAGTTCAGTGCTGGCATGGCAACTCCACGTTCAACGCCCTCTCCCGTAACCGGTGTCGGGATAGTCGTGGGCGGAGTAGATCTCGATGCGTGCGCCGCGTAGAAACATGACCTTGAGGAACGCGGAAATGTCTAATTCCTCCGTTGTGAGGACGATCTCACTTCCCGCCATTTTCACGGGGGCGTGGTAGGCGAACTGCTCAAGCTCTTGCGGACCGATCGTCACGACGTTCAGACGGCCGAGCAGGTCGAGCATCTCCTTGCCGTATCGTTCCGAGGGGTTGCCGAGAACGAGCGTACCCTTCTCCCGGTCTTCCGCGACCTGCTTCGTGAGCGCGTCGATGATCTCCATTGCCTTTGTCGCCTCGGTTACGTCCTTGAAACGGCCGATCATCACCAAGTTCGCGGAGTGTTCTGAGCCGTGTTGATGCCAAATTTTCATGTCTCATTCTCCGAATGGTTGTGAGCAAGCCGGTCAAGTGCGTTCAGTAGGTCCCCGGTACCGATTGGTACGCCGGTGGTGTGGTACGAGCTCGGCTTCAGCACGCCCTTCGCATCGACGTGTGCATAGGCGCGAAGACCTCGCTCTGTAGCGACTGGATCGCAGGTGTGGAATCCTTCCGCGTCTCTCTCGTTGATGCAGAGCTTCAAGCTCCCTCGATATGCCTCGACCCAACCTCGCAGGCCCTGCAACGTGTCATAATCAACCCGTGAACAGCCACGGGCCGCCATCTGTGGAAGCAACAACAGCTCGGAGCACCCGAGGTCAGCTGCGATAGCGACCGCTTCATTGAGATCGGGCAAAGTGCGCTCATTCACGACGAAGTTGATGCCAAAACTGGCGATGGTTCGCACGAGCTTCATCCGCGCGACGAGATCATGGAAAGGGCGTCGCCGGATGGATTCGTAGTTATGGCCGACCCCATCCATGCTCACACGGATGAAATGGACGCTCCCGCGAAGCTCATCGGCCATGGCGTCGTCGATATGGTGCCCGTGGGTGGTGAATGTCACAGAAAGCTGCGTCTTGCACGCCGTGTGTTGGCACAACTCGACGAAGCGAGGGTAGAGCGTCGGTTCGCCTCCACCAAAGGACACACCCAGAGTACCACTTGCATCAAGCTCAACTAGCCAGCTAGTGACAGTATCATAGCGAAGCTCGTGGTGGGACTTGGGCGCATAGCAATGAGTACACGCCAAATCGCATTGATTTGTGAGCGCTATTGAGACCTGACGGGGTGCTCGTGAGTACAGGAAAGTCGAAACAGGGATCTCATCAATGAGGACATTCAGGCCGGTCGTGCGGTTGAATGCATGGAGCCCTGCTGGACCACACCGTAACTTCCAAAGTTCAGCCTGATGGTTATTTGTCAAGAATGTCACTATGGTATGACCTTTTCAGCCTATGTGTACGATCTTCAAAGAATCACGTTGTGTTCTTCATAGGCTATGCGGCAATTGGTGTCACTATGCCCGCAACGCTGAGAACATTTGTGTCCACCCCGTCACGAATTTCTAACTGGGATATCGTGCGGGAGGGAAGGTCGAGGAGCCAAAACACCCTCAACGCTTTCGTGGCCGCAGCCAAGGTTCTGGCTTAACCGATTTGCAATTAATATGAGGGGATATATAGACATACATCAAATTTTTTGGCATATTTGTACCCAGCCATGGATATTTGTACTCCTTCTTTCATAATGAGGCGCTAACTATGAAAACTGATTCCATCAGCCTGAACGTCTTGCAGGAAGCCCAAGCAATCGAGGACTTAGCCAACCTCATTTACAGCAATTCCATGCGCGCCTTTATGGAAAGCGTGATCCAGGTATACGGGCGGGTGGAGAAGTTTAAAAAAGAGTTGGACGAGCGAAGGAAGCAGAATAGATCCCACGATCCTTTTATGCGGGTTCATGAAATTATTACCCTGCACGGGAGGAGAGGAGCGGGGAAAAGTACCTTCCTCCTGAGCGCCCTTAAAGCACTTGCAGGGGAGGACAAGAGCAGCATTGACAAGCTCTTCGAAAAAACATCGCCGCGACTAAATCCTGGCATGAAAAAGTTGAGTGCGAGCATACCAAAAATAAAGAGTCTTGGCATTATTGATCCCACTCTCATGGGAGAAGAGGAAAAATTGTTGGTTACGGTGCTGACCCGAATCCGCGATGCGGTCATCCAGCATAGGGATAATAGCCCAATCGGTACGCAATGCGGCGATTATTCAATGGATAGAGACTTTGACGAATGGTACGACATGCTGAATTCCTTGGCCAAGGGCATCTCTTTTTTTATGGATAGCAATCCACTGAAAACAGAAGAATGGATGGACTCGCAACATGCCTTTACCATGCGTCTGGAAAATATCCAACATGGGGCGGACCTTGAACGAGATTTTCATCTTTTTGTCAACAAGAGCTTGGAGAGGATAGGAAAAGAAGCATTCATCCTGGCGATTGACGACGTGGATACTCGCCCAGATCAGGGGTGGGCGGTTCTTGAGAGTCTCCGCTGTTTTTTCACCACACCACAGATAATAACGGTTATATCCGGCGATTTGGATTTATACAGCTCCATTGTGAAAATGAAACAGCTCGAATTCTTCGCTCGCCTAGAACAAGGTGAGAACAATCAGCAAAAGGGCAGCGGTGTCCGCAATAAGCAAAATGACAGGAATACGCGCATTGAAGGACTCGTGGATCAGTATTTGATCAAGTTGCTTACCACACGCAACAGGATAATCATTCCCTACTTCCTGCAATGCATCAATCAACTTGGTTTAGTGGACGAAAAAATTGATATTTATGTAGGAGATGTAGCATCTCCCGTCAGCTTGGATAAGCTTCTGCAAACTTTATATGAATTTCTGGGCATCTATCACAAGGATTACCAAGAACTGGTCCGCTCCACCATCTTGGACCGCTCGTGCCGTTCCGTCATGCAATTGTTGTCAGCTCTGTATATCGCTCGGGAAGCTCGCAACAAACTGGGGGGAGGTAGTGAGAAAGAAGTGGAAGAAACAGAACGCCAAGATATTATTGATATTATCAAGGGTGATCGAAATAAGTGCACTGACTATAAAGATATAAGAATGTCGTTTCTGCATAGATTTATGGATATTTACCTCAATTCGCTGCAACGGATCGGATATGTTAATCCTCATGAGGAAATGCAATACACGGCTTCCCCAAAAGCAATTGTGGATCTTCTCGAAAAGCTTGCGGATAAAAGGTGCTTGGAAAGCGAAATATCGCTTCTGCCAACAATGGACAACTCCTGGATCAATCGCGCCGTTATCGTTATCGGGGTATATTTTACCTGGGCTATGCGCGAGAATCCCTCTCTAATCATCCACTACATGTTCAAGGTTGCGCTTTTGCAAGAACACATCAGCATGCAGAAACAGCGTGACGGCGGCCAGTCAAGGGACGATTACAAAAGATTACACTCTTTCTTGCATTTGGACGACAACGCTTCTCTAACGGTGACAGCCGGGCGCATGATGGGAGTCGTCGGTCCTTCTATCAAGAAAACCGCAGAGAAACTCTTTAAGAGCAAAAAAGAGATATCCAACGGGCCTAACGATAAAAATGAGCGGGCTATCTTACGAATGTTGCCTGTTGTCCGATTGGCCTGGGGAGGGGCAAGTTATTTTTGTTCGGTATTTTCTCTCATTGGCCTGATGGGTGACATCCTCACCAAAAAAACACAGTCCGAAATCGACCTGCTTCTCTGGCGTCACTCCCAGCCCTATATATATCCGGTGATGTACGACTCCAAGGAAAACGTGACTACAGCTCGTGTTGAACTTGCACACGAAGAAGAGTTTGAAGAAATACCTGATGACAGATATTTGGCAAAGTTATCAGAACCGCTTGATCAGTGGAAAATTTTCTGGGAGTCTTGCTGGTGCGTTATGCCGACTCACCTTTGTTCCCGTATTATATCCAGATTCATTCGGAACTTGCGAAAGATCTATCTAATTGAAAACTTCGAAACGGATGGAACTGATATCACAAGGGGATATTTGCATCGCTGTATCATCGCATTTCTCAATTCAGTATTAGTCGCAAGTTGCGAGCTTTCTGCACGTAATGAACTAAAGACTTTGGATTTAAGAAATCCTGTAACTGCGGATGGCATATTTGATAATAATATACAAAAATGCAAAGATAAGCTAGATGAAATATATAATAAAAATGGTAAATCCGATGGAACAAACCTGTTCATCGATAATCTTCCTTTTTTTTCAATGGTGCTGTCATTTCCAGTTTGGTTCTCCTTTCTTAATCCATATTGCAAGATAAGCAGGACTGTAGAATATGTTTATCATAAAAAGATTAAAACAAAACAGGAGACAGAAAGATCGAAGCGTGACGAGTTAGTTGCGGTATTAAATGAATATCTGGAAAAATATAATGTTTACTACTGTACTGATGACCAAAGGAAAGCAGCCCGTGAGGAGGTATCAAGGATACTCACTAAGCGTGGTTCTGCTAGCCTGGATCCAATAGATCAAGAATGGTTGAAGAGGCATCCTCTGCCCATAACGCCGATGAGCCCTCCTAACCCAGGCAGCCCAAAATCGAAAGGATCGAAAAACCCGAGAACCCCGGAAAAGTCATAAGAGCCCGCCATGCCGTTGAGCTTCCACCGCGCTCTTATCAGCGCCCGCAGTCTTGTGGATTGGTATGTTTCCGGCGAGTGGTTCCACGGCAACCATGAGCTCCTGAATGACAGGCTGTTTCATGCCCGCCGCGAGGAAGGCGCTCACGTTCCCAATTATGTTCATGAGCAATGCCAGAAGGCGGCATGGGAAGGCTACATCGGAGAAAAAGGGAACTTCCGGTTGGGGCCGATGCTTATCCACAGCATGTACACCCTGGCGGACCACTTTCTCGAGATACGGCATGAGCGCGTTTATACCCGCATCAAACATTTAGCAGACTGGCAACTCCTGCTCACACATTGTAACCCGCTGCCCTTGTTGGCAGCCTTTGTGGAGAAGGAAAAACCCGAGCTGCAAGCGGCGCGCGCATTACTCGCAGAAATGTTGCGATTTTCCACTTTGCCGCCCACTCTGGACCCGAAGCTGGAAGCCCTTTGCCAGCTCCCTTGGAACCCCCACACATCGCAAATCGCCTCAACCGCCCATAGTCGCACACGCCCTGCGCCTCGCGTCACCGGCAGTCTGTACGAACTTCACATGCATTGGAACGGTACGACGGAAGCCGGTGCTGCTTGGCTGGATTGCCTTTCTGATCCACTCGGCGTTACCCGGGAATTGTGTGAAAAATGGCGTACCATGGATTATGTCCGCCGGTATTGGCGGCAGCATCATTTGGCCAATCCCAATGATTTTTACCGATATTTCAAACTCGCGGCTTGGCTTCGCAAATGGATTGCCGCATATATTGTTCCCGTTCCCTTTTCATCTGATCCTAAGGATCCTAAAACAGGCCTCACCCCCGCTAGCTTGAACCACGGTCTGCACTTTTGGGGAGATTATCTGGGAGATATTTTCTGCTATCAGCCTCCTCTTCAGAGATTGTTCAACATTGGCTCCCATCCATTACGGTATTTCGCCAGCGGTGCGGATACCCGGAGTTATACCGATTTACAACTTGAAGGTGACCTGCTCTTGCAGGCTATACGTCTCATTCGCAATGGGCATACACTGATGCCCTATCTTGTGCATGCCTATCTCATTTTACAAAATACCTTTACGCATATGGTTGTGCAGCAGGCCTCGCAAATTGGCTTTGATCAGTTTCAGGCCATAGCGGATTTTGGCATGCGGGACAGAAAGGAAAGTGAGACGTATGAGGAGCGCTTCCGGCAATTGCATGGGATGCATGGTCCATCGCTGGGGTACGTTGAAGGTCGCGTCGCCCCTAAAGATACATGCGCCAAAATGGCTCGGCTCTTGGAGCGTGTGGACCAAGGGTATCAGGCCGCCATGAACAAAAACAACGGCACACCCGCCATCGCGCCGCTGGAGATCGGATTGATAGCGCATTTCATTAAAAGGCGAGATGAAAGCAATGGCAGCTGCAGGCACAGCAAATTGCGAATCAACACATATAAGCAAGCGCGGAGGCTCGTGTATGTGCTGAAAGGCCGTCCGAAGGATTTGAGCCGGCTCATCGTGGGTAAAGACGCTGCCGCCAATGAGATGCATACCCCGCCAGAGGTTTTTGCCCCGGTTTTTCGTTTTTTGAACTCTCAAGGGATTACCCATAGCACCTATCATGCGGGGGAAGACTATCACCATTTGCTTTCCGGGCTCCGCGCCGTGGACGAGGCGATCCGTTTTCTCGACCTGCGGTCGGGGGATAGGCTGGGGCACTGCACTGCCCTTGGGATATCGCCGGTTATGTGGCGCGAGAGGATGTCATCGGAAAAGATCTACTGCTCCCAAGGCGAGTGGCTAGACTCCCTCGTGTGGGCGTATCATCGGCTGAGAGAACTCCCGGAGCATGCCCATATCTTGCGAAAGTTTGCGGATGAAATTCAAAGACTGTTCAGAGTTATTTATAAAGATGACGCGCCCGACATGGATATCCTCATCACCGCATGGGAAATGCGCAAATTGGACGCTCTCTTGCTATGCAAATGCGGTCCTCACACAAAAATAAATCCGAGGAACTTTGAGCCACATCAGCAACGGGAGCTTGAGCTTTTGCTTGACCAACAAAAGAAAAATCCCGAAGCCTTCAAACTGTTTCGAATGCACCACAATCTGCAAAACCCGCGCATCAGGGACAAATTTGATAAGGAATTCGATAAACCACATGATATCCCCAGTGATTGGATCCCAGATGATGTATTTTTTTCTCTACAGGACGCCATCGTAGAAGAAACGCGAAGGAGGAACGTCCTTATTGAAGTCATGCCGACGAGTAATGTGCGCATCAGCTTTTATCAGGAGTATAAAGACCATCATATGCTCTTGTGGCTGGATCCGGAAAACCATCGCCCCAAACCGCAAATAACCATAGCGACCGACGATCCGGGCATATTTGCGACAACCTTGCGCAATGAGTACAGCCATCTCATTTACACTCTTCGTAATAAGGGCGTTAGCGCAGATGATGCCTACAAGACGGCTGAAACCCTTATGCTCAATGCCAGAGCCTTTCGCTTTTACCTACAACGTTGAGAGAGGATACGGTGCCAATCCTGGGTAATTTCCTTCTTTTTCGCCGAAGTGGAACCGGCATTGGGATCGCTTGCCGCTACGGCTCCCTAGGAAAATCGTGCATTGATCTCATCTTGCAGAGCGGCGCATTTTTCCAGCAGCACCGGGAATTTTAAGGGGTTTGGCCCGATCAGTACGCCGTCAGCGGCCATGGCCGCGTAGTCCTCACGCAAGGCCTTCCTTGCCCCCTCGTTCTTAGGGACCAGACGTATCCTGCCGGACATGCAGTCCCGGTAGTTTACCCAGTTCCGGTCCCGGTCCTTCATCCTGAAAAACATCTCCTTGTGCCGGACGACTTGGTTAAGCCAAGATGTATCTTGCATCGCGGTCTGGATGCGCGGCAGGTCGGCTAGGCGGGCGACATCAAACCAGTGCCTGGAGCGGCCTTTCAGCGGTCGGTCTTGTTGACAGAAGACGTGGACGGACGTCGCCTTTTCCCAGAAGGTCCGCTCCATCTTGAGAACCCGCGCGGATGTCTGAGGGAATACCAGTTCCGGAAAAATGGAAGCCAAGTCGCAGGTCACGGGTAATTTGTCGAAGGGCTCGCTGGTGTAGAGCGCCCCGAATTCCAATTTGACGGACGGCTCCACATAGCCGGTCCCGCGATGGAGCGGCTCGTAGTTGACGAAGATGCAGTCGTTGCTGTCCCTGCGCTCCACCACGATGGATGCTCTCATGCCTTGTGCGTCCAGGGTTTCCTGGATCATCGGTTTGATACTGGCCTCAAGCCATGGTAAAAGCCGATGTTGCGCCCTCTCGGCCCATTTTTCGGCCTTACTCGTGGAAGAGGGGATGCCATCCGGCGGGATGTTCTTGACCATGGCGTCGTCGCGCAGGATGTATCGGAGATCGCAGGAGATATCCGCGTCCTCGGAAAACCGCTCCATGACGCCATAGCCTTTGACGAGGGACGTGCAGCCTTTGAAGGTGAGGATGTTCGCGAATTGCGAGGAATAGAGGGCGGCCAGTGCGCCGACAACCCAGATGTCCTTCTCCAGTATGTGAGGCTCACGGCCGAGCTTACGCCTCCCCATTCCCAAGATGCGCGCGCGTTCCGTGTCATTCAACGAGAAGAACGTCTCAGCCATGGCAGGCCTCGCTTACGGTTTTGGCCAGCCAGGTCGGCAACTCGGGAACAAGGGTGCGTAACCGCTTCCAGCCATCGGGGGATACCATATCCCGCGCCTGCCGCATCGCGTCTGGAGCCCAGTTCGGGCCTAGCCAGGCAAGCGCCCGGAGCAACGCGCCTTCAAGGCTGCGCCCCAGGGCGGTCTGCCAGGATGGCGCATGCTTCATTTCCACGGCATAAGATCCGAGCCGGAAGACGCGGGTCTTGCCGGACGTGAGGTAGGCCTCGCGCAAAGGGACGTGCTTGGAGAGTCCCAGGCGGTTCGCCTCGGCGGCGCCATGCGGCGCGAATCGCTCGCCCGTTCTTGCCTCCAAGGCCATAACCAGTAGGTCCGTGTCAGGGAAATCCATGCCGAAGCGGCTGTACACAGGGAGAGTGTAGAGCCCGCGCCCTACGCGCAAAAGCTCGCCCGACTTGGCGAGGCGGGTGAAGGCCTGGTCGACGGCGTCGCGGCCGCCCAAGTGCAGAAATTCCTTGGGGGAGACGAGGCCGCCTTCGGGGAGCTTTTGGGCTTCAAGCAGTACGGCTTCAGAGAGGGATGCCATGGTTTATTCCTTCTTGTGTCAGAAACTATATAATCATTTCTGATGCCGTCAAGGAAAGTCCGTCAGAAAAGCAAGCAAAAAACCGCCATCCCCGCCTGCCCCCGGCAGCAAATCCAGAAACATTTTATCCCGTTTTATTCTATTTTTAACAAATTATTTAAATTAGATACGACGCAAATTCTGGGCAATTTCCGTCTTGGGCGATGACCACATGGTCGGAGAAGGAGACTGATTTCTTAAGTGGTTGGCTGGGCTGGCCGGCATCGCCGAACCGGATGCGCCGCCTGGTGATGACGGACCGGGAAGACCCCAGGGCCGCAAAGAAGTCGTTGCGCCGCTGCAATTCCTCTGCGCTCGTCAAGCCTTCGCGCAAAGGCGGTCGTCCTCGTCTCTGGTCGCCTGTTTCTCTAGTCTGCGGGCCGTAGGACTGAAAGTCGTTGCAGGGGTGTTCATGGCGTTCTCACGTCCATCCGTATGTACCGGACGAGGCTCGCGTCAAGCCCGGCCGAGGTTCCTCTTCTGTGCGGTATCACGACAGCCACCCTTGTCATGTGGCGCTATCGCGGTTGAGGGCTGGCTCGTCGCAGTTAAAGGCGTCGCACGCCATGGCCGCCTGCAGCGGCTCAAAGACGGGGTTCATGCAAGCACAGGCGGGGTCTTTGGCCTAAACGAGGACGAATCCACGGGCATCGCTCATTTGCTATATCGATCAATTTCGACTCGATCTGCAAATCGTCTTGAAAAGATTCAGATATCAAGCCATAATCATCTCAATCAAAATTCAGTATAAAAAGCTGAGGATTGCCACCTGCATGTCGCGGCAAGACAGTGAATGGAGGACCCATGGTCAGCGTGTTTATCCTGCTCACGTTGATCTCCGTAACCATGTTTGTGGTTAGTCTGATTGCCCCGCGCGTGGGGCTCTTCTTCGCCGCTCCAACTCGCAAAACACGGCCTTGGGGGCTCGCTTTTTGGAGTCTGGCCACTTTTGCGTTTTTCTTGCTTTTTGGCGTGGAGACAGACCGCGCGAAAGACGGAGCCCATCCTGCTTTGCTGGTGATAACGGCTCTCTTTGTAATCGGGTGCATTGTCATGGCCGTAAAACTCCGCCAGGGCAGAGTCCCGGAGAAGGCCGCGCCGACGGCCAAACCTGCCGTTGCCCAGGCTCCCTCTCCCGTTCCCCAGGCCGCAACCGAGGTCGCATCCCAAGCGCCGACTTCCCAACCTCCGGAGCCTCAAACGCAGGCGCGCCAGACACTGGTGACCATCACCAGCCACACCGAAGCCGGCACAGAATACACATTGGACATAGCGGCCCTCTCCTGCACATGCCCAGACTGGTTGGACACGCGGGCGAATCAGGCCTCCGGCTCACCGGCCCGGCTGTGCAAGCATCTGGCGGAATATCTTGGGCGTAGACCGGTGGAGATGCCGCCTACGTTGCGTCTCTATCAGGCCATAATCAAACAGCGCGGTGATGCCGGCCGGGGCCTACCCATCGCCAGGGCGGGCAACGTGGTGGAATACGGCGAAGTTAAGGGCAAGGGGTACGTGATGGAGATTGAGGCGAGAAGCTACCCCTGGGCAAACCTCATCATCGGCGGCGTGCGTTACGGGTATAACCTGGACGAAAAACGCTGGGCGCGCGGTGAAAAGCCCAAGGAAGCAACGGCGTTGGCGGAAAAAGCGAAGACCCTGGCCGGAGAGGCATAGGAAAAGCGGACAGAATCCCGATACCCCACAAGGAGGCACGAATAATGGCCATCTACACATCCACCACCGGCACGGAAAAGCCCTATGCGGTTTTGGACACTGTTTTCGCCATTGACTCGCACAAGGCCGGTTTTTTTTCGAACGCTGACCCCAACAAGGCCTTTGACGGGGTAAAAAAACAGTTGGTTGAAAAATGTGCAAAGCTCGGAGGCCATGCCGTACTTTGCTGTCAGTTCGAATATCGCAATGCGGTGGATTCCGGGCTGTTCGGCGCAAAACAGGTCATTGAGATTTTTGCCTACGGGACGGCGGTTAGATTTGAAGAATAGCTTTTTGATCCGTCTTTGTACCCGTGCCGCTGGGCGAACGTCATTTGGTGCGCGGCATGGGGGTCTGGACAAAAATTCTGGATGCTAGGAGAGAAGCCCACAACAGTCATGGTTCTGGATAATTTCGAGATGACGCTACCGAACGCAAGAAAAAAAGGAGGATAGCCCGGATGGATACATGCGTCCCACCAATTGTACTAAGAGGAATTGCCATTATTCTTTGTGTGATAGTGGCTATCCTTTTGTGGAGCCTCTTACGCGGAACATCAGCGTCGCGCTGGATAAAAATATTTATTCCACTTGTGAGCGCTTTGCTTGCGCAGCCTTATTTCGAACACGGCATAGCGAATATTATTGTAGTCAACCTTGGATATTGTGTTGTACAAAATCCGTCCATTGGCTCATACCATGCAAATGTTGCAGATCAACAATATGGAAAAAGCACATTTCCAGTTGCTCCTCCTGGCCCTCCTAGTCCAGAAAAAACAAAGAATGGAGATAAGAAATTGGCAGGAAACAAAGAGAGTATTCCACCACCTCCACCACCTCCGCCTTCGCCTCAATTTTTGATAGAAAAATACAGGCCACATGAGGTCGCGTATGGGTGTGAGATTATTCCTTCCGAAAAACGGCAAACGGTTAAGATGGCAGGAAAGACATTTACAAACGGCATAGTATTGACAGCATGTCAAAGCAATGGATTTGCACTGATAAATATAGATCGCGAAAGAAAAATTATACGGTATACAGTAGGTCACGTCGATGGATCAGAGATACAGAAGAAGCTTTTGCAGATATATTTTGATGGAAAATTTTATAAAGAATACGAACTGAGGCCTGAATCAGGCCCAACTGATAAAGAGATCAAAGTTGAAGGTGTTCAGATTCTTGCATTTGTACTCAAAAATATTGATCCAGGTTTGACGAGTAACGCGGAGTTCGGTCTGATGAATATGACTGTGGAGTGAAATAAACATGAGTTATAACCAGGTGGTCTGAGACCACAAGGGGAATAACGCAGAAAGTTCAGTCCCGCGCATCCCCTGGTATTGTCGTTATACCCCGATGGCCTCCGTCATGCGGGGACCATCCAAATCGTTAGCCCTCACTTGAGGTTAGTGAAGTGGAGGTTTGTCAGCGATCTAGGGGCGCTTCGCGCCGTCTCCTCAAAAAAAGCAAATAACCAGGGAAGGGAAGACATGGAGCCCGACTCCTTGGCGATCTTTGTCCGCCCCTCCCTGTACTGTTCAGCCGTGGCCAGCGAGGAGGTGGGGCTGGCGTTTGTTGGAAGGTTAGACCAGAGCGTATGCCCGGCCTGCCCTTGCGTGATCAGCGCCTTCGGAAGAGCCGGGAGCGGATTCCGCTCCCCATTTCCGGGCAAGATAACGACAGGCCGCCACTTGCGCCTCGGAAATCAAGAGCCGTGACGAACCCCATCCTGTCAGGACAAAGGAGACGCCATGAAACCGGCGCTTGCCCTCCAAGCCGTCAGACGGTAAAAAATCACCCAGTTGGGAAGTTGTCTTTGAAAATTATGCAGACACCTTTTTTAGGGACATCTTTAGGGACATTTGAATTTGCCGTAGCCTATGTTTGCGGCATCTGTGCTCATGTCCTGACACCAATTAGAAGGATGCACGGCCCACCAATCCACTCTACCGACAAAATCCGAAAAAGTCCGAAACACCGCGTAAATGCTGAATAGCCGGGCCAGAAATGGTCCGGCTATGTTTTTATGGAAATGAAAACCCCGCGCTATGCGCGGGGTTCTAAAATGGCGAAGCCGTTGATAATCCTGAAAAAGTCGTTCTCCGTGGTAAGCAGAAGTTGTTCC
>Ga0123354_10005451_pt1 | contig 18503 bp, 9 predicted proteins | sample TergutLab28metaG_2_FD_97872 | JGI IMG/M metagenome (GOLD analysis project Ga0123354, IMG submission 97872) | Labiotermes labralis P4 segment gut microbial communities from Petit-Saut dam, French Guiana - Lab288 P4 | ecosystem: Host-associated > Arthropoda: Insects > Digestive system > Gut ...
TCTACGAGTTAGTGCGTACAGACTGTCTATGTTGCTGCATACAAACTCTACGAGTTAGTGCGTACAGACTGTCTATGTTGCTGCATACAAACTGTACGAGTTAGTGCGTACAGACTGTCTATGTTGCTGCATACAAACTGTACGAGTTAGTAAGTACAGACTGTATATGTTGCTGCATACAAACTGTAAGTGTTACTGCATACAAACTGTACATGTTACTGCACACAAAGCGACTGTTTGATAACAACCTTGGTAATTATCTTTATCGTTGCACCGTGTATTTTGTAGTTTATTTCAGTAACACACCAACAAATGCACATATATTCATTTAATACTCTAAAATATACATTAAAACACTTAAAACGCTCGTACATGTTGCGATCATCCTCAGGGAGCATACATTGTTCCTTGCTAAAGTTACAGTTTAAAACACTCAGTGTTTTTAAACTGTAACTCTAGCAAGGAACAAAGTAAGCTCCCTGAGGATGATCGCATGATCGAAACATGTAGGAGCGTTTTAAGTGTTTTAATGTAAAATATGGATTATTAAAGACTATATATGTGCATTTGTTGGTGTGTTACTTAAATAAACCTTAGTAATTCCTTGGTAATCAAGAAGCGATATTTTAATCATTTACATCCTAACATGGTAGTTTGTTACTTATATATAGGCGTTTCACTGTGTTTTAATTACATTTTAGGAAACTGGTTGGGGTTTTGGTTTGACATAACGCATTATAATTTTTCCCATTTGAAAATAATGGGAAGTAAGCTCCCGGTTAGCGTTTTCGCGCAGGACGTCAGATTTTCAGGAAAAGATTACCGATGTTAAGCGGTAAATGTCTGGAAATAAATCTCCAACCCCCTAAAATAAGTGTTAAAAAATGAAACAACTTAAATGACGTGTCGCAATGTAATTGTTGGCTTTACGAGGACAGGTTGTACAATCATACCCAAGCGTAAGACAAATTATAAGGCGGAGCCTTAAAATGCAATAAATATTTTCTTGCTTACATTATTACAAAATCTTCATTATTTAAAGAGAACAACTTTATGAAAGAAGAACATTTCCGCGCTTGAATCAGCTGCCACGTGTTGTAAACAATTAAATTATATTGTAGGCAAGTGAAATCTTTCATGTCTACCATATGGTGATATAGTCAGACTGCTACAATGGTATTTGCTGTAAGTCATAACGTTAGCTGTCACCAAGAAACTTGTGAGGCGAGTTTCAGAAGAAGTACCTGAATAAGGAAGAAACATTGCGTAAGTCACTAGCAGGATCACAATATAAATGAGGATATTCTTTGAGAACTAAGGCTGTTGAATTAAAAAAAAAAGTCTAGAGAACAATTTTCTTCGACGTTGCAGATTATGGCCAGTTGCAGAAGTCCTAAACTTTCATGAATTATTAAATATGGGGAATTATGGATGCCATGCATTTCAAAATCTCATGTCTGCCATCTGCTATCTAAATATATATAGAGAGTAAAATGTACAAAACAATAATTTTAACTGTTTTATGTGTGAATCTGAAACTTGGTCTCTAAAACCTTTTTGAAACCGGATGCTGAGGAGTATGCAATATCTGGGTCTACGTGGGAGGTAGACAGAAGTCAGGAGAAACTGCATAATGAAGAGTGTCATGGGCGAGGCAGATATTATGAATTCGGGAAATGAGAAATGTGTGAATATTGCTACCGTACTGTCTAACAATAAGAGATCATTTTGAAGGCATATTCATGGATGAATAGATGGTATTAAATGAACCCTAAAGAAATGGAGTGTGAGAGTGTGGGCTTGATACAGCTGGCTCATGAACTGGACTACTTCTGTGCTTATTAATATGGTAGAGCGCCTCCGGGTTGCCTGACGGCTGGGAATTTGTTAGCTCCCGGTTTTTCAAGGACTGTGCTTCGTGGACGTGATGATAGTGATAATGTTTACTTCTACTGGTGCTGCTGCTACTGCTACTACTAGTACTACTACTACTACTACTACTACTACTACTACTACTACTACTACCATCACCACCACCACCACCAGCAGCAGCAGCAGCATCATCACCATCACCACCACCACCACCAGCTCATTTACGTTTCACTGTTTCGATTTGACACGCTTTACTGGCAGCACTGTGGGTGGTACCTGTTGGCGATGAACATATAAAATATTACTCGCAACTAACACGATATTAATAATACGTAGTGGTAGATAAAATGAGCTTGCAGTTGTTGATCATTCGGCCGGCTGATAGCAGTAGATCGATCCTGACCGTGAGCTCATTCAGACGCAACCGGTCCTGTCATCATTAACGGCGACCGCAGTGATTGACCCACATGCTGCAAACAGTTTCGGAAAGTAGCATATTTGCTACAGGCAACGAATTATGAAATCTAAATCTAAACAAAACCCGTTACAGCAGCTGGTCGTGTTATATTTATAAGCTAAAGCTGAGTCATTTTTGCCTGTGAGCTAAACTGTATATAATTTGTTTTTGTACAATTATGGGGCCTGTGTGGTTGTACGTTGCAACTGTTGCTGCTGTAAGAACAATACATAATACTAAATGTTCATTGCACTACAGCCTTCTACTCAGATGTTAATAACATTTCCATATCAAGCGTAATCTGAAGCAGGCAAGGTGAGCAACCATATCAACTCGTATCGCAATGTTCCGCAGCCTAGGAACAGAACTGGAGGATTTTCTAATGCTGCCACTCGAATTATACCCACGCAGTCCACTACAGTTACAACAACAATTAGACTGCCCGAATAGTGAGTTTAGGCTATACAGTTGTACCCAAGGGTGTCTGAAGAGTGTTGAGACTCCTGCACTATAACGACGCTATTCCAACTTCAGACTTTCGTGTAGCTTCGAATGAGAAGATGATAATGGGCTGGGAACAGATAACGATTTGGAAGATTGTGGAATTGAAATATTTCAAGAACTTATCCTCTGCCTAGACAGACTGAATGCGAGGCTAGAAACTCTGGCTTTAAAAATATCAACATCTCTAAGAAATACATTCCCGTCGTGCTCCGATCAAAAGACTAATTATTATATATGTATAATATTATATATGTATCGTATCATATCATATATATATATATATATTCAATAAACAATCGTCCATAAACTTGGAGAAGTTTAGGGACGACTGTATGGTTTTTTTCTTGTGTTTAAATAATGCATGGGTCTGATGATGCCCTGGACATAGTCCGAAATTAGTCACCTTAAAATTGCTAATATTCTTGTGCATAGCGGTTTTCGGAATAAATATATCTAAAAAGCCACATTTCAGAAATGCTACACAGTCACTTGCATTTGGGCGGAGCCTGTGGAATGACCTAAGCAATGGAAAATGACACGAGGGTTTTGAACGTGTAATTTGAGGGGTCTCTGTAGTCGTGATCGCTGAGAACACTTGAAAGAATTAGGCGTAGTTTAGAAGTATATTATAAAGTTTGATCGTGCGGAAATAAGATGGGATGGCGTGGACTAGATTTATCTGGCTCAGGGGAGGGAAAATTGGCGGTCTGTTCTGAAGACAACAATGAGTCCTTCGGGTTACAAAATACATTTGCCGAAAGTTTCTTGATTAGCTGAGCAAATATTGGCTTCACAAAGACGATTTTTTTTTCCGCTGGAGTTGCTTAGATATCTGTTAGTGAAGTTGGGTTGATAAGGAAAATATTTCTGATTTATTTTGTGAATACAGAAACCTTAATTGCACTTTGTGGAAGAAATATCGAATTAACCACTGTAAAGGCAGCTGGTAGTGACAGTTAAAACCTTCCTCCCTTCTGTAGACAGGGGTGGTTGTAGATAAGGAAGATAAAAATACCTTTAGCGGAAAGAAAAGAGACTACAAAAGGCACATATCTTGATTTCCCAAGCATTGTTTTAGCTTCGTTCTTTCTCGTAATTTTTGTGAAAATGGTATCTATCTGATAGAAAAGAAGACAACCCAGAAGCGTTGAAATCCAAGTTGTTCCAAGAAACAGCTGAGCCTAAAGGCGATGAAGTCAACAGAGAAAGGAGAAAGGTTTTTAACTGAGCTGGTATCTATGCGAAGTCGGTAGTGCCTCAGATAATCAGTACATTTATTGCTTATAGAAACGTAAGGTTCATTACCGCGTCTACAAGAGCCTGTCACTTACCATTATCCGCAGCCAGTTATATCCACAACGAGCTTTCATATTTTAACGATTGTATTTTTGTTTTCCATCTATGTCTAGGTCTCCAGAATTTTCCCATTTTTTCAGATTTTTCGAAATTAATGTTATCAATAACAATGCTAATGCATACATAGCCCCTTGAAGACGGAATATAAACTGCATTATGCTTAGACACAACTCGTACCGCGCTGTGAACAACCTGCATTTCGATTATAGAAATCAATTTGTCAATGCGGTATAGGAAAATAATTGCTGTTTGTTCTGAGATTCACACGGAACACACAAATAAAAGTACATTGTATGGTAAAATGCTGAGTTTCTTAATCTCAGATCACGTGTTACATATAGTTACCGCTGGGATTTAAAGCGTTAAAGACTAGCGCAACTGCTTCTCTAGTTTTGATGTCTAACGAGGAACTTTGTGGCTCACACAGTTACGAGGTTTAGGGCAATGAATGTCTGGTAATTGCACATGGAGGTCACACAGAGGAAACAATCACAGAGAAATGTTGTGGTAAAATTCCTTTAAAAATGTCTATTTGAATCAAGATTTTGTATCGGTCTGTTATAATGGTGATGCTGACTTTATTTGGGCGTGGTTTTGTTGGTTGGGATGTTACTTACGTGTCTTCTCATAGATGGTTTGAATTCCTGTTCTCATACATTGTTTCATAATTATTGGCATTTTTCTTGTATTGTGTATGATACAGTTTTAGCATACGCCGAGTTGTTGCTTTTCTGTATCAGCATTTTATGCTTTAACGCACACTTCAGTCTTCTATTTTTGTGGATTTTTTTTTGCCGTACTCTGAGATACTAGATGATCCATGGCTCCGAGTAACTTGGCCCGTGTAGCGTCGAATGTTGTGATTAATGAATTTTTTAAAGGATTTTGAAAAGGTGAGATCGTCGCCTAATTTTGGTACTAGGATGGGATGTGCCTGAATGGACTGAGTAAATTCACGTAAAACCGCATTCCAGAAGCCCGTGACCGGTCCGAGATTCGAAATAGGCATCTCTCGAATACAAATCCAGATCGCTAACGCTACACCTAGCCTTTAGGGCTTAATGTAAGTTAAATGCCACTCTTTATTTACACTTTGTAGTCATTCTTACAGCTGCTTGCATTGATGTAAAAGTCTTATCATTTGAAGGCGGCTGATTTTCTTCCCAAAAAGCTACATATTTTAGTGATGCACACAACTTTAATCCAGGTGGAAACTAAAATGATTTCTTGTATTCATTTTTATAAAAATTAAGTCCGTGTTTAACAATTTTATCTCCTAAAATATAATACAATACAATATTAATATTCAAGGTGTTTTTTTGACCAAGCCAACCAACATTGACTTAATGCGTGATACTTAGTACATCGGCAGAGCAGTACTGGGCCAGGGGTGCACAAATCCCGGGCCACTAAATTTTTTATACTGGCACCTAATATTTGTGGGTCCTCTATATGGAACTTGCTGTATGTAACCTTGGCGCCCAAGTGTTTTCGTGTGGCTCCTAGACATTTGGAACACTTGGCGGACCCCTGAAGAAGGATCCTTTTTAACGTTTAGCTGGAAGATGATATAATGTTAAATCGAAACATATAGGCTATAGTTATGTGATAATAGTCCTCAATACAGTGTTGCCCGAGTTTTGCAGCTGGGAGCTTATCCAGTCTGTTCAGATTCGTCTCAGAAAACTCAGCGTTTTTTTATTTGTGTTTCATGTGAAAGTGTGAAACCATATGAAGTGCGGGGATTGTAAGTTGAATAGTTACTAACACATTTACGTATCCAGTGATGAATGTGCTATTTGCTAACAAGTTGATTCGTACTAAGATAATAATCACTCCGTTGAAAGAAGACTCTTGTTAGCCACTTGTATCGAAGAGACACGTAATTAATTTTCCTGGGTAGAGAGATCTGTTCCTGTTTCAAAAACGATAGCGCTGCCATTTACAACTCGATCTTGACCTAACTCGATCAGCATTGTACTCGTATCTTCAGCCTTCAGCGGGAGGCAAGCTGGCAACTGATTGCCGTGGAGCTCGCGAGTTATTAACGGGCAAGAAGAATTGACTGTCAAGAGTGGTCTAGTAATATTAAACAAGGAGGGATATGGCTGTTTGAAAAAAATCACTCTTCTGCTCTGTACGAACCGTGCCGTGAAGGCGTATAAGAGGAATGGAGTTACGCTCCGCGTTTTGGACCCGAACACTAAATGTAGTGGCCCTTTGGTCACTTGACGCCTTCGGGAAGGGCTCTACGATACTGATTGGACAGGTCTCTGGGTCCCACCTGCATGTAGTGATTGAAGATACGTACACTCTCTCTGCTGTCGGCAGTCGAATCACTGTCACCCAACACGTAGTCACCGTTTTAAATCTATATGAGATAATAAAGTCTTCGGCTGCTACGTATTGATAATTGCCCCTGTTTCAATTCTTCAAATCTTCTAGTTGGGAGACCTTTATTCTGATCGAGTTTTGCCTGTTTTTTTTTTTTTTGCTTTCGCTCCAGACACGCGTTGAGTTGGGTAATAAACACGAATTTTTCCCACATTCTTGCAACTCACTATTCATAATAATTATTATGTTATATTTTTATCGAAACTTGATGCCTTTTTGAAACTGAGAGAACGTCATTGTGTAAACCAATACAAAAAAACCATATTCTCTGAACGAAAATAACTTCCCATTGCTTTAATTTTGAATACGAGATCTCCATCAACCACACTCTGTGTAAAACAACCATGCGAGGCATTTGCTAAGTATTATTCATGTTCCTACAGGATTACCTCACCCCATAAAGGCGTGTTGGTGATGTGGCTGTAATGCCTTACGCATTCTCAGTCTCGGCGCTAGATGGAGCAGGAACTTTCCGCTCCGGCGGACTTTCTGGGTATGGACAGGTTTGCGGAGAGAAAAGTCCCAGTATTCCTGTCCCGTCATGTTACTTACTGCAAGACGCGCAATTGGCACAACAAATAAGTTATGGGTCAGCCTGGAACACATTCCAAACTTCAGTAATGTACGTGATATCCTGGCGCTGTTGAGAAATGTTTGGAATAGAGCTGTTCACTTGTTCGGCGTTGTTGAGTAAGAAGAGTGGATTTGTCTGAATCCGAACGTTCGGAAACCTTAAGCACTTCGGTGAGTGCTACTGATCGACTAAGTGAATAAATATCTTTGAATGCGTATTTGGATGTTTGAGCGATTGACCGCGCAATACTTCATAGCTGAAATATGCACGACAGTAGAGAGGTTGACATCTTCCCAGGATCTGTCAGTCCATCTCAGCCTGTCCCGCACATCCATCTCCTGTAACACTGACCCGGGTGCCCTGGCAGCGGACCAACACTTGTCTCCAGCATCGCATCTGAAGTGTGACCGTGCCCTCGCATTTCTTCGCAGTATAGAGTGGTTTAAAATCTAGCAGTAATTATTTTACGTCAGAATCAACAAGCTTAATAATTAACTTACCCACTGGCACTAATACTACGGTGCGTCTTCTCTCATAAGAACAACGCGGCTACTGGTTTAGATCTACAGAGAGATCAGGGAAGTCAAAAATCTTCGTCTCAATATATGTTGTTTTTATATGTAATCGGATAGCATATTCGGTATAGTAACTCTGCTACTGGCTGAATATTTCAAGAATCGTGGTTCGATTTCCGGTAGGTGCAAGAGATGGATTTCTTCTCCAAAACATCCTCAGCGACACTTGAGTCCGCCCATCGTCCTTTTTTAATAGCTACCGGGTGCTATTTTCCTGAGAATAAAGTGGGCCGGGCCTGAAGCTAGCTACTGCCTCATCTAGTGCCAAGGTTAAGAATGCATCTAGTTGTAGCTGTAGCTCCACTCTCTCCCTCCCTCATATGCCGTCATGACTTGTATAGGAACAATTTTATCTTCTCTCATTGTGTTCGTACGTTGTAGTGAAAAAGACGTTAGGTAAATATTGAGTATTTCAGTGAGATTCGTGGTTTATTTTGTGTCATTCATATGTACTTTGAGCCGGTTTTTTATATTTTTATGCGCGTTCGCAAAATTGCGAAAAGCGACTATTAGCTTCGTCATGTCTGTTGTCTGTCCGTCCGTATGGAACAACTCCGCTCCCACTGGACGGATTTTCATGAAATTTGATATTTGAGGATTTTTCGAAAACCTATCGAGAAAATTCAAGTTTCATTAGAGTCGGACAAGAATAAAGGGCAATGTACATGAAGACCAATATTCACTTTTATCATATCTCGCTCATTTCTTCTTAGAATTAGAAACGTTTCAGATTAACCTTGCAGAGAAAATCAAAACACATATTTTTTTTTCGAAAATCGTTCCGTTTATGAGATAATGTGGAAGAATATTGTAGAGCGGGGCAGGCCACAGCTCATTGCATGCTGGATACCTAAGGCTACAAATACACAAGCTCAGGTTTTATAATATTCATTGCTTTTCCACTGCAACAATGTTTGTAGGGACGCGCCTCAACTTTACGTTATACGTACATTTGCCTGTCTTGTTTAATTTCAGTCTGACCGGCGTGTAAATAAGTGTTGATGTTAGACCGATAGAAGCGAAAATTTGATTTACATGGGAAAGGTCAGTGTAGACCTCACACACGTAATGTAGCAGATTTAAATCCGTATCTTAACTACATGTGTTACATAGACTAGAATGAGATGCAAATCTGGTATGTATAAACAGTAGGAGGCGATCCGGAAGCTGTCGTTGCCTGGAAAGACCTGAGCGATATCCGACTAAGACAGATATTCTTGTATGTTTAGCTCAGTGGAGCCCCCTAAATCGGTAGAGTTGCTTCCACATCCAATTTGTTTCATTATTCTTAATGTTTGTTTATTTCGACACTACAAATACATATCCGTTGACAAAATGTCATTAAGCGAACAAATAACATGTATGTATCTACACTGTCGAGCAGTTGTTCCATATATACAACTCTGCATTACGTACCGGAAAACAGGAAGAAGGGGCGGTGCTATTTTCCAAATTGGAGTGCAGCTTTCATCTTGTCTGTCACCTGGTGTCAGGTTGACAATGACGGGCAATGGGGATGTAAATAATGAAGCCAACACTGTGCGGACAACTGCAGAGTGTTCGCGTGAAGAACACACTCGCGTCCCTAGGATTTATAATCCCTGGTGCGATGAAGTGGAGGGGTTGATCATATTGTGATGCACGGTGACGTGTGATAATCCGCGTTCCTAGTCACGTCGCAATATCCGAGCCAAGCCCAGGCTCGCCGTGCCTATCAATGTATGCACGAGCCCAAGGCGTTTACCAGGAATTCTGCAGCCTGGTTTCCTGTGGGAAACTAACCATTTAAGAGGTGTATCGGAGTCGCAGTAGATACCGAGAGCTTTACATATCATTTTAAAAACGTATAAACTTTGTCCCCCACCACACAGCTTTATCTTTCCGTCTATTGTATCATTCATTCTTATGACAATTCTTCGAACAGACGTCACTTCCAGCCTTATTACGGTACGCCGCTCTTTGGTTTGACTTTTATTATTACTTTTCTCCAAAGCATCCAGCCTGACGCTGGACCCATTGAACTTCGTATACAGTGGCTACCGAGGCAGTATTCCTGGGGTTAAAGAGCCGGAATGTGGAGCCACTCTTTCACGTCAGGCTCTGAGTTTAAGGACGAATGGAGCTATACCTCTGTTTCTCACTACGCCTTCATGGCTTTGTATGCTGTTTAACGACTGAGTCTACTTCTGAGGTAATTGTTTCTGTGATAAATGAAATAATGTGCGTGGAGAATTGGTGGAATGATACTGAAAGGGAAAGTTAAGTACACGGAGAAAAATCTGCCTCATTGCTACCTTTCCCGCCACAAATTCCACATGCACTGCCTTTTGTTAGAACACCGGCCACCGCATTGAGAGATCGGCGACAAAGCTCACGCTTTTATGTTGGGTGGTTGTTACTTGAGTACTGAGGCACCTTACACTTGCAGTTGTGTGTTGTGATGAATAGTGTGCTTATCTGACAGTTTTATAGTTTTGACAAATAATTAAATCTGATCGAAATCCGTCATTCGTTTGTGGGATGCAATATAAGGATGGCTAGACACGACTTGCCCGGTAAATTTATTTTATGGAACATAACGAAACGCACACTTTTCAAATTAATGTCGAGCAGTTGTTCCACATTTACATTTCTGCATTACGTACCGGAAAACAGGAAGAATTGGCGGTGTTATTTTCCCATTTTCCAAATTAATTCGATTTTTGACGACTTCAAAAGATTAATTTGAAAAATTTACATTTCGTTGGTTTATGTTGCATAATTGCATCACAATGCACGGTGCATAAAACATTAAAAAAAGTTTATTTTAAACTCTTCATTTCCAAGAAAGCGTGTCATTTTATATATAGTAGTACAAGCAGAAACATGCCTGCATTTGTGAGTAACAGGCTTTTAATTCGTCGGTTTATAAAACTTTTACCCGTAACACCAGGGCAGTGATTTGTATGATCTTGTTTTACATATCTGTTTTTATGTGAATAGTAAGCGTCTCATTGCAAACATTTTCTACTAACATTTGCTGCCATCATGCTGTGTCATACACTAAATTAATTCGTATAAAAGATGCCAACAAAATTCACTGTTTCTAAACTTTATTTTGGTAAACAACTCTACATGTTTCGGACAGACTTAATGCCCATCATCAGGAGTCCTGATACTGTGTTCACAGCAACTGGTATTTGTTATACAAGTTACGTTGACTGTCCGCTAGCAGACAGTCAACATTACTAGTATAACAAATACCAGTTGCTGTGAATACAGTATCAGGACTCCTGATGATGGACATTAAGTCTGTCCGAAACATATAGAGTTGTTTACCAAAATTAAGTTGAGAAACAAGCATCTTGTTGGCTTCTATTATAAGAATTACGAATATATCACGATGCACGGTCCTCAGAATGTCAGAAACTAAATTAAGACGACAGTATGATCTTGAGTACGGAATGGGGAAGGATTTCAGCTAAGGTATATTTGGTGCTTTGGAAGTTACTACTTCAGAATTTACCTGGAGGTGTTCATGAGGTCCAGTGAAACCCAACTGAAGTTAGTCAATATTCTAAGCGAGACCCGAACAGGATATTTTCCTATTACAAGTGTATCTTATGTGTGTAAATTCTGAAGGAATCTTTTGGGGGTTTATGTTATATATTTTTAGCTAGGACCATTCAACTCTCTTTTTGTTATCATCGTCTTAACATCGATCTCTCAACGACATAGTGAGTTACTAGAGAAGATACCTGTTTTAGCTGAACCATCTTCGGATTTTCTGTACTTGAGTAACCGTGATGGATGTTTCCTTGTTTAGTCCATTAAACGATAAAAAAGTTTTATACTACAATAAATCTGAAATTATAAATTAAATGGTATTACTTCGTCGCCTATCTGATAAAGATGAAAGGTAAATAAGTCCCATTACAGGCCCGAGGTGCCCAGAGGGTTCCAGGAAGCTAAGGTTCCCAGATTACGAGACAATGGCCCAGGATGGTGGTAAGGTTGTCAGCCTTAAGCACCGGCCGCTTTTTATCCCCAGAAAATACTCCTGGTACTCATTTCTGTTAGAAACTGAGTCGACCCCAGGGCCATAGTACGATCGGAAGGATTATGTCAATGAAAAATTCCAATGTCACCATCTGGAATCGGACCGACGACCTTCCGATTTGTAGCACAGCATCTCAACCACTGTGCTACCGCGGTCCCCGATAAAGATAATTTGACAAATGTAAATTGATTATTCTTCACTTACTGTGTAACTTAGACAAGTCTGTATCACATGACTTGATATAGAGGGTAGAACTGTTCCGATAAGATCAGTATTGAAGTGACAAAGTAAGAAAAGCCCGGCATTTACCTACTCTGAGCTTTGTCTTTGAGACGGTAACAATGATGGACGGTATGGGAACACGTTTTGGCATTTGTATGTAAGGCATCGGTAAGTACGTTCTCTGGCAAACGGTAACAGATATGTGGGCAGAGCGTCCTGAAACACAAGCCGTACGTGACTTTGTATGACCTGACGTTTAGTACACGTATGTCCTTTTACGGACACAGGAGGACGATACTTCGCATGATGAACAATTATACCTCGAAAGGGAATAATAACTGAGAAATACATACTGTCTTTAGTTTGCAGCACGGTACAGCGTGACTTCCATGTGTTCGCAACTACAGTGCCGATGGTCGTTTCGTTTTTCTTTAATTTCACTTCTTGGAGAATACGTGATCTGGAATTGTAAATTCCTGGCTGCCAAGTTAAGAATTCACAAGTTATCTAATCTTTTTAATGCTTTTTCTACCTGCGTTGTAATATAATCATATAATATTTCTTTTTATTTGGCGCAACAGTCCAAGTGGGCCAGGACCTCCTCATTCACGAGATTTCTATTCGGTAGGACTCCTGGACGAGGTATCAGCTAGTCGCAGAGACCTCTACCTGACAACGCACAACACTCACAACAGACAAACGTCCATGCCCCCCGGTGGGATTCGAAACCAGAATCTCAGCATATGAGCTGCCGCAGACCTACGCCTTAGACCGCGCGGCCACTGGGACCGGCTAATCATACAATATACACCAACAAAATTCAGCTTTGTGAAACTAATACTTTAATTTTTACGATGATTTCTACATGTTTCGAACCCGAGGGCTCGTCTTCGGGAAGCCGGTTGTACGGTATAAGCAATCTGCTTATGCCGTTGGCATGTAAACAAATTGTACCATACCTGTACGTCCACCATGTTCCTAAAGATGAACCTTTGGTTCGAAACATGTAGAGGACATCGTAAAAATTAAAAGTTTGGTAGCAAAGGTGCATTTTGTTTTTTATATTATACGATTAACCTGTCATGTTTGCTTTTAGGTTATGTATATTTTTAATGGTGTTTAGGAGAATATTTGGACCTAGGAGGGACGACGTAACGGGGGAATGGAGGAGACTGTATAACGAGGAGCTAAATGATTTGTACTCCTCACCCAAAATTGTGCGGGTGATAAAATCGAGAAGAATGAGATGGGCTGGGCATGTGGCGCGTATGGGTGAGGAAAGGGGGGTGTATAGGGTCTTGGTGGGGAAACCAGAGGGAAAGAGACCACTGGGGAGACCTAGGCGTAGATAGTGGATAATAATAAGATGGATCTCCAGGAGGTGGAATGTGGGTATATGGACTGGATTGGGCTGACCCAGAATAGAGACAGGTGGCGGACGCTTGTGAGTGAGGTAATGAACCTTCGGGTTCTGTGAAATGCGGGGAATTTCTTGACTAGCTGCAAACCAATTAGCTGTTCAAGAAGGACTCTGCACCATGCAGTAAGTAAGTAAGTAAATTTTTAAGAAGAAATTTTAACAAAACGAATTCTTTAGATTCAATTTTATACAAAATGACCGAAAAGTTGTGCAACTGTCTCTGTGGCACGCCATTAAACACTTATAGGGGGAGTCGACATGAAACTCTAGACATTCTTAAGCTGTAATTGAATGGAGACGAGTGATCCAGCATCACATTCAGGTCGTTTCTTTCCCAGATAAATCAGCTCACGTACTGTCCACGTAGCGCGTGTTTTATTTATTGTGTGTTACCCGTATTGCCTATGACCCCCTCATACACATTCAGTGGCAATGACTGTAATATTTACAACATGGGAAGTCAGTCTGAAACTGTCCGGTCAACTGGCGCCCCGTGCCCCACGACCGCTATCTCTCACGGCACATGGTAGGCCCACAAGTTTATTTAGTGGGGACCGGGTAATTGGGAGAAGTTCGTCTTCAGATATTGACAGTGTGCAAGATGGAGAGGACGGGCGCCACGTATAGGTTGCGTGAATTGTATATACTTTGCTGTTATTATTACTTTATTATTATTACTTACTTACTGACTCGCTTGCTTACTTGCTTACTTACTAACTTTACTTGCTTACTTACTTACGTACCTAGTTACTTGCTTGCTTACTTACTTAATTTACTTGCTTACTTACTTACGTATTTACTTACCTACTGACTTGCTTGCTTACTTACTTACTTACTTACGTACTTACTTACCTACTTACTTGCATACATACTTACTTACTTACCTACCTAATTACCTACTTACTTACTTATTCACTTACTTACTTACTTGCTTACTTACTTACTTGCTTGCTTACTTACTTACTTACTTACTTACTGCAATTGAATTTTCACTCGGTGGCAGTAGTCCTTACACTAGTACAGACAAAACAAATACGAATAAATATACATGAAACCAAACAATACAAAGCACAGTACAAACAATACAAAACACAGTAAATACAAGTACACATGTTACCAAAACACCTACACTTACACACACCCACACATTACAAAGAAGTTAAAACAACCACAGTACAAGATTAGTTAGAAGTTACTGCACATACGTGACACAACTAAATGACCCTTACAAGGTCATGCATCGAACACTGCGTAATGGAGTTACACATTATTGTATTACGTGTTTCCGGTTTCAGAGAGGTAAGTCAATCCTTTGCGTTGTGGAATTGTGGGAATTTTATCACTGTGCACTTATACGTGTAAATTATGTCCGAACACAAGAGGTGGCTTAAAATCACTAACGAGATCAGAATCAAAGTCTTCCCGTACTTTAGCCTACAGTACCTAGAAGTGTTTCAAAGAATATACAAAATTCGCTTCGAAAGGTAGGTTTTGTTTTTTAAGAACACGATAATTATGTAAATCTGCGAATAGGCCCTCGAGTTATGAAGTCGTCTGTTTTATGTAAATCTGCGAATAGGCCCTCGAGTTATGAAGTCATCTGTTTTATGTAAATCTGCGAATAGGCCCTCGAGTTATGAAGTCATCTGTTTTTTAAACACGTCTTCTCATTAAATTAACGAATTTCCACTCCTCTGACCAGCCATAGAGAAAACATTTTGAAAAATCTCTTTTCGGACACAACTGTTGTGTGGCAAATTAAATACAACAACCTAAGTTGTAGAAGAAAATAAGAAATTGGATATATTTATGTCAAAAAATACTGGCTAACAATTTTGTTATTCGCATAATTCTCTTTCATATGCCCAACTCATTTTCATTTAATTAAGCCGTACAGCATATACCCAAGTTATGACTTGCTTGAAGTTTTATATAAAACACCAAATAAATCAGAATTTATTACCTGTACTGAGCGTGGTTTATGCTGTGGTAAAAATAAATCGAGCACTTTGATATGGTGACAGGTTTTTGACCTGGGGTTTTGCAGCTCAATATCTGTTCGTATATCCTCTGTCATTAATAAGGTTTATGATGTGTTTTCTATGTCCTGAAACTTGCTGACGGGATTGTACATTAAATATACATCTACATCTTTTTTTTTGTAATTATTACCTACCCACGGCCAACGATTATCTTCCCATCTCATTCGACGCTCTGCAAGTTTAATCCACGTAGTCTGTAGTGTCCTTCAAAACCGAAGAACTAATAAGAAGGAACAGTCTCGCCTTCTCAAAACGTAGGCTTTACAGCATTTGGAGGCAACGGGATATGGTGTCACATAAACATTGTTCAGTTACAGCTATTCGATCGGGTTTTGGAAGAACACTCCTGTTGGAAGCCAAGTTTTCTAAACGAATTTAAGTATAATTCTTTGCGCCCGTACTTTGTTCTTTTGACTAGTGTTTTATTCGGCGGTTGGCTTTAAAACTATCATGTTTTATGTTGATTCTAGACAGTTGATTTTCTCAGCATTTCTTTCTTATGTCGTTGAACACGCAGAAGGTCTGGAAGGGAAGCTATGTGCAGACGTTCTTTAGCAGAGGCTGCTGATACTATCTCCACTACTCTGTACTTACACTGGACTTTGTTTATTTATTGTATCTGTAGACACTTCTTTAATTCTATGGAGCAGATTCCATGTTGAGTATCTGATCATTACTCAGGTGGCGAATAAATTCTTAGTCTCTTATAATTACTTATTTACTTATTCCTTGATTCTGTGGCACTTTGAGAGAAACGCCCATTCTACCCTCTCCACTGCCTTCTGTTGCCATCTCAATCTAGGTCTTCCCATGCGCCTTCTTCCTCTCTTCTTCCCTCAGGTTTACTCTCAAATATTTTGTTAATTACCCTTCCTTGTTACATTCGTATTAGATGTCCAACCATTCCAATTGTTACTTTTTAATGTCTGCTACTCTGTCTAAATATTTGTATAGCTCCCACAGTTCCTGATTAGTTCTTATTCTACATATTACGTTTCCTCCCATTGGTCCTTATATACTGCTTAATATTTTCCTGTCCCATTTATCCAGTCTTTTCGTATCTGCCTCCGTCATAGACCACCTTAACTTAATAAGTTATGGAAAACCGAACGTTCATTACCATTTTCAAAAGAATCCGCCTCCGTCCACTCTTGTGCCAGATGAACCCAGTCCACATTCGTAAAACGTGTTTAATATCCACCCTAGTGTCAGTTTATTTACGCCTATACCTCCTAAGCGTTCGCTTCCTTTCCGCTTTTCCGGCTGCAGTATATTTCAAACATTTCTGGTCATCCCACTTCTTGCTGCATATTTCGCTCATCTTTGTTCCTTGTTATCATCTAAATATTTAGTGAAGTGCATAGCTTTTGAAGGGGGACCGCGGTAGCACAGTGGTTAAGGTGCTGCGCTACAAATCGGAAGGTCGCTGGCTCGATCCCAGGTGGTGTCACTGGATTTTTTATTGACATAAAATCCTTCCGATCGCACTATGGCCCTGGGGTCGAGCCAGCCTCTAAAAGAAATGAGTACCAGGAGTATTTCCTGGGGGTAAAGGCGGCCGGTGCGTAAGGCTGACAACCTACCACCATCCTGTGCCGTTGTCACGAAATCTGGAAGCCGTAACTTCCTAAGAACCCTCTGGCCCTGTCCAGGCCTGTAATGGGAGTGCTTTACCTTTACAGCTCTGAATGCCCGCCACGTGCTATTTATCGGTTTGTGTTACTTCTTGTCTCTTAGATCGCCTCATCTACTGGTTTTAACAACGCCTTAAGTCTGCTTTCTTCCTGTAATATTTTGGACCAAGTTTCAATACATATGGAAGCACCTGATCAAATGAAGTTATATATTTTACAGTAACGACCTCTAGAAAGGGATATGAAATGGAATAGTATCGTGGGCTGGTAGCTTCCTTATCTCTACAGACGATGGCAGGGATAACTGTTGTGAAATACGTCTATGGATATCAGATGAAGAGAATGCGACTTAAGAATTATTACCACACCTTTAGATATGTAAAATTTATTAGGCTTATGTCTTTAGCTACAGCACGTGGTAGGATTACTTTAACGTTTCGCAGTTCGAGTGAAGGTAACCTTTCCGGGACCGTGTGTCCGGCCTGCCGAACCCTGCTGTAATTATGACCACCGGAAACATATATATACACACTAAGCTGTCCCCATGACACATGCGGACAGCATCACATCACGATATTTGGGGGCTTGACTACTGTGTCTTTTAAGATTATGGTGTTCTGGAAGATGACACCATGTGGTTTGGTTGGTTAGACTTAACGTTTCGCCAAAGCTTGTTGTCTTCGTCTTCAAAACGTCTAGGAGTCCTTCCCCAGAACAACACGTTCTTACCATCCTACTGGACTTCCATTCTGTTTATTGAGGTTCTAATGCAACTTCTGAGTAAATTAGTTCTGTAATAAGATGGCGAGCGCGGGAAATATGTTGGTTCGATGGCAGTAATGGATGAATTATTCTAGCTTCACGTACGACACCCACCAGATATCATGATGCCGTCAGCCAGAATATCATAATATGGAACACATAAATTCCGTAGTAGTTTCTTAACTCTTGTTCATTATACGCTGAGAAAGGAAACCCCGTAGGTGGGACAACTTCTTTAATTCCCCACCCGTAAATTTGGCTTAATGTGGGTGTTCTGTTGGAACAGCCCATCAAATAATCATTATTCTTTTGGATGCTCTAGTTGAAGAGAGCAAGCCCAAACAGGCGTGGCCGGAGAGAAAGCGAATGCTGTTGATAGTACACATGTGTTGTTCTAACTGTTGTGGTCCAGAGGTGTAATATGTTTAGGACTGGTTGGAAATTCACAGTATTAACACAAAATCTCAGTAACGATACCACATAAATAGGTACAGGTATTTAGTCAATAACACAACCAATATTTCTAATGATGTTTATTAGAGGATGATAACAACTACATGTTTCGGCCTATTCCGGCCATCATCAGGTTTACATCCGAAAGAGTATTAGTGTTTATATGATTTATGCGGTTATGTAAAATGGTGAGATCTCA
>Ga0123354_10005452_pt1 | contig 18503 bp, 18 predicted proteins | sample TergutLab28metaG_2_FD_97872 | JGI IMG/M metagenome (GOLD analysis project Ga0123354, IMG submission 97872) | Labiotermes labralis P4 segment gut microbial communities from Petit-Saut dam, French Guiana - Lab288 P4 | ecosystem: Host-associated > Arthropoda: Insects > Digestive system > Gut ...
AAATTGCATTATAATAAACTGATTACAAACTCAAATAATAAAGTAAAGACCATGTGGAACATTGTTAAAACAGAAACACAAAAAATAAGAAAGGATGAGATACCCCCTATGAATGTGGATGGAAGTGTAGTTGAAGACCACCATGACATAGCCAATATATTCAATACTTATTTCACAACAGTAACTGATAAAATGGGTACAAAAAATTTGGTTAATGTAAATTCATCAAATGATGTGTATCCACTCAATTATCTATACCAAGTATTTAACAGTCAATTTCCAAGTATAAAACTTACACCAGTAACCTCAAACGAAATTAGAGAAATAATTAAATCACTTAAACGGAAAAACTCACATGGCTATGATGAGATATCAATGAAAATATTAAAGATAAGTTTACCTTTTATTGTATCTCCTCTTACATTTATATGTAATAGAATGTTGTCCACAGGCATATTTCCTATGTGATTAAAATATTCTCAGATAAACCCAGTATTTAAAAAAGGTAATAAGACTGAAATATAAAATTTTAGGCCAATATCATTACTCACATCCTTCTCAAAAATCTTTGAGAAGATTATTTATAAGAGATTATTTTGTCATATAAATATCAATAACATATTAGCAAGGGAACAGTATGGCTTTAGGAGCAACTCCTCTACAGAAACAGCTGCATATAATCTAATCAACAATATTTCGAAAGCACTTAATAGTAATAAATTGGTCAGAGGTATTTTCTGCGATCTGACCAAAGCATTCCACTATGTAAATCACAACATTTTATTGTCTAAACTGGAGTTCTATGGTATTACAGGCAAAGCAAAGAATTTAATAAAATAATATTTGAATGACAGATATCAAAGAGTGAGAATAAAGAATAAATATTTAAATAATAATTTCTCTGAATGGGAAAAAGTAAAACAAGGAGTACCACAGGGCTCGGTTCTTGGCCCCTTGTTCTTTCTTCTCTACATTAATGATTTGCCGGGCATAATGAATGATACGCATATATCTAAACCGACTATATTCGCAGATGACACTAGTATAATTATTACCCATCCCAAAATTTCAGCTTTTAAGGAGGAAATTAATACAGTAATTGAGAAAATAAGCAACTGATTCCAAACAAATTTACTAGTATTAAACTTCAATAAAACATACTATATGCATTTCTCTGCAAAATCAAAGCTTCTCATGGAGATACAACTCAGTTATAAAGGTAACCCTATTATGAATACGTTAAGTACAAGATTTTTGGGTCTTACCTTGGATAGTACACTGTCTTGGAACTTACATATTGAACAGTTAAGTTCTAAACTAAACTCAGCATGTTATGTAATTAGACTTATGAAAACCATTATTTCTACAAAAAATCTTAAGAACAGTCTACTTTGCTTACGTACATTCAATTATAACGTATGGTATTGTTTTTTGGGGAAGCTCGCCCTACAGTAATAACATTTTCAAATTACAAAAGAGAGAAATAAGAATTATCATGAAGGTAGATAATAGAGTGTCATGTCGTGAGTTGTTCAAAAAGTTAAATATCCTCCCGCTGCACTCGCAGTACATATTGTCAACACAATTGTTTGTAGTTAACAATATACATGAATTTACAATAAACTCTGATGTTCACTCAACTAGAACCCGACATAGGTCAGACCTACATCCTCCTTTAACAAGACTGACGAAATATAAAAAAGGAGTTTATTACTCAGGAATAAAAATTTTCAATTACCTTCCTCAAAATATTAAAAATTTATCTTGGAATGTGAAAAAATTTAAGCCAACTCTCAAAAGGTTTCTTTTAGTGGGTTCATTTTATACACTTGAAGAATATTTTGACTGAACCTCTAGGAGTGATCTTGGTTGTTATGTTTAAATGATCTTGGTAATTATGTCTACATAACAATAAGCTCTTTTAATCCTGTAATGTATCAGTTTTGTATATACCTTGTATAGTAGTTGTTATACCTGACTGTTTCTTATTCCTAGAATAATGACAAATTCTATATCCACAATGGTGGATCATTTTAATTATAATTGTAAATAAATAAATTTAACTTTCTGATATGGAAAATCTATCTTAAGATGACTTCATGGAGGTCATAACATGTACACACAAATAGCTGATTCAATAGTTTTATTCACGTTCAAGTGGTCTACAAAAGGTACCACAAGGGACCAACATACTGCAGTTTTACTTGCTTCTGCAGAGTTTACATTAACTGGACGCGAAGTTATACTTCCTGCCATAAATAAAGTTCCGTAACTTTGTATTACATTTTCAAAACTCCCAAAGAAAAATGCACACCGTTACGAAACCCAAAGCTAATTACTTCAGTTTGTTTAATACACACGAACTGTCATACTAACCTCTAAACTACCCCGCACATTTTGCCTACATGAAACAAAAACACTATCAATGTCTCCATAAAATCAATCAAGCATTCATCCCAGACAAAAAAGTAATGCTGTCGCAACATTCGGCTACTAAAATAAGACAATTACCATGAATTTCATCTCTTCCATCCGACAAAACCTCTTTCGTAAAACTCGTAATTTGTCCCTTCAGTGTCGAAAGCCCTTCCAGCCATGCCATTACAATATGATTTGCAAAGAACTTCAATCTGAACTTGCACTACGTTGGACCATTACAGAAAGACGAGAGTTCATTTTACTACACATTAAAACGATATCAAACATTCGTACATGCCAACACGACAAGCAGATGACATTTACGTCCCACCTACGTAGATGTACGGATAGTGAACACGTTTTTATTTTCGAAGTGTTTACGGAGTCAACCATGTAGACTTGCAACTACACAATCATTGCAACTTTACGCCAACGTTAATCAGTACAACGTAATGAGAGTAAAAATACATGTGCGTGAAAGGGAAATCCGTCCCTACCGAACACGAGCAGAATGGACACCGTTCGGGAAAAGATTCGTGTTCAGCCGGATTACATCGGCAGCCACCAGCTGACTGCCAGTCACGGTAGCGGAGGAGAGACGCGTTGTGGTTAGATCGTGGACATACGTTGTAGGACCATACACCCGTTCAGTTGTTACCGGGGGCAAAGTGGCTGGGGCGTGAGGCTGACCATTCACCCCCGTATAGCGCCCTGGTTAAGAATAACAGAGCTACGCCTTTGATCCCCCCACATGCCTTCATAATGTGGACACAGCCAAGTTTACCTTTTTGCAATTACCCTAAGCGATTGCATGTACTAAGAATGAATTATCTTTACAGTTTTGTACTGAAATATATGGCCCATACAGAATCTCCAAAGCAGTTTCTTTTGCAGTGCAATTATAGACTGTGAATACCGGTGCATAAATTAGACAGATGAATTATGACAATATTACAGCACTTGTTCTGTATAAGGTTGAGCTTATAATCCAGGAGTGCTTGCACAATGAAGAAGTTACAAAACTGTAGGTCAAGTTGGGTAAATTTATAAACAATAGGCCATAAGGGCCAAACTCACTATGTCAAATAGTGAACCGTAATGAGTGGGTGGAGACAATGATTCCATATTTGTCCAACTTGTAATAGCAACTGAAATAATTCACTGCAACAGATTTGAAGCACTGCACTACAAGCCAGAAGGTCACGGGTTCGATTCCCGATGGTATCATTGGAATTTTTCATTTAAGTAATCATTCTGGGCTTGGGGTTGACTCAGTCTGTAACAGAAATGAGTACCAGGAATATTTCCTTGGGGGTAAAGGCGGCTGGTGCATAGAGCTGACCTTACCACCTTCATGTGCTGACTGTCTTGAAATCTGGGAGCCTCAACCTCCTGGAACCCTCAGGGCTTCTCCAGGCCTGTAATGGGATACCTTTTGTATTTTTGGCGTGTTGCCTTGTCACATCAAATCCGGTGCCCATGCATCATGTGATACCCAATATGTTGCCATCTATACATTTGCACAGCTGTCCATAAACAAAAAGGGACATTTGATGTAACTGCCCCTTCAAAATTCTTGATATACATCTATAAATTGTAACATGTTCACAGCAGTGGAGCCACTACTTTGCAAAAGCCTATACTATCCTGCCACCTTGGTATGGCCTGAGCACACCCCGGTCACATCAAGATTGAAATCCTATGCAACAGCCAGCCTGCTATGCTGGCCACATATATGGGTTTTTTGTCATCGTCATTGTAGTAGTAGTAGTAGTGTAGTAGTGGTAGTGTGTTTCGATTATGGCCCATCCAATCCAGAGACAAACACAGCTCATACTGAGGGTAGGGAAATAATAACATTATAGTGTGACAAGGAAAGAAGGCAGAAAAATTTGTTACTACCCCAAAAATATCAGTGGAAGGAGCAGTCACATAGGCAGGAGTGGGGTACAGCACTATAAAAAAATTAGTAAAGAACAAAAATAGACAGCAATACAAATCATGCCACCTGAATCTACCAGGAAGGTGAATAATTTCTAATAATGTTACTTAGGGACACAATACAAGATCTATACATGCAAAAGAGAAAAGTGCCAACTATAACAAAACTTCTGCAATTTACTACCAAAAAATGAATCCATGTGATAAGTGGGTCCCTGTCACCATGGCATGGCGCATCCTCAGGTTGCGGATGGAGGAACGGCCTCCGATATGGAAGGTAGCTGCGAATATATTGAATACGCAGTCGCGGACAGCCGACAAGGGGTCGTCCTCCAGCTTGGGGGTTGGGCGAGGTGCTAACAACTCCTCCCTGTTAAAATGTATTTTGTTAAGAAATATTCACAGACGAAGCCTCAGACCTGGACTAATACTGTGGTACAACCTAAGCAATGAAAGAGGGACATGAGATTTGGTACTTGGAATGTTAGGAGGCCTGTATAAGGCAGGTTCACTTACAGCAGCGGCCAGGGAATTGGCTAGATATAAATTAGATTAGTGGGTGTGCAGGAGGTTAGGTGGGACAGAAAGGGCACATTAAGAGCAGGGGATTATAATTTTTTCTTTGGAAAAGGAAATGAGAATCATCAATTGGGAACAGGCTTCTTTGTACACCACAGAATAGTATCAGCAGTTAAGAAAGTAGTTTGTTAGCGATAGGGTGTCATATATAATTCTGAGAGGTCGCTGGTGTAGTATCATTGTTCTAAATGTGCATACACCAAGTGAGGAGAAAAGTGATGATTCAAAAGAGAGTTTTTACAAGGAATTAGAGCAGGTTTTTTACCATTTTCCTAAGAACCATATGAAAATTCTATTAGATTTTAATGCAAAAGTGGGGAGAGAGAATATTTTCAAACTGACAATTGGTAATGACAGTCTACATCGGGATAGTAATGATAATGGTGTTAGAATAGTAAACTTTGCCACATCAAAAAATTTTGTTAAGAGCATGATGTTCCCACACCGAAACATTCATAAGTACACCTGGACCTCTCCAGATGTGAAGACTCACAACCAGATTGATCACATATTGATAGACAGGAGATGGCATTTGAGCGTACTAGATGTACAAAGTTTTAGGGGAGCTGACTGTGATACTGATCACTACCTGGTGGCTGCAAGAGTTAGGGAAAGATTGACATTAAGTAAAGCAGCACAGACATTTGATGGAGATTTAATTTGAGGAAGCTAAATGAGCTTGAGGTTAGAAAACAGTATCACATTGAGATTACAAACAGGTTTAAAGCTCTGGAGAACTTAAGTAATGACAAGGACATAAATAGGGGTTGGGAGAGCATTAAAGAGAACATCAAAACCTCAGCTAAAGAGAGAGTAGGTCTAGGAGAATTGATGCAGCATAAACCACAGTTTGATGAAGAATGTTTAGGTTTTTTAGATCAAAGGAAGCAGGCTAAAATGCAGTGGATACATGACCCACGCCAAAGCAATGTAGATAATCTGAACAATGTAAGACATGATGCTAGCAGACATACAAAAAGAAGACATATCTGAAAGCTAAAATTGAGGAACTTGAAACTAACAGTAAGATAAAAAATATCAGGGACTTGTATAGGGGCATCAATGACTTTAAGAAGGGTTACTAGCCTAGAACTAATATAGTGCAGGATGACAAAGGTGATTTGGTTGCAGACTCCCACAGTATTTTGGCAAGGTGGAGGAACTATTTCTCCCAGATACTGAATGTACATGGGGTTAATGATGTTAGACAGAAATACACACAGCAGAACCACTAGTACCTGAGCCAAGTGCCTCTGAGGTTGAGTTGGCTATTGAAAAGCTAAAAAGTCACAAATCACCAGGTATTGATCAAATACCAGCAGAATTGATTAAAGCAGGGGGGTAAGACAATTCGCTGTAAGATTCATAAACTTATTATTTCTATTTGGAATAAGGAGGAATTGCCTGAGAAGTGGAAGAAGTCAATCATAGTACCTACCTATAAGAAGGGAAACAGAACAGATTGTAGAAATTATAGGGGTATATTACTTTTGCCAGCTATGTACAAAATTTTATCCAACATCCTGCTGTCAAGGTTAAATTCATATGGCATGCAGAGGAAATTACTGGGAATCATCAATGTGGATTTCGACACAGCAGGTCAACTATTGATCATATATTCTATATTTGTCGAGAGAAAAGATGGGAATACAATGAAGCAGTGCATCAGCTCTTAATAGACTTGAAGAAAGCTTATGATTCAGTTAGGAGGGAGGTCTTATATAATATTCTCATTGAGTTTGGTATCCTCATAAACTGGTAAGGCTGATAAAAATGTGTCTGACTGAAAAATACTGCAGAGTCCAGGTGGACAAGAATTTGTCCAACATGTCTGCTATTAGGATTGGTTTGAAACAAGGAGATGCTCTATCGCCAATGCTTTTCAACTTTGCTTTAGAGTAGGTCATTAGGAGGGTTCAGGTAAACCAGGATGGCTTCAAATTAAATGGTACACACCAGCTTCTGGTATATGCCGATGATGTTACTATATTGGAAGCATACATACTGTAAAGGAAAATGCAGAAGCTTTGATAGTGGCTAGTAAGGAGATTGCACTAGAAGTAAATGCAGATAAAACTAAGTAAATGGTCATGTATCGAGATCAGAATGCAGGACAAAGCCACAGTATGAAAATTCCTTTGAAAGGGTGGAAGAGTTTAAATATTTGGGAACAACTTTAACAAATGAAAATTATATTCAGGAAGAAATTAAGAGCAGATTGAAGTCAGGGAATGCTTGCTATCATTCGGTGCAGAAACTTTTGTCTTCCATTTTGCTACCCAAAAATTTAAAAATTAAGATATACAGAACTATAATTTTGCCAGTTGTCTTATATGGGTGTGAAAGTTAGTCACTCACAATGAGGGAGGAATGTAGGCTGAGGGTGTCTGAGAATAGGGTGTTGAGGAGAATATTTGGGCCTAAGAGGGATGAGGTAACAGGGGAGTGGAGGACGTCATAATGACGAACTTAATGATCTGTACTGCTCACCCAATATTGTGAGAGTGTTAAAATCAAGAAGAATGAGATGGGCAGGTCATGTGGCACGTATGGGGGAGGGGAGAGGCGTGTACAGGGTTTTGGTGGCGAAACCTGAGGGAAAGAGATCACTGGGGAGACCAAGGTGCAGATGGAAGGATAATATTAAGTTGGATCTTCAGGCAATGGGATGTGGGGGTCTGGACTGGATCGAGCTGGCTCTGGATAGGGACAGGTGGTGGGCACTTGTGAATGCAGTAATGAACCTTCGGGTTCCATAAATGCGGGGAATTTCTTGACTAGCTGCAAGCTAGTTAGCTTCTCAAGAAGGACTCTGCTCCATGGAGTGAGTAAGTAAGTAGAAAATCAATGGTATAATGCTGAAAATCATAATACTTTGGTGACCTGAGAGCCAGTCAGAATGAAGTGTCCATTCCTCAAGGATGTGATGCACAGTCTTGGGGTTATTGGTTTCCAGCATTGCAAGATACCTTCAAGAATACATAGTGTTGACTGAGAGGGTTGATACCATTTGGTGGAGGTCAAAATATCTTGTTAAAATTAAGCTGTGTTGGAAAGAGAGATCATACTGTATACAGCTGGAACATGCAAGCAGCAATCTCACATTCAGAGAGTGCTGGCAGAGTGATGACAACACAGGCTGTTTTAACTACCACACACTTTCCTTCCCAGTGCAAAATGAACAATCGTAACCAAATGAACAATGACACTGTTGCAACACCTCAACAGTACTCATGCTAGAGCATGCTGTAGTAATGCTGCTTGTGCACCTAAGCCACTCAAGCATATGGCACATACCTAACCAAAGACCACTCTTTAGCTGACAGGAATACATCATGCATTGCACATTACTGACAAATTAATAACACAGTCCAGGAAATTTTGTTTTACAGCTTGGAGAGTATATGCTTCCTTACATGCTGGCTGCTCAACCCCTCTAATCCTTCTGCCCTCTACTGCAGTGATGTTGAACATGTGGTTTTGTCCTATCCATGAATTTCAGAACCTAACAAATGGTAGGCTAATCAGTTACTTTAAGTCCAAAATGAACTACTGAGCTGGCATAAAACCACGTGTGATCAGCTAGGATGGTTAGGAATTCTCTGCATAAAGTCACACTATTATTAAATGTACTACCCCAACATTCATTTATGCTGACACAAAACCCTTGTCAAGCTGATGTGTTCCCAGTGTATGATTCCTACCATTTAGAAAACATATCTGTAACAGGATAATCAAATCAAGACTGAGATGGTTAAAGAATCTAGCACACAAGAAAACCTGATGGTCTGAACTAAAGGGAAGAGACAGTTTGGGAACATACGTGTAGACAAAAGGATAATATGAGTGTACATTAAATAAATAGCATATAGTCATTTGTCTTGGATCCATCTAGCTGTGGATATAACTCAGTTTTTACCTAGTGACAAACCTAAAGGGGGGGTAGATACCCTTACCAAATATTTGCAGTGTCTTTAAGGACTCTATTCTATGGAGTTAGATTAAAAATAAAGTTTCAAAACCACAGTGTTGGTAACCTATTCTCCTCACATAGCAGAATGTGAGTGGTGATGCACAGCTGATACAAAGTATTTGTCCTTTATCCTGGGCTAACAGATATGAAAGAAAAAAATCAGAATAATTAAAACATGAACTCACAGTTTTAACACTGTTGCAGTGTGTAGCCATGCAATGTTATTTCACTTGTGCCTCTTGCGACAATTACAACACCAGAGACAAAGAGCCCACATTTTTAAGATGTTACTGTGCTATGAGTCAACTTTCACTACTGTAGAGATGCTACTACTGAACTTCCTAAAATTTAATCATTTTTTGTGTAAAGTAGCATTCAATTAACTGTCCCACATGACCTACTACACCAAACTCTTTGTTCAGTGATCATTTGCAATGCCCTCAGGTTGTGTGAACTTTGGCTTGTATCCATCTCAGTCTCCTTCAATTTGACAATGGCAAATTGTGAATACAAACTGCAAAGCACTTCACATAATTTTCCCCATTCTCTGTTCAATCTTCTTAGGTTGAGTATCCAAAGCTGGGCATTCCTATGAGATGTGCACCTACATAACCATCAGGAGAATCCATCACTGTGACTGTAGTCCACTGAAATCAAAGGAAAACTCACCATTCAGGAAGGACATGATGGAATTTGGACAAGTGAAAGACTAGTCACATCAAGGAAAAAAAGTTAAAACATGATCACACATATTTACAGATTAATGGTGAAAGAATGTGATGCTGACACTCTTCTAGGATGTTGTCTTATCTGGGTATCTCCGCTTCAAGTTACTGCTGCCAAAAGTCAGTTGTAACTTCTGTTGGTTTGCCAATGTTATTTTATGTAAAGGTCAGTCCATGTGGGATTTGTGTTGGGCAAAGTGGTACTGGAACATACTGTTTTCTGAGTACTTTGATTTTCTTGTCGATATCATCACACATATGCTCCACATTCACATTCATTCATCTGTCATCAGCACTACAGTCTTAGATATCTGAGTGCTGCCAAATAAAACACTTAAAAATAACTAGGGCTAAAAGAAAGTCCCAGCTTTCACTTACTAATGATGACACGGGTAGGGTGATTCACTACCTTCACAGGATTGGCACTACCTTTTGAGAATATTGACAACCTTAAACCCCACTGTGCAAAGATGATCTGATTTCAAGTTATTAGAAGGGGGAGGAATGGAAAAACAGTTACTGTTGCAAATATGTATCCAATGAACCCTGCTTATTATTGTTGATGTGTTTGCTGAAAATCTGCATTAAAGCAAATTCTATGTTCAACAGGAGAGCTGTAACACATACACTAAAGTGAAGGAGATGAGCTGCAGGACAGAAAAGGAGTTTATGGGGAGGGGGGAAGAAAAGAGAGTAGAGAATGAAAACACTTCACAATGCACATCTATGCACTGAGTCTCCTGACTGACCAGGTTCCTTGATGCATTGTTAGTTAACACCAATGTGATCACTACAATCACCACCCATCCCCCAACAAGGGGGTGGGGCTAGGGGGTAAACCAGTGAATCAATCCTGTGTCACCCAGGCCCTGCAGTTGCTGTGCCACTTGACGATAAAATTAGCAGTACCACTTCCATGCAGCATAACATGAGGCACTGCCATCTAGAAGGCAAGTTGCCCTGCTGATTAATAATGACTATGAATTCTGACACAATTCTCTAATGCCCGAACGATGCCTAAACATAACGGATGGCACCCACTTACAGTAAAGTCTGTTTCATCCATATTAAAAATCAAATTTCCAGGAAATGTCCCCATTTTAACAATTCCACACAACCTCCTTGAGACAACTTCTGCCACCTCTGTGTCTACACTAATTCACCCACCAATCATTCTTAGGATGCGCAAATTAGATCAGTGCGAAGAGATTACAACACCCCTTACTTGATGTCAAAATTCCTTGGACAGTTCACCACCCCGATGGCTTTCAATCAGCCAACATACTCCTCACCTCTGCTGAAGAAAGCAATACAATATGAGCAGACTTCTTTACCAGTTTTGTTTATTCACTGTGTTTTAACTGTGTGTGTACCAAATACTAGAATAAAAAATTAATATTTTTATAGCACCCTGCAATGAATCCAGAGGTTAGGAGTGTGTTAAGTTGAGGTCACCTGTACAGGGAAGCAAAAACGGCAAATTTCTAACCTTCACATGATGACAACTGTCACTTGTCAAAGGTTCTCTGCTACTCCAGCAAGGTGAATACAGTGAAGATGGGGTTGTGATACAATGACCAGCAAACACTACACCACCACCTCAGCATGGATGGTGTTACCTTACACAGCACATGAACACTCAAATTGACATAAAAAATTTTTATCAATATTTTGTACTCTAACATAGATTTTAAGCCTTTTATCTACAACTTAACATTTCATATTTGTAAATTGCTTTAATGTTCTATGTAAATCATCCTTCACAGAACACCTCCCCAAAGAAGGCCACAATAGGTGACCAAACACTTAGTAGGCTACACTGATTATAATAAATCTACATATCTGTAATGTGTATTTGTTGGTCATTTTTCATAATAAATCATCAGTGCATGGTCATGGAACGTTTAAAACTGACCTAAATGGGATTCCGTGACCACAGTTAAACAAGAGCTGTGACTGTTATGAAGCAAAGCTATTTCAAATGTGAATGATTCATTTTGAGTAATTTATGCACACTTCTCTCAAAGTCCCTCAATTTAACTTCATATTCAGCAACCCCACTTGATGACATGAAACAACTTTTGATGTACATGATCATGTTACCCTCTGTCACTTCTTCTTTCTCTTCTTTGCAGTCTTTTCATTCCATTTTCTATGCAAATGACCATTCCACTTTCTCTTGTTGCTGTTACCTTTCCCAGAATGCTTCCTGCCTCTGCTGAACCAGAAATCACGTTCAGTCTCCCATTTCAGTTGCTTTTCACCTGAAAACAATTAAAATAATTAAAACCGTTCAATTATTTTAGACCCCCCCCACGCATCACAACAGCCTTCCATATTGGGCTCCTCAGTAATATCAAGTAGCAGCAGTGTCTACTACAGAGACAATGAGGTTTCGATTTTGTGCCTCAATACGTGGTTCAGCCTCTTAAGTATTTACCTGCATTATCTCTGTTTGAAAGAGCAGATGACCCAGATAATTTGAGACCAGACGCTCCTACCCTATCCAGCATCTCCGAAAATTCTTCAGCAGAAACAAAAATATCACTGCCTTTTCCATGCTTCTTCTTCTTCTTCCTATCTCTCTCCTAGAAAGAAAATGAAATTTCTGAAGGCAAACACACATGGGAGGATCTGGAGGTCAATGCTCTGACCAATAAATGGCTCATATCAAATTCTTACTGCAAATACAAACCATCCTTTGTTTCTTCTTGTTTCTTGGACCCAGCTCTTCATCAGTACCAGCAAGACTCATATCACTTTCAGAATTATCAAAAACAATATCTTCAGCATCATCATCCAAATCATCACTGATGATGTCATCATCTTCAGAAAGAGAACCTTCCTGCTGACAGTCTGCTACACCTTCCATGTCACATTCATCATCTTCTTCTTCTTCTTCTCCTTCTTCTTCTTCTTCTTCATCTTCATTTTCATCATCATCTCTGTCTTCATCTTCTAAACCTGCAAAAGCATATTTCATGTCTTAACTCCACTGTAAATATGTGTGTGACAAAGTACAGTGTGCAAGTATTTCTTTATTTCAATTCAAACAACATAAGCAGAGAAGTAAAGGTATTCCTAGGACTTCTTAACCCTTCATGATAAAAGTGGTAGGTCCCTTCTGAATGCTGGGAATCAATAACCCTGCTAATCAGCATGAAAACCCCAAAGACCTGAATCCTCAGCATCACTGCTATGGAAACCTCAAATTATGCATATGGTGCCCTAGGTAAACTGTCAGTAATACCAAACCTTTCAGGTTCACCTGTCTTGGTAGTACTCTTTCATGGATATGGTCTGGAGTAACTCTAGCAGACTTCTATAATTATAATTAATTAAAAACAGTAGGTTCCAGAGACTTAACAATACACAAGAAAGGCAATGTAGGTATAACATAACATTCAGGCATGCCTGTGCAACAACTGTTGCCATGGAAAAGCAACAATTAATATTCTGAGCGTGTGTTTGTAGCCTTGGTTATCCAGCATGCAAAGCACATGCACCCTATTTTATTGCCATCTGTGGATTTTTTAAAAATCCTCAAACATCACATTACATGAAAATCTGTCCAGTGGGAGTCAAGTTGTTCCATGTAGACAGACATGACAAAGCTAATACTCATTTACTGTAATTTCGCAAAAAAGTCTAAAAACTAATCACAAGGTATAGTTAATGTTATACATATTCCATGCAACTGTCTTCTACACACAAGTTTTATTTCCAGCTATTCTAAACAGCTTAGTTTTTATGCTCATACATGTTTCAGCCACCTATTGGAGCCATTATCAGGCAGCTATAACATTATAAAGATACAGATATGCTGCTGGTGTCTCTATAATATTATAGGTCCCTGATGATGTCTACAGTAGGTAACTGAAACATGTAACAGCCCAAATCTAAGCTTTGTGCAGTAGTTGGAAATAAAATTAGTGTGTATTATCAAAAAGGTATTTTTATTGCAACACAACATGATAGAAAATTTGTGTGCAGACATAACAAGGCAATGCAAAGTACATTTAATAACATTTAAACCAACCTCCATACTGTTTGGAAGAAGATCTTCCCAGATCTTCAGCAAAGTCAAGATTATCATCTCTGCTAGCCAACAAGCCATCCAGCATCTCATGGAACTCCTCACTAGCTACACTAGATGTATCACTCTCAGCATCTTTCTCTGTCTTCAGTCCAGCTAAGCTCTTCTTCTTGTGCAAGTATCTGCAATGTCAATCACACCACCAATATTGATGAAACAAGAGAAGTATACATATTTCTTGTTGGAAAGTCTCTTGGAAAGTTAATACAGAGCTGCAGAATAGTACTAAAATATATTTCAGATAAACAGATGGTGAAGGTGTGAAATGCGTTGACATGTTTCAGGATTGTGTCCAGTGCTGAGCTTTTACTTGAGCAACACTGAGTGACTAATTTTTATGTCATTTAACAATGATATTTCAACTGAAAATGCCAAATGAAATTGTTGAATCAAAGGGTTCTAATAGCAAAAATTTAGTTTTTGATACCTTTTCTTCAGAACACTTGCTGGTATACTCAGCCCTTAAATTGCAATGTAGCTGCTGGCAGCCACAAGTATTTTTGTTTTAAATACCCATGCCTGCATTTGAATGGGACAATGTTTTCCCATTTGTCTATGAAAGTCACATTTAATGGGAAATGGGGATCTGGTTTGGCCAAAAATGGTTAAATACGAAAAGTACAGTAGAGTAAAAAAGTAAGTCATCAGTTGCAACAAAACTTACATTGTTGTGTTATTGAGTTGTAACACAACAGGATGTGTTCTATTAAGTTTCTATTAAGTATGAAAAGTATGTGTACAAATAAGCCTATCACTGTACCGATTTTCACAAAACTCATGCATATTCAACAACTTCTTGTAAAAACTCATATACCAAATTTCAAGATAAAAATAAAAAGCAATTTTATCACCAATACTGTGTCACAGACAGAAAGGGGTGGTTTCCATGTAAGGTGTCTTATATTTTACTTTGCACAGTACATGTAAAAATGGAAGTCTTAACCCTTTTTGAGTGAATTTTAGTTTTAAAGTCAAAGACTTTCAACTTGAAAATTCTCAATAGGTTTCCATCTGGTGTACCCTGACTTAATGCTAGTAGACTGCATGGTAATAACACAACATACAAATTTAATAAACTCAGGAAAAGAAAACAGTACATATGAAGCATAATGTAGGTCTAACTCATTGTTTGGTACCAATTGGGGATCTAAACACATGCTGCTTTCAGATGGTTCAGAGAATATTAATTATTGTCATACTTTTCCATAACCAACAAAAACAAAAGAAACTAAACGAAAAAAAGACAACTGATCAGAAAACAAGTTTACAACAGAGGCAGTATTGGTTATTTATGAAGGTGAGTCATATAAAAACATTAAAAAGTTTTTATTAGTTAATTTCAAGCAGACAGGTTCAGGATAACTGTGTCATTTTTCAGCACAGTCTCCATTATTTCAGGGCATGTCCTCCACACTTCAACAACAACTGGATTCCTCACCATCAACAAAATTTTTCTGCCTGCTTATGTAACCACATCTTGCACTTATTCATTAAACTGGCAAGTCTTGCCACCAACAGTCTTCTTGAGTGTCTCAAAAACACAGCAGTCACAGATAGCGTGTTCAGGTGAGTATGAAAGTAAGGAAGATGCTTGATGTGAATGTCCCTGACATTCTAACCTGTCACAAGGAATACAGACTGGCATTGTCATGCTGTAATAAGGCTGGAAGCAGTGGAAACAGATTTCATATCCAGAAACTATGTGCTTCAAGAGGCCATCACCTTCTGTTTTGTAACACCACAAAAGTTCCTAGCAGGTGGCCACTTGTCTTTCTTTCCATTCAGGAATCAAGTGTCTAAGCCATTACCTTGCAAACATTTTGTGGACCTGCAACACATTGTTGATGATATGGCGAGTTTCACCACAACTGATGTTTCTCCTTCATGTATGCTTCCAGTGAATGCAGCCATCTCTGCAAACTCTGCTGACATCATAGATCTCACATTGTCAGATCAACTGTACTCATGCCGACAACCTGTTCTGCCTACATCTGCACATGGTATGGTACTGATTATTTTTTAGCACTTTCAAGGTTTTGATACGACTCACCCTCATATTACTCGAGGCTAATAACCATTCAGATATAACTACACTGCCATCCCACTACTTTTTTTATATAGTCCCTGCACAGTTAAGGCACGTAGCTAATGGCAGAAGAAGCTCATGTACTGCCTGCAGATAGAAGTCTGTGCCTTGTGTTATCGGCCACCATGTCACAACTGTTTCCACCTCATAATAATTTGCAACTTGCGGCCAATTAGATTTTACTTGTGTTGGACAGGGATGATAAATGCTGAGTGCTGGATCAGGGATGTATGCAAAATGTTCCGAAGTTCTTCAGTCATGATAATATAAGCCAAGTAAATTTATTTTCTGACTAACCCCTGTATTTGCTAATTTAAAATTTACTCAATTAAACCCAATGTTACTATTTATCATTTCACAAGTAGTCCCAGTCTGGTATAATTAGATTCATCTTCACACAACAGAAGAATGCCCAGCACTGCTGTAGGACTTAATTGTAAAATGAGTAGTCTTAATAAAGGATACTGCACAATAACTCAACACTAACTTGTACATGAAGAGCTCATCAACTGGAATTCTGGATTCATCTTCATTAAGATAACTGGAACTGTCAACACGCAGAGCTCTGATGCCCGAAGGTACATATGTTTTCTTACGAGAAAACTTTGAGTTTATGACCATTTCCTCCTTGTTCTTCTTTTTTGGATTTTTGAAGACAAACCGATCAAGGAACTTCGGTAGAGTGAAGTCTTGAAGAGGATCCCCAGGGTACTTAATGACCTCACCTGGCAACGGAAAAACTGAATTTATGCCAGATAGACTAACTCAATATAAAGCACTTTCAAGTGATATTTATAGTCTCAGAAACATAAAAAAGCTACTCAGGGACAAGTAATTATTATTTATATTACATTTCAAAATCACATGAAATAAGACCATGTAAAACATGACAAATTAAATGTTCTGCAAGCAGTACATTTCACAGCAGGAGCTTGTCAACAATTCACTCAAATGACTATTGTGAATTATTTTCATGAGTATGAACATAACAAAACAGACTTGCATTCTAATACTAACGATGCATTTCACGAGGACTGGATGTTGCAAGGCCCTGAGGATGCCAACTTCAGGTCTTACACATTTGTGGACAATGACCTTCAAACATGTGGCTTTTCCACTATTGACAAGTTACGTGATGATCAAGTGGGTGAGAGGAAGCAGTGGAGAAGATGAAAATGAAAGATGACCTTGAATGAGTGCCAAATTTGACTGAAGTGCATGTTGCTTATGAGACTTATCATTCTTTTACGTGCACAGCACAAGCAAGCACGACAACACTGGAATATTCTTTTATGTGCATGGCACAAGCAAGCACGACAACACTGGAATTTATGCCGTTATGTCTGAAACATGTGGCTCCAACTAAAGCCGTCAATTACAGATTTCTTTGGAAAGAAGTGATTTGCATACAAGTATTAATGTAACTTTTTTTATTTATTATCCTAAGTGTAAAATTTAAAAATTTAATATTATATACATTTTCTTGTGCTACTGACTCATTTTAATGCTTTCCAACAACTGGTGTTTTTCCTGCATCCCTTAACCCTTCAGTGTGGAGTGACGAGCACTGGTCATCATAGCGAAAACATCACCTGTTGTAGAGTGACGAGCAATGCTCGTCATGGTGCATGCTCTCACTCATTCGTCTGTATCTCGACAACATAGGGAGCAAATGTAACCAGGCTGCTTCGTGCTTGTTCGTGAAGGAGATGGCTCTCTTATGGTGTGGGAGAGAGTTGCTAGAAATTATTTCTTCATTTTTTTCTCTGCTCTCGAATTTTGGGTTTTCTTTTTGCAGTCATGGAGTGCTGAGCACTGCATGTCATGGTGCACGCTCTCTCTCATTCGTCTATATCTCAACAACATAGGTAGCAAATGTAATCAGGCTGCTTTGTGCGTGTTCGTGAAAGAGCTGGCTCTCTTATGGTGTGGGAGACAGTTACTAGAAATTATTTCTTCATTTTTTTCTCCTCTCTTGAAGTTCATGTTTTCTTTTTGCAGTCCCTAATTTCACAGACGGTTTTATGCGTCCCTCTAACAGTGAAATGAAACAGGAAACAAATGTTATCGCTATCGTCACGTACCTGAGCTATGTAGCTTTGAAATGGTGTATACATCACCCTCATATATCAATAGACTGTTTGTTCCTTCACCGCTGTTTTCGGGTCTGGATTTCTATTGAAGCTGCAGTCTGTTGCAATGATGGCGTCAAGTAGGAAGTGTTTGTCGGAGGATGAGATTGAACAAAGTTTGTTAGGGGAACTTACAGCTTCTGATCAGAGTAGTTGTAGTGATGATGACGACTCAAGTGGGACCAATGATTTGACTGTAGTTGAGGTAACTGGTTCAGAATGTAGTGATAGTGAAAGTGACGATGTGCAATGTGCTACTGCATCCAGTGCGCCTACTGCTTCGAGTGCTACATTTACATGGGAGGACATGATGAACTATGTAGGGCAAAGGGAACAGTTTGTTGATAACTATGGGCCTCAAAATGAAGCTCATTGTGCTAAAGTGTTCAAAATGTTTTTTGATGACCGACTGGTGGAACTAATAGTGTGAGAAACAAACACTTATGCAGCACAAAAAATACAAGCCAGAAGTTTCATTCCATTGCGTTCCAGAATGCGGGACTGGAAACCTGTCACTAAAGACGAAATGTATGTTGTGTTAGCACTTTTCATG
>Ga0123354_10005456_pt1 | contig 18499 bp, 9 predicted proteins | sample TergutLab28metaG_2_FD_97872 | JGI IMG/M metagenome (GOLD analysis project Ga0123354, IMG submission 97872) | Labiotermes labralis P4 segment gut microbial communities from Petit-Saut dam, French Guiana - Lab288 P4 | ecosystem: Host-associated > Arthropoda: Insects > Digestive system > Gut ...
CTGTGGTTCAAACCTCAGCACACCGGCGGGGTACGTTTCTTAATACACTTATTTATGTTTTTTTTTTTTTTTTTTTTTTTTTACTTTTTAAAAATCGCGTAAGTCTGAAATTGCGTAACTGGAAAACGCATTAGTCGGTGAATGTCTCTCTAGTCACTAGTTCTGCAATTCAACTCTCTGTATTCTGATATATTGGCAGGGTCGGTAAGTAACCTAAAATAAATACGAGATTGAGTCAGATGAAAATCTTGGAAGGGCAGAAAACAAACTGAGATGCAACTGTATGCAACGCTGGGCACAACTAGTTGTCAACATGGTTTAGAAGTTTACTGTTTGTGGTAGGGTCAGCAGTATGTGGAAAAATGAGAGAGCTGCACCGAACATATCTGCGCTACAGAGGCTGGTAACATTTTTATGGTTTTTATTTGACTCACGTGCCATGTATTCGGACGGTTCATGAAAGGACTGGATTGAGGGATGTCCCTGAAGTTTGCGTAGTTCGTTTTATCGGTAAAATAATTTGACCGAAATTAGTTTCCAATACTTTGCGGGAGATTCAAATATTACTCCGAAATTTCTGGGTAGCGTCTTGATGTCATGGTGAAAGCACCCCCAAAAAATTGTTTTATGCTCATGGCCTTTATTACATGTTTAACGCTGCGAAATAAGGCATTTACGCTTTTGTTTAGCTTTCCAACAGTAGTTTGCCCACACATTAAATAATGTCAAGATGATGGATGGCCGTGTAAAATTATAAAAACTGCATTTTAAAAACACAGTTGTAGCTCATGTTGGCAAGATTAATATAAACATTTAAGTGCAGGGTACCTGAATAAAACAACGTCACAGAGTAGCCAATTTGGGGCGATACGTAGGATCGGTTTCTCTTAAACCCAAATGTTCTGACCATTTCTACCTTGGTATCTCTTTCGAACCCGTGTAACCTCTGCATTTGACGAACGTCGTTAAATAACTATAATCGGTCCTTCGATTTACCTTCAGTTCCTCTTATTTGTGTCACATTTTAAGTTTCAGACATAAATGGTTTTTCTGTAGCATTATTATTATTATCATCATCATCATCATAATCATCATCATCGTCATCATGGTTACCACCACCACCACCATCATCATCATTATCACAGCGGAATGAAGTTCAGTTTAAAAATATATTTTTTCGGCACACTGTTGCCGATATGAGCCATTATATGAGATAAGTAACAGAAGCAAATGGAATGCATGTTTACTGTGAAATAAAACCTGAAAAATTTGCTACCCATATGGAATTTGTTGAGGGAAGTATAACGCCCAGAGGCGTCCTTGCCCATAGTTCACTCGTTTCTCCTGATACTGTGCACTGTTATGTACATTTTTTCGTGTGAGATTGTGTGAGATTTGAAAGATTTCACGGCAGTGAAAATTGGGGTTTTGATCGTCTGGGTTATGGCCCCCTAGTAATGTACTCGTGGTTATAACAGTTTCGGTGGTAGTTGTCTGCTGTTCCCGTCTACACTGTAGGAGATGGAGTAATTATATCTTTCTGAAACATTCGTATCCACCGACTTTGTTATACAGGGTCACAGCGCAAAAGAGTGTTTGGATTGCGACTGGACGTCGTCGTATTTATATAGTTCCGATTTGCCTAGAGTTCAACTTGCGCCGGACAATCCGGAACGTAACTGTTGCCTAAGTCTGGGAGCGTCTGTAATCTAAACACCAAATTAATAGTAGATTGCCGCAGTATTGGATGACCGTTTAAGTCAATCATCATAGGCGTTGTTACGCCGTGAAAGGGTATTAATGACCTGTATTTCACGAGTTGTCGGTTAGCGACGAGCGCATTTATATTGAACATTATGTTTTCATATGCAGTGGGCTGTTAGTTTTCCGTAATCCAGGGCGTGGTGCTGAAGGATTCGCATCTCCCGCAAAAACAAACAAAAAACTGGATGACCGCCCCACTGGATTATTGATCCTAAAACTATACCCACAAGAGCCGTGCTGACGCAAATATTACCTTCGTCATTCATCGTGGATGTTTCAAGTAAGAACATGAGCAGTGTACGTCTTGTCAGACGGAAGCTACAGAACTGAAATCTAAAGCTGTTGTTACATTCTTCTGGGGTGTGACGCTGCACTTTCATTTCGGCAATAACGTGCAGCCTTATTCTACAGCGATTTCCATTTTAACTGGAAGAGAGGTTTCTCTGAAAGGTTGGAAACCTTTTCGGTCAACCAGTGTAAACAGTATCACATCCCAGGAAATCATAACCCTGATACTCGCCGCCTTGAGAACTTCACATTATACATATTTCCCAAAGGAGAGGTTAACGAATGTACCGAATTTTAATGACATACTGCCTGGGGTTTGGTGTTAATGTGCATGTTCAAATTTAGTAGCTGAGAAATAATAAGAATTTATAAGGTGTTACAAAACAGTTTCTTTATAAAGTATATACGCGATTGCATGAACTAAAAGTATTTTTATTGACTTCAAATTTGGCAGGCGGGTAATCTTAATTACGTGTATTAATTTTAGAGTTTGTAGGACTGTTGAAGAGGAGATGAGTCCATCGTTAACTTATTCACTTTCTCCTGAAGATATGGGAAACTTGAGACATAGCCACACCACGAATTGGATCCGAACCTGCTATGCCATTTGACAGGGCAAACTCTGGCCCAGTTTACTCGTACTTCTTCAAGCCAAGACAAATTTACTGTTAAAACAGGATTCATTTCACAAAGTCTTCAGCCTCTGATCCAGGTGAAGTTAGTGAGGCTAGGCTGATAAGTCAGGAATGTGCGCAAAGTCGTATGCGCGTAGGTCGTTGTGTTTCTGCAGCCAGAGCGGTAATGGTGCCAGTATTCATCTTCTTGCGTAGTAACTGCAGTCACATGGTTGAAGTAGGAGGTCCTTAAGGTTTGTGAGACTCGCGCTGAAGATTGTCATACAAAATGACGGTTACTTTGTGGGTGTAATCCTGCTATAACCATATTAAAGTCTTCTGTAGGCAAGGGTTTCTGTAAAATGTTAACATTTTCTATTTTATCCTGTTTATTGCGCTCTTGCTGTTTACGTTTTCGGCGTTAGTTAAGAGCAGGTTATCTGATAAGCATTTGGTTCGTTATTAAAACCTGTTTGCAAGTGTAAGTAACAGAGGCTTACAAAGTCGTGGCCACATGGATAAAACAATGACGGTCAAAGTGGGTTTACCTGTGTATATTTTCGGTATCCTTCTTTCTGCTGCCATAATTTAGATCGCTTATATATAATCACGAAGAAGTTACGAGCAGATTTCAGTGGAGGAATGCTCGAGTCCATTCATTTCCCGTGTAGTCTGAATTTAACCTTTATTTATAATTTAAGTCGCATTTTAAACAAAAAAAACTTTAGTGATTATGTGCGTGTATTTGGCAGAGTGAATTACTCTGGTGTGTAGTTTTGTCAGTGAAAGCATCTTACGGCGAATTGAATGCAATTACGAATTATGTAATTTGTATGTGCGGGCACGTATAACTTAAATGATGAAAGCGGGAAGACTGAGGTGGCTGGACAGCTGTTCAGAACACGTGAATGGCATGGCAGTAGAAAACTAACCTTAAACCAGAGGGTACTACAAGAATAGGGTTACTTAGTAGGAGGTGGCCTGAAGGCACTGAGCGAGACCTGCGAATTCCTTAGAATCCGTGGATGGCAGGAAAACCCTGGGTAGGAAAGAGTGGAGGAGCATCGTTGAACAAACCAAGGACTACACCGGTCTGCAGTATCCAGGGGCTTTTTAAGTCATAATTTCTCTAGGGGCCACCATTGTTATTAATTTCCGGGGTCGTCAAAACACCCCAGCTACGCCACTGGTGGTACCATGGAAGAAGAATAAGAATAGTAAGGAGAAGAGAGAGAGAAAGAGAGATAGAGAGAGGAATGAAGAAGGAAACAAAGAAAGTAGAGACATTAACATTATTTTTTCCTAGGATTAACCGTGCTGGCACTTTCGTAGCAAAATTAATTCTAGCCATCGTCTGAACAGGACCAAAGTCCATTCCTCTTCAGAGTGATTTTTTTGTAAGCAGCACAGACACAAAGAACGGTCTCGTGCATTCCCATTAAAGGTCAAGATTATGATGGCTGTGGATGAAACACCCGCATTATTTGACAGCTTTACTGAAGTAAGCAATTTTTTGTACACCTATTAAAAGTTCGCGTGACTGGAATTCTATTTTTGTTGTGTGCGAGTAGCGTGAGGCAGTGTTTGTCAACCGGTGCTTCGCGGACCACAGTCAAATGCTAATTTAGGCTATACCGGTCCGAAAATTTAGTATCATGCAAGATTTTGAGGTTTCCACTTCTGTGATATTGAGGATTCCGGTCTTTTCGGGTGTTACGCCGTGTAGCGGGGTTAAGAGATCCCGACGTTTCGAATGAACGTAGTACTTTTGTTTTCCTCAACATTTTGAGATGAAGGCACTAACTTTCATTTGAAACGTCGGAATTTGTTAACTCCGTTACACAGAGTAACATCCGGGAAGACGAGCGTCTATAGTTTACGTGCATATTGTACAGTACCACATCTGATAAAGGCGGGAGAATTGCGCGGATGTACAAAGTACGTGTACTATCCATCTGGCATCGGCAAGGTCTTTATCTGCCTCCGCAAGTTCCTATCCACATCCTCGGATATAATATAATTTATGTTGTAAAAGTAACGGCAGCGGCAGTCCTTTTGTAATGGAATTATTTCAATATCAGTTGAATCCCTAAAATTCATCTTTATAAATTTCTACATATTACGAGATGGGAGGGAGATATTAAAAATTATACATCGCAATGAAAAAAAAATATGTAAAAATTTGTTTTACTTAAGGCACATCCAGAGTTATAAAGTAGTACCGTTTATTTTATATTCAATTACTGGGTAAAAATTTTAATTAAATTAATGTCTGCCTCGTGGGCTAAGAAGTTACAAGTTATTATTTATGACTGTCAGCACTGCACCAAGCACTGTCAAAAATAAATGATTGTAGGCAGTATAGCTCAGCAAACTCGGCAGCACTCTTTAATAATAAAATGAAATATTTAATCTCGAGCTTACGTGTCTGTTTCGGGAGAACGCTATTCAGGAAAACAAGTGTCGTCAGTTGTGTTTTAGAGGTGCGTCGGTCCTGAATAACGCGTCCCTTAGTGGAGAAGCTTCTCTCAGAGGTAGCGCTCGATGCCTGGATGCCGTGAATGAAATAGGCTAACTTCGTAATTGTTGGGAATTTTTTTTCTCTGTCGTTGACACCAGGAAGCAACAATGTCGCATATTTTAATAGGCTTAATCTTCTGACACACCGTCCATAGTGATCAGTGACATCGTACATGTTAGACTCCAGTTGAAATGTGATAGCACACGGTGACGCACGGGAGGGGAAGTGGAGGGGAAACTGGCGAATGGAGTGGGTAGCCAGTACCACTCACACTACCTCGGAACATGGTGTACACAGCATTACTGCCAACAATAAAACCTGATGCGCACACCTCGGCTGCCAGTAGTCGACTGAATTGACGCCTCCGCCGATTGAAATGGACTCGTCCGTTTCGCCGAAAGATGAAATCTGGTTTCTGTGCGTGTGCCATCACATTTTAACTGCCCTCTACAGCCGAAGAAGGTGCATTACCGGATGAATTCTCAAATCGTCGAAGTTTCCCACATCCTCAGTCCTATCCGCAGTCCGTCCTTGTATGCAATTTTGATTCGCCGTCAAATTATTGGTGCGTATATCCGCGTCCGCGCGGGGCTCTAGGTATGGTGGTCGTGGCAATCCCTGCTTTATTGTTGCGCAGTCAAAATTTAGCCAACCTTCGCGAAATCTGTGACGTACCGGTGAAAATAATGTCACTCCGCCGTACAAGGAAGCAGCATAGAAGCGCAAGGTATCCCACAAGTAATTGCGTGTGACATAACAAGGTAGGTCTCTACAGTGTTAATTTCTCATGAATTTAGTCCGCTCCCATGACTCGACTTTCACTTGCTGCTGTGACAGTCACACCGGCTATGTCGTTATGGCAATAACACACCCTTCTTATTTTTACAGTAACACCGTTCCTGTTTTTGTAGCAGTAACACCGTCCATGCTGTTCTGGCGGTAACACTGAGCATGTTATTGTGGCCGTAAATTTGCCGTCCCAGGCCGAATGTCTTAATGGTGCCACGTGAAAACCAGGAAGCAGAGTTGTTTTACGGCGAAAAAAAGTTGCTGCTGAAGTGTTAACCTAGAATGTTCGAATTTCCGGTTGGTTTATTAACACCGGAAGTACGTTGAAAATAGTATCCACTATCTCACTCGCCTTGTGATGACGTATCCTTCAGGAAGTTCAAGTGGAATTGCATAATGAGAAGTCGCCATGCATGGGCCAACAACATTACTTAATTAGATACATTAATATACGAACATGTGGTAAACCTACATGTTTCGGGTTTCTTCGGCCATATTTGTATATCTTAGCATCTAATTATAGTGCAGATGTTGATATATGGTGTCTTGTATTACTGCACGGAACATGGATAATTTTAAATTTGCATGAAGAGAAATTTCGTGATAAATTTTTGGCTCCAATATCGGTATATTTCATTTTATATTATGTCTAGAACGTTGGGTAGAAAATATTACGTGGGGTGTCATCAAGTTCAATGCGACTTTGCACTGGGGGGTGAATTTTCTTAATACTTCAAATAAATTTTTACAGCGTAAATGAATAAAATGCTGAATAATGTTTTGCTGTGTAGCGTGCGGTGGACATGGCACCGGCACTTGGAAAATCCACTGCTTTTTTACTGGACCGTGAGTCAGGAAGTGTTGGTCAAATGACGTGGGTAGTGTAATGTTCGAGCTAATGACATAGGGATGGACTGATATCCTATAATTTTTAAGGAAAATGTATGCCCCCTCTCAGAAGTTCTGTGTGGTTGTGATGTCGAAACCGGTCCGACTGGCGTACAGAATTAGCGTTATTTTTGGGAAAATGTGTTAAGTAGTACGTTTTCTTTCGGTCCTGTTGACAGATTTAGCGTAATTTCTCTTATAATGTTACGAAAGAAGACGTTTGTACGAGAGAGAGAGTCAAATGAAAACCTTAAAAGTACTATAAAAGTTCGAAACGCAAATCGATTGTCTTGTAAGTTGACAATGATACTCATGGTTTGAATAGTGGCCGACAGGTGGCAGTACGGTGCAGGAATGCAACACGACGGCGCAGTAGTAGTGTAAAGATGGCGACGCCACTTGCAACATGCACCAAAGAAGAACAGCTTTCTCTCAACCATTTTTTAAGTAGTGAAGGGGTGAAACCCATCGAAATTCATCGACGAATGAAAGTCTAGTATGGTGATGCATGTCTGTCACTACAGCAAGTGTGCGAGTGGACTAGGAAGTTCATGAACGGCATTAGTTCTGTAACAGACTCTCCTCGACCTGGTCAGGCACACCGGGTAGTGACACTAGAGGCCAATGCAGCAGTGGAAGCCACCGTGAAGGAAAATCGCCGCGTTACAGTGAATGAAATAGCCGCATATCTGCATATGAGTCATGGATCAGCACACCATATCGTCCATGATGTTCTGCAGTTCCATAAAGTGTCTGCATGGTGGGTGCCACGCCAGCTGACTGCAGAATTGAAAGAACGACGTGTTGATGCCTGCCAGGAACTTTTGAAATGCTTTGAAGCAGACGGTGGTGGCTTTCTAGAAAAAACTGTTACGGGAGATGAAACCTAGGTCCACTGCCACCAGCCGGAAACCAAAAGCGGGCAAAGAATGGTGCCATACCTCTTCACCAAAACCGAAAAATTCCGCACACAACCATCTGCGGGAAAGGTTATGCTGACTGTCTTTGGGGATGAACGAGGGGTAATTTTGGAGCACTACATGCCGAGGGGGAACACTGTGACCAGTGCAACGTATGCATTCTCCCAAATAATCACCTGCGTCCTGCATTCAAGTCCAAACGACGCGGAAGTCTGAGTACAGATGTTTTGCTCGAACATGACAACGCTTGGCCCCATACTGCCCGTTCAACTATTGCAACAATCCAAGATCTGTCCTTCGAGTGTCTTCCACATCCGCCGTACTCGCCAGACCTCGCACTCAGTGACTCAATGTCTTTGGACCGCTGAAAGAGGCGATGGGAGGCAAGTCTTTCAGGTCCGACGAAGAGATGCAACAGGCGGGGCACGAGTGGCTGCGCTCTCAGCGAAAAGAATTTTTTTTCTAGAGGTATCCATGCACTTCCGAAACGCTGGAACACTTGTATAGAACACAATGGAGACTGCATAGAAAAATGAAGTCATCGTGTACCTTTTGTGTTCAGTAAATTACGAGATAAAACTATTTAAGGTTTTCATTTGACTCACCCTCGTATATATGAATGTGTGTGTTTGTGTATCTGTAATCCGTAGTAACTAATTATGTAACAATTTTTTTTATGAAACCCTGCAGGGCACGCAGCTAATTATACTTTTGTTAAGCTAGCTATGATATTTTCTAAATATTCACTGCAACAGTGTTCCATATGGGGTTTAAAATTCGGAATGGCGAAAATGTTACTTACTCTTATACGGTTTATAAAGAGGATACTGAAGTTTATAAAGCATAGGCCGATCTGTATGATACAATACTATCAGCACTGAAGATGAGCAGCAGTGCCGAAAAACGTTATCTAAAGTAGGCAACAGAGAAATGGTGATATGTTTGTTTAGCATTGTTATCTAATAATGGATTTTGTAGAATGATGGTTTATTCAAATCAACTATTGCTGTAGATAATAGAGGGTTTTATAGTCTAGGGCAAATATTTAGGTCTAGAGCTGCAAGTGAAACCTGTTGTGTATGGAAGTAAAACGTGAACTGTAACAGTGATGGGTATGAAAAAACTGAACACGTGAAAAGGGAAATTATTAAGGAGGGTAATGGACCAGTGTTAGAACAAGGAACGTAGAGAATAAGAACTAATCGGGAATGCGGGAGCTATAAAAAGATTTAGGCACTTTTTTTTAATGGCTCAGCCGCAGTAGGCCTAGGTCTCCCCATTATCGAGGTTTCGAGATCACTCAGGCACACCACACTCGATGGGACTCCTGGACGGGTGATCGGCCCGTCGCAGGGACATCTACTTGGCAGCACACAACACCATGTCCCCGGAGGAATCAAACCCACAATTCCAGCAAGAGAGCGCCTGCAAACCAACGCCTTAGCCCGCGCGGCTGCTGGGTTTGGCATTTAGACAGGAGACTTCTTTAAGTTTTTTTTTATGGATATGACATCTAGTAAGAATGGATTTTGGAAGGGTACTGGAGAAAATATTTGAGAGTGAACGGGAGGCAAGAAGAAGAATGGGAAGATCTAGATTGAGGTGGTTGGAAGATGTTGAAATGGATCTTCGGCAGACGAAGGTTAAAAGAAGGCGACAGAAGGTGGTGGACAGAGAAGTATGGGCTTCTGTAAACAAGGGGTCTGAGGATATCAGAGGTCCGTAGAGCAGAGGAGTGTTAAAATTTATGCGTGCACACGTTTTGTATGGAAACGTCTAGGCTTGTGTGTTACAGTGGAAAGGTGCAGTGGTAACTGTACCCTACGAACATTTGAGAGCATATATTTATATTTCGTAACTGTAATACTTTGGGCTGCATTTATGGTAATTAATTTCAGTAGGGAATTTCATGAACTTTTCTTGATTTCAAACTTTCGCCGTGTTGTGAATGTTGTATTCTGTTTTGTAGGTGATTCTCCGGCGCCTGAATTTTATGTTCCGACGTTTCGGAACACTCTGTTCCATCTTCATAAGTCTTTTACACACGACCTATAAAGATGGAACAGGCAGAGTGTTCCGAAACGTCGGAACATAAAATTCAGACACCAGGGAATCACCCCAAAAACGAATGCAGCATTCATAAACTTTGCCAATATTTGGCATATCTGTTGTAAATATAAGATGGTAATGATGAAGTTGGCTATAAGCCGGCGTTTTAACTCCACTGTCAGCTTCGTATTGTTTATGTACAACTGAAGATTGAATATACGATTGATTATTTGTGACGATGCATGTATCCAAACCAGACGACAGGCAATTAAAGGAGCTGATTTTTAAATACCTTGTAGTCCCTGTGTAAAGCATTTGCGTCGTTCTGACACAGGTCTGATAATGAAACGTATGAATCAGGTCACAGGCAGTTTTGTCGGTCGATAAAAACAACCCTTTTGCTTGTGCTGGAGGGCGTGTCTTAGTTTCTGACTGAAAGGCAATGGCGTTCTCAGAATTCCCTACGAGCCATTGGAATCCTTTCAAAACCAAGGAAGAGCATTTGCCATTAGTAATTTAATTATTTGTTTTTTTGGCCTAACTCTGACATTGTGTGGGAGAACGGTGGTTGTAAATTACATATTTTGAGTGATATGTGTTTTGAGTCAGTATTCCGGAATTTGCTTGGAGGGGTGTAGATAAAATCACAACATTGTTACCTACTTTAAAACATCTTAAACTATTTCCTACTTCTGAATTTCAAGATACATAATTTTTCATGCAGTCCAGGAGTAAAAGTAACAGAAACACGTTGTGTTATGCTCGGCAGTTGTTTTACGAGTGTGTTTTATCGGTATTCCAATGTGACACGGTATATGCATATAATCGTTAAAACCAAATTGATTTGCGGTCGGTCCGTCTTTCAGTCAGTCAGTCGGCCGGTCGGTCGATCGGTTAGGGAGCTGCAGCAGTGGTGGTGGTGGTGGTAGTAGTAGTCGTATCATGATGTCATAACTATTATAAACATCTCCATAATTAACGTTATGTGAGAAACATACATACGTACATACCGTCTGCAACTGTAATTGAAAATTAAATTCTAAAAGGTTAAAAATGAGCAGCTGAATTGTTACTTACGTTTTTTGACATACATTTTTTGTCCCAAAGATTTGCGAACGAGGGTTTCAGAACTGTATTATTGCTTTATAACTTCCAGTCTCATTTTGTACAGGAAGTGAGACTTCAGTACTACAATGGTAATGCCGGAGCACGTAACTGATAATCGTCACTTCCGCCTCCATTCGCTTCTTCCATTATGTCGTAAACCCAACTCCGATAGTCCTGCCGTTTGTTATTGTCATAAAATGTGATGAATGATGCTGTGTAAGTTTCTGTGGCTGTGCGTGTGCCAGTATGGAAACAGTTTTCGTTCTAGCTCACAGGATAAGTTTTAATAATTTCCTTACTTTTCACCAGGATCCGGGATAGCTCAGTCAGTACGGTGTCTAGGACACGGATTGGAAGATTAGATTTTGAATCCTGGCAATTGCAAGAATCGTTCATGTCTTCGGCACCGGCTCTGGGGTCCACATATTCGTCTGTCCGATGGGTATTGGAATCTTTCTCCACGGGCGTGAAGCTTATCGCTTACCTCTGTGTCTGGTTCCGAGATTAAGAATACGTGACTATACACGTATAGCTTAATTAAGCACAGGGGTAACTTTGCTGCACCATGTTTTTCACCGTATAGAACTTCGGGCTGCCATGTTCGCACCAGCCAATATTGCTTCGGCCTGCCGGGTTCGCGCGACCACCATTGGATAGCCAAGGGTTAGGGGTGGAGAAAAGGGATTCCTTCAGGATGTTTATAAGACGGCTTAATTAATCCTGGAAAAAATGCGGAGGTCGTTTGATGAGCAATCACAGTGCTGTGGTGCGTTGTAATAGTGAACACATCTAAAGGAACAGAGTGTGACCTTGTATTAATCTATTGTGAGATCTTTGCTTGGAACAAAGGACCCTTTTCATTTACTGGGCGACTGTTTATTTTTCTGCTGCGCTGGAGGTCCACCGGTCATTTTGTCTTTATCATGTCAGGAATTTGAGACGCACAGTAATACTCGTATTTCTTCAAGAAACTGACGCGGTAAGAAAATTTTTCTAAAATGTGTTTTTACTAAGCGAAAAAAATAAAAAGAAAAATTTATTTCCGTCTAGAATTGCGTTTGGGGAGGGGTGTATTGCTTCTGATGTGTTGAGGAATTGAAACACCAACAGTAAACATGTCAAAGATGTAGACAGAAATACAGTTTCATTAAAAAAAAAAATAATTGACTAGCGGTCCGCGCAGCTTTTTGAGGTTTTCGAATGGCCCATGTGCAGTGAGAGGTTGCTGTACACTATGTGAAGTCTTTACAGGGTTAATGTTGGTGCGTGCTAATGTGGTAATGAGAATGTTCGTCACGCAGACGTATGAGGCGGGAGCTGAACTCTCTCTGCTCCAGTTATAGTCCTGGAAAGTTGATGATATATATTTCAAAAACAAAAAACCCCAGAAAGGTAATGTTAGTCGAAATACACAGTTGTCGATCTGATGACTATGAGGATCAGATTTTGTGTGGGGGAAATTTCTCTCTTTAATTGTCTACGAAAATGCTTATTGTGTATTAATAGAAAGGTGGAATTTTGGGTTTGTATTTTTATATCATGGCACTGATAAAAGGAAGGAGGCCTTGTAATCTAGATCCATCATATTTTGCCAATTTTGCAACTAAAAGTAGAATCAACCTTTTATAATAGCGATAAGAACCTGTAGTTAATACTAGCAGATTGCCCCTTAGACTGTTTAGTAACCCCGAGACGAGTGAAATGAGTCATTACTAGAGAGACTGGTGAAAAAAAACGACAGTAAGAACACGAAGAAGGGCGTCGCGTCAGCCAGACGTACAACTGCGGGCGTAGGGGGGGGGGGGGGAAACCCGGGGGGGAGCGGGGGGGAGCGGGGGTTGGGGTTACAGCTTTCCTCCCAAAATAAAACAAAAATAAAAAAAAACAAAAAGAAAGGAAAAAAGGAGGGGGGGGCCCGAGTGCCGGAGGGAACCGGGGGGGGGGGGGGGGGGGGGGGGGGGTGAATCCGGATGAGAGACGTGGGGAAGCTGGATCTGTGTTCAAGTCTTACTGCCAGAATATAACGAAAAGTAACAAATACGAAGTGCGGGGCACGTGTTTAACGACGATATTTCAGCATTTAGGGTCTAATTAAGTAGGAATATGCGCTTAAACATTTCAAATGAACAGGGCAAATAATGTTAAATATTTTGTATACACGAATTTGTAAGAATTTCTTCACAAATCAGCATGTCCATGGAGTAATTTTTACACGTGTTATAATGAAGCAGTTCTGAGTGCGGTAACCAATGACAGCCACCCAGCTCCTTTCTGACGTGGAGAAGTCACTGTTCATGTACTAAAATTACGGTGCGGAGTTTTTTTTTTTTTTTAAGGAATATGTTACTGAAGTGACTAATAGGTGTCTTGTGTTCTGTTGCGTTGATCGACTGGATTTGAAGATGACATATATTCAAATGCATCTTAAAAGGGACACGCCTGTCGCTAAGTGTGAATTAGAACCGTTCGCTATTTCTGTATGGATAGGTCTACACCCTAGACCCTAATGTCACGCGACCGTGACGACACAATTGCTTCGTTGACCTGCTGATCGCCGCCTTGACTAGGCAGAAGACAGAAGGTTGTGGTAAATATATTAATTCCGGGAGAGTTGCCACGGCGGGAGAGATGCCGCATTTTCTTACTCGGGTGGGTTCTGGCAGTCCTCTGAAGATCACAGCACATGTGTGTGGGCAGTGAGTCTAGAGAGGTGTTGTGAGTGAACGTAGTGAATATCGGCGCTGTTATACGAGGATGATGAATTATTTTATGGGCTGAGTTTATTCATTTTAAGCTCGAACTTTCTTCTAATGCCGACGAAATATGTCTTAATTAGATCCAGTGAAGTAACTATGTAATCATGATACGTTACAGGTTTACAGCATTGTTAACCTTGCCTTTACACCACGTAGCCACCATGTCCTTCATTCCTTTAGGCAAGTGGGTGGTGTATGCGGCATCTGCTCCTGAAGATTGGGAGAGACGCCGCAAAAAATTAGAGGATAGATGCCGCACTTAAATAATTCGAAATCAGTTTGAAAAAATTATGCATACACATTTCAGAATACTAAAAATTATATTTTATATTGCTCCGTTTTCCAACTAGACTGAATCATTGTTTCTAAGAATGACGTTAAATTCACAAAAATCGTTGCGCATATGCAGACACTCTGAGCAGCAGATTTTGCCACATACAGACTGTTCGTACCACTGCATACAGGCTAGCTAGATAAATGTGAATTTCAAACAATTTCATTGATGAAACCGAAACCGCAGGGTTTGACTGCTGAAAACCTGTCTGTAGTTACATATCAAAGCACGAACCGGGACATTGTTGGGGCATTTATTAACATGCTGGAGAAAATAGCGACCGAAAGTAACCTCTCTGACATCTAGGAATATTTTTAACTTTGATGAAAGTGGCATACAAATAAATAGCAAACCTTACTCTGTAATAACAGACAGGATGTCTAAAAAGTTCATGTTTTAACATCGGGAGAAGAGATTGAAAATATTGCAATGGTAGCTGGCGTGATGTAATTCTGCAGGTCGATTTCTTCCCCCTGTTCTAATATTCGAGGACATCACCAAGAAACAGGAGTTCGGTGATGGCTTACTCCCAGGGTCAGATGTGTAAACCTACATGAACCGAAAATAGACTTACTCGTCATGTGGTTTACAGAGCATTTTCTGAAAGACAAAGCTTCAGGGAAGGTCATTCTATTTTTAGATGGCTACAGAGCTCCGTATCATTGCTACAGACTGCTCTTGAAAATAAAGTTACAATCATTCGTCTACCGGGTCATTGTACTTATACCTTTCAGTCTTTGAATGCGTGCTTTTTTGGGCCTCAAAAGCGTTATTTTAAAAGCAAAACCACAGCTTGTAAAATCACTCGATATCGCATGGCGCCTCTTGAGGTTTGCTTGGAGCAAAGTTGCTTCCGTTGGTGTTAGTGTAAGTGCTTTTGAATCAACGGGTATTTATCGTTTCAAACGCAACAGAGTGCCTAAATATGTGTTGTCCATTTCTGATACCAGCGAAAATGTAACTTCTATGGAAACAGCACCTCCGAATAATGGCTGTGGTTTGTGTAGCCTCTACTTCAGGAAGCAACTCGCAAAGTGTGTTACCCATCACAGCAGGACCTTTATTAAGTACTGTGGGTCCTATAGTTCCTTCTGACACTTCCCCTGAAGAAACTACTTCCTCCAGACGTTTGAAGATCAGTTCAATACCGAAATACCAAGAAAACATTCAATTGAAAAAAATAACAACTCCCTTTTTTATCAATGAAGAAAGCAATAATATCGAGGAAAAGCGAAAGATGCAACGAACAGAGAAATCGAAAGTGTCAACAGCCCAAATACTTGAGGTCTAGCAGGTCAGAAAATGCAGAGAAAGTTGTCAATAAAAACAGATATTCGTAATCAAGAGACAGCTGAAGATTCTGAAATGAAATGCTGTGAGTGTCGTGAAAATAATCTGCAAACAAGTAAGGAAGATGATAGGATCGAATGTGTGAGCTGCAGAAACTGGCTGCAGGAATTCTGCACTCCATACAAGCACAGATGCTTCGACTGCGGTAGATAGTCTCTGCGAAAGAAAAATAGCAGGATACAGAAGAGGCTTAAAAAATTTCGTTCGTTGCGACTTGGACTCTTGAGTTCACTTAGTTCAGTCATTATGTGCTTGGGACACATTTTCTATTCTAATGTTGACATCGCTTCATTACTTTGAATATAGTTCAACAGTTTTCATTAACTTATCTTTCTTTTTGAACTACGGTTATGAAGAATGAACTGGAAGTTTTGCAGAAGAAAGGGACTGTGGACTGTATCTTGGTACCCTCTGTTCAACAAAAATCAAGCGGTCTGAACTTTTCTAAGTCCCGAACTGGAAGTCACGTGACGTACAGTTGCCATCATAATTCGAGCCGTTTTACTTTCCCCATATTTGTGCAATCGTGGCGTCTCTCTCTCTCTCTCTCTCTTCCATTAATTACAATCACGCCGCGTACATATTAACCAAAGACACTAACACATTCGCTTAATTTGAAGTTAAAACATGAATTAAATGTCATTAATTTTCCGAGGCGCGTGGCTTGCTAGCTCTGCTTTTACAGATGTTGAGAGAGGGTGGTTGTTTGCCGCACCCGGAGGTAGCCAAGCGCGTTATCGCGTGATGGCAGTATTCTCGGGAAACAAACTACATTGGTTCGATTCCCAGTGTCAGCATATAATTTATTCCTTTTTGAATATGTTTTGTACTCACAAACACTCAATTAAATTATGCAGTAACATATCCATTATTTAATTATATGCTTCAAAAGTTATCTTTGCCCCATAGGCAGGGTTCGAAGTGTGAGTGACGCAGATATTTGTTATTTTTCCGTAATTCTTTTTTCTTTGTTTACCGACATTCTGATTTAGAGGGTAAGTGTTCGAATGGGACTAAAACTAGGCATGTGAATCTCGTTGTTGCTTGCGGACCGTAGCGGGTCACGAGATCTGACATTGGGCTGCATGATTTGGAACATTTACGGAAAAGAATTGTTGAGCTATGATGCGTGTGCTGGGGAGGTCTGGACTGAGGGTGGTTACACTATCGCCTTATTTCAGGGTTGGGATGTTGGGAGTGAAGTACTGTTGGAAGAGGTGAGCACGATTTAATTTTCGAAACAAGTTCATAATTCTTCTTCCGTGTGGCCTTCTAGTAAACAATAACACATTTTCAAAAATGTGCGTTTTTAATCTGATTACACTGATTATGGTGGCTATGAAAAGCGAAATGCGCATTTTAAAGTAATAATAAAATCAAAGGTAATGAAGAGCTAATGTAGCTTATGCCTTGAATGATCTAACAGTACGATCAAAGAACCGACGAAAGGAAAAACATCGCAAGGACAAGAGGATTTTATGTGTGCATTATTGGGTCTATTATACTGGGGAACAGTCATTACATTTTAAGGAGCAGTAAAGTAAATTTGATTCCAACGGCCATGCAGAGCTACAGAATGTACTATGAGAAAAATGTATGTAAAAATTCAGCTCGATTATTGTAAACACATTTCAAAAATAGTCTTCGAGCGGGTAACGAATTCAAAACCAGATATCTGAGAAAGATAATGTGCTGCAACTCGCGACAGGTTCTGAATTGCAGAATTGCTTAGAATAGATGTGTTGTGTCCCTAGCGTGTCTGAGATTGGAGACTGTCAGTGTGGTACCGATGGAGAATGAAGTTGTGTATGTTGTAGTTGCAGACGTTTCGATGGAACGTGCTGCCTACATCCCTAGGCTCTCAGAAGGCCAAACTTAAGATGAAGGCCACAGACTTCTCCAAAACGACGGTAACTACGTACCAGTTTACACTGAAGAAGACCAATCTACTGATACTTGGGAGTCTGAAGATTGAGACATAGGCTTCTCTGAAACTTAGATAATTACGTGCATTACATTACTATGACCCTGAAGTTGGAAGCATGAGGCTCTACTGAATCGTCGGTAACTTTATTGCAATCTGCACGTCGTCATGTGCGTATCTTTGTCACGGGTCCATACATTATTTCCATACGTAACTTACTTGACGTAATATGTCTTATGCTGTTTGACATTCTGTAGTCATTTTTTAATACAAATTACGCATCTTTCTATAACATTAATCGATGGTTTATTTAGTAGTGTTTCTGTAACGTTTCTTGTTACGCAGCGTCGAATGGTGGGGATTTGTGAATTACGAATTGGAAATTACGTGTAATGTGGCCATAGACGTCTGTATGAATGTACGATTACATTTGTCTGGGTTGACTAAGAAAACTGTCCGAACCGAATTCTAACCTGGAAGTGCCCAAAAGAAAATGGAGCAGTGCTAATCACGATGCTGTGGTAATTTAATAAAGCTTTACAAATGCATGGTAATGGTTATCTAAAATAGCATGAGAGGATGTTTTTGTGTAGGCCCGTGTGTACTGAAGGCAAGTGTCATGATCAAAATTCGCCATGCGTTTGTTACTTTGTCCGTGTGCGATATGGAAAGCTTCTGATGAACAATGGAGCTTCATGTTTTAATAATATCGAATTATGATACCACTGAGTTATGCATAATTAATTATTCACGCAGTACACCAAGCGAATCCATTAAGAAAGTGACGTCTTCTCTAATGTGCCCTCAATTATGAACGTGTGGAGGGGCTGCCTGGAGGCGTCTGAAGGATTGCGTTGCTGACTGGGCCCTTGAAAAGAATATAATTACAGTGTTTGTTACGAACTGTTTTTCTATGCCGTTTTGAAACACGTTCATGTCATTCTAGAACATCCCACGCTGCGTCTGCAGTTCTGTGTGCTTAGTCTTGAGGCGGCTCTGTTCATTGAGGATCTTTTTTCGTAAATCTGGATCAGGAATTTTAAATTTTGGTAGTTTAACAGAGTACTGTTCTCGAATTTTGTAACTTTCATGGAACTTTTAATTATCGTCGCGTATGCGAGAGATGGAAATATCAGCTAATGATTAGAGAAATCCTATAAATCATAGCTTAATAATAATAATAATAATAATAATA
>Ga0123354_10005458_pt1 | contig 18497 bp, 11 predicted proteins | sample TergutLab28metaG_2_FD_97872 | JGI IMG/M metagenome (GOLD analysis project Ga0123354, IMG submission 97872) | Labiotermes labralis P4 segment gut microbial communities from Petit-Saut dam, French Guiana - Lab288 P4 | ecosystem: Host-associated > Arthropoda: Insects > Digestive system > Gut ...
CGCCCTATGACGTACTATGCGTGCACCGCGTGGAGGTCCGCTGCCCGCACCCATGTCCGGAGGCTACAGGTGTTACAATCCAAGTGTCTTTGCCTTGCTGCTGGTGCCCCCTGGTACGTAAGTAACAGGCAGATACACGAGGATCTGGGTGTTCCGCTGTTTGCCGACTACATCAGAGTCCTGAGAGCTTTGACTCAAAGTTAGCTGATGTGGGGAAACCCTAGAACGGCAACTCGGCAGATACTTACGCTGACCGAGGATTGACCCCGTCGCCAAGGGTGGCAGGGGCCAGCAGGCCAGTCGAGGCCACCGCCCACGTTTGCCAAGTCGACTAAACGAACCGCGCTCGGCACTGATCAGCCGAGCGCCCTTCGGTTACCCTGACTGGGGTTTTTCCGCGATTTTTCCTCAGCTGTAAGGCAAATCCCAGGGTATACGATGCAAAGTCGGGGCACGGCCCGCACTCCCCTCCCCAAGGCGCGGCGGCCTCACCTAAGCGCCTGACAAAACTCGCATACCTTCAGTTTGCGACTGAGTCTGTCTGGACTCAGAACCCAGACAGCCAACCAATCAAAGTTTATCCCTCCCATAATCAGTCCAGGGCAACTTAGGCCCTAGTCTTTGGCATGATCAGTCAAGGCCCTCAGCCTGACTATAAAATCGTTAGCGGAAGCATATCCACCTGTTAGAGTTTAGGTGTCAGTTACAGAGCCCAGCAATGCGGTCAAACCAGGAATGGCTAACAAACAGGGGGGCGTCGACTTGCGCTTCACGCAAGTCTCTGCCCCCAGTTAGCACTTTGGCTTGGCTTGGCCCTCTGTACGTGCTTTGGCAGTACATATACTAAAATTGGAACGATATAGAGATGGTTAGCAGTGCCCCTCCACAAGGATGACATGCTAAGCTGTGAAGCGTTCGACATTTTTTAATCAATTGTAATAGGATTACTTTCTAGAACTATCACACAACACTTCTTGACAGTGCCAATAAAATTTTATACAATGCAAGTTAAATATACAACTTAGAAAACTGTGTATTTCAGTCTGTTTCACTTGTTTACATTTTGTAACACAAAATGAGTGAAGTTTGAAGTTGGTTGTGAAGAAAAATTACAGCATGAAGTGATGAAATGCATGGATCCTGTCTAAGTCATGTGCCAGAGTGCGGCCCTTGTAGCTTGTTTGGCCAGCTACTGCTGGTATATAATTTAGATGTATGACTACAGGTCATGTCATGGCTCTGGCCATCAGTTACACCTCTTACCAGATGAGAGGTGTGACTTAAGAAAGAAATGTCATTCTTTTGGATATTTGTCATCTTTAATTGTTAATGCATTTTGATATAAAAGAATTTGTTTCCCACAGATCTATGCACATTGAAAGTTATTTATTAATTACTGTAATGAAATTCTGATCTTTCCTGTTGTTTATTATTTTTTGTGATCTAAATGAATGTAAATGTATTTTCATGTATTTCAGTATGACATTCAAGGTTCCTTTTAGCACAAGGTTGAATTAGAGGTCATATGCATAATGGATCTGTTTTACCTACATTTGGTCAAGGGAGTCCCGGTTTTTTCCAAGGCATATGAAGATGACATTTCTAGCCATGGATAGAGACATTTTGACTTTGCAACTGCAGGAGCAAAAGTTATACATGTATGACAGCAGTCAGTCAGCCACTGACTGGAAGAAATATAAGAGAGACAGGAGAATATGGACACATAGACTGGTGAATGTAGAGTCTGGACTGAGACAGTGCAAGATGAGAAATGAATATGTAAAGAAAAACATTAGTGAACTGAATGTTTGTTTTGATTCAGTGCATCTCTTTGTGTTATATTTAAATTTATATTTAATTTTAAATTTCTGTGGAACACAACAACTTTTATATTCATAAAACAATATATGCTACATGTTTTGGAATATTTTGTCCATGTTTAGGCAATAATATATATTATCTAAAACAAAGCTGGTTGCATGTTTAAAATTAGTTTTTTATAGTTTCTGATTTAAATAATGAATATTGATGGCTGAAGATGGTCAAAATGTGATAAAATTATGTAGCACACAGTATTAAATAAATATAAAAATTGTTTTGTGCAGCAGAAATTTATAGTTTATTGTGAGAATTTAGTGTGTTTGAGGAGTATGTTTCATTATTATTACATAATTCATTTTTTGTGTGTGTGGGTTATAACTGTTTCTTACGTAGTTACCTTTGTATAGTAATATTAGTAAATGACACTACATTTTTTATTGTTTTATGGGTTAACATTTTGTCTTCTTTGACACACACACACACACACATATATTTATAGCCCTACATCCCCAGAGGCCATGGTAATGTTGTTGGGTATCCTGGATTTGGTTTTTAAGAAGAGATCCAGCATGTATGTGGAAGAGATTTTACTTTTAGCATGTCTTGTGAATAACAATGAGAGTAGCACTAAAGATATATCAGTTGATGTATAAAATATCTGAAGCACTTCACTGAACACTATTTATTGAATTGTCAGCCATGTTGCTGGAGCTGAGATAGCAATGTCTAATCATTTTTTTCATCTGCTGGAAATTAGCACCTTAGATGAAGAATTCATATACCATATTGTTTCTTTTTTACTTAGGGTTTACAAACATTTTAACATCTCATCTTGCATTTCAACAGATGTGTTGGAAGTACAATGCTGTTAGACAAATGTATCAATTTCAAATTAAATCAGTGTCACAAGTGCTACATTTTAAATAAAGAGTATCTCAACACATCTCGAATTTTCACGTCATAGTTCACTCTGTTAAAAATCACTGCATGATATAATTAATGCATAATATTCAAGTTAGCTTGAGAATTAGGGTACCATAAAGGCTGAAATCACAGCATAACAAAATGGAAGTACATGCCACTTTTTATCTTCTAATGTATAGAGCCTTATGATGGCTGTTTGAATAGCTGAAACATGTAGCTGCTTAAACCTGTGAAAATATATGTTGCATTTTATGGACTGTAAATTGTTATGTATCTGAGTTATATACATTGCAATGCACAAATGTTAGCACACTCACTTTCTGCAAAAAAGCAAAATTATGATGCAGAAACTGATAACGGCCATGTCTACTATATGCTTCAGGGGCAGTGCACTAAGAAATGCCATCGCTTTTGTCTTACTTGTCTTGCAACTTGTAATTATTCTGTCAGATCTGAGTAAAAAATTTTAATTGATGATATGTGATGATACTGCCTTAAAATGTAGGACTGTATCTATCAGTTAAGACTCCCACCATACTGGAAAGTGTGAATGAGTATTACGTTATATTTTGCTAGTCTTCTTTGGAGAAATCCCGAAGTGCATGCACTGTAAGTGACAGAGTGATGTGTCATTACTGAACTTCTTTAATTTATGTGCAATGAAGAGGTACTTGGATTCATGCTTCAGGTTAAATTAGAAATCACATTCAGGTCAATTTCAGCAGAAACATGTAGTGCAGTATTCCATAAACTTACATGAATGAAACGAGTTGTGTTAGACTGAAATATCATCATTCGTCTCACTTGTACATGGTAAAATGAAGTATGTTTCTGACTAAGTTTTTAGATTTGAATGAGTCAGTGGTTATTTTTATACTTATAATTTGGGCAGTACTGTTTCTTGATAAATTTTGTACAAACATATTTGAATATAAGAATCTGTCCATATCACATTAAGTATGTCTATTTTATAGCTGGCTGTTTTACCCAGGAGTCATGCATGGTTCTCCTTGTTCAGAAATCATTGACTTTTCTCATGCGTTCTTGAAAACAATATCAAGAGGCTTGGATTGTTCTGTGGAACAAAGCATAGGCTGACAGGGTTCTGTAACAGAGCTCTGTCTCAGATCATACAGAGTATTGACAGCACTCACAGTATACAGTCCCATTGCAGTTGACAAAGTGTGGTAATGACAGACGCAGTGCCTTATACAGGTTCTTGAAACACATTCGATAAGAAACCAAAATGTTGTTACTCTAGATGTCAATATGGTAAATTTTTAATTTCAGCCCATCATGTCTAAATACTCTCATAGAGAAAATCTGGGTGATATTTCTGGAATGAAAACCATTTTATAATAAAAGGCATATAGATTATGTACACGTCAGGATGTTTACACACCTATTCACTCATATACATGGATTATGAATGTAGTGAGGGATCAAAGGCTGGTACTGGCCCCAAGGGTTATTATCGATGCTGACAGATAATAGCCACAAATCTTGGGAAACACAGTCTGACAAGACATTGGTCAGCTCTGCCAGCAAATCCGACTTCCTCACGTCCTCGATCGTGATCCCTGGGCAATGCACCTTTAGTTGTAGCAGAGAGGAGCAGATGAAGGCGAGTCCTCAGTACTTCAAAACCGAGACCTTCGGCTAAGGGAGCACACCCCTACAGAAAATGGGCATGTTTGGAGGCCCTGAGGTTAGCTACCACCAAACTTACTCAGCGAGGGACTGGTTATCCATCCTGAGGACACCCTACCCAACTCAGAATCTCCAGAGGAAGCACAGGACTGATATGACTACATATGCCGCCAACTACGGATTACAGATATCTAGACAAGTTACATGAATACAGATGGAACTGGCTTTCACACTTGCAAAGAATGTCACAAAACCGAATCCCTCTGAAATCATACCACTACAGACCACAAGGAAGGAGAACAATTGGAAAACCGAAGAAGCGTTGGCGCGAGCAGCTGTAACTCTGGAGATGGAATGGATCAAAGGGTCCAATCCTTGACGTTCATGATGATGATGATGACGAATGTAGTGGGAATGAACACAGGATGTAAAATAATTAATAATGAACTTTCACGTCTATTTAGGAAAGTCATTTAAAATGTTACAAAGAGAAGGACAAAATCAGGAGATGAAGAAAGAGTTTACTTAAAAAATGTTATCAGTTACTTCTAGGCATTAAAGTTCACTAATAAAGGAAAATAAATGGCTATGTTAAGTATTAATATGCACTATTTTTAAAAAAGAATGGGTAGTAGATGGTATGTTGCTGAAAACTTTGATGGCAGCATAGACAGCATTTTTGTGAAAGCATGAGAAGTTTGTAATTAGTTGTGGAGATAGTATTTACTGTTGGTACAGTTGAATTGTTATGAAGGGACAGTACTTAACTCACGTCTGAGGTATTCAGTTACTCTGACAACGAGAACAGAGATGTTCTCAAAAATTTGTTAACTCACTGTTCACTCACATTGCATGGCTGTAAATCCGAGAAAGTTACTGAAGAGTGCTGAATGTGTTATAGACTGTGTGCAGCTTAACTGTCACTTCGGAAGAGTCGTTGCTGCTCTCTCTAACCTTGTGTGAAGGTGAATTGGTATGCTGTGTTATTATTTACAATATGTATTAAGAATATGTGCAGACAAATTGTTCTGAGCCTAGGGACGCAATTCATCCCTAGTTTTTAGGGAACACACAGGTTTTACAGTTTTTAAAGACATGTGTGCTTGTCCCGAAAAGTAGGATTAGGGATGCCAAATATACCATATTTTTATAAGTTGTAACATAGGTCATGTCCCATAATGCAAACAACCATTGTGATTCCCCACGGTAGGAGAAAATATCTGTAGTGTTAAACAGCCATGAAGCAGCCACTAACAGGAAGGAATGTGGCTGGGTGATGAAGTAGTGTGGTTTGGTGATTATAAAGTCTGGTCTGAGACTGGGAATTGTGATGAACACATATGAAATGGAAGTCAGTATGTGAACTGAGCGAGTGGGCTTGATTCATCTTGTTTTTTTTTTATTATTAAAATAATATGTTTCTTTGTTTCTTATATGTCATGTTCTTCCAACAGTTTTCAATCTCCGAACTTCTCTGAGGCACACATGTTGGCATGTATATCGACCACTGCTGAACTCATTGTCTTTGAACATAATGGGCATGCCTGAAAAAGGAAATGTAATGCTGTTAGACGGGTAATTCAAATGGAAAGCTGCCTGTCACAGTCAATATAGCATACAATAACCACAACAGTATGTAATCCTATACCACGCTGCACTCAACATGAGCTTCATAATGCTGGGTTTTATCCACAACAGTTCTAAGAAACATATACACACTGACAAAGCAGATGTTCTGCACTGATATACTGGACGTTTGTTACTTAAACTAGCACCATATAAATGCATGTCTGGTACAGTGGACTGGACATAATAAAAATGTGTCCTAAAATCTGTCACTGACTAGAGCAACCAAAAACTAAGATAAACAGCAAAGCTAAATTAAATACCATCCAATGAAACCAAACCCCAACCCTACACTCTAAGAAAACATTAAATAATTACTACCTTATGATATAAACACTATACTAATTACACAGAGTTATTAAAAAAATAATGAACATTCCACAATCTGTCATCACATCTTATTGTGTGTTAACCTCCTTGCTGATCAGGGGTATCCAAATGGGAAAAAATTTCCATAATAGGTTGACTGATGGGTTTTGTCAAGAACATCATGTGAGCCAATTGTTTACATTTCCTCTACCTACTAGTGGTTTCAATTAGAAAAATCTTGGCTTCATTCCAGCCTATCCAATGGGCCACTTTAGATTCTTCTGGAATACACTCACTGAGACTGTGCCCTTCTTTCTGGAGATGTAGAGCCTGTCCCACCAACATAGCTTCTGACATAATCACATGCACTGCTGCACACACAACATGTGATCTGTTGTGTAACTCCTTTTGGTCTGGCTCTCATGTGTGAATGCCTAAGGGTATGCTTTGTTTTAAAGAATGTTCTGTTGTTATATCAGTTTCCAACATGCTTAAGATCTCAGAAGTGCCCTTCACACAGAATATAAATAATGAACCAGGGTGAACCACAGGGCTTCCTCTGATTCTTTGGGAGATGTCTTCTTATGGATGTGCCAACAACTGAATAAATAAAACATACGGGATAACTACCAAACTGAACAACATGTCTGAGGTTATCAATTTCAGCACCAAACTTGGTTTTATTCACAATGTTTTTTCCAACAACTGCTCAACATTTAGATACAAAAGTATACGATCATATAGCAAACCTCCTAAATGTTTCAACCTTTTCAGCCATCTACAGGGAGTTAACTGACAAAGGAAAACACAACACTGACTAATTATATCAATGATGTGAAATAAAAGAGTTTAAAAAAAAATGATGTTAGAAGTGTATAAAAATGATTAAAAAGTATAGTGCAATTTGCATGCAAGTATATCAGAATATTTGCAATTTTACTGCAAACAAGTGTCTCTCATACAAAGGCAGCTTCTCACCCACCCATGAGGACATAAACAACCACTGAAGACAAGGGGACAAATCCCTGAAAATGAAGATGACATTCTGCAATACGAGTTTGCAATCAAATTATAAATACTGCGATATACTTGCATGCAAATTGCACTACACTTTTTAATCACTTTTATACAACTTTAACATCTGTTTCTTTAAACTCTAACATTGCACAACTAATTAGCCAATGGTATGTGTTTCTCTGTCGATTACCTCCCCCAAGATGGCCGAGAAGGCTGAAACATGTAGGCTTACTCTCTGACTTTTTACTTTTCAATCTAACTCTTGTGCTATTGTTGGCATACACACTGTAAAGTTGCCTTTGTGTAAGGAACAGGGTAATATTAATTACCTAACTTGTGTTCTTGGCACATTTTAGTGGTCCCATTACATAAGCTCTGTATAACACCACTTCAGCATGGGTGATTACCTACATCAGCCTGTAGAATCTAAACATCTTCGTCTACACACTGTACACTTAACATGATATCAACTTTCTACTTCTTTTGCTTCACATTTCAGTATGGCTGTACCATCATCAGGCAAGTACGCAAAGTCTACTAATTGCACTACTTTTCTCCTTCTATATTCAATGGCACAAACCATGTTTTGTCATGATGGGAACTAATATGCAACCCAGTTCGGAGCTATTTACCAAAATTAAATATGCCCAACATATTTCAGCGCATACTCTCCAGCAATGAGTCAGGAAAATTTACATTCAAATTATCAAACCTCTGTGAAGAACAATGTATTTAGGAAAGAGAAATACATAGATGCACATGAAAGCTTACCACTTCCGGTATAACACAATTCTCTGTTAAAACATTCTCAGCAAATGAGAAACATTCCCCAGCATGATGTTCAACAACATCAGCTCCAAAGTACACTGAAATATATATAAATACATTACCATTATTACATACTTCACCTATTCTACAAGAATAATTTGATTGAACATTCCTCACAGTTTGGGATAACTGGGCGTCTGGACTTTGTACATCATTTGGTATTCTGAACACAACACATTTTGCAAACTGACTTGTTTCCATCCTCAGGGGATAAATGTGAGTAAGCATGTTCTCTTCAGAACACTAAATGAAAAATGTTCAGCAGCACAGTAACCATAAATTTAATATACTGCTTTCATAAACCCCTAAAATTTATCTTAAAATTGCAATTACATCTACTAAAGAAAAAATGCTTGTGGCAACAACATGAATCTCTGGTTCCCTGACACATTAGGTCACAAGCTTGGTCAGATTGTACTGGTCTCACATTGTCTCCTAAACAGCCCAAGTATCAAAAAACAACAAACACTAATAGTCACAAAGAAAAGTGTATTCTCTCTTCAGAGGGGATACAGGTACATAATGCAACAGAAGCTGAATAAACAAAGAAAAGTGTGTAACAGAGAATACACTGCTGAAAAAACAAACCACATGAAAACTTTTGGTAAAAACCATCTGTAACTGATTGCAGCCTACCTATAGTACAATACAGAAGTACTTTTGAAACCCAACTGTTCAGTTCTTATCATCATAGAATTAAACATTTAATCTCCCACTTCTGTTCAGCTGACACCCATATATTAGTTGGTGTTCACTGTCCAGGAGTAGCAGAGTTTTAATCTACTTCCATGGGACTGGTGGACACATTCGCAATATTGGGTTGCAATGATATTATTATTATTGAAAACAGTTCAATACTAGGTGAGCTTCTGAATGATCACAGATGGCAGAGGTAGTTCTTTACCGTAATTAACCTTTTGGCGCTGGAATTATTTTTTTTAAATTTAGCACACCCTGTATATAAAATGTAAATTAATACAGGAACCAAATATGTTAAAATTATGAAACAAACTGCATTTTGAAGAGAAAAAAATGGAGAGTATATACCATGTTTAAAATATTCAGTACCTATATTTGTTGAATATAAAAAATGCAACTTTAGAGGTTAGCGGTGCGGTACGACCACTATAGTTGACATTAGGTGTCAAAAGGTTAACTCAAGCTGGTAAGTTTTGGCAACATGAGAAGAATTAAAGTTGGGAAACTATATGAAAGTTCCCTGTACAAGCCCAAGTTCTTCATACCAACAGACAGAAATATGCTGTTGTCCTTAACCTACCATGGGACTCTACCCTTTGACAAAGGGAAAGGAGACCACAGCCTGGCCTGGTAGAAGTTTATAAATGAACACTAGTATGAAAATTTGCAATGTCAACTCACCTCCACAAACTGGACACACGACTAAACTTTCTTCTGTAGACTCACTGGAAGCAGGACCAATCTCTTGGATTTCTGTAACCCCATAACTGTTAGTAACATCCAGAATGTCACTGTTGGCTGCACGGTACTTCTTAACAGAACCATCAACCTCTGACAATTTCCTCTTCAGCATTTTGTTTTTATTTTGCTGTATACCACATTCTGACTCTCCTTCAGAATTATCATTTAAAGGTTTGACAATATTGTCATGTGTTTTATCACAGTCTTTCAAACTAACAAGATTTCGTCTCGCTGAAGGGCTTTTCACTGCATGACAGCTTGTCTTGGATGTACTGGCTTGCATAGAATAGTAATCTCCTTCTGTACACAGCCAGCCTGTACCATCATCTCTATTGTTACCATCAGATTTTTGCATTGAAATCTGGTCTGTTTTAACAGTATTGCTGTGGTGTGGCACATTTACAGAAGCAGAAATTTCCTTTGGTTTCAGAGAGTCTTTACTGGAACTGTGTTCTCTTCCAATGCTTTGGTTCAAATGTGCTGGCTTGGTATTGCTGGATTTTTTATACTTCAATGACATTAGGTATTTCTTAACAACAGCAATAAACATATGTCTTTCCTGAGGTGACAACTCTCGGCCTTGGACCTGTTCCAGCTCCTCTCGTAATTCAATTAACTGAATATTGTCCAAGTTCATATCCTGTAGATTAAGAGATTCTATAAAACTAAGAACAGACACTTCAAAAAACTCTTTATCTATATCTTCATTCTTGGTTCTGCTAGAAGGTGTTGTGCCTTTTTCATATAGTTCATTACTCATCTGATCAGTCTGAAGAAGCAGCTTATCACTACGGCAAAGAGGAGATGTACTACTTAACTGCCGACCAACCAGCTTTGAGCTCAGTGGACTGCAAGAATAAACACGGTGCATTATTATATGACTGCAGTGATAATAAAGCTGTATTAATGAGCAATAAAGTTCAAATAACCACATGAATTATTTAAAATACAAATATTCTATGTCCACCTTTGGTTGGTTTTGAGTTACTATGTGACCCTGATTACTAAATATGCTACCTCTGTAACACACATCATTGTACATTCAAGATTTCCATGGTGACAGGTGAAACAATAAATATCACGTCATACCAGAAGAGATGTTGGTGCATGTGTAACGTGAGTCTATAGAAAATTGAGTATATTCAGTATATAATAATTCTGCGTATTTAACACTGCAGTTCTGTAAATTTAACTTCGAACTTTGACTTGGAATGTCCAACCCCTGAAGACAGAAGCACCACATTCCTTCAAAATGTTGGGTGCCACTCACTCAAGACACAGCTTGAAATATGGTGAATACATTTCGGAGGAACATGCTGCCTAAACCTTGATGAGTGAAATTTGAAAATTTAGGATACAATCAGGATATACAGAAAGGGTGATTTCTCACAATCCTTCCTTTGGTCTGTGCAGTTCCTCACAATTTCTATGTAAACACATTTCTTGTCATCTTGTTCACAAAACCTTTTTCTTCCTCACCTAAATAACTTTGATCCTAAAGAAGCAGGCAGCATGTTTTACGAACACATCTGTTACCACCCACAAGACTAAACAGCATCAACCCACAAAAGTAAAACCTTAAAATTATTCACACTTACCTCATAGGGTTATTTATTTGATATTTCATTTTTTTCCACTCAGCAAATGAATCAGGACTGATTTTAGTATCTGCAGTTTCCTCCTCCATACAGCTGAATACACGCAAAAAAGACAGTCCAAACTGCGTTTGAAGATTAAATGGCTGTGTGACAACCACACGTAATTGGTCCCACCTTGCCTCTTTAGTTTCTTCAAGGAAATCACCTGCATAGAGAAAATAGGTTTTCATTTTTAATATACATGCCAAACACCTACAGTACTTAATTTTCAGTTCTGAAACTGGTGTTGGTTTAGAATATAGACTCACCTTTTCTGTAAATTTTAACACAGTTCTTGCTTTGGCCAGTCTTACTCTCCTGTATTGTCATCAAGGCAGAACAAGGCAAGAAATCTTTGAATTCCGAACACCCTGTCCTTGACACCAGCAGAGAAACAAATGCTGAACCACTGTTTCCTAAAAACAATAACTAGGGTGAAATAAAATTATACAATATGCATATTAATGAAAATTATAGTACACTGTAACTAGCAGAATGGTCATTTAGAATTCAATGGAAAACTAACAGTTTCTGGAAAACCTTTCATTCATTGACTGATACACATTACAGCCTTTGAGGTAACTCTGGAACCACAAGTTTACTAAACATGGATATGGAAAGTTCTGAAAAGACAGTTTTCTGTTTTTGTTTGCACTTTATTCTTGGTGAGATGACATGTGCCTACTTTTGCAGCACATATAGTCATTTAAAAATGTTATATTATTGATTGTAATATTGACTTTTTATGGCATCTGTTTGGTTACATTGTTACTGCATGTATGAGGGGGTGCTGATAAGTCCTTAGCCCTACCTACTTCCTGATGTCGTAGGACAGAATCGATAGTGTTGTTGGAAAGAGGAGTCTGTTCATGTGTCAAATTGCAAGTTTTTTTTGTTACAGACGCTGAAAGGAAGCATGTCAGACAATGGGCGCGATTTCAACAACATTGAGACACGAGCTGTCATCAAGTTCCCCTCCCCCCGTGCAAGGCAAGGTGTTGAAGGAAGTTCACGTCATTCTGACAGAAATATTAGGGGAACATGCACCATCGTATGCCACTGTCAAAAACTGGGTGGCCCACTTTAAATGTGGTGATTTTTCCAACTGTGATGCACCTCGTCCTGGACGACCAAAAACAGTGACCACCCCAGAGATTATTGATCAAATTCACGAGCTATGCTTGGAAGACCGCCAGATTTCGGCTAAATCAATAGTTGAGCAACTGGGCATCTCACGTGAGCAGGTTGGGTCCATCATTCATGAAGATTTGGACATGCGGAAGCTCTCTGCAAAGTTAGGCCCAAAATGCCTGAATGCAGATCAAAAGCATCAACGATGCCAGTCATCTGAGCAACTTTTGGAATTTTCTTGGCACGATCCAAATGATTTCCTGTCGCGATTGGTGATCATGGATAAAACCTGTTATATCACTATGACCTGGAGACAAAGCAAAAATCAGTGGAATGGCGGCATAGCGGCTCACCCCACCCAAAAAAATTCTGAGTGCAAAAATCCACTGGAAAAGTTCTCGCCTCAATTTTTTTGGATCAAGACGGCATCCTCCACATTGATTATCTTCCAAAGTGCCAATCTATTAATGCGGAGTATTACTCATTTCTGCTGCTGCAATTGAAGGACATTTTGAAGGAAAACGCCGCAGGAAGGTCACCAAGGGGGTGTTGTTCTTGCACAACAATGCTCTGGCTCACTGTGCATTTGCAACCCAAAAGAAACTGGCCTACCAGGGCTTCCAGTGTCTTGATCACCCACCCTATTCTCCGGATCTGGCCCCGTCTGACTACCATCTGTTCCCTGGACTGAAAAAACATTTGAAAGGTCACCATTTTTCATTCAATGTGGAGGTCATTGCTGCCACAGAGACCTGGTTGGATGGACAACCTTCTGAATTTTTTTTTATTGGCTTGCAAAAGTTAGAGCAATGGGCTAGGAAGTGTACTGAGCTTCGTCGGGAGTATGTTGAATAAATCCTGAGTTTGGTCACTGTAGCTTGTTTCCTTCCTGGTCGGGCTGAGGACTTATCAGCACCCCCTTGTATGCTGACCAGTTCTATATTGAGCGTGTTTGTTTGTAACTATGTGGATCAATGGAATGCGAATAAAGAATAGAATAGAATGGAATTATCCAATGTGAGGACATATTCTGCTTATCCAGAGTTTTGCGTGATGTGTCTAAATGTTTCTTTAGTGACATCATAAAGAACCTGTGGGTGATAAGTCTGTTGACCCTCATGGTCACACACACCAGGAAACAATGCAACTCTCACATAACTGTCAGCAAAGCCACAGTCATATTGTTAATGTATGCAGACATTCCATCATGCTGTAACCAGCCATACTCTTTATCTGTCAGACAGAGAGAAAGTGCTGAATAATTTTCTGGTACACCTTTTACACTCAGAAAATCAACCCTTAGTGATTTTCATACAATTTTTATGAATGTAAACAACAAACACAACTTTTCATGAATTTATCAACAACAGACTTCAATCATCTTTGTGCATGTTGTAACAGTCACTGTTGAAGAGCCTATGAATAGTTATCAGAAATGTAGAGCATCTCTTTCATTTGATTATGTTGAAAAGAATAAGACTCACTGAAAACATATGTTTTAAATGAAATGTGTATTTCATTCTCTCTAACTTTCACTCAAAACCTTTCTTCCTCTAACAAAACATATTGTGAGTCATTCTACAGGAACTTGCAGAAAGGCATGTATGCAACCATGTTAAATTGCTATTTAAATTATCAGCTATAAACAAATACTGAAATGGCTACAAAAGTTTTTATAAAATTCTCCCAAATCATATTTCATGAAAATCTGTTCAGTGGGTCTTAAAATATTTCATGCACATGGATAAGACACTTCTAACAAGTATGTGCAACACTGCACACTACAAGGGAGCTGCCTTTTGGTTAGCAAGTCACAATATTGACCAAAATCCTTAGAATACAATTAAACATTTAAAATCAAGTATATCATTACCGATATGTACACTACTAATAACACAGCACTCTGCCAGCTGAAATGTTGCTGCCATGGATGTAACTGTTCTTGAAGCTGCAATTAGCCACTTCTTGCCATTTACATCTCCATTAAGTAAATTCTCAGCTGGGTGCTTCTCATCCTGCAAGTTTCAAATTAAAAACAACTCTTGTAAATGCAAAGAGTATAAGAAAAACTTTGTAATAAATTATACCAAGAATGCAAGCAAATACACCAGTGAAATTGTAATGAAGTTCACATGTCCTGAAAAACATACTCTGTCTCTCATTATCATTATAATTCAAGTTTACAATACTATAACATACAACTGGTTGAATTATTCAACTGATCGATAGATACAGAGGCACTCAGTTTCGGCAGATCCATTTCTCTGCTTTTGGCTGTCCGAGTTTCATAAAAACTTTAGCTACATCTTAATGGCCCAGATATGCTAAGCATGGGATATATGGGACCTATGAACCGCGGTGCGGCAAGGCTATATGTAATTCATTACTGAGGCCGGCGAGAGCGAATTTTTTTGGAATAACGACGGGCCAAACCTCCAAAAAGGACGGAACTTAACCGTCTTAACTCGCTCCATCTATTCTGCAAAATGGCATTTCACATTACTAAATTTAACACAAAAAAGAAAATAACTTCCTATAAAACAAAGCGTTATCATTAGACACTCTACCTGTGAGGTATAACTTTTAACTGTTGTCAATTTTATTTCAGGCATGTGCGAAGAGCGACTACACGTCTCTCGCTATTCAAAATGTTCGATTCACACCTTCAGCTTCTATCCGTGCTCAACACACTGTACGACTAATTGCATTATCACGAATTAGTAAACAGTACATATTGATAATGGTTACAAGCCACAGCTTCACAAACTTCAGGTCGTTTCAAATTCACGTTGACAGTGCAACATACCAATTACCATGGCTTCCATTACATAACATCTAAATTTACCCAAACTGTGCCTCTGCTCACAAGAAGTGATATGGACCAAATTGGCATAAACACATTTGATGCTCTTGGATTTCAGAAATCGCATAAATTAATCTGCACCATCACAAAATTGGGACAGTAAACTCTGTGGTAATCTTCATATTAGCAAACTGCAATGCGGGGATTCATTTAACAATAGCCCAATTGCCAGCCATACCTAAAACCGAAATGTACCGATATAGTTTTTCTCCTTCAGAAGCAGACAGACTGTGGTTTTAAAAAAAAGTACGACCGAGTGTTACATTTCAGGAAATGTAACAGTCATTGTATACGTCTAACATTTCCTTCCTCTAGAAATATTTAACATGTAAGAATACCAAGTTTTGAGGTTGGTTATGACTAAGCAAGCTATAATCTTGTATGAAATAGCAGCATAGTGGTATGTGGTACAAGCAAAATTTTCGTGTACAAATGCGTGATAATCGTAATAGTATATCAATGATGCCGCGTGCAATCTTACTATACAAATTCGCGGGTGATAAAACTGCTATATAATCTGTGCTGTGAGGTGAGACGTTATGCTACAGAAGTCAGTCGGATTGAAGTGTCATGAACGGTGGATATCGGTAACACACACTTCAGTTATCGACTTCGTAGCCATGAAAATAAAGTAATGAAGACCTTCACACGTGCCATCTTAATCCAGTTTATAAAAAGACTAGTGCTATGATGGATTGCTGTTCTACATACTACTGGCGACCTGCCAACAGCGAATGATTAGCATATAAATGCAGATGTACATAGCTGTTATCTGTGCCAATGGAGGTGTGAAACTGGTATATTGTAATGAGGCTTAATACTTCTACAAAGTGCATAGATTTCGCAAGTCAGTGTGACAGTCCAGTGCCATTAATCCTTCCATGAAGAAAAAAAGAACCAGTACTTTACTGATACGCCTGTTATCAAGAATAAGAGTTGTAATCTTACTACAGCGTCAGTATGCGGTGGAAAGCAATTGTCATGTTTGGTGCGTTGCGTAGTGGCTGATATCAAAATTGAGACGAAACAGGCGCAGTAAACGGTGCAATCTTGTTAACAGTGCAGGTAAGCCCAGAGTGGGACGTAGGCTTGGTAGCTTTGTACTTAGAGAGTGATCAGGAATAATCTTGGATGTTTAAGGGTGCGACTTATATGAAATAGCAGCGTGTATCTTGGTCTTGTTCTTGATGGAGGTTTCTTGCGATAGGAATCGTGTGCTCATTAATGTTTCATTACGTAATCGGGCAGATCATCATTTCATTTCAGGTTTATTGTTGCGGCGATTAGCATGTCTGACCATTTGTCAGAACAACCTAGATATGCGGGGAAACATAGTCCATCACTCCTGTCACCAGAATCTCCAGGTAGCAGTCCCAAATTACAAGTGCCAAGCCCTATTGTTACAAGGCGCACCAGGACTGAATCCACGTGAGTATTTTATATCAGTACATTGGTATATAATGTGTACTGTTGAAAGTTTTCAGATTGTAGCAGGATAACTGTGGCTGCATTTTTTCTAAATGTGGTACCAGTGCTTATGCTTTTTCTAGCGTACTGTGCATTGTTATCACTAGGATGTGTAACATAACAAAGGTGGCATTCACAACAGCATACTTACAATAGAATGTAAGATTGAATAATTGAAGTGTAATGACACCATCTTAGTGTCATTGATTTTAAATGATTTAAATTATAGGATCAAATGATATTAGTGAATAATGAATTAGAATATGTGAAAGGGGTCAAGGTGGAATGTGGTGTAGTATCTTGGCATTTGGAGGGAGTGAGTAAAACCAGTGTGAGCTGGGATTAAGCCCATGACCTTGACAAACTGAAAAAGGCTTACTGTCTACATGACTGCAGCAGAGAGTTGTATCAGTTCAAAGTACATTGACATTAAAGAATAAAACTTGGATACAGTATGCAACAATACAAAATAGAATGAATTAGGTAATAAGCATTGCATGTTCTGAAGGCACAGATGACCACGAAAAGTCTCTAGGAGAGTTGGTCTCAGAGAGATCAAACTGCATACCTTCCAGTCTCTATGGGAATATTTGGTTTCTTTGAAGTCTTCTTCTTCAGGCACTGAACTTTCTTTAGTGGTTGGAAGTTTTGGCCTTCTCAACAAAATCTTTCCATTTACTTTGATCCTGGATGCAGGTTTTCCAATTTTTAACCTTCATTTGGCAAATGTCCTGTTTGATGTTGTCCTCCCATCTATACTTGGGTCTTCCTTGTGATCTTTTGGTTAGGGGATTCCATTTAAATATCTTCTTAACTGTTCTTTTATCTGGCATTCTTTGTATGTGACCAAACCAGCTTAGTCTTTGAGCTTTAATATGATTGACAATATTTTTATGTTTTATCAGTTTGTCTAATTGGTTTCTCTGAAGCACTCTCCTTATTTTGATCTCTTTCTGTGGTCTGTTGAATGTGCCCAATGCTGCATTTAGGAAGTCACTTCTGTTTCCATGCTCAGGTGGGTCCCTTAGAAATAACAAATCTCAACCAATGAGCTAACATTGCCTGGTGTTGCATTTGTCTGAATGATTTTTACAGTATTTACAGCTCGGGTGAGTTTTGTTACAAATGCCATTCCCATGTGGGATGATCTTTTCACAGATGTAAGTTTAAAGTGTCACACTATAAAGTTTAAGACATTTGTTTTTCAGTTTCATGGCAGTGACTTGCATACTGTTGTAAATAGCTGTATGACATTTGGTACTTCAAGATAATTAATTGATTGTTGCACCTACAGAATTGTGCAATATCATTTTATTGTTACAGAGTCATTCTTTCAACTCATGATTTTATTTGCTGCTAGTGCAATGGTATCTGAATTTCTGTTTGCCAGCTAACCTCCGCAGTGGTATTCCCATAAAACGTTTGGCTTAGATCATAGCATTATTTGTTATATTCCAGTTTTTCTTCAGTACCATTGGAGTAATGGCTTTCAATGTGCCTTAATGATATATGTTTTATTTTGAGGGAAGAAGAATTGAATTTTAAGTCACTAGTTGAAGGGTTGACCGCCTCTGTGGTCTAGTGGTCAGAGTTTCTGGCTACAGATACAGAGGTCCCGGGTTCGATCCCCGGCGCTACCAGATTTTCTGAGTAGTAGTAGTAGTAGTAGTGAGCCTCGTGAGGTCAATTGAGGAGCTACTTGAATGAAAAAAGTAGCGGCTCCAGGTCTAGAAAACAGAGATTAACGGCTGTGGGGACCCGTTGCGCTGACCACGTGACACCCC
>Ga0123354_10005459_pt1 | contig 18495 bp, 9 predicted proteins | sample TergutLab28metaG_2_FD_97872 | JGI IMG/M metagenome (GOLD analysis project Ga0123354, IMG submission 97872) | Labiotermes labralis P4 segment gut microbial communities from Petit-Saut dam, French Guiana - Lab288 P4 | ecosystem: Host-associated > Arthropoda: Insects > Digestive system > Gut ...
CCACGTCTCTCTGTCAGTCCTCATGTAACAACTGTAGAACCAGCCGACAACTTGGCCACGTCTCTCTGTCAGTCCTCATGTAACAACTGTAGAACCAGCTAACAACTTGGCCACGTCTCCCTGTCAGTCCTCATGTAACAACCGTAGATCCAGCTAACAACTTGGCCACGTCTCCCTGTCAGTCCTCATGTAACAACCGTAGATCCAGCTAACAACTTGGCCACGTCTCCCTGTCAGTCCTCATGTAACAACTGTAGAACCAGCCGACAACTTGGCCACGTCTCTCTGTCAGTCCTCATGTAACAACTGTAGAACCAGCTAACAACTTGGCCACGTCTCCCTGTCAGTCCTAATGTAACAACTGTAAATCCAGCTAACACCTTGGCCACGTCTCTCTATCAGTCCTCATGTAACAACTCTAGAATTAACAAGATGATTATATTGATATTTGATACTGGGAAATTCTACTAAAATTTATCAATACATTTCAATTTATGTCAAAGTAGTTCACATATAAGAGGCATTTTACCTGAAGCCCTTTTCACATTTCTGCGGACATCTCGAAAGTAACTCGCTACATCTTTAACGGCGCGAACATTTGTTGTGACAAACTGTAGTGATAAAATGAGACCACGCAGTTTATGTCCAGTAAATCTTAAGGGTTTTGAAATTAATTAAATAGAAGATTGTGGAAGCGCGCAATCTGTGTGGCCGCCTGCAAATTACGTCACTTGTCGTAGAGGTGGGGGTGGTTTTACCGTACCGAACTGCACTTCAATTCGACAAGTGCCTAGTTCGAATTGCTGACGGGTCACTATTTGACAAGTCCGAGGATTTCGCTGGCCTTTCTTCAGTCCCTCCAGACAAATATCGCCAGAATACTTCGATTAGGCCACGACCACTTCCTTTCAGTTCCATTCCAATTTCATAAATTGCCCTAACATTCGATAGTCTGAGTTAGTGCATGCTTCGCAAAGAACACACACACACACACACAACAGGAAGTAGGAAGCTTCGTGAATACGATCGATGAATTTACTTCTGTCTGCTACCGACTTCTGAATTCTTAAGAACAAAAACTGTTGATTACTTTATAGTCTGCAACTTAGACGTATTCTTTCTGTGTTTTTCTGTCATTCGTCTGCGGAGCCGGACACTACATTCTGCAGGCCATTTGTCAGTTTCGGATCCTGAAGACCCTAGCGGAGCTGGCGGACGGATCTAGTTGGTGGGTGAGGTGTCAGGGGAAGAGTATCTGTGTTGTTTCACTGGCCAGTCCGCTATCGCTGTCGCTGTGCGAGTGACTCGCTCCCAGTCTTCCATTTGAGAAATTCAGCCACCAAAAACTAAGAGATGGCTTGTAGAAATTTGGGCCATTATGAAAGATGCTGACGTCCGTGACGTCAGCATCACGTGCAGCTGTCCCCTTAGTCCAAGTGAAATGCATCTCCATGCTCATAAAGCGGGACACCTGCAGTTAAAAGAATGCAGGATAGAGAATTCCTAGAGCAGCCTAACCTTTAAATGTGATCAGCGGTCACCTGTTGTTAGGATGACATTAAATCATACATTAAAAGCAGGTAAAGCAATCCCATTACAGTCCTGAACAGGCCCTGATGGTTCCAGGAGTTTGAGGCTCCCAAATTTCAAGACAATCGGCACATGAAGGCGGTAACGTTGTCAGCTCTATGCACCGGCCACCTTTATCCCCAGGAAATATTTCTGGTACTCATTTCTGTTAGAGACTGAGTCAACCCAAGGGCCATAGTGCGACCGGAAGGATTATGTCAATGAAAAATTCCAATGACACCGTCGGGAATGGAACCCGCGACCTTCCAGTTTGTAGCGCAATGTCTCAACCAACTGCGCCACCGCGTGCCCCAAATCATACATTAATAATACATAATTATATCTCACATGACAAACACAGATTTAGAAGTGATCTACACACCTGTATTGGCAATATACATATATCTACACACACTTCACTTGTAAAACAACCCCATACTTAATATTGTTCCATCGGAGAACCTACAGTGGCTAAGTTCAAACAATCTAACGATCACCCACTTGGCCTGGACCGCCACAATCACATTAGCAGCACAATTTCTCTTAAAAATATTTACAAATTTTATACAATCTACGCGATTTAACATAAGCCTTCTGCAACCTTCATATATTTCCATGTACTTTTACATATTCTTGTATATTTGTACATTGAAATAAAGACCAGATCTCGCCCCCACAGTTGTATTGTATTGTGGTTTTATTATTCAAGGTCCTACATCCAGCCCTCTGATGGACACTTATGTATAGCCGAAACATGTAGCTGCTGTTACATGCATAACAGAAGTTGTGTTCCTTTTCTTTATATATGTTTCTATGAACACGAAGCGGATGTCCTGTCGAAAAGTTAATATGGATGCCATTGAATCCCGACCTTCATTCCGAAAGGCACATGGTTTGGGTGTTGGCCGATACACCGACTGCTCCGAGTCCTTTCGCGGTTTGCTCTGGTCCGGCCAGACAAATGCTGAGACACTACTTTAAATGCGGTAAGGACCATTTCCTTCCACATTCTGTGCTGTTCATTATCAGCTCATCAGCCGATCATTCGCTGAAGGCATTGACAACATGACCATGTCTTTGAATGTGGGCTCGGTGTGGTCTCAGAAATAAGTATCGACGTTTTAGGTATCTTTGATTCATGCTTATGAGGGTACAGATTATTTGGCGTCGCGTTACAGAAGACGGTTGTATTGACCAGTACCGATGAGGCAGCTAGTGTCTCACGGAGTATAACGTACAGATCTTACGTGAGGTTGTGAAGATAAAATGGAACTGGCTCCAAAGGGTGGGCAGTGGAGGATTTTGGTATTAACGGTATAGGGTCTGCAAGTTTCACTAGAGTGCCTGAAGGGCGAATTTGTCCGCGTCCACATTGAGCAGGCACACGCCTAGAAAGGAGGCATAGCGCCACTCATTCTTAACATCGACAATAAATGGACAGCAGTTAGCCTCACGCTCCGACCGGTTTACTCTATGGGTAAAAATTCCGGCAAGCATTCGCTAAGAGGCTGGGTGGGACCCAGGGACCGTGTGGAATTTTGGAGAAAAGAAATATCTCTTGCCCTTGCAGGGATTTGAAACCCGGACACTCCAACATGCAACCCAATTGCTGTACCGTCTGTGTTATCAGACGAGAGGTCGGGCACATTCTGATGTACAAGCATAAAGTTATCTTGGACGGCGCTGAGTGAGCAAAACGTTCAGGGTCAGCAGCTGTGGCTCACAGGCTGGATTCGAACCGGTGTCCCGCAGGTGCTTGCACACTATTCAAACCCACTTTATCTTTTCCATAAAATGTCAGACGAGCAGGTCAATTCAGTAGCGTTACTATTTCGTACTGAGGAAGTCCAGGGTTCGATGGTCCCAACCTAGCAACGGTGACTACGCATTTTCGTGGTTTTCTCAGGTTCTCCGTACCAACGTCATGATATTACCTGAAAGCAGACCACAGTTGCTGCCGTCCGCGCGTTTTGCAAGTTGTCAGCATCAGCCATTGCGCAGTGCGAGGTATATACGTCCAGGGTCTGAAAGGAAGTAACTTAACAATTAATTAACTCAATAATTGAATGACTAATTAACTAATTAATTAAACAAGAATTAAATAATTAACTAACTACATGTAGCAGAGCATAGATCTTCTTGAGTAGCTAGTAATTCCGTAGCTAGTTAGGAAATTCCCCGCACTTTATGTAACACGGTAGTTCATTACAGCATTCACAACAGGCTGACATTTTTCTATATCCGGATCCAGATCAATCCACTCCCTCCCAATCGACATCTTTGAGATTCATTTTAACATTATATTCCCCTTTACGTCCAGGTCTTACAAGTGAGCAGTGGCGGAAAATTCATGAAGGCATATTTGTCATTAAAACTGTGAAAAGCAATAACACAGAATGTTCTGGGGATGGTCTTGTGGCTTCTGACGCCGCGTGCGATATCACGTTACCCTACTCTGATCCTGCGATCCTATACGGCTATCAGCAGGACTCAGACTGTTCCATATGTTTCATTGAGTGGCTCTGAAGACGGAGGGAGTATGTCTCTCCGAAATGTCGGAATATTTAGCCACCTCACCTTCCAGAAACCCAAAAGAAGAACAGAATTTGAACAACAACCGCCTTCAGAACCTGACAGCTTCTAACGGATGTTCTGGTTGCAGAGAATAACTACATGTAGCGTGGAGTGGAACAGAAAGACGTAACGTGCGAAGTCTCCACGGCACTGTGCCTGCTACAAGGTCGCCCCACCCTACAATATGTAACGTAACACGCTCGACGCGGTTCCTCGCCGATTTCTCACCTCTCTCAATATCATTCCTTCAATGTTTAACACTCCACCGATGGTAAAGAGTTTTATCAAGTGAAAGCGTTGTTAAACAAAGGGTAAACAGTTTTCTTGAGGTGAAACCAGACCTGAAGGTACTGGAATTCCATCACACGATATATCCATATACAGGATACTGACTTAGCAAACACAGCGTTGCCAACATACAGAAACTGGGGGTATTCTGCGTCCAGAGAACATGATAGGCAGGGTTGCCAGTACTTGGGCACCTCATGAAATTAATCTGTGGCTCATTTCTTTTGGGGGGGGTTTAAGCTGTTAGGCGATGAAGCTAACCACATATTTGGAAATAATGCCTGGTTAAGAAGGTGTGGATACATGCCTCTACGTCTTTCCTAGCGCGGTGCCTGATAAATTACTGAAAACCCTTACTTTGATGCCAGGAATTTGTACACGCTGTAGTTTGAACTTAGCGAAGACTTCCCAGTCTTTTGCCTTACCAGATCCTATTTATGTTTCAAGAGACAGGGGCGGCGTCCTGAGCCGGAGTTAAAATTATAGTTCTTGTGTGACTCCGTATAGTTTGGTACATAAGTACCAACGTTTCAGAAGAATCTGCTCCCTCTATATCCAGAATACATGAAACATGGAGGCGGTACTTTCACCCACAGCATGGTAACCTGTACGGCGTCACAAGCCAGACAGTACGCGTTCTCATTTTTGTTCAGGACGATTTCAAAATTTCGGCTTATACAGCACAAGATATTTCCCTGATCAGTGAAGAATAAACTGGAAACGATATGGAAGGAAGCGGATAGCTTATAATTTGATGCTGTGACTCAATATGTTTGGAGTGACTGAAGAATACAACGAAGCATGTTGGTCATGACCACCTGTCTGCAAATCAAAATATGAACCCCGAAATTTGTGTTCTCGTGTCTAGGAACACACCCAAGACGGCAATTCTGCGTCTCCTTCCGATGACTATGAAACTTGGTTAGCCATCCGACTGCCGTAACACAGAACGAAGGTGTCTGAGAGAGTGTGTATGTGGGGGGTGGGGGACAGTGTGACAATGGAGCGAGGAACCGGAGAACTGGGGCAACTGCACATTAAAAATAGATAAGATTTGTTCTTTTGGCCATATATCGATTATCTCACTCCAAGGAATACGATCCACATCCAGAAGCTAGTAGTTTCACAGCTACACAAGAAATTACCCGCATTTTATCCAAGGATTTCATCGCCATGCTAACAAAACCCGCCACGATTTCTTATATTGAGCCATAATAAATCCATTCCACATTGTGCCATTTTTAAGATCCTTATCATCACCTCTATGCCAATGCCTTCAAAGTAGCCTCTTTTCTTCAGATGGTTATATATAAATAAAAATAACGAGACGAAAGTCATTCAGCAGTCACGAGGGGTCAAATGTAAATGTCTGTACAATGTTGGTCTAAAGTAACGTCAGAGGGTGAGATCGCGAGCAAGCGAGCCATCTGTGGAGAACTGTTACAACTAAACGGAACATACAGCTAATTTCAAGACGATTTTCGTGCGTCAGATCGCGAAATGACGTATCAGACGACACATGTGTAGATTTACCCTAACACACTGCGACTTCATTTGTCGCAGCTACTAACAGCATGTTGCACTAACTGTACTTACAGACGAGCTGCCCCCTCACTCTGTAAGCTGATGTCATAATTAACAAATTTTAGAAAAGGAACACGTCGACACTTCTATGAAGACTACGATACATTTCAATGTTAACCCAGTGATTTACTGTTCCGACTGTTTCTTCCTCAACATATGTATTTGTTAATGTATAACGTTGGATGGTATTTGCATTTATCTCTATAATTTCAAATGACAAACATTAGAACTTTTCTTGGTACTGATAAAGACCTCTCTCCCTTATTTGCTATACAGAGTGTCCATAATGTACATCTTCATTCTTTTACGGTAAGGAACTGCGACAATACAACCAGGGTACTTTCCTTAATTGCAAATAAGAATGATAATTGCGAACATTTGAAGTAAAAGGGAAAAGTCAGTAAAAAAACTAATTTATTGGTTGGATGTTAAAGAAACGACATGTTTCGGCCTCCTCAGAGACCATAATCAGATTTACAAAGTTCTAAGAGACTAAATATCGTTTGTTTGTCTCTTAGAACTTGTATTTTGACTAATTCATTGTTACATACACAACGGGGATGCCTCAACTTAAGATGCCAACATTTGATTAACAAGACTGCATTTTTCATATGAGGCAAATAATACATTTTCCAGCCTCTTTTGAGTTATTTTGGTGACAGGGTTTTTATGGACACACTGTACAGTACAATGAACTGTGCTTTTTCTTACTGTTCTTTCGTATCACATAGCTGAACCGAAATGGGCGTTCAGCCATTTCGAAAGCTCTGTAAGCCAGTGGATTAACATGACCACCACATACACATATTACACACATTCACATTTGATAACAACACGAGATAAATATTTAATTGTCTTACAAAAAAGTAACAGACTCTTTGAACTTATGTCATAAAAACACATGTCCAATAAAACAGTTTTCATTATTGCATTAAGATGTGATTATCACAGAATATTGTTGTCAACGTAAGTAAGAAACAATAAGTCACATAAATAGGCCGATAGTATTTTTGTTAAACGTGCTTGGTTTCAGGAAAAATTATACAGAGAAATGTAACTTTGGTTAAGATGATATATGTGCAGTTGGGGCATCGAACTTCAGTGGTTTCACTATTCGGCATTTGTTATGCTCGAGTTGTAAGTTGCTCCGAGTTTAACCGTTTGAATTTCGGAGCTCTTCGTAATAATGCATAATAATTCAGTTCTCACATCACAGAAAAAATTAACCCTTTAAGGCCCAGTGGTTACTATATGTACCATCAGTTTAACCTTCAACAATCCTACGTTCTGCCCACACAGTTTATTTATGTGTTTTGTGTGGTTCTGAGAACAAACAGCGATTATTTCTCTATACAGCATTAACTGACTGGTTTGTATAATAGAGACGGGGTGTTTATTGCGCGGTACGGACTGGATCATTAAATATAAACCAGGTTAAAATTAATGTTGAAAAAGTTAATATTATTGGGAAAAATAATATTTTTTACTCTAAGAAGCACGAACATATAAATGGGTAAACTGGAAGTTTGAAGATATTGAAAGAAATAACACGTTCCCTTTAAGGGAAGTGTTGTTCTCTATTCGCATCTACTAAACAGAATTGTAATTCACACCATTTTAGTGGATAAACAATAATTAATACGAGCGCCGCCATAATGTTTCTTAGAAGAAAAATTTGTCGACATTTGAAATATTCTGAAATAAATTCTACATTCTCGCTTGGTATTGAATAATCGACGCTCGTAATGACACTTTTCGTACCAAAAGCATAGAGACCAATGTGTCCATACGAGCATAACTGATTTACGCATAGCAAAACTGTAGTTTGATGCCAATGTATTTGCCATTATGGAACTAAATTTAGGAACACAAATTGTATTATCTGTACACTGCAGGCATATTGGAACACTCGCGTGTTTCTACGGCAGAACTATGTACACAGTGTAGACACACACAAACATATACGCACACACACACACACACAGATAGTCGTCTACCATTTCTCAACTGCACTGTCTATGTACTTTAACTGCGTGCCACATGAAGTCTGATTACGCTACAGCCTACAACAACACAAAAATTACACAGTGGCTTCTTACGTATCTATGGTGCTGGTGTCAAAAAGCAAGTTCTTGAAGATGTCACTGACCAAAATACAGTGTGTGGTTTGACACTAATGCGGTGCTGGATGTCGAGATTACAGTCTTCTGGGATGTGAAGTGTGTACTTTGGAGAAACACTTTTGTTCTGAAGATGGACGCAAAATATTCCTCCGAAACATTGTTAGGTATGTACAAAACTGGACGACGTCACATGTCAGAACACCGAAATCTTAACCAGTGACAAACACTTGGTGGTTTCTACGTCTTAACTTGTAACACATCTTGCCTTATACATCCCCCAAAATTTACTTTCTTTGTACATTTTGGAACCGTCTGGAGAAGCACACAAACATCAAATGCTGAATTTTATGGTGCAGAGTTATCGAAAATTAACAAAGAAAGAGTTAATACGTAAATTACATGTTATTATAAAAATGACATTTTTCTGTACGGTTTGTTCAGTTCTTTGTATATTTGGAACATAAAGAAAATTTAGCCGAGAGTAAAAGGATACTAAATAAATCATATTTAGAGAGCTTATGTTCATTGCACCGAAATAAATAGCACAGGAGCGCTTACGGTATTTGCTCCTTCTATGTCGTAATATTTAAACAAATCGGCTGTAATGCAGTGTGTCGTAAACTGAAATTCGCAATATAAATAATGTTCCATGTCCACTATTGAAAACATCCTGAAAATACGAAATAAAACTGAAATAAACGTTCGACACTGTAACCATTAAATCTGCACACAATTCAAAATAACGACTGTGAAATTCTGCGACACACAGCTGTGTGTTTCCTACCGCCAAGCTGAAATGTAACGTAGGAAATTAATTTACATCACGGCACAGTGTTGAAAGAGAAAGAGTCGCATAAAGCGGGAAACAAATTTGGTGTCCAAGTTCCGTTATTCAAATACATTTGAGATTTTAGTATCAAAAGCATTATGGCAATTTTCAGCGTGTATCAAAGTTCTAATTCTTGATTTACTAGAATTGTCTGTCGCCAGGATTGTTACATCGCTTAATTCTGAATGTATCCTTAATTAACTTGCGGTAGAGTCATTTGTCATGCCGCTGACAATATCGGTATACTAACAGCACCACGTTTCGGAAGCTGATTATGCTTCCAGCTTCACGAATGTGTGGGTAGGAACAAACTGACGAGTCGTTCTGACTCGGTATCATATTAGGTTCAACCTGCGGCCTAAGGATGACCCTCTGACCCCTTAACCATCTCCAAAATGGTCGTGTTTGTGGAGCACCAATAAAACCATTCCGTCGGTCCGTCCGTCTCTAACCAAGACACAATTCTAGTAGTTAAAAACGGATGCTTAGAAAATATGATACAGGGTAGCTTGTTACATATCCCAAATTTTCTTAAAATCGGATAAAATAACGGAAAATTTATACGAAAATAAAAAATTTACGTTTGTCCACAAATTCAGCATAACTCTCTGTTTGCTGGAACTAAGGCCGTTCTGCGCAAAACTCTATAGGGAGAAATCAGACACACAGTGTGCATGCAGAACACTGTGCCAGTCAGTGCTGGGGAACACGGAACAACTAGACACGTGTGTGAAGCTTGTGTGCACTTTCCTAGCGTTCTGGACGCTTTCCGCAACGTTGCGAAGAGCGACTATTATTTCCATTATGTCCGTCCGTCCGACTATCTATCCGTCTGTCTCTCCGTCCGCACTGAAAGCCTCTGCTCACATTGGGCAAATTTTCGTGAAATTTTTTATTGGAATTTCTTACTGAAATTTGTCGATATAATTTAATTTTGGTCAAAGTCGGACGAAAATTACGGACACTTTACACGAAGACCTGCATACGCTGGTGACGACTTCCTTTACCATTGCTTCCTGAGGTTACCATTTTTTATTGTTAACTTTGTCACCTAGGCAGCCATGGCTCCTAAAGTTACCACCGATTTTCTGGTTACCATGGTTACCTCGGTCGCTATTATTACAATTATTTTTATAGTTGTTTTTGTTAACAAGGTTACTAGCTTGCATTGCTGGCTATGGTTAAGCAAAAGAAAAAGAAATATTTCCCTGTCCGGATGTTTAGTATATTTCTAAGCATAAAATTTAGACAACTGGCAATGCACAGAGTAAAAGAGTGACTCTATAAAGCTGTATTATTAACATTTCTTCTGTAAGTGACGTGTTACAAATTAATGCGTAGAAGATAATTCTCATAACAGATGGCAGCACATCACAGGGACAGAAAACTAACCACAACTGAGAAGTTATATTTTACAGGATGGTTTTTTTTTTTACAAATGTTATGTTGATGCACATGAAAAATATGAACAAATTATATAAAAGGCTTCTGTTCTTAAAATATGAGTTCTCTGACATTAAGTAGGGCACACAGTAAGCTGGATGGAGCTCGTGGATGCCCTATTTTCTATAAATAATGGGAGCTTGAAATAAGAATTTTGTGGGTGGATGCCTACACGACCTTGTCGTAAAAAAAATTAGTTCACAAAATAACAAAATTTATCATCACGATTGTCAAATCACTTGCAGTTACAATATTAGAGGTCTAAATGACCGTAAAACAATCTTCGTGGATAAAAATCATCTGTCGTGAAGATATGGCGCGCATAACGGAGAAAATGGTTTAAATCAAGTGGTCGTATACAACGTGAAACTACAGTTTCATGAAACCACCGCTGTCATTTCCGACAGGAACAACACTACAAAATGGGGCTCTCCTCGAGGCAGAACAAAATGACGCCTTTCTTGAGGCAGTACAAAATGGCGCTTTCCTCGAGGCAGTACAAAATGGCGCACTCCTTGAGGCCGCACAAAATGGGGCACTCCTTAAGGTAGTACACAGTCTTCAACACGGTTCTCTTCAGTTTAAAAATGTCATACGATTTCACGGTACCAAGTCAATGTAGTTTTATGTTACGCCCATAAAAATGTACAGCCTTCCCCGTACCGATTTTTTCGAAGCTCACACTTGTTCAACGATATTTTGTACGGACCTCCTGTGCCCATGTTATTCTTCGACAGACAGTATAAATATCGACACTAGGTCGCACACACACACAGACGGACAGACTACTTCCACATAAGGCGCGCTTCTCTTACGTATTAAAGAAAGACGAAAGAGATAAATGCTTACACGTTCGTAGTTTCTCGAAACTCCCTGTAGAATTTTGCCCCTTTTATCAGTAGCCAAAGCTCTAGTTTCAAGCAATTGTATTTTCACAGTAAAAACTAACTGCTTGAAGCCAGTTTTTTCGCTTTGTTTTCACTTTAAAATTGTGTTATCATAGCCCAAGGGCGACAAATTCGGGTGTCTGGCGAACTTGCCATGACCTTCGTCAAAAATTCGGGATTTTATTGCAGCCTTAAAGCTGCACACATAAACATAGATGTTAGAAATGTATCAACGTAATTGTGTGAAAGCATTATGTATAACTTCATTTCCAACAAATGAGACTTTCGAGGCACAATTATCAAACACGTTCAACATATATATTGTGACTTGCAAGTATTAATCACTCCAAGTGCTCTTAATTTCGCTCAGAAGTGCACCTAAACAGAGCGCTAAACAACAACAACAAAACAATGCACAAATTACTTTCCTAAGTCAGACAGAGAAGCAGAGGCTTACTGGTGACCCTAATAGCGGTCAAGGTACCGAAAACTTTTTCTGCCTTTTAAGGAAACCGAAGATTCATTACCGCTTTCAAAAGAAAAAACTTACTTGAAAATATCCCGACTCAGGTGACTCCAGTCTACAAAATAAAGTCATATTTTCAATCCAGTTTAATACTATTACTCCCAAAACTACAAATAAAAATATTACGCTATGACAAATAATAGTTGAAATTGAAGCTAGTTGTTTAGCTATTGATACTGGTGTAACTATTATGTATCTATTTACAGCCGCTTGAAATTTGCACATTGAATATTCGTCACGATCACAGATATATATTTTGTACCTCCAAATTCAGTGAAATTCGCTGACGCTTGTTGGAATCACAAGGACTTCACACGCTATGAGGGGCTCATTTCTTCACTACAGCACCCTCTTATTCAGTCACTTCAGTTACAGTCACACCTACCACCTTTTGATAAACAGATTTAATCACAATTGAATAAAATTGCTAGTGAAATATCAGTTAAACTGGCCACCATCTAACTAAACCTGCAATAAGTATATATGGTATTTTAACATTATTTCGTATTGTGAATGTTATTTCTAAAACTGATGTCGTTTAAAATGAAGGTCTTTTAGGTACTTTTACCTTATACGATGATAAGGTTGTCTGGACGTTTCGAAGGGACATGCTGCTTCCATCTACAGGGTGGTTGAATTTGGTTCCAGAGGACGCAGAAGTGAAACTGTGTCGACTGTGTACGAGGGATGCAAGTATTTGTGGCCAGTTGTTGCCATGGCAACAAGACACTCGATGGTGACTATCGACAAGAGTGACTGGCCAAAATACAAACAATCGACGGAGTTACTCCTGAAAGCACTTCAGCGAGAAAGTTAACGAAACCCAGGCACCCTGAAGATGGAGGCAGCAAGATATCGCTACACTTCCGAACAAACTTCTCGTACTGCAAATTGTATGAGCGAAAAGAGCATCAAGTCAGCACCACCAGGGGTGTAAATCTGAAAACTTGCAAGGGCGGTAATGTACCAGATTCTATCAATCAGAAAATTCAAAGCGCAAACAATAAGTTGATAACGGCGCTCTTCTGGATTATTACGCAGCCAGTAGTGGTGATTTCTCACCAATGTTTCGGGACAATCCTTCGGGTCTAACCTTCAGGGTTGATCCCTGAATGTCTTACCGATAATTTGCCCCGAAACGTCGGTGAGAAATTACCACTACTCGCTGCGTAATAGCCCAGAAGAGCGCAGTTCTCATGTTCTTCGCGGCGGAGGCCTGAAATCATGAAGGGTAAGTTGACTGAAATGAAGACCTGTAGCGCTGTCATGCGGAATGCAACAAAAATTGTGTACTGACGAAGAAACACGCTCCTGGCTATCATTTTGTGGACAAAATTAGTCAACACTTTAAGTCACGAACTTGGTAAAGTCTCAAGCACATATTTGCGTCAAAAAGGGTTGTTTTCGTGCTGTACCTTGTTCCTAGTTACTGACCTGAATTCGTTACAGGGTCAGTTGCGTGTTCGACATATAGTTTTATAAAGTTTCTACAAACTGCGTAGATACAGCGGGCCTCGAAACACAGCGCTGTTAGCACTAGGCTCGGAACACAACGCCAAACCGCGCCACTAAGTGGAAATGTATCAAGAACGAAGCTGTTTGTGCTAGTGTTGGGAAGCGTAAGTGCAGCAGTACTGGAACCTGTGGATTTAATTTTTAATTAAGTCGGAATTTAAATCTTTGCTTAGCTTACAGCTGCAGTGTATTACGGTACTTGTTTCGTGTGTGGAAAAACAAATATTGGTCTTTCTAAAGTAAGACAGTCTGGTTTTGTTAGGTACTATAACCTAAAATATGCATATTCTTAATAGATTCTTATTAAGAAGAGGAACACTACGGCTATACATTCATGAGAGTTATTCAGGAATGTGCTTCTGTAAACATCAGTGCCAGGAACTTTAATCCTAAGACGTGCCATTTAACGTTAAGGCGAATTTAAAAAAAAATGACACAGTTTGACACTAGTTTAGAAAATTTAGGCGAATTTCATTTTAAGACGCGATCACAAAAGCATACCACTATTTAAATAATTATTCACCACTATGTGAAGGAGACAGCCATTTTTTTCCCTTTAAACTATGGGTTCAAAAGACTTCATGTAGACAATGAGATATTGTGAAATATTGAGAGAGTGAACTACTGAGATACTCTAAGATACTGAGATACTGTGTGCTATTCAGATAATGTGAGCTAGGCTCTCAGCACGTTTCAGTTTTTATTCGGTTCGCATGCAACATACACGTTGTAATTTTGACATCGAACGATACGAACTCTAATAAATGTGTATCTAAAGTGACTGTTCTGGACGCACTTTTGGCGCTACTAATCCTGCGTTATATACATAAATCTAACCCGCGGCGTGACATTTCCAGCTCCAGACATTGCTGTGTGAAGTCTCGTTTATACACTTCATTATGTTTGGCTCCAGACCGGTTTTGGAAAGAGGGCTTATTTTTACATGAAAAATATGTTTACGACAAAAGTTGTCTCGGGTACCCTCATAGATGTAGGTCACAACAGCATGTGGCATCCACCGAACAACTATTCAATCAGCAGTTTCGGTGTAGTTGCACAAATTGTGTGGAACGTTGTGTGATGTAACATGTGCAGTAACGGGAGCCATCCGGACGGACAAATTGCATTTAAAAAAACAAAGAATTGTGGCAAGTCAATTACAAAACACAATCACATACCAAAAGAAGAAAAAAAATTAAGACAGCACCACACGAAACGGCGACATGAATACACCGACACACATAAGTACTCTTTTCCATGCCTGCAAAAACACCACAATCACATTTTTGCAACAAACGGAACTTGCGTCGTCTTCCCAAGCAGAGGGACTCAAATCTTCATGTATATACAGTCATTATCATGGCGTCAAAGTTTAATTGGGCCTAAATGAAGGCGAGCGTCAGTCGTAACTGTGTTAAAGCACATCGTATGAAACTGACAGGTACTCTTAGCACAGACTGTACATATTGCTTGAATCTTATAGCACTTGTCATCAAACAGTGATGTCCACCAGAAGGTACTCGATGAATTCCCACTAACACACGAGAAATGTATCTTCAGAGTCATCTGGTGATCAAATATTGCAAGGTGTTGCGGGGGGGAGGGGGGAAGGGGAATTGGTAACTTTGAGTTTTTAACCCAAACTGAAAACATTCCACATCATTTAAAGACGCACTAACTGCCGAAACTCAACACTTTCAACATCAAAGTTTCTGTTTATCGTTGATGGATATAGGAATATTGGCACTGCAGCTACATCGGGCAAAGCAATGTGGATTTAATGCCATCTAGCGACTATATGGGCGACCATGGCCTCTGGAAGCTCTCAGATAATAAAAAACAAAGACATTCTTATAGTGTTTGCTAAGGTCATCCTAACATATAGGCGACCCGAAGCACAAGCTGCAACAAACAAGGGAATTACACTACATTGGAACAACAACCTGCTGTGGTCAGTACGTCACTCCACGGAACTACGACTGTACAAGCAGTGACGCCTAGTGGCTGACACTTGCACTGCCGCTGCCATTTGCATTTCTACCCCGGGGAAGGTGAAGTGGCGGCGGATGACGCGGCTGCTGACTGATGATGATGATGATGACTGGCGTCTCCCAGCGACAGCGCCTGCACAATGCGCGGGTCCGCCTTACTGCCTTCGCGGAATTCTTCCAGCGTCAGGCGGTCGTCGTGGTTTTTATCCATCTGGTCGAAGATCTTGTCCACTCGCTTCTGCGGCGTATTGTCGTCCTCTGCTGTAGGTTGCTGCCCCTGTAAAAAGCAAGTCAGGAAATGTAAGCAGTCTAAACGTAACGGTGAGGCTCCCTCGCTTAACCATTTTTGCTGTGGAAAAGCATTAAGTATTACGTATTCTCAGTGTGTGTCTGTAGCCTTATTTATCCAGCATGCAATGCGCATGCGCCGTATTATATTTTCATCTTTGGCCTGTCAGGATCTTGACATATTTTTCCACATTATCTCATAAACGACACGATTTTCAGAAAAAAAAGAATGAATACAAAATGTGTGTTTTGATTTCTTCTACGATTTTTTTCTTTTGAAAAATCTCACGGGCACAAAACCCCGACCTTCCTGCTTGTAGCTCAGTGCCTTAACCAACTGCGTTAACAAGCGCCCTTTTAACATAATAAATGATTAACATGACACCGTATAGTCTGGCAGATAATAAAACACACTTCGGCGGAACCTGTGACCTTTGTTTAAGGTAAAAGATATTCTACCCTGAAGAAGGCAGTAGTTCCCTTCCCTTCTGTACCACTGGCAGAAAGGAGTCTCAGTGTTCACCGCTGTGAGAGCCTAAAACCTGCTAAAGCGGCAGCAGTGTGTAATGACTCTAACAGTTAACTTTTATTGTTATTAATCTATGAAACTTACGCTGCCCTACATAGTATTTTTTTAATACCCATCGTTTAGGTCACAGAGAACACAGTCCGTCTGCATTACAAAGGCAAATAGATTAATGTAGTTTAGGGATATAATGGTTGTTAAGGACACAAACACTGCGTGAGAAACGTGCGGAGATTTTTATTGTTGCAACACGTGGTAAACATAATTACCACCAGGCTTTCAAGAGCCATCATCACTTGGCAAGTAAGCTAAATATTTCCATCAATTCTGAGGCGCTGCAGAAGGTAAGCCTAGCAAACATCAGGTCACCCATAAGCCGCCACTGATCCACTCAGTAGGCCTACTTACCACCATTTGGTATATGGCGTCCACAATATTGTACATCTCGTCCCGGGTTATAAACCCATCATTGTCCACGTCATACAGCCGGAACGCCCCTGAAACCCAAGACGATGCGAAATACTGAGTTGTGGATGTGCTTAATTACGTGTCACGCCATAAAGGCGTATAAGGGAGTGGAGGTACAGATCCCAGCATTCTTAAGTACGGCGTTTACCGAGGTCAGAGGTCAGCTGCACCCCCTGGTCGTTCTCTCCCCTGAGAAACGGCCTATGTTAACCGCTGGGGGAAGAGATCTGGCAAGCACTGTGAAGAATATGTGACGCCTGAGTGCCATTGAATGTTGTCCACTCGACAGTCCGGCACAGCAACTAGTGTGCTGCCGTATCATTTTACGTACTTAAATATATACATACATACATACATACGTGGACCGGGTAGCTTTGTCGGTATAGCGACTGTCTACGGGCTGGACGGTCCGAGATCGAATCCCGGTGGGGACGAGAATTTCCGCCCGTCCAGACCGGTCCTGGGGCCCACCCAGCCTCCTGTAAAGTGGGTAGCGGGTCTTTCCCGGGGTTAAAGTGCGGCAGAGGTGTGCTGCTGACCACTCACCCCCTTCTAGTGCCGCGGTCATGGAAGAGTAGAGCTATATCTCTACCCATCCTCTGGGCCACATCGGGCCTGTAACGGGATCACCTTACCTTACATACATATCAAATAATGCCTGGTCTAGTGGTCGGCAAACTGTGGGCTGCGAAACGCCTGTAAGGGCACGGGGTTACCGCAAAGGAGGGGGGGGGGGAGTGCATTTACGTAGCTTTGCAAGAAGTCTTGATTCTCGAACCGGCGCTAAGTGTCATCCTTTTTGTTTGTGTAACAGTTTAATGTTTCTAATACAGTAACATCCTTATCACTGCGCGGCTTGGATCTGAACATCATTATTAGCAATTGGCGCACAGTGAATTTCTTTAAATTTCAAAGTAACTAAATACTTCCATGGAGCAGAGTCCTTATTGAGAAGCTAACAATTTCGCAGATAGTCAAGAAATTCTCCCCAAATTGTGTAACGCGAAGGTTCTTTACTGCAATCACAACAGCCCGCCACCTGTCCCTATTCTGAAGCAATCAATCCAGTCCATATCACCTTATCTCACTTCTTGAAGATACATTTTAATATTATCATCCCATCTAAGCCTAGGTCTTCAAAATGGTCTCTTTTCCTCCGGTCTCCCCACGAATACCCTGCAGGCATCTCTCCTCTCCCCATACGTGCTATTTGCCCCTCCAGTCTCATTCTTTTTTTATTTGATCACCCGAATAATAGTTGATGAGCAGTACAGATCATAAAGCTCCTTGTTATGTAGTTTTCTCAACTCCCCTGTTACGTCGCCCTCTTAGGCTCAAATATCTTCCTCAGCACCATGTTCTCAAACACCTTCAGTCGGAGCGACCAAGTTTCACACCCATACAACACAAGAGCAAAATTACAATTCTGTATATCTTAACCCTTTGTATTTCAATTGAATTCATATTTGAAAAAGTCAATAACCGTCCTTATGAAAGTCAGTTTTTCCAACAGAGCCTTGTGCTTCTTGTATATAAATGTGAACACTAAAATATACCGAACTGAAATGTTGCCTGCTGTTTTGTATGGGTGTGAAACTTAGTCTGTCACATTAAGGGAGGAACACAAGCTGAAGGTTTTAATGTTATTAATTTCCGTGCATTGTGATTGGATTATTCATTCACAGAACCAACGTACACACAGCTAATACAACAGTACAGTTCTTTGTTCGTGGCTACATGTTTCGGAGAAACTTCGCCATCTTTAGCAGATCTGTATACCGTGAAACTCCGCCATATTTAGCAGATCTGTATACCGTGAAACTCCGCCATCTTTAGCAGATCTGTATACCGTGAAACTCCGCCATATTTAGCAGATCTGTATAC
>Ga0123354_10005460_pt1 | contig 18491 bp, 14 predicted proteins | sample TergutLab28metaG_2_FD_97872 | JGI IMG/M metagenome (GOLD analysis project Ga0123354, IMG submission 97872) | Labiotermes labralis P4 segment gut microbial communities from Petit-Saut dam, French Guiana - Lab288 P4 | ecosystem: Host-associated > Arthropoda: Insects > Digestive system > Gut ...
GCGTGTAGTCGCCGGGCTGTAGCTTGGTTATCACGTGCGGGGTGTCCGTGGACGTCCAGCTGTCGATCATGCTGCCGTCAGAGTCCGTGACGGTGAGGCTTGCGCCGGGCAGCTCCTCGCCGGCCGTCGCGTCGGTCTTTGATAGTTCCACAGTGATCGGTGTGTTCGTCACCTCTGCACCAGTATCCAGGCCTCTTACGATCCCCTGGTCGTCAACTGAGAAGTCCACGCTATATTCCGGTGTCGCATAGCCGTCCGGCCAGGCCACCTCGGTAAGCGTGTAGTCGCCGTGCGGCAGGTACTCGCTTGCTATTATGCCGTCCGCATCGCTCGTGACAAGCCTGCTCCATGGCCTTGCGGTTGCCACGCCGCCCTCGGGGACGGTCGGTTTGAAGTCAAGCGCGAAGGTCGCGCCGGGCAGCGGCTCTCCTGTGCTGGCATCCACCTTTAATAGATGGATGCTGGTCGGCGCGTCGCTTAAACCAAGGCCTTGCTCGACGACCGGTGTCACCTGGTCTTTATAGGTGAGCCCGACGACGTGCGCCGTCGTGTCCAGCTCGTAGCCTTCAGGTGCTATGGCCTCCTGGACGATGTAGGTGCCCAGGTAAAGCCCGCCCGTCTCGGCATAGCCGTTAGAGTCTGTGGTGACGGTGGCCACGATGTCGCCTTTTTGTGCGTGGACGGTACCGTCCAGCGTCACGATGTCGGACGCTGCCCGAACAGTGTAGGTCGCCATTGCGACTGTGCCGCCACGGCTCCCCGCATCCGTCTTGGTGATTGTGATCTTTCCTTTAGCCGGCGCGTCGGCGGCCGTTACTTTCAGCGGGTCGTCCCATGTCCGTGCCTGGTCGGCGCTTGTCACGCTGAACGCTATATCTGCGGGGTTTTGCAGGTAGCCGATAAGCCCGTTATTCGGTGCCGACACCTCATGGAGCTTGTAGCTTCCTACCGGCAGGGCCTCTGGCAAGACCAGGTTCCCCGCCTCATCGCTCGTGAAGGTGTCGATATGCGTGACAGTCGGGTAGGGCACCATCATGGTCACTGGCTTCCCGTCCTTGCCGATAATCTGCCAGCTTGCTTGGTAGGGGACCTGCTTGCCGGTCTCGGAGTCCACCTTGACCACCTTGATCGGCACATAGATGCCCTCGTTCATGACGGCGCGGCCGGAGAGTGCGCCGCTTGACCCCACTGTCAGGACGAATGGGGCGACGACGCTGTACCCGTTTGTCGTGTTTTGCTGTACGAAGAGATAGGTGCCGTAAGGCACCCCGCCGTCTGCCGCCGCCGGCCGTGCCTTGCTCGACCATGACTCGTCCGCGTTCTGGGTTACATAGAGCTTGGTCGTGTCCGCATAGCCCTTTGCGTCGGTCGTCAGCGTGAATGCCGGGGTAGCCCCCGCCTTCGGGGTCGTCCCGGTATAGCTTCCCGGCCCATAGACGGAGAACTTGATGCCGGCCTCTGGCAGGAGCGTGTTGGTGGCATCGTCTTGGTCTGGCCCCAGGTACTTCTGTAACCAGAGGTCGCCACGTTGAACGCTGTCCGGCATGTCGGCCGTAACGACATCGCTTACCTGCTCCAGCGCTGAGCCGTCCGGCTTGATGTTCTGGACGTTGTACTTGACCGTGGCTGGCAGGCTGTAGCCGGTCGGTGCCTTCGTCTCATAGGTGACAACTGTGCCAATCGGGATAGTCGGGTTCCCGTCCGTCCAATAATAAAGCGGGTCTCCGCTGACCATGTATGCCGACAAAAGCGCCGTAGCCCCGTTCGCATTGGTCTTGATCACCCATGTGCGCGTCGGCGCACCGGAGGCCTTGGCCGCCGCTGCGCTTGAGTACTGCACGTCGTAGTACTCGACCGTGAACTCCGCCCCGGCCAGGCTCGCGTTGCCTTGGGCCACGGGCTGGCCGGTGTCAGCGTCCACCTTGCGCACTATGGCGGTCAGCGGGTCGCTTTGCGGCACGTCGCTTACGGACATCGCCGCAGCCCCGCTCACGGCCACCGTATGCGTGGCCGTGTCCTTCGCATACCCTGTAGGCGCCTTGGTCTCCTTGACATAATAGGTGCCGTAAGGCAGCCCTGCGGCCGATGCCTTGCCGGACACATCGGTCGTCATGGTCGTCACGGCGTTAGAGCCAGCGGCCGCGTCGGCCGCCGACATGTAGATGCCGTAAACGGCCCCCGCCAGGCTGTAGCTGGCGTTCCCGTTCGTGATAGACGTGTTCGTGCTGGTCTTCGTAAGGGCGAGGCTGCCCGTCTTCGGTGTCTCTAAGACGTTCAGGGTGGCCACACTGTCGCCGAGATCGACCGAGTACGTCCTCGGGTCGAGCCCGTAGCCTTGTGATGCGACAAGCTCCTTTATGTAGTACGTGCCGTAGGTGAGGCCGTATGTGGCCGCCCAGCCGTCGCCGTTCGTCACCAGGGTGGCGATGCGGCCGCCGTCTGCGGCAGCATCAGCGCTGCTCGCATAGACCCCGTACTGCGCGCCGGCGATCGAGTAATTGGCGTTGCCGTCAGTCGCCGACGTGTCGTCGCTCTTCTTGTAGATTTCAATCGCGCCGGTGTTCTCGATCGGGATGCGCAGGTAGACGCTCATGTTCTGCTGGCCGGGCGAATAGGTCTGGTATGGCGGCATCTGGCCGTAGCCGTAGTACTCCGCCCAGTCCTGGCCGTTCCAGCTTACCGTCCTGTAATAGGTAAGGTCGAACGTCCCGTTCCCGCCGTAGTCCGGCGCGGACTTGCCGGGGTCGATACAGTGTATCGCCTGGTTGTCCGCAAACCCTGTGTCTGTGGGGGTGTAGGACTCCTCCCAGTCGGCGTGGCCGTAGCGGTAGTCCGTCCCGCTGTAGCCGCTCAGGATTTCTAGTCCGCTGCCTGGGTACGATCCGTCGGTTTCAGTCGCCCAGTCCCAGTCCGGGCTCGCAGGCATCGTCACATGCACTGTGACCGTGCCCGGCAAAGGCGGCCTGATCGCCGCATACGCCGTTTTCGGCATCACGGGCAGCATGACCACGGTGAGCATCATGACGGCCAAGGCCGCCATGAGCGCCTTTTTGGCCATACTGGCCGGCCGGCGCCTCTCTAACGTCGCTGTTTCCATTTCCTTTCCTGCCTTCTTCGTTTGCCCGGGCGTGGAGGCCCGGGTCTTTTTCCATTCTTTCCTGTTCCACTGCTTCTTTAATACTGCTTATCTTTACTGCTTATCGCAGGCAAAGCCTCCTTGTCCCTCCCTTGTCCTTATGGCCGCCGGCCTACCGGTCGTCGTCGGCCTATCGCACGCCGCTTCTTGCCGGCTTGCCCCTTTCATCAAGGCCGCAGCCTTTGCCGGGCAGCTCCGAGGCCATGACCGCTTCAGCGGCGCGCTCGCTCAAAGGCGCATCGCCGCCTTTCCTGGCGAGCGCCTCCTTGGCGGCCTTTTCGAGGCCAGCGGCCTCGGCCATCCTCAACGTCTCCTCTGGTGCGTCTTTGTACATCTCCGCAAGCGCTTGGGCCTGCTCGCTGCTCAGCCCTGTGTCACAGCCGGCCTCGCTCTTGATGATCGCAGAGGTGACTTTGTTGAAATACAAGTCCTCCTGCACTTCGAGGCCTTTGAGGTATTCGCTATCGCCTAATAGCTCCGCTGCCCCATAGACCAGCATTTGCACATGGAACCCGTCCGGGTCTGCAAACGCGTTTATTTCTGACCCAAGCTCCGTCAGCAACTCTTGTGTCTCGGCCGCGTCTGCCCAGTGCTCAAAGATGAACTCTTTTGCGCCGTTCGGGCGGCCGTCAACGAAGCCGTCTGTCTTCTTGTCCCAAAAAAGCTCTACCGCCAGGCCCTCTGGCGATGGGCTGTCCATTTCCATGCCCTCCAGGTTGTCCAGCGCGTCGGCTATCTTTTCCCTGATCCACACCTTTATATCGTTGGATAGTCTCATCGGCCACACCGCCCGATACCCTGCGGCCCGGCCTGCCGAGCGAGGCCAGGGCCCTCGGCCGCCGCCCGCGCATCTGTAGCTTTCTCGTCGAGGGTCGCGTCGCGCTGACCGTCACGGACGGCGGGCGGCCCGTCTAGAGAGACCTTAAGCCCTCTCGCGCTTTCCGCCAGGATACCGTCCAGCTCTGGGCACTCGTAACCTGCGCTCCAAGCGTGGCCCATCCACTGCCCCTCGACCTGGCCGTTCTCGGTGTTGATCCTTATGGTCGGCTCGCCGGCCGTTATCAACACCTCGCTCCCAAGGTATTGCCCGTCGGAACCTATACGGTGCGTCGTTCCTAGAGGGAATTCGTCCAGCCAGTCCTGGCAGCCGTACCCTTCGCAGGCGGCCGCGAACTCCTCGTCGCTTGCAAATTCACCTCTGTCAAGCTCTGATGCCCACGCACCGTCTGTGGCCTGCTTCGCAACGGTTTCCACCAAGCCGGCTATTTCTGTCCTATATACGTTTCCTTCCATGCCCATCCGCCTTAGTCCTCACGAAACGCCTGATTGGCCGTTTCTTTTTTTTGTTGGGTGTTGGGGATATGTTCCATCAGGCCGCCCTGGGGCGGCCTCGCCTTGCAGGAGCGGCCTCACCTTGCGATATTCTCCTTCGCGGGCGTTCCCGTTGCCTGCTGCAAAGAGGCACCAGTCGCCTCTGTTGCCTTATCGCTGAGGGACGGAGTCCCTTCGTGCGGCCTCTCTGCCTGCTGGCTCATTTTCTCCTTGTAGGCCAGGCTGTTTGCCAGCTCGGCCTGCTCAAAGAGGGCGAGCAGCTCTTTGGCCCTGAGCGGTTCCGACCTCAACTTTTTCCAGGCCCCTTTTCCTGCCGGAAACGACTTTTGCACCGCTATGGGCTGCCCGTAGGGGATGGCGAATGTCACGTACTGTTCCTGATTCGCCTCGAATGTCGCTTTGGACACTCCTTTTGGCGGATACGTTGCCGCCATCGGTTCTGAATATCTATAGATATCGCCCTGGCCGAAATCACGCGTTGTGCCGTCTTGGGCTTTCAGTTCGAGCCCCTGCGGCATCTTCACCGCGAAGCATTTCCCGGACCTCGATTCCACCTTGTTGGATAGGTCGGTGACTCTGTTCTTATGCACCGTCAGGTAACCCCATGTCGAGGCCTTTTTCGTGCCTTTGCCCGTAGCTTCCGCCTGTGCCGCTGGCACCGTATTCTCTTCACTCATATCTATCCTCTTCCTGCCTTCTTCGTCTGCCCGGGCGTGGAGGCCCGGGGCTTTTTTCCTACTTTCCTAACCCCGATTATATGACAGCCTTTTCAGCCTGTCCGCCCATTTTGAACGCGCCCGGAGAATGGCCGCCATCACCTGTTCCTGCACTCGGGGCCGGTGGCCCGCTCATGCACGCTGCCCATTGCCTTGGCTGCGTTTGTGGCGTCCTTGGCCTTCTCGCCAAGCCTCACGTCGCCGCATCCGGTGCCCTCGATGCCCTTTCCCTGGGCCGGCCCCGCAAACGTGTCCCTTGCGTCATCGCCGGCTGTCCAGGCTTGGGCATCCACCCGTTCGTATGTCTGTTCAATGTTCGAAAGTATGGTCCTTATGGCATCACGGCTGTAGGTCCCGTAGTAGACCCCGTTCTCGCCCAAGTACGCCTTTATCCGGCCGTCGATCTCGATTGCCTCGGCCCTGTTGTGTATTCGCCCTGACTCCGAGTAGCCCGGGCCGCGCTCGATATAGAGGTTGAAGTTCTCCTGCGCCTTGTGAGCGTCTATCATCTCCTTGTTAAATACTGGGTCGTGGTCCCTCACATACAGCGCCGATAAGAGGGGAGGGGAGTCCGTCACCACGAAATCGACTCTCCCCTCCCAGCGGCGCTGGCGCGCCAGCTGCTCCCCATGGACATGCCGCTGGTGCTCCAACGTGCCGTCCAGCATATGCAGCTTGCCGTCCGCAATAAGCTCGCTGGCCACCTCGTCCACGTACTTTGCCGTATACCCGTCCTTTTTCAGGCCGGCCGCTATCTCTAGCGCCGCTGTCGTCTTGCCGGCACCTGGGCCACCGAACACGTTCACCACTACAGAGGCCCGTTTTAAGAGGCCGCTGGCCGCCAGCGCGGCGTCCATCTCCCGCCTGCCCTTCTCATAGGCCCGTACCGCCTCTTTGACCGTCCCATACATGCCTTTCGGCACCGTCCCGCTTCCTGGGCGATACGCGCCGAGCGCTTCTTCCAGGCGCGCCGCCGGAACACCTGTGAGCCTCCGGTAAAGCGCGGCCCTCCGTGCTGACCTGATATCCCTTTCTGGGATGCGGTACGTGCCCGCAGCGTCGCCCTCCGTCATAAGGCCTCCCTCCCAGCCGTGGCCATACGGCATTCAGCAGCCGTTCCCTTATCCTCCGCCCGCAGGCCCGGCCGGGCGGTGCCTTGGCTTTCCATAGCCATCATGTCCCCAGGATGCTCTTCGCTAGGGTGCCCGCTTTCAGCATCGCAAAGGCCATGACTATCGTTATCACAAGCACCGAGAGCACCCTGAGCGCGTTTTGCAGAGTGCCGCCGAGCATCGTAAAGCTCATGCCCACTACCCCGGCCAGGGCATAGGGGAACATTATCGTTATCAGCACCATTATCACGCCGGCCAGGCACACCGATAGGAAGTTTCGGAAGAACCCTATAGCCCAGCTCTTCGTCTCCTCGAAGCCCAAAAGGGCCAAGGGCAGCGATGCGAATGCCGTCATGATGTATATCTGGAGCGCCCTGGTGTACACGGCGAATATCTGGATGAGCAGGCTTGCGAGCATCCCTATAAAGCAGATCAGGGCTAGAACAGTGAATATGCCCAGCTCTGACACCGCCATGGCCGATGTGTCTGACGGTATAAAGGCGTTCGATATCACTGACTGCGTGTCCATGGCGATAGTGTTGCCGGCCGCCCAGGCGACGATCCCCTTGATCATGCTCCGGGTCACCTCGTATGCGAACATGCATATCTCCGTCGAGTGGTTGATCAGCATTACAAAGACCGTGCAGAAGATCAGGAGCATCCCCACGTCCCTCACTATGCTGATCGCCTGCGACCCGTCGTATTTCTGTGATATCTTCACCAGCTGGAGCAGCATCACGCCGGCCAGGATCGAGTGCGCTATCGGCTTTATCACGGCATCGGCGATGCCGGTGACCACCGTGAAAAGGCCAGGCCCGGCGCTCGACGTCCCGAAGAGCATGTCGAACGAGGCGTCTATCGGCGTCGAGGTCACCATCATGCTCGACAGCTCGCCCATCTTCTCGAAAATCATGTTGTAGGCGTCTGTCAACACCCCTGTCAGCCAGTTATTGACAGCGTTTGTGACCACGTCCGCATACGCCACATCCGGCACCAGCACCATGGCCGCCGTGACCAGCACGACCGCGCCGGCCGCCCAGGCCAGACGGCGCGGTGCCTGTCGCCGTCGTGAGCGGCGCGGCGGCTTGCTGCCCGCCTCTGCCAGCGCCTTTCCAGCGCTTCTCTTTTTTTCCATCAGCTCTAATCCACCTTTGCCGTACAGTTGAACTTCCCGCTTGCGATGTCATATGTCACCGTGATCGGCGTGGCGGCGGCGTTATCGACGACAAAGCTCATCTCCACTGTGTTCGCCTTTGTGTCATACACTATCCGCGACGACATAGTCGCTTTCCCGGCATCCGGGAACGTCACTTTCATGAAGGCCTTTAAGGCCTTCTGCATCTCTGCTTGCGGTATGGCCAAGGCCTTCCCGATGTCGTCCGGGATGCCCTCGATCACCACCTTCTTCGGTACTGCCTTCTTTATGTAGCTTTTGGCCAGTACGAACCCGCTTGAATCGACATGCCAGACCGTCGTGCTGTCCGATACGGACACCGCTTTTGTCAGCGTCATGACGAAGTCGCCATGGTCCGTACGTATAGCCGCTGTGTACACGCTCATCTTGGAGTCCGCCTCTTGGAACTCCCTGTACTCCGTCGGGGCGGTTATCTCATAGTCCGCATCGACCTGCCTTGTGCCCTTCCTCTCGCTGATCTTGCCCTGGCTAAACGTTACGAAGCTCTGCCCGTCAGCGTCGGCCCAGACCCCGTCCTCTAGCAGCTTTTCCATCTCCAGGGTCTTTGCCGACTGGTCGGCCTTTGCGGCATCGACCTTCTCCTGCCCGGCCTTTTCCACTTGCACAGGGCCGCCCGACCCCGCATCAGCACCTTCAACGGACGGATCTGCCGTGCCGGCATCAGGCAATGCGGCCGCCTCCTGCTCGGCCGCCGCAGCCGCCCCTGAGTGGCCCCTCACCACTAAAGGCACTGCTACCAGCACCGCTATGATGACAACTATGCCGCCTAATATGATCAGCCTCTTTTTATATTCCGCTATCATTGCCCTGCTCCTTATAGCCTCTTGCCCTAGCTGCCTGTCCGGCCGCCTAGAGTATCCCGTAGCCTGCTATACCCGCCTGTCCGGCGGCATATGACTTGTGCCGGACGGAGTCCGACGCGTTCCCCTCCACGATCCAGATAGTCACGCTCCCGTCATCGCCCTCCACGACAGACTCCACTATCCCGACATGGTCCAGCGAGCCGTCACCTTCCCAGTCAAAGAAGGCCAGGTCGCCGGGCTTCGGGATGTATGACGCGTCTGCCCAGCGCCCTTGGCCTTTGAACCAGTCCGCCCCGTCGGGCACCGATGCGAACTTCGGCAGCTGGCCTGTCTCTATGTACCCGCACTGATCGGCGCACCAGCTCACGAAGCACGCGCACCAGTCCACCCGGCCGGAGAAACCGTACCAGCTCCAATACGGCTGGCCGCCTACCTCGCCCTCCTGGGAGAGCGCGACCTTCGCCATGTCCCCGCTCAAGGACTTCTGGAACCCTTCGCTTGTCATCGTGTCGAAGCGCCGCAGGCCGTATTGGTCCATCACGGCCTTTAGGCCGTCCGCATACCCTGGGTCCGTTGCCCAGTCCTCTGCCAGCCCGTCGGCCATCAGGTCCGAGTCGTGCTGTTCGATCCCTGCCATGATCTTCTCGTTTGACGTATAGACCGGGGATTGGAGGAAGTGCTCGCTCCTGAACTTGATGCAGTCGGTCGCGCTCTTGAAGCTGATGAACTCCGCAGTCGTGGTGACATACTGGCCGTCTGCGAATTCCTGGGTCGAGTAGCCGACCGGCCCGGCCACCCCCTCGATGCCCGCGTATGCGGACGACCATTTCATCCCGTAGAGGTTGTTGTCGCTTTTTGCCAGCTCCGACGGGTCGTCGTTGCCGCCGGACTCCTTTATCATCTGGGCCAGGTTGCACCCGGCCGGGTCCCGTCCGGCCTCCTGCTCCTCCAGCGCCGTCATTATCATCTCGTTCGTGATCCAGGCCGGCAGCCCGAGTGTGTTCGGGCTGGCCATCGCGGCGTTCCGCTCTACCTGGTCAACGACGCCGGAGGCCACCATCCCGATAAAGGCTATGAGCACGATGAGCAGGACTATGCCAACCGCTACCAACGCCACAGGCGCGCCGCCGCCGGCCGCCGCTGCCGTCCCTGTTGTCGCCGTTGCCCCGCCGCCGGCCGTGGCCGCACCGGCGGTCGCCGTTGCTGCCCCGCTGGCTGCCGATGCCGTGCCGCCATATGCCGATACCGCGCCGCTGGCCGCTGATGCCGCACTTCCAGCGGTCGTTGCCGTCCCGGCCGTTGCTGTGCCGCCATATGCCGAAACCGTGCCGCCATATGCCGATACCGTGCCGCCAGCGGCCGTTGTAGTGCCGGCCGATGCCGTGCCGGCTGTCGCCGTTGTAGTGCCGGCCGTCGCCGTGCCGCCAGCGCCCGTTGCTGTCCCCGCCGCAGCCGTGCCGGCCGTCGCGGCACCGCTAGTAGCCGGCACAGCCTGCCCGGCCCTGGCCGCCGCCCGTCCGGCCCTGCTTAGGTCTTTGCCCCTCTTAGCCCGCTGACTGTTCTTGGCCAACCCCTTGGCTGTGTCCATATTCTTTTTGACTGGCTCGTATATGTCATCTGGGCCCTCCTCGCCGACTATGACGGCGGTAGCCGCCGACTTGACGGTGTCGGCCGCCTTATGGGCCAGGCCGTTCTTCTTCCCCTTTCCCAGAAGGCCGTCTTTCCCTGCCCCAGCGGGGCCGTGGGCGACGCTGGCAGGCCTGGCCGTTCCCGCCTCTAGGGCTTCGCTGCCGGTGGCTTTTGTAGGCGGCCCGGCCAGCGCCCCTTCTGCCAGCGCCGAGCCGTCTTTCGCTATCGCCTTCCTGCCCTCGGCCACCTCGCCATCGCTTCTCGCCGTCGGCCCGGGGCCGTATCGGCCCTCTTCTTTCAGGTCATCGCCGTACATACGCCTACGCTATGTGCCTTTCATTGACCCAGCCGCGTACTGTCTGCTTGCCCTTCTTGCCGTCCCTCTCGGCATCGACCTCCGCGAACTCGTCCTGCCTCGCCCCCGTCGGCCTCACCAGTGTCCCCTTGGGCACCTCTGCGATGATCTTGTCCCCGTAACTCTCTCCGCCACTCCTGCCAGGCGTGGCCCGCAAGACACAGTTCTGCACTATTGTCACTTGCATCTCTGCTTCTCTTTTCCCGTTCCTGCCACTACCGCTCAAGACGCTTCTACGGGCGCGTGCGGACGGGCGGCGGCCTTACGCCATGCCTCGGACTCCCATCCGTCGGCATCAGTGTTGTAGATGTCGTACAAGGGGTTCCCGCTTGGGAACTTCCCGCTTGTCGGCACGTGGGCGGCACCGGATATCACCAGCCCGTCCCCTGGTGTCGTTGTCTCGTCGATGTAGCTCTCCTCCAGCGGTGACAGGTCCAGCAGCTCTGCCCAGTTCATCCTGTCCTCGGGCGACTGCCGCAAGAGGAAGAGGAAGTCTGAGTTCCTGATGATCGCGGCGGCGGCGGCGTTTTCCAGCAGCGCCTTTGCAGACTGCGATATCCCGGTCATCAAGAGGCCGAATTTCCGCCCTTCGTTCGCGAAGCGCGAGAAATAGCTCAAGACCGTCGGGTATTTGAAGAGCGACTCTATCTCCTCGACATAGAACCATGTCCGGATGCCCGCCTCATGGTTCTTATACATCTCGTTCCTGACGGCCTCGCAGATGGTAATGAGGGCGAATACTACCATCGAGTCTGGCAGCTCGCGCAGGCTCAGGTCCACTACCCGATTGTCAAAAGAGACATTCGTAGGATGGTTGAAGAACGACTGTGGCCCTCTTACCACATTCCTGTACCGAAGCGCCAGTTCCTTCGCTTGCTCCTCCGGCTGTGCATTCAATCTTTTATAGAAGTCCTCCAAAAGCGGGTCACGCCTCTGGCCAGCCGCTTCCGCATAGGCCTCCTGCACAGCTGTGGAGATTATCGACTTCTCGCTTTGGCTAAGGCTCATCCGTGCCTCCTCCGCCTCCGCAGTGGCCTGCGCGACCAGCGCATCTATCTTGTTGCTGACCTGCGCTGTATAGCTCATATCCCTGAGCCCCGACAAATCGAAAGGGTTCAGGTGGGTATCTGAGTCCACGCCGAACCGCACGACCTCCCCGGCGTTCTCCTGTGTCACGCCTACGTACTCGCCAGACCTGTCCAATATGTAAATCTTGTCCTTCTCAGTGGACAGTATCGTTGTCTGGATCATGTTCTTTATCGTGAAGGACTTCCCCGACCCGGTCATCCCGCAGACGAAGCCCATTGGCGAGAGCGCTTTCTTGCGGTCGCATATCACGGGGTTGCCGCTCACTTTGTTCCGGCCGAGGTAAAGGCCGCGCGGATCTGCTAGCTCCTGCGTCGCGAAGGGCATCATTATCGCTACCTGCCCGGTCGTGAAGTACCTCGATATGTCCACGTGGCTCATACCGAGAGGCAGTACCGAGTTGAGGCCCTCCCTTTGCCTGTAATCGAGCGTGGTGATCTCGACCGACGAGCGCCTGGCCACCGACACGATCTGCATGACCTGCTCGTCTAGCTTCTCCTTGGACTCCGCATACGTGTACACCAGGCCGGTATACAAGAACAGCCGCTCGTTCTCCCTCAGTTTTGCGAGGACCGCCTCCATCTCCTCTTTCGAATACCGTAGCTCCGACGGTATCAGGCTCGTATTATAGTTAGAATTGGAGGCCTTCTGCTGCTTCTCGATCATCTCCTTGTCGATCCATGCCCCGCGCAGCCGGACCATATTAATGGCCTCTGACTTGTCCATGCCTTGCACGAACCATGTCAGGTTCAGCGGTATCGGGAGGTCGGAGATGTCGGCGATCACGCGGTCGTTCAGGTCCGACCCGAACCTCCTGATTGATAAGACCTGCCCGTAGGCCCCCTCCGTCCGAAAATAGGTCGGCCCTACGCCGAAATCCACCGATGACGGGGATATCGCGTCTTTTGTGGTGTAGCCGCCGGCCAGCCTGATATCCCTCTTGTAATCGAAGGCGAAATCGCTGCCCGGGCGCAGCTGCGAGTTCAGCACCTCCAGCCGCTCAGCCCCAGATAGCACCCGCGTGGCCGACCGCACCCTCGAAAGCGTCTCGGACACCTCCGTCCTGATCCTTGCGAGCTTTGCCTGGCCTCGGCGCGCGTCCGGGGCGGCTGTCATGTAGGTCAAGAGCCGTCGGCGGCTCAAAGCGGCGTGGTCGCCTTCAGCGACAACTTTCCTTATGACTTTGTTGTAGATGCCCGCAAACTCGCATTGACGCTCCGTAGCCTGCGCTTTAGGATCGAAGTATTTTCTCCCTTCGACATCTTCTTCTGATAGTGGAGTGTTTATCATGCTGTATTGCAGTACCGTATCCTCGCCGAATGAGTCATTTAGCGCGCACATCTGGGAGAAAACGCCCTTCTGCGCATCCGTGCTTGCCGACTGGTAGGATATGTCTGTGAACTCCAGCGTCTCTGAGTACAGGCCTGGCTCCACCTCGCAAAGCCCGCTTTCGAACATCAGGTCGTAGCCGATGTAGCTCACTGGGTCCTTCGCTCTCTGCCGGTGCCGCGCCCTGTCCTTGGAGCGCCGCCCCAGCTCTTTCTCACGCAGCTTGAGCTGTTTGGCAATCGAGATGCTCTTGGTTGCTTTTCCTTTTTTCTTGCCCCCGCTTGCCTTTATCTCCCTTATCTCCCTCTTCGCCTGCCTGCGCGCTTCCTTCAGGCCTTTCTTCGCTTTCTTCTTTTCCTTCTTGCCCAGGCGTACTTTGACAGGCTTGTCGCCGGCCATCGCTTGCCCTGCGCTTTGCCCGATGCCTGCTATCTCCTTTAAGGCCTCAATGTCAATACTTTCCGGAGAAGCGGCAGGCACGTGCTCTTTTGCTACGCCGGGGCCTCTATCGGTGCCTTCCCACGGCTCGTCGGCCGTGGCAAGGCCTTGCCACGCGCCGCACTGTGTGCAATAGAGCGCACCATCCGGGTTTGCGCCCCCGCACTGAGGGCAACGACCTTCTCCCAGCTGCATCGTGCCTACAGGTGCCTCCTCTTTCACCGCGAGCAGGCCTATGCCTTGCTGTTCGTCCATCTCTCGTATCCTTGCCTTTCCTCCCGGGCGGCCGCCGACGGCCGTCCTTGCTTGGGTTTCTCTCTTTTCTGCGGTGCCGGCATCGGCACCTGCCGTCGGCATTTAGGACTTGCCGAAGCCCTCTACATCCAGCCCTTCCAGGCCTTTCCTCCTGTACCTTCTCACGGCCTTGGCCCAGCTCCTCGACGCCTTTGGCTTGGCCAGCCTCCGCGTCTTTGCGGCGGCGCTATAGACGAGCCTGTTCCTCGTCAGGTTATGGCGCGCCCAAAGCAGTATGTAGGCCTCCAGCACCATCCCCCTCGGCCTCACGATACCTGCCGCCCAAAACGGGAGTGCTGCTGCCCAGATCAGCCAGAAGTAGCTGAAGATGTCCAACCCGAGTACCAGCCCCATGTATACGCCGATTATGAACGCCGATCCCACGCCGCCGACGGTGCACACTAGCGTCCGCAGCGTCAGCCCTTTGAATACCTTCGGCTTGTACTCGCCGATGTCTTTTTGAACAGGTACCGATAACATTCAGTTCGTCTCCTTATGCTGATACCCAGGACATGTCCAGCGTAGTGAAGTAAATTGCGGCGGCACACACTACCACCCCGCCGATCATCCACCCGATCGCCGACCCGATCGCCTGGCCGCCTCCGTGGTCTGAGTCCTTCAGGGCCATTCCTAGGTGTATCAGCCCAAATACGATCATGAAGCCGCCGACCACCCCCACCCCGCCGGAGATAATCTTCAGTATCTTCTGAAGGTCCACACCGCCTGTGCTCGCCGTGGCCGTCGCGGTGGCGACCATGGCCTTGCTCAAGATTTCCATATCCTTCTTCCTGCCTTCTTCGTTTGCCCGGGCGTGGAGGCCCGGGGCTTATTTCCTTCTTCGCCTTATTCCCTGTCCTTCGCCCATTGCAGTCCCTCTTGCCCGTCCACCCCCCCGAAGCCTCGGCAGGTATGCCAGGTAATCGAACGGCTCTCTCAGCAGCGCGTGTTTGTGCCTGGTTATATCCGACGGGTCTATGAACCTGTAACGTGGGTGTTTTTCCAGCGGGTACTTGTCGTCAATGATCGGTCGGGCACCGGCTATCATCACGATGGCCTTCCTCATCGACATCCTCCCCACTTCAGACGGGTCCATCAGGTCGCGTCCTTGCGCCTGGAAGCTCTGTGAGTAGCCCCCCTGCGACCCTTTGTTCCGGGTGTGGCCGACCGTCTGTATCGTCTCCTTGCCCAGCATCTCCGATATCTCCTTGCAGGTCTCGGGCGCGTCCGACCCCAAGAAGAGCGTCGTGTTGCAGTTGTCCTTGATCACCGTGGCCCATTTGCCATACCTGCCCTCGAGCTGGGACATGCTTTGCAGGATGACCGCCACGCCGATGTTGCGAGAGCGCACCACCGCTATCATCTCCTCGAAGTTCGGAATCAGCCCGATATTCGCGAACTCGTCGAATACGAACTGGACGGTGGTCGGCAGCTTGCCGTTGTGCTTTTTGAGCGCCCTTTCGCAGAGTTCGTTCAAGGTCTGCCACATGAGTATCGCGTGGAGGAAGGAGAACGTCTTGTTCTGGTCGCTCAGAACGGCGAACACGGCGTGCTTGCAGCCTGCCTCGCCGATCCTGTCTATCTCCATGTCGTCGCCGGCCAGGATCGGGCCCATCTCGGCTATCGAGAGCGGCTTTAAACGAACGTTGCAGGATATCAGGATGCTTTTCAGGGTCTTTCCGGCGGCCACCTTGAAGGCGTCATAGTTCGATAGCGCGAAGTCCCGCGCTGGCGACCATTCGCTTTCCTTCAGGACGGTGCGCAGCCGCCCTGTCGGGCGGTGCCGCAGGTTCGAGTCCGTCCATTCGAAGGTGGAGGTCTCGCTTGCGAACTCGGTCTCTTCTACGCTGGCCGCCGAGGCCGCCTTGGCAGGCCTCGGGCCATGCGCCCGCGCGACCAGGCGTCGGCCGGTCCGTACCTCCTCGTACAGGCAGTCCAGCGGCGACTTGTAGTCCTCGTCCTCCTCTTTCGCCTTTGCGAGCGCTAGCAGGGTCAAAAGCCCGTTCAACGTGTAGTCGCTGGGCGCGCACCAGTCCCTTAAGTATGCGATCAGCGCCATGTACAGCAGCCGTTCCGCGTTCTCCCAGAAAGGGTCTGCTGTCCCTCCATTTCCGTCGTCGCCTTTCGTGTTCTTGATCAGGCATTCCACAAACCGCAGTATGTCGGCATCCGTTTTCACGTACTTGAGCGGGTTGTAACGCGCCGAGCGCTCGAACGCTATCGTGTTCAGGCACGGCATCTTGTAGCCTGCCGCCACTAAGAAGTCCCCGACCTCGTTGATCAGCTCGTCTTTCGGGTCTGTCACAAAATACGAGGCGTTAGATTGCAGGATGTTCGGCTTGACGAAGTACCTGGTCTTTCCTGACCCGGACCCGCCGATTACGATCACGTTGTTGTTCCTGTCCGTCTCCTGGTCGAACCTCTTCCCTTTTTTCTTCAGGGCAACTTTTTTTGTGAGGATTATGTTGCCGTACGCCGCCTTTTTATCGCTTTCCCGTTTGCCTATGAGCACGATCCCATCCTTGATCCTGCTCTTCCTTTTATCGGCGAACCCCCTCAGCTCTGCGACCGTCGCCCATCTGGCCGAGCCGGCCTCGACGCCGTCCCTCCTGTTCCCCCTCGCAGCGAGCGTATAGGCGCATACCGCCCAGGCCAGGACGAACCCGGCCAGCGCGCCGAGCGCCGACGCGGGGTCGGTGCCTATCCTCAATGGGTTGTCTATGATGCTTTGCCCGATAACGGCCAGGCTCCACGAGGCCGGCCCTTGCGCCACTGTCTCCCCGACGTGGCTGCCTAGCCAGGCGAGCGCGAGGGAGGCGACGACAGTGACCAAGAATATGACCCCCCAGTCACGCCGGCTGCCTCTGTTCAAGGGCCGCCCTTCCTCTCTTTTCCCCGTCTTTTCCTATCGGCCGGGGGCGGGGGCGCCTTTGTGCGGCCGCTGGCCGCCTGCCCCGTAATGCTCAATGCTCTATACTTTGACTGTCAAGAAGGAAGCGTCGGCCGCGGGCCTTGTGCCCCCAACCTTTTTTAAGGAGGCATCTCCCTTCCTGTCTTCGTTGTGTGGCAGGCACCGCTCAGGGCCAAAGGGGTGTGGAGACCCCTCCTGGATGCAGCAATGCGGCGGGCCTGCCACAAGCCTTCCCGCCTGCCTTTAGCGTTTAATGTCCCTTACCTTCTCTCCGGCCCCGGCCGCCATCCGCTCTAGCTCTTTCGACGCCGCCTCGGACTCCAGCGCCTTTGTCGCGAGGTCTGGCTGTCTTTCAACCCCGTCGCAGATGTCCCGCTCCCTTTTCGCCTGTAGCGCAGCCAGCTCGGACACCCGTTCTTGGTCACCTGCCATGTAGATCAAGGCCGGCGCCTCGACACCGCAAAGCTCGTAGCTGATCCCCTCGTTTTCGAGGCCCCTGGCAAGCTCGTCGCGCTCCTCTCCGCTTTCGAACTCGACGTACATCACCTCGGCCGCATCGTCCTGGAACGGGTCTTCTATGTAGGTGTTTTCCTGTTTTCGCCTATCGACTGCGTCTTGGGCGGCAAGATACCATTGTTGCCCGCCTCGGGCGTTGCCGAGGCCGCTGTTCACGCTCACTTTTTTGGCGTCGGACACAAACTTCTCTATCCGCCTCCATATGCTCTGGACGGCCTGGTGGCCCTTGCCCAGCATCTCCGCCGCTGCCTCGTCGCCGATGTCGGTCATTTCTCCTCCTTAACCTCTCCTGCTGGCTCTTTCGGTATATTTATGCAATATTTCAGCAGTATTTATGTCTGTCACCTGCTGGACTTGTTCTCTTGGCACCAGTCCTGCCGTTTTGTAAAAAAGAATTTTAACCTAAATTCTTATTTTGTAAAGGGTTAGATTCTTCTTTTTTCCCCAACGTCCGCTCTCTCAGGCCTCGTTTTGAAGAATTTAAACGTTTACTTTGCCCAAACCATGCATTATTTTCTCTGTTTTTCTTTGGCCAGCCCTCTCTTTGTAGTAGAATATAGCTATTGTATTTTTCCACTCCTATTTACTGATTGGATGGTAATCCTGCGACCATGAAGAACTCCTTGCCGTCCCTGCGCCAAGAGCGCGGGCTTTCCAGGGCCTCGGTCTCTGAGCGCCTAGGCGTCCATGTCACTACTGTCGCGGCCTGGGAGAGGGGAGTGTCTTTCCCGACCGTCCCAAGGCTTTTGTCCCTCGCCTCGCTTCTCTCATCCTCCATCGGCTACCTTCTGGAATTGGATTCTCAGAACCACGGGTTCAATCCAGATGCGGCCGAAGCGACCCTGCTCGATATATGGCGTTGTTCGAACAGCGACGGCAGGTTCACCGTCTCAAGCCTGGTACGCCTGGGCATGGACGGCCCGCTAACTCCAAGCGGGTCTGGCTCCACAGGCTTCAGCCGCCGCCTGGCCGCTTTGTGCCAGGCCAGCGGTACCACCCGCAAGTACTTGGCATCCCTCCTTGACACGCCTGTGGCCACTGTCAACGACTGGCTATACAGCAGGGGCTACCCAGCTGTGGCATCCCTTATCTCCCTTAGTGGCATCCTTGACACCTCGGTTGACTCCCTCCTCGCCTTCGACATCACCGATATCGCCCTTGCTCCCGGCCCAGAAGAGGCCGACCTCCTTTGGCTCTGGCGCTCCCGCACTGAAGGAGAGCGCGACGAGCTGCTTAATCTCATGTCTGTGATTTTCTCCTCTGGCACTTTCGCGCTTCCTGCCGGTGCTACCGCCCTGTCGGCCTAACGGTCGTTTAACGCCTGTTTCTGCCCCGCGTGTTATAATCGACTCCTAGGCCAACCCCCATACTGGCCTTCTGGACATTCGAATCAGGGGCGTGACACCATGACCAGCAACATCCGCAAATTAAGGGTTGCGGGGGGATTTTCCGAACAAGTACTGTCGGACCTGACAGGCATTGATGTGTCTGTTATTCGTTTTCTTGAGGACGCATCGACAGGGGGGGGGGGGGCAAAAACATTTTATTTGATTTTTTTTTCTTTTCTTGTTTTTTTACCTAAACTTTTATTTATTTTTCGGGGGGTCCTCCCCCCCCCACCCCCCCTCAAACCCCTCCGAAC
>Ga0123354_10005461_pt1 | contig 18486 bp, 21 predicted proteins | sample TergutLab28metaG_2_FD_97872 | JGI IMG/M metagenome (GOLD analysis project Ga0123354, IMG submission 97872) | Labiotermes labralis P4 segment gut microbial communities from Petit-Saut dam, French Guiana - Lab288 P4 | ecosystem: Host-associated > Arthropoda: Insects > Digestive system > Gut ...
ATTGGAGTTTGACCAGGTAGCCCGCTCATGTCATCTGCTCCAGACGATGCATTTTCCTCTCGTACTGTTCGGCAAATGTATCGCCATTTAAATTGATGACGTCACGGAACAGCTGACATGTATTGGCGTGTCACTGACACCCAGAGAACTCGTATATTGTTCGTGTCTCAAGGCAATAACCGTTTACATTAAAGTGGGGCAATTCAGGTACTTTAAACTCGCGACCGTTGCGATCGTGCAATATCTTCACCCCATCAATTTGCTCCATGTCAAGCAGCCATATCAATGCCTTCTTACTATAGTTGCAATTGCAAGTGAACCCTCCAATCGGTATGAGTCCGATAGTGACGGGGTGCAAGAAAATTTTACGCAGAATCTTGTTGAATGCGGACGCGATAATTATTGACTTGAGAAATATTTGTAACTTTCCTATTTGCATAAGTTCAAGCCGAAAACGTTTACGCGCCTGCCTCAGGACCGTGACGTCATCCTGAGAGTAACTTTCGAGGACACGCTTGCTGTCGCAAATGGGATAATGGCTCTCGTACCACGCGAGAAACTCCCTCCTGTCCTCCTCACGCATCTCATTCACACCATAATACGAGACGTCGGGGAGAGGGTCTAAACAGTCTAGGTTTTCCTCAGTAGTGGAATAGAGAGGGTACCACGAATTGCAGGCCGTCAGACCGAACGCCTCGGGCAGCTTCCTCAGATGGGCAGTGTAAGGAGGACACGCTATCCAATAACACCAGATGCTCCATCTTATTGCACATGATTTCAGTCCATTCATTATAAGTTCAGGTTTCAATTTTAGAATCATCGCCCTTTTCAAAACGAAATGAAGATCAAACGCCTTGCATTATTTGCCGTAGCGAAGATCTTATTCACCCAGGATTGTGGTTAGTTCAGATATGAAAGCAGCTCCCCCACAGGGTCTTGCCAGAACGAGTGCTTCTTCCTACCACATCACACGCAGTCTACTCCGTCTTCCTCGTCTTCCTAAGGCGAACAGAACTGTTGCACGCAGACGAGATAACGTACGTTCAGCTTAGCAGCGTCTGTGTAACTCGTATTTTGGGATTTTCGAAATCGTAGAATACGTACAGTACCTTATTACCAGCGGGAGCAGCTCGACCTACAGGGGCCTATTTGTTTTTTCTGCTTACATTTGCAGCAGAAACATTTATTACACTAGTGATTGTGGTGTGTCACGATCCATCCGCACGTTGCACAACACCGCTTTCGTTCACATACCGATTTTTACTTTGAGGTGTACTGCTTGTGGTTGTCGAAACGCGTGCGGCTTCAGAAATGCCTATTACATTCGGCGCAGGGGTAGCCAACATGGCAGAACGCGCACTAAGTGCTGGCCAAGCAGTCGCTTCACGTCTGATCGCAGGCGTGCGTGACGTCGCTTGTACACGATTTGTTGCACGCGTCACACACGTACCGTCTAGCCATGGCACCTGAAAGATTTGTGATTACGTGATAGTGTCTTTCGACATCGTCATAGAGAAAATGAATTCGTTTGACCGAGTCGACCTGCCCCTGAAATATGATGTCTTCACATATCAGACCGTGATAGGCAATTATCTTGTATTCCAGAAAGTATTCTTGGAATCTGACTAATTCATGAATCCCCGCACCGTTAGACAGATCGATCCCGATTGTCTCGAGTAGGATTTCGACCACATGACGTATCTTCCTGTCTTGTATATACGCCTTATAATTGGGATCATTATCTACTTTCGCAATTGCTGTTACCAAAGCGTGAGCTAAACAATTCTGCTCCGCCTTCATCTCCACGATACTTCTCTTGAGATGCACCATTACAGAGAGCGGTCTGCCTCTGCTCTTCAGTGCACATCTACCAAAACCGACGGGCATCCTGACCGAAAGCACGGTTACGACCATCCTGTCCAGAGCATTGAACCTAAAATTCGACTGGGAGTCTTTTGCAAACACACTTCAAATCACGTTCCCGGATATCTCGTCTGTCTTTCTAAAAACTGGTTCCTATTGGTTTATCATTTTGTGTAACCCGATTCTGAATAGTTATTCCCACCATATTGGCAGCATCGAAGTCACGTAACGCGTTTTCAAAATGGTCGATCACGCTGGCTAGGAAATGTGCTAAAGTGTCACTATTCTTCGATGGGTTATTAAAAGCACAGTAAGCTGGCTTCCTACAGCGTTTTACCGCCTGTAGTGTCTCGTATTCGCGTCCATTATCTCGATTCTGCGCGCCATGTTTTTTTCCTCTGTAGAAAGATACACACTTATTCAGAATCGACACCACTAACAAAAAAATCACTTACCTCATTTGAAGTCAGGCTACTTACATTTCCAGCTATGGAGTCAGCCACGTTGTTGCTGTCATTTACACGCGACCCGTATTTATTGCTGGGGGATGCTGACGTTATTCTCTTGTTCCTTTGCCCCGAAATTTTACGTAGATACTTGAGGTAGTTCTTAATTTTAGTTGTTTACGTCATGCATTTATTTCTGCTTTATGAGCATAATGCAACTTGGTTCTCTTCCCCTTACAGACACGAAATGGACCTAGCAAAGCGCTTTGAAGATGCCGCTGCGAGCGCTTCAGTCAATATCATCTCATTAATACTAATTAGACCGTATCCCATTGTGTGCGGTAAGCGGATAAATACTAAATATCGGCCTACAGTCTTGCTGTCCATACGGGACGTCGATGAGAAGCTTGTTGATATATTTGTCCCCAAACGATACCATAATTTCTTTTCGGATGATGATCTGGAGAAAATTAATTCCTCTTCAGTCTACCTGAATTTGTGTATAAAGGCTTTTGCGAATCCTCCAGATCCTACTTGTTGGCGATAGATTCGTAACGCTTTTAATACAGCAACCATGTATACCGTCTTGTTTTCTTTTGCAGATACATACACGGACACATGAGAACTCTCGGCATACCTTTTGACAGGTCCGACAGTCTTTTTCGAACTCAACAAACTTTGGTAAATGTAGCCGTGCTTGTCTTATGGTTACCACGTTTCATTCCAACGAGACTCTGTCATTTACATTTTGTGCATAACTTGTTACAGACATTCTGTGAATTAGATATTTGTTCCAAAGTTACAGGAAATTACCCTGCTTATATAGCAGGTGTACGCACGTCCTATTACGGTACGAGTCCTGTCAAAGGGAGAATTTACATAGCTAGAACACCCTCCAGTACCCTAGACAATATTTACAGAAAGCTGATACATTTTTAATCGGGTCTTCTCAGTTCCGTCTGGTGGAACGGGAGGGTATGATGGTTTCCCTGATTTTTCCACCTACGACTTTACGTTTGAAGATGTGACGGTTTACTGTTCAATTACAATTATAGATGTCTCTACATCGTTGGGAGTCTCTAATTTTGCGCCTAAAAATCTAGCATAAATCTCACTAACTATATTTGGGGATATACTTGCGGATTTGCCGTCAGAATGTACGTAATAGTTTGCGTTCCTCTCAACACACTTACAGTTCTACACATCAATCATCTTAGGGCTGCTAGCGATGGTTGGAATTCAGATGGCCTATACGATTGATGTTCGGAGGGATATCGGCTTACGATACAACTATTCGTGGGCAATTGTAACTCCGACCGCTCGTGTGGCTGTAATGTGTACCTGCGGCAGCCACCGTCACTCAGAAATATTACTTCCCAGACAGTTTTCCATCTCACTTTCAATTTATTACAGTTCACACTGTCTGGCAGAATATTATCCCCCCAATATCTGTATGCTGTGGAATCGATTACAGTTTCCCAGGAGGAGGAGGTTCCACTTACATTTTTTACACTTTCAACATTGAAATGTACTTTAGTATGGGATAAACTTTGTGCGAGCAGTAAAAATTTTCAATATGAGTGTGTAATCCCTTCCGACTACTACCGGCCAGCAACATACACCATGTTCCTTGAGAACCCAGAGGAGGCTAATGCGACGTTGTGTGATGACAAAGGTGATTTGTGGTGCGATTTCTGTACTAGGCCATTGTTCAAAACACGCAGATGTTTGTTCTTTTAACCTGTACACAAAAGTTGATACGATGTGATTTTTCCTGTATGTAAGTTTATTATGATGTATGTAACCTACACACACGAGAGATGGTATGCTCTCATGTATGTAGCCTACACACAAGAGATGTTCATTTTTTTAACTGACGCAGGGTGATATTATGTGGTCATTACCTGTCTTTTTTAATATGAGATGCACCCAAGGGGTGATGTGATATGCTAATTTTTTATATATTCACAACTTGTACTGCTATTTAATGTGATATATATATATATGTATATACATTAAAAGATAACTAATATGCATTTTCTATCATTTACAAATTGTTAAAGGAGGGATATATGCTAACTTTATTCAATCCCCCAATCAGTTTTTCCTTACGTTAACATTCGCGAGGGTGAAACAATGCGCTTGCCTCAGCTCCTTCCGAATAGCGAGTCGCGATATACTGCCCGAGCATTGCAGCTTACGTTACGCGACAAACACGCAGGGATGACCATATCTCCTACTTCCACACCTCCAAGGGAGTATCCGGACGGAACCTCATGCCTCCACTTACCCAACCTCACGAAGGCTCAATTCCGTCTTGCACTCAGTACTTCGCCTGTCTCTCTGGCCTTAACGACGCGTTGGCTACGGAGGCGAGCATAGATAAATACAGAGTAATGCCTGCACTGTACCTACGACCTCCTTGCACTGTGGCCCCGAGGGGTTACCCCCACAAGCCGGACGGCGCGGCTGCCAAAACCACCCTTGCTACACAATCGACGCAGCCGATCCCTTATTTTTGCTCAAGAACGAGTAGTACCCAGTGGGACGCTTTTAGGGCCTTCTCGCACAACACTCAACCCACCCAAGTTCGGTCGTAGATGTTGGAGAAAACACCACCACCATACTTCACGGGGGGGCACCCACACTTCTACCTATCAATATTATGCTCAAGAACGAGTTGTGCCTCGTCCGCACCTTACACCCTTCTCCCACTCGAGCCCTGGCGACGAAACTGGACGGAGGCCTGCCACACAAACACCATTTCTTTTTAATATTATGCTCAAGAACGAGCAGTGCACGGGACGCATTTAAGTCTTCCTTGCAATCAACCCTCAGCATAGGGTTGGCTACGTAGGGACCACAATACCGGACTGCACGACGGGCCAAACATAAAGCTATTTAATAATATTGCTCAAGAACAAGTACTGCACGGGCCGCATTTAAGTCCTTCTAGCACAATTGGCTTAGGTAGTCACGGAGGAACATCTACCAGACTGTAAGGGGAACCATTTCTTTTTAATATTATGCTCAAGAACGAGCAGTGCGCGTGACGCATTTAGGTGTTTCTTGCATTCAACCATCCGCGTAGGGGTGGCTAAGGAGGGACCGCAATACCAGACTACACGGGCGGACAAACCTACGCTGCTCAAGAACAAATACTGCACGGGCCGCACTTAAGTCCTCCTTGCACAATTGGCATAGGGAGGCACGGAGGAACCTCTACCACACTGTTCGTGTCACTCCCTTATTAATAATATTGCTAAAGAACGAGTAGTGCCCCCAAGACCGCACTTGGGTCCTCCTTGCACTATCCTAAAATTGGCGTAGGGGCGAAGGAAGAGCCTCTACCACACTGTAAGGGGGCACGCTACCAGACTGTACTGGGCTGCCACCCTGATGAAGTACCTGAGAAGCCAGTTGAAACAATTGGCGAAGTGGGCGACGGAGGAACCCTCTACGAAACTGTATGGAGGCAAACACACGTACACCACTCTTACAATCATTGGACTTAGACAACTCTTGCACTCAAATCTAGTCACCTTATTTTTACACATTAGGGGGGCGGTATACTACTAACGGGAGCACTTTACCTTTTATATATATATTAAGTGATGCAGGAGGAAGCGTCGGTACTTTGGGAGGTGACATTATGGGTCATTGCAGGAAAAGGTTCACATGAATAAGTGTTTCATTCTGAATGGTTACCGAGATACAGTTGTTTGTATCTACAGACCGAAATCCGTTAAATTTTTCTTTGTGGGTTTCGGTGAAAAACGAAAATGGCAGAAGATATTGGCTACAAGAGGCGAACTGCAGCTCGCAGTTTGGATCCTGCTGCCTGCATAAAGTTACGTGTAGTTTAATTCAGACGAACAACAGATGATCTTCGCCTACGAGTTGCAAAGTGCATTGTGGTTGACGGTGGAATTTTAAAACATTTAATGTGAACTGTAACAAATTTGTCACTTCTGCTTAACAAATTCGTCTTTTAAACATTGTACTAAAATTAAATTAATAATAATAATAATATCTATTAACTGGAATTTGGTTGTCACCCTGTGGCATAGTTATTTTACATGTATACAAAATATGAAATTGGTTACTAATAAATTTAAGTCACGATATCTACATGAGAAGCATGTAGTGGCAACTTGGAATTTTGGGAACCATCTGGCAGCATTTGTTTATAGACACAGGGAAACCAAGAAAAACCTGTGTCGAGTTGGCCGGTCGCAGGACCTTCCGAGTACTGACTTCTAGTCTGCAGTCCGGCATCTAAAGTAAAAAGTAAAATTTACTGTAATTCATGGTGTTTTCGTATATTTAGATTAAAAAAGCTCTCTCTCGGCAACCACTCGGAATTAGACATATATAGTATGATTTTTTGTCATAATGGCCGATCGGTTCTCAAATTATTGACCTTCCCTCCCGAATTACCCTCTATGTCGTTACAGGTTTCTAATGAAGAAGTTTAGAGAAAAGTGCAGCACGATCACTCATGGAGTAGACATCGATTATCAAAACCTTGTATTTCCGCTCCATCAAAAACAGAAGATATCTAACGCTACAACATGTGTGGTAACAGTTCTGCTTTTTTTCGTTCTAACAACCTATGATTTAACACTCCACTTGCATTGTAATTTGAATTATTTGTAGTAACACAATACATCAACTGAGAGTTTTATAACGCTAATATGTAAATGATTATCAATTAATGCCATATTATAAGCTTATTTTTTTTGTGTAATACTAGAGCTCCCCGACGTTGCCTGCAATATTTGGCCTTTCGGCCATGTAGAAATTTAAAAACTAGCTTCTGTTTGAAATAAAACCTGTGTTTCAAATAGGCTGCTTTTTCGTGTTTAAGTATTAAGCGTTAGACTGAATATTTAAAAAAAAACTGCCTTTTTTCACGTCTTCCTACACACTTCAGTACCGTACATGTCTCACAATCACCCTTTTACCTGTAGATATGTTAACTTGGCAAATACACGTAAATGCAACACATTTATTTCGCGTCCATCTATAATAATCCAGCAGAAACTTTTCCAGGTCTGAGTACTTAGAACTATTTCCCTGACAGCTAAAAGAACGCATAACAATATTCCCATAATTTACCACAAACTCGGGCATTCGGAGGGAAGACGTATTCCTTAATGGAGCGTTACACTCTAGGAATACTTTGGCCAGCGTAGAATCCAAACTTTTTAACAATAGATTGCTTTCCTTCACTGGTAATGTCACAAAACAAAACAAAAAAAGCAAATATATTTACATTTGTCTTTATGAAAAGAGACTTTTTGAAATATGATTGTGTGGAAACAGTTTCTTTTTTTGTTTCGTCCCTCAGTGGATTTGTCAATAAATATAACTCAACTCACTTGTTCTCTGCCTCCCTTTCAGCTGCACCAGACAAAATTGCTTATTGCTAAATGGACTTATCTCCAGAACATATCAGAGAAAATCCAGGGGAAGAGTACCTCTTGAGAAGCTAGCAGTTACTCAGCTATTCGGCTCCATTTTGTGAAACCCGAACGTTCATTACCGCATTCAAAACAGCCCTTCATTACTTCGTATCGCGAATAATATGAATCCAATTCACGCCCTTCAAACTTATTTTTTGATTATAGGTTTTAACAACATTCGCCTATCTACGACTAGACCCTCCAAATACTGCATCTTTCAGACCTCCCTCCAAAACTCAGCATGCATTTCTCTTCTCCTCCACGCTTAAAACACGGGCCTTTCATATCAAATTCCTTGAAATGATCACCCCAATAATATTTGTTGAGAAGTATAAATATTGAAGCCACTGATTGCGATTTATTTAAAAATTCTGTGCAAACAAAAGAGGATTTCTCACAAACAATCTTCCATCTATCCCTGGTCTGTGCATCCGTCCGCTTATCTGCCTGAAGTGTTATTACACTGAGGATCGTATTTCTGCGATATTTAGGGTTTCAAATTCACTGAATATTCAGATTATGGCTCTCTGTGAAGATTCGTCTTGTGGTTTGGTACAATGTTTCCTCCTAAACGTCCCTATATATCTATCAAACTACACGGTTTCACATCCTAAGGAAACGTAGTGTTAAAAACCCCATGTTATTTGAGGACTGATAATGGCCTATGTCTTTACGTTCTACAACTAGAGTTACTATTAGTTATGACGACATGTGATACATAGTGCGCGAGGATTCAAAAAAGAAGGAAGAGACTCTCTCCTTCTCTGTAACAAATTACGTCAATTGTTAGGATTGTCTGAAAAAAATCTGATTTACTCTAACTCTTCAGTAATTACCTTCAGTTTCTTAGTTGATATTCAAACAGAGTGACTACTGAACGGTTTCCTAAAATGTCTTCCGTAACAAACTGTAGCTTAGCTGATCTGGTTTTGGTTATGTTCGTTAGAGGATCATATGTAATTGTTTAGTCCCATGGCGGCAATGAATTTCTGAACAGGTGGCTGTCACATGCTTGAACGTATTACTTTACTCTGCCGTTAATCAGCTAAATTTTTGAAGGCTAAAGAAGGATATTTTGCATTCGAAAAGAACACATTAGTTCTGAAGGTAGTCTGCAGTAGCGTAACAATGTTGCTTTGGTGGAAAATTAGTGACAGTTGGAAAAACGGATTTACTTGAAGAAAACCCTCCTTTAGAGCCGATGCTTCCACCACAAGATCCGCACAGACTAGCTCGGAATTGAAACTAGACCTTTTGCTATTATGAAGGTTTCAAAACCTCGTCCTTTTGTCACTATAAAGGTAATACGTGGAACCCTGGCGGAATGAAACTGACAGGGGGAAACCGCAGCAGGCGGAAAAGAACTCGCTTCAATTCAACTTTCTCCACAACAAACATCAAGTAGACTAAACCAGGATTGAAATCGGACTTCCGTGGTGAGATGTCTTCAACTAAAATTCAATGCAATTTTACATAAATATTCAGTTCGTACATCGCAGAAACAAAACTACGTTTTTCAAAGACAAAACGGTGAGTGTCGTACTGGACATAACTCTAGCTTGTAAGGCAAAATGCAACCTAAAATATTATTTACGTAATTCACCAACAACTGTACAATCTTGTATTTAATTAGTTATAGCCTATTTCACTAAACTTTAAAAACTACTACATGCTTCTTTCCTTGGACGATCATCATCAGTGAGTCAGCACATCAAATGATTATGTATACAATATTAAATAAATAATTGACAAATTATAATTCGTTATTTAATATTTTATAAAAGATCACTATATGTACATGCTGCATGATGATAATAACAAAGGGCTAGAAATTTGCAGGAATTTTTACGGTTCTAATTTAATACAGCTGTGTCAACAAAAGACTGTGCAATTTGTGGTAAATTATTTAAATTAGTCAATAACAGTGAACTGAATCAATAACGTATAAGTCAGTTCTGACATTATACATAGGCATAGGAGGCACTAAATTCTGAAAGGTCAATGTGGATTTTAAGAGCACTTGTATTCAGACGATATGGAATATAGTGCCGGTCGTTTAGAAGCTTTATTTTAAAAAATAACTTATCATGGAACTCAGAAGTAGGAACATCCACCTGTAATATAAATTCACCAATTACGCTTTCATTAGCGTAATCGGAATATTTGCACATCCTTAAATAACGTGTGTGCAAATAAATACAGTTAACCTGCTTGAACAATCCCGGGCGTAAAGGAAAACACTCTTCAACGGAAGATTTCACTTTCTCGAGAGTCAGGAGAACCAAGAACTGAAAATTCAATCAACTGTAATAAAACGGATCCTGTCTACAAACGGAAAGAAGTTCGGTCTGTTGCTGTCCCGTTACAGTCAGTTTTAACTGTATAAAAATATAATACTTATGCATACTATTTTACAAGACGTACACAGCACAAAGCATATATCTAAACCCTTATCGCGCTAATGTGTAGAACATGCTCAGCTCCAAATAATGCCAAAAATGGCAGATGGAATTTAACTAGGCGTTTAAGGTGTTAAGTGAGGGTCATGACAAATCCGGGTACAGTTCACAATTAAGAAATTATTTTAAATTTGTATACAAGAAAGTAATTTGACATCTAAAATAAGCAGGTAAGAGTGCGGTATTTGAGGGGCTAAGTAATTCCTTTTGGTCATTTAAATATTATATAATATTTCTAAGCAATAATCTGTAATATTTTTCCGTCGTTAGGTTGGTTACTGGTTCTCTGCCTTTCTCGCCATAATTGCCGGCTTAATGGGTAAATGCAAATTAAAATATTTATTATATCTTCCTGATAAAATCGATAAATAATTGTGCCAAAAATAATATGGCAGCAGTAAAAAATTTATAGAAGAAATTGACAACAAAGTAGGGTAAGAAGATGTTATGTAAAAATAACTGATATCGTGTGAAGGACACTTATAATTAGCATAAAAAACATGGTGACGGAGCGAATATATAATTTACGCATTTAATTGAGGTGTTTAGCTGTTACGCACCAATCAGAATTTTGTTCATTGAAGCAATAAAAGGTAAGAGCTGCTAAAAAATATATGGCAATTAATAAAATATAAAGCCTTTAACTATTAACAAAAATTATTATTAAAATAAGTGGAGAATTGACATAATTTGCTACAGTCTAAAAATTTCAGTCATTATGTGTGTGCGTGTATGTACGTATGTTTGTACAAATGTATGTATGTATGAATTTGTGTGTGTATGTATGTATGTATGTAAGTATGCGTGTATGTATGTATGTAAGTGTGTACGTCCGTATGTATATGTATTTATGTACGTATGTATGCATGTATGTACGTCTCGTCTCTATGTATGTATGTGTATGAATTTATATGTGTATTATGTATGAGTGTATGCACGTATGTATGTGTGTATATGTATGTGTGTATATATGTACGTATATTAGTATGTATGTATGCGTGTGTGTATTGTGTATTTATGTATGTGTGCATGAATGTATTTATGTATTATGTGTTTATGATTGTAGGTAGGTAGCTATGTATGTTTGTGTGTACGTACGTATGTATATATGTGTGTATGTATGTATATTTGTATCTACGTATGCATGTATGTATGTGTGTTTGTGTTTATGTATGTTTGTGTCTATTAATATATGCATGTAATTATGTTTGTATATATGTATGATTGTATGTGTAGATTTGCATTTATGAATGTATGTATGTGTTTATGCATGTACGTATGTGTGTATATATATATAGGTAGTATGTGTTTGTGTATGTATATATATATGTGTGTATATATTTATGCATGTATCTTTGTTTGTAATTAGGTATGTGAATATGAATGTATATATGTCTGTGTGTATGTGTTTATGTATGTATGTATTAATATATGTGGTATATATGTAAGTGTGTATGTATTTATGTGTATATATATATATACGTATGTAAGTATGCATGTGTGTATGTATGTCTGTGTTCATGTATGTGTGTATGTATGTATGTATATGAGTATATATGTGTGTATGTATGTATGCATGTGTGTATATACGTACTTGTATATATATGTATGAATGAACGTATGTGTGTATATATGTATGTTTGTATGTATGTACGTATGTATGTATGTCAGAAAGCATGTATTTGTGTACGTGTGTATGTAATTTTGTACGTTTTATCTGTGTACGTATATATGCATGTGTGTAGGTATGCATGTATATATGTACTTATATATTTATGTTTGTATGTGTGTGTGAATGTATGTGTGTGTATGTATGTGCGTATGTATGTATTGTATATGCATTTGTGGATGTACGTATGAATGCTTTTAAGTATGTATATATGTATGTGTGTATGTATATTCGTATGCGTATGTATATATTTATTTATGTGTTTATGTGTGTATTTATGCATGTTTGTGTGCATATATGTATGTGTATATATGCATTTATGTATATATGTACGTATTTTTTTAATTACAATATAAGCATATTCCATCACTTTTATTAACACTTCCTGCTAGCTTTACACTTCCTGTTCATGGGTAAGAAATGCCGTTATTAAAATTTGTATCTCTACGGCATGTCCTTTGCAGTATAATAGTAACAATTACGTGTCAATTATACCTATGTCGCTTAAATCTCTTTTACTCTACATCACAGAATTATAAGGTAACAGTTGCAGTAAATTTCTTTTAAAAATTGTTACAGTTCTGTTTCTTTGTGAATATGAGAAATGGTTTGAATTATTAAATTATTGACTCCCTTTTGCTAACTGACCAGGTCCATTTTTTAGATTTTCGTGCTTAATTAACTCTCTGTGACTTTTCTGGCGTGTGTAATTTTTTAGAATATGGCTACAGTTTCATCCTCCATATTGCAGAGGCAATTTGTGTTATCTGATGTTTTAAAACTTTATAGGTATGACTTGGCTTTACCAGTCAATAGTGCCGTGAATTTCGAGTGTAATGTTATTCGGCGGTGAACAATATCCAGTATGTTTGAGAAAAACTGTTTATTTACGGTAGCCTCATTACACCTTTCGCATTCTTCTTGCCATTTCATTTTGGCTAATTTATCGAGTTCAATACATAGGGTGGTCTTGTGAATTTAGTCGAAGACGACTGGAATATCTTAGTCGCTAGCTGCGTCTTTGGCTAAACGGTCAGGTAGTTCGTTACCAATATTATATGCTTGGTCCTTGAACCAAGAGTACTCAATAGTTCATTCAGCAATTGTGAGATTAATCAAGCTAACACTGATTTCTTGAATAAGGTTATTATGGTAGCTTGCAATTTCAGAGAGTCAATAATAATTCGGTTGTCGGTGTAAACTATTTAGGTGCGAGTATATTTTCCGCGATTCCTAAGTAATTAATTAAATCCAGGGCATTAGCAATGGCAAGTTGCTATGCCTGAATTTTAGAGAATCTATATTTTAGTCTACATTTGTGACCTGCTATCAGTTCGCTGTTGACGAAGTTCAAAACCCCGAACCAGACACCTCGACGCCCTAGCTACATTCTGTGTAGAGGCGAACCGCATGCTCGTCGCATCCGTTGTTTTCTGGGATATTGATGAAGTCGGCAGGGTGCGGCCATTGGTTCAGCCAACTTCTCGGTCAATTACGTGTATGTTCGCATTGAGTCCTGTCCGGACGCCGTAGCGCTTGGCTGTTTCTTGAGCCTTCATAATGATTGGCGTGGTTCCTGCCTAAGTGCAGAAAGCTTCGCTGTACGTAACACTTTGGAAAACAGTATGTTCTTGATCTCCTGCACCCTGATGTATTCGCGAATGTTGCATTCGTAACTGAGGGCGTCTATCCATACTGGTGCAACATATAATAAGAGAGGAAAGATTGAAACTTTTCAAATTGTTATTAACGTTTCGTGTTATGTCGCTAATGTATGCATATATAAATGACTGTAGGTATGTATGAATATATGTATGAAATTATGTATGTATGTATGTATTTATGTATATATCCATGAACATATATGTGTGTGTACGTGTTTATGAATGAATGTATGTATTTACGTCCGTAAGCACGTATTGGTTTATGTATATAATTAAGGATGTATGTATATTTCTATTTCTATTTGTAGGTATGTACGTAATTGTGTATGTATTTGTGTTCGTACGCATGTGTGTATTTATATTTGTTGTATGTCAGTATGTTTGTATTTGTGTATATATGTACATACGTATTTGCGTACGTATATATGTATATATGTGTTTATGTATGTATGTATGTATGTATGTAAGATTGTGTGTGTATATTCTGTGTGTATGAATGAATGTATGTAGGTGAGTACTTATATATATGTATGTACGAGTGTACGTGTGTATATATGTATGTCTCTATGAATGTATGTATGTGTGTATGTATGTATGTCTGTATGTACGTATATTTGTATGTGTATATGTGTATGTATTTATGCATGTATGCATGTATGTATGTATGTATGTGTCTATGTGTGTATGTATATATGTAAGCATATGTGTATATATTTATGTGTTTGTATATATGTATGTGTTTATGTGTATATATTTTTTGTATGTATGTCTAAATGTGTGTATGCGTGTATGTCTGTACGTATGTGTGTGTATGTGTGTTTGTTTTATGTGTATATGTATATACGTATTTTTGTATTATGTGTGTGTATGTATTTATATATGTGTATATGTATGTATGTATTGAGTATATATGTGTGTATGTGTAAATGTATGTATTTATGTGTGTAACTATGTAAGTATGTGTGTGTATTTCTATACGTTTTTCGTATGCTTATATTTATGTACTTATTTGTGTGTGTACGATTGTGTGTATTTATGTATGTATGTATGCATTATGTAGGTTTGTATGTATGCACATGGGTAAGTTTGTATGAATTTTTTAAATTATAATCTTAAAATGCACCTTCACTTTTAGTAATATTTTATGCTATTCGTAATTTTATATTTACTGTTCATAACTAGCAAGTGCTGATGTTAACATTTGTGTTTGTACGGCATGTCCTTTACGGTATAATAATTACTATTATTTATGAATTATACATATGTGTCTTAAATCCCTTTGACTCTACGTCACAGAATTATAAGGTAACAGTTGCTTTAATTTTGTTTTAACCAATATTACAGTTCGGTTTCTTTGGTAAATATGAGTAATGGTTTCAAATATTTACATATTACCTCAAATTTTCCTACTGGCCAGGGCCCCGGTTTTTAGAGTTTCCAGCTTAAGTAAATCTCTTTGTTTCTTATGACGTGGGCAGTTGTGGAGTATATGGCCTACAGTTTGATCCTCCATGATGCAGGTGTAAGTTGTGTTATCCGATATTATATATATATATATATAGGTATGACTTGGTTTTGCCATGACAAGTCAATATTGTCGTGAATTTCAAGTATATTGTTATTCGGCTGTGATACTGACGATAATTTTGATAAGAAATGTTTATTTACGGTAGCCTCATTACACCGTTCGTATTCTTCTTCCCATTTCTGTGTGGCTAATTTATCGAGTTTAATATATCGGGTGGTTTTGGGAATTTTGTCGAAGACGACTGGAATACCTTTGTCGCTAACTGCGTCTTTTCTTAACGGTCAGCTAGTTGGTTACCAATATTAAATGCGTGGACGTTCATCCACGAAAACTCAGTCGCCCATTAAGCATTTCTGAGGGTTTTTATTCTATTCGTGATTTCTTCAATAAGGTATTTCATATAGCTTGCTTTACTCAGAAAGCCAATACCAATTCTGCTCTCGGTGTATACTGCTATCTTGAGGCGTTTATTGCCCGCGATTTCTAAGGGGTTTATTAAATCCAGAACATTAAATTTGGCGAGTTGCTCCACCAAAAATTTAGGAATATTTACTCTTTGGACTAAATTTGTGACATGATATCAGTTCGCTGTTGTCGAAGATCAACTTCCTGGCTACCAGCCCACGCTCGCACTTGGTAACTTCTGTGTAGACCCGAACCGTTTATTCGTCGCATTCGTTTTTCTGGGATGTTGAAGAAGTCAGCAAGGAGCGGCCATTGGTTGACCACAACATATCAGTCAATCTTCTATGTGTTCGCCCTGTGTCCTTTCCAGACGTTCTAGCGCTTCGCTTCTTCATCAGCTTTGATGGGGTTGGTGTGGTTCCAGCCAAAATGCATAAATCTGCACTGGAAGAAGAGCGATAAATTTTGGCAATCAGTAGGTTCATGTGCTCGTTCACCCTAATACACTTGCGTCTGTTGTATTCATTCATGAGGGCGTCGATTCAAACTGGTGTACCGTATTGCCAGAGCGGTAGGTTTGCTCGTTTAAATTTCTTTAAATTTTCGTGTTCATTTCCCCAAAGTTAGCATATGTGAATGAAAGTATATATACACAAATGTATTTAGGAATATATGTATGTATATTTGTATGTATTAATGTATTAGGTACGTATGCACGAATGTATGCATGTATATATATATGTGTGTATGAACGAATATATGTATTTATGTCTTATGTATGTATAATTGTATGTATTTATGTATGGATACATGTATATTGTTATTAGGTTTGAATTTAAATTTGTACGTATTTGTCTACGTATTTATATACGTATATAGGTATGTATGTATTTATGTATGTATATATATGTGTATGTACATATGTTTACCAGTATGGATATTTCTGATTATGAATGTATGTATATATGTATATTTTGTATACATGTAAGTATATAATTATGGATGTGTATGTATGTAAGTGTGTAGGTACGTATGTATGAAAGTATGTATGGGTGTATGTTTATATGTGGGTATGTGTGTACTGTGAATGTATGTATGTATGTATGTATGTATGTATTTATGTATGAGTGCATGAATGTATGTATGCATGCATATATATGTGTTTATGTATGTGTGCATGAGTTACGTATTTATGTGTGTAGGTACGTAACTCTGTGTGTATGTACGTATGTATATCTTTAAGTATTCATGTGTCAATGTATGCATGAATGTAAGCGTGTGTGTATGTGAGTAAGAATTTATGTATGTATATAAAGATGTAGGTATGTATGCATATATTTATGTGTATATGCATGTATATTTCTATGTGTATATATGCAAGTGTATATGTACATACGAATGTATGTATGTGTGTAGGAATGTATGCGTGTAGGAATATATGTATGTTTGTATATATATTTATATGTGTGTGTATTTATTATGTAAGTGTGTATGAATGTATATTTGTGTGTATGTATTTATGCATGTATGTATATATGTACGTATGTGTGTATATTTCTGCGTATATATGTATGTATGTTTATATGTATATATATATATATATGTATGTGTGTATGTACGTTTGTACGTAAGGATGTATACGTTTATACATGTATTAATGTGTGTATGTATGAAAGCATGTATGTAGGTGAGTACCTATATATATTTGTATGTATGTGTTTATGTACTTGTATATATATGTATTTATGTCTTTATGTTTGTATGTGTTTATGTATGATTATGTGGCTGCATATATATATGTATGTGTGTATGACTGTATGCGTGTGTAAGTGTGTATGTGTGAGTAAGTAATTATACATGTATGAATATATGTGTTATGTGTTTACATATGTATGTATGCGTATATATATGTATGCATGTATCTGTGTATATGTGTGTGTACGTATGTATGTACGTGTATATGTATATATATAATTGTGTGTGCAAATAAAATAATGTGTTATTAGGCTTGTAAATATGTGTGTATGCATGAGTGCGTGTATGTGCGCATGTATGTATGTACGTATCTATGAATGTATGTATGTGTATGTATGAATGTATGTATGTATGTCCGTATGAATGTATGAATGTATGTTTGTATTTCTGTATGTATGTACGTATATGTATGTATATATATATACGCATATATGTATGAATATATGTATATATGTGTATGTATGTATGAATTATGTATGTACCTATATATGTATGTATTTGTGTTTGTATTTATAAAGTTATGTATGTGTGTATGGATAAATATATGTATATAGTTGTATATATATATATGTATGCGTGTTTGTATATAGGTACATCTGTATTTATGTGTGTATATATGTGTATATGTATATATGTGTTTATGTTTGTATGTAGGTCAATATATATCTATGTATTTATGTATATAATTGTTTAAGTATGTATATATTTATGTATGAATGTATGTGTGAATATATGTGTTTATATATATACATGTATTTTTGTGCATGTATGCATGTACGTGTGTAGTTAGGTATTTGTGTATATATATGTGTATGTATGTGAATGTGTATGTGTGTATGTATGTCTGTATATAAGTACGTGTGTAGGTAATTATTCAATTATGTATGTTTGAGGGAATATATATATATGCATGTATGAATTATGTATTTGTGTATATATTTGTGTATTGTATATATATTTAAGAAAGTATTTATAGAAGTTATAAATTTGTATATCTGTATATATGTATTTGCAAGTGTATGTATTTGTAAGTATATATATATGTTTGTATTTGTATATTATGCACTTGAGTTTATGTGTGTATGACCATGTCTTTTTATATGTGTGTATTTATGTATGTATGTATTTATGTATGTGTTTGTGTGTGTGCGTTTATGCGTGTAGCTATATATGTATTTGTGCATGTACATATGTGTTTTTGTCAATATACGTATATTTTTATATATGTA
>Ga0123354_10005465_pt1 | contig 18478 bp, 9 predicted proteins | sample TergutLab28metaG_2_FD_97872 | JGI IMG/M metagenome (GOLD analysis project Ga0123354, IMG submission 97872) | Labiotermes labralis P4 segment gut microbial communities from Petit-Saut dam, French Guiana - Lab288 P4 | ecosystem: Host-associated > Arthropoda: Insects > Digestive system > Gut ...
ATTACAGGATTGACATCTGCCGCGTCACCAAGGGTGCACATATCGAGCACCTGTAAGGTAGGACAGAAACTTGGAGTGTCTCTCTCTCTCTGTTGATATGCTCCTTTCTGCCGTGTCTGTCTTTGTTGTTGCGCAGTCGAGTTCGGAAATCCCGGAGGGACTTATGAATAACCCTGTACATACACACCATCTCTCCAAAAAGTCTACATCTCTCCTTCTTTTTAATATTTTAAACACATTATTATTATTATTATTATTTACTTACTTGCTTGCATGCTTACTTACTTACTGCAAGGATCAGAGTCCTTTTTGATAAGCTAACCGGTTTTCAGCTAGTCAAGAAATTATTATTATTATTATTATATTTTTTCATTCTTTAAACCCTTACACAAACACAATTCTTAAATTTTTTAACTTCATTCCTAAGTTTGCATATCTTGATATGTATTTCTATATAATAATATACCTGTAAGGTACGGTATCTCAAACTCACGCACCTTTGAATATTTCCTTTTTTTATTTTTGCAATCAGCATGGTAATGGCAGTATTTTAGCAGAAACATGCAGCTGACTTTTTGTGATAAATACATTATTGTATTTAGACTAGATATATTGCACTTCTGATCATGCTTAAAGCACAACGGGGATGAGGACAGATTTTCGTGAGAGTTCCCATTACCAAATTCCAGAAGAATCCTCCTCCTGGGAGCAGCGCTGATACATACAGAAATAAGACAGACGGACAAACATGACAGATCTCAGAGTCGCTTTTCGCTACTTATGTGCATAGCGCCTAATATAATGAACTGGTCTAAATTTCTGTGAGGGAAACTGTCACAGCAAACTTACTGTGTGTTCAATGTTGCCAACATAAGTACAAAAATGGTATTTGCCCTGCATAATAAGCAATAAAATAACAGCGGTATTATATACTTCCAGTTCTCTCATCAATTTTATGTCATTCTTTCAAACTTTTTAAAAATCCGAATCGCTTTTCTTTTGCCTGCACATTTTCAGACTTGTAGATAAATGTTAATAAAAATCCAACCAGATGCAACATTATGCAGATATTTAATTACTGCAAAATCACTCTACATGTTTCGGGTGTCACAGCACCCATCATCAGGAGTACTAAAATCTATAACCGCAGCCTCCGTTACAGGTCATAATATTGGTACAGCTACTTCCCTCCAACGTGGTCTGATCAGACCATGTTGGAGGGAAGTAGCTGTACCAGTATTATGACCTGTAACCGAGTCTGCGGTTACAGTTTTTAGTACTCCTGATGATGGGTGCTGTGACACCCGAAACATTCAGAGTGACTTTGCAGTAATTAAATATCTGCATAATGTTGCATCTGGTTGGGTTTTTATTAACATTGAATGAAGATGCACGGAACCATGAGCTTAAAATTGTAGATAAATCTCTGGTTAATGAAATTTTTACTTGTCCTATGAAAAATTTAAATGTTTTTTTTTCTTTCTTGAAGCCGGTAGGCAAAAATGGACATTAAAGACTTCTTTCTTTTCTCCCCTCAACTTCCCCCATGTCTCTCCCCATTTCAATTTTCAGATCGCACTTCTCTTCAGAACTGAATTTCGAAACGCAATGCGATCTTTTCACAAGCAATTAATGTCTTATTGTTTCTGATCCACGACTCTCATCTTTCCCAGCCCATAACTTCGTCACTATACAGAATCATGTATTCGTTATCATTACCTATGTCATTAATAATTTAAGATCTTCCAAAACGAGCACTGACCAGCTAAACCTGTAAGTATTTAACTACTAATTTCCAAACGCTCAGTAAATACATTCCAGTCTATTACAAGAATCAATCAGTTAATATGGTTTACACAAATAATCGTTGTTATGAGATGCCTACAAAACACAGAAATGCATTGTTTCGCCAGTGAATAGCACTTCTGAATGTCAAGCCTGATTTTACTTTAAGTAACCACTGTGCTTTCAAGGGTTAACAGCCAGCGATTCAATAAGTAATATTGCTGCTGTATACCTACTTTGCACACAGAATGATCAAAGCGTGTTTCTATAAAACTTGTGTTCCAACTTAATCACGCTAATGCAAGATACAAGCCGGATACGCCACATATGAAAATTCCTGCAAGAGTAATTCTGCTGTAACTAAACGCCGGCGTCTCAAGGCAGCCCGAAGCAACCTATTATTCTTCTGCTGTGTCTTTAGTTTAATCTTGTGGAATTCCTATTCTTCCATCCCCTTCTGGCACCTAACCAGGGCATCTGAAGCAATAATAAAACATTGTAGTATGCCCATAAATATCACTAAAGAAAGATCCGAACAGGAATTCAATGTTGGAATGAAGGGGTTGAGCGCAGATATTTTCTCTTTCAAAGGGACAATAAAAGAAGTTCTGAGGGAAAGATCTGAAGAGAATTAAAAATAGGGGAAAAAACTAAAGATAAAATGTGGCAGTTGTTTGAAAATCACATTTAAACATCGATATATTTATATTACAGTTATTTATAGTTACTAGTGAAGTCTCTGGCCCCACTCTGTCTGTGGGAGGAGTTCCACACAGTAAACAGGACAGATATCGTGCTGAAACATAAGAAAATACGGTCGTGGCTTAATCATGACGAAGGGAATCTCCTCAGTGCGTTGCTATGAATTTAAATTATGACCATCCAGTTCCTAAAAATGCTGGCTCAAGTCACAAAGCAGACACACTTTCTACTCGCCAGATATTTCTCCAGACAGATATACCGCCGATATAAGAGGTGGGTAACAGTCTATTCACCGTACTGTTCGCTGTGTTCAGTGCGGTCGCACTCAACACAGCGAACAGTAAACATATCATACATATGACGTGCTGCCACACCACCTTATATAACGAAGTAGTTTTGACCGATTCTTAACCTAAATATAACTTTAGCTAGGCTCTAGTGAAGGCTTCCTGATGACGGTTGCAGACCGAAACACGTAGGAGCAAGTCAAAGAGATTTTTAATGTAAATTTTAAAACTTTGTCAAGTTTAATAAAGAGTGCATTTGTTGGTATATGAACTTTATAGAAATCAAAATGCACGGTACAACGTTAAAGTGTACTGTACCGTATATTTCATAGTATACCTAAAAGATGCTGATCCTGGTAGCCGTGCGGTCTAAGGTGTAGGTCTACAGCTGCCTAATTGCTGGAATTGCGGGTTCATGGATATTGGTTTTTGGAATTTGTTTTGTGTCGTAAAAGTAGCGGCCTCTGGGATGAGCTGAATACTAGTTCAGAGTCCTACTGGGTGTTAGTGTGTGTGTTTAACTGTTGCGGTACTGGAAATACAATACCTACACTATATCATTTTGTTGTCTGATATCTGTGGATAAACAAAGAAAACCAGCAGGGAATATTAACGAAAAAATTTAAAGACTTTTCATTAGTCGAAATTAGCTTTCTGCTCATGTGGATGGCGTAATGAGACAGAACAGCTTAGTCAATGTAGTGCCTACACTTCAGGACTGGTTGTCAAGAAAGCAGGTTTCGTTAGCGAGAGGAATAAGAATTATTTCTTAAGATTTTGTACTGGCTTTGGAGTTCAGATAGATTCATGTTCAGTCTTTACCGACAGTTATTATCCTGCAAATATAGCAACTGGGACGTGAAGCTTATCACGATTCTCCATGTAATGTCGAATATACGAATGAATGGAGGTATATCTCCATTCCCTTACTTACATTCATGGTCCTTGTTTTTAATTAAACACAGGCGTTTTTAACTTCACCACAGATTAGCGTAGGAGTGGATTTGTCGAGTGTTAAGGGAGCGAATATTTGCCAAGGGAAGGAAACATTCTGTGTCAGTGGAAGGTTTATGTCCTGGCGAAGCTAAAACAAATTAACTGCCTTCATGGGGCAAAGTGTCTTCAGCAGCCTATTGGTTCTGCTTGTGGAGAAAATATTCGCCTTTCATGCGAACAGAAGGTTCAAACCTTATTTGACCTTTCTTTGAGCGTAAATAATCAAGTCCACTTCGTTAAACCAAATACCTAATTTTAGCACCAAAAAATATTTTAGTAACTATTAATTAATCAGCTATTCATAAAACGCCCAGCCTTTTGAGGAACATATTTAAAACACTTCATTGTGATACGCACACTCAAATACCGTCTTAAAAATCCGTTGCATTACTATTCTCGTGTCTGAGCCACATATCCACAATTTCCCATGCTGCTGTTTACACTCTGATATACATTTTTCATCGTCCGTTTCACCTAAGTTGTTTTAAATTGCAAGGTGTCAGTCTGTTTGCAGCAATTCAGTCTGCTCTCATGAGATTACAGAGGGGCTTCGGATGGAGTAACAAAGAGAGGTTGTCAAGCCAGGTGACTTGACCTTTGGAATTCTTAATTTTAGAGCGTCTTCATTAAAGCTGGAGACAGAATATAGCTCCGAATCCTTGGTAACCTTTTATCAAATGACAAGCTATAAGAGAACTCTGAAACATGACCGTGAAATTCTCGAATTTCTTTTACATGAAAATATTGCTTAAGATCGACAGGATTTTGAAACTTTATGTTGTTATATGTAAGAAATATGAAAAAGCAATATTACAGATATAAAGGTTGCTGTCGAAGTTATCGCTATATAGGCAGTCAAACAACATTGATATCAAACCTTTCATTCAATATTCCTGGAGGAATATTGAATGAAAGGTTCTATGAAGCATCACCGCTTCCACTCAAACAAGATTCTCGTGTTCCAAATTCCTGGCTGTCTTTCAGTCTTCTGGGGTTGTCCACTCTTTTCATGAAAACAGGAATTATTTGTCTCAACATGTGGCCGGTAAAGATTGCTCTCACCCTCCTACCGAAGACCGACCCATACTTCGGCAGATTTTGTTGGTTCTGTCAGTTTATTTATGTACGTGAAAGTTTCTGCTCGTCACTGTTATTACACTTGTTCATTACCTTACAAAACTATTGACAAGTTGTTATGTGTCGGGAAATGAAAACGTGTGGTCTGTTAGGTATTTACTAATATTACACAGGGATACTTTTCTACCTGTACAAATTCCTTTGAAAGGTTAAAACCAGTCACCATCCTATAAGATGTAATGATCCAGAATATCATAGAATAAAACTCAGACTCAAGTTTATACACGGGACGGAGGAGAAAGGGTTTCGTATCGACAGTGCAACTAAATGCAGTGTTAATAATGGATTTTTGGCAAGTGCGATCCTACAGCGACCAACCAAAAGGGAAACATTAATTTGCTGCGAAATACAAGATGTTGAGCGAAAAGGCTAAGACAGATGGAAGAGGGGGGGGAGGGAATTCTTCTCAAAGTAAGTCTTTTATTTATCCAACTGAATGCACAACTAGAATGTTCTAGAAAAACGTTAAAACTTACATTAAAATGCACCTACATGTTTCGGTTAAACAACCATCATCAGAGAGCTTATTGTTGTGTTTTGCTAAAGTTATAATTATTAAATTGAATCAGTTCGGTCGTGTGGCTGCAGCCACACGACCGAACTGATTCATAACGACGTTTTTAACTAACTATTTGATAATTATAACTTTAGCAAAGCACAACAATAAGCCCCCTGATGATGGTTGTTTAACCGAAACATGGGGGATTTTAATTTAAATTTTAACATTCTTTTGGAATATTCTATTTGTGCGTTCAGTTGGATAAATAAAAGACTTGATAATATCAAGATGCACGGTTCAAATGTGTAAATCTTCTCAAAGGAAATAAGATGATTGGATATGATAATCTTGATGAAGTCATTGGGTTCTAAATATACTGTCGAGGAAATGAAAGTTCTTAATCATCTGCGGAATCACCTGCAGAACAATAGTAACTTACTGCGCCTTGTAACAAACAAGATATTTCAGCCGAAGAGCGTAGAGAAAAAAAGCTACATACGGAACTGCAAGATGTTACTTCCACTATAAAGTAACGTATTATTTACTTATGTTTACTTGTACAAGCTGTAATTATTTCAGACTCCATAGATTCAAAATAGAATAATTATTTAATAATAGGATCTATAAAATATGGAAGAAATATTTCTGGGCGTTGTATGATTCTTGAACTATGTAACGTTAATCTATTTTACTTTGTATGGGAAAAAGGGTTTTATATGGCGTAAATAATTAGTCTTAAGCACTAATTAAGGTATGTTTCAAAATGTAAAAGATATATGTCCTTAGATTTATCGGAAATGAATTATTGTGCTCATACAAGTATTGAACGCAATTATTCAGAGAAGAATTAATTAGGTAAATCAGTATCACGAAATTAAGATCGTTATAATAATGTAGTTAGCATCTTTTTCTCTATGTTTATTTGTTGTTGTCCCAGTCGGCCATCTACAGGCCGGTTATTTAAAATGGAATGCAGCCACTTCAGAATAACTTTGACACGAAACAATCTAATGTCACTCTTAGAATAAGCACGCTAGTAAATATATATATGTTTGAAAATGAATATATAATTATTAAGAAATGTAAAATTCATGTAATCAACCTCATTTCATAAATTTTAGTATAATTTTTATTTATAACATTGTGATTTAACTTCACATGTGCACATCCCGGACACCATGTATTATGCAGGTATTTCTCTGTAAAATGCCTCCCTGAAGAAGGCCTGTGAGGGCTGAAACATGTAAAAGAAACATCACAAAATAAAACGTCTTCTGATTACATGTGCAGTTATTTGGATTAAACACTATGTAATGTTACAAGTGTTACATATGACTACCAAAGTAAACTAAAATCAAGTGCATGTTAATCATACAACAGCACATAATTTTACACCAAGGTCACAGTTCCTGTGAATATAATTTCAGCAAATTTAGTTACAGCAAGTTAAAAGGAATATAAAATATATAATAAAATGTGTGTTATTTTCGTTCTGTAAATGTGGTTCATATTCCGTGCACAGTAGCTCTGGGTACTTACATGGCACAGAAACTTTAAGCTTCTCGGGAAATGGGATTAAAATACTTTCTCTCCTTCAGACAGCGACAGTCTAACAGAGTCTAATATGAAGACTTGTTTTCAGGTAATGAGAATTAAGACGTTGGCTTAATAAGGGTTCTGGTAGTGCCTGTGCTTACATAAGGCTTGCTACTCTATTCCATACAACTGAAAAACTTGTCTGAAAATTGATTTAGTAATTTTAATGTGTTAAGTTTGCGCCTTGGTAAAAATGTTGCTAGTGGTGGTCTAGTTTAATAAGGAAAGTTACAAGGTACAAAATTCCTATATTAATGGTTGGGTGTAGGTGAAAACTAGAGTAGTTTATTGAGGAAGAAATATACTTTCTATGTTGTCTTTATTGAGTTAAATAGTAGTATAATTTTATTGTACTAAGAAAATTTAACCTCATAATGAGTACCTGACGATGTACTGATTTATGCAACATTTGCCACCAGCTGCGTCTCATTCTGCAGCTGCTGCGCAGAATTTCAAATCTCAGATCCTAAAATCTAGGAGTGGCAAACAGTGGAAGAGTTTAGGGTGGTGTTTTATGAATGGAGCTGGTGAAATCCTAGAAGGGAGAAAATTTAGTAGGTTAAAGGATTCAGAAATAGAGTAGCATCATAATATAAATTAATATGTAGAGACTTCAGACAACACAACACAGTGTCAGAGTTAACATATAATGTGTATTAAAATGCATGGGGCCTGGACATGAATTTGAATAAAACGAAATACTTATGTATTGGGGAAACGCACAGAAATTTGAAATTAGATAAAGACAGCGAGATTGAATTTTGTCAAGAATATAAATATTTAGGAGTTATTTTTGACACCAGCGGAACAGACGACAAAGAAATAAGATCAAGAGTAATACAAGCAAGAAAATGTATAGCATGTTTAAACGGGATACTGTGGAGTAAAGACACAAGAAAGGAGAGAAAATTGAACATTTATGATGCATTGATTAAAAGCAGTTTATTGCGTGGTTCCGAAACATGGAGACTCACAGAAAATAATAAAAGACGGGTCGAAGCTACAGAGATGGATGCCATGAGGAGATCCTCTAGAATATCAAGAAAAGGAAGAATTAGAAATGTAACTATAAGACAACTAATTGGATTAGAGGAACCAATTATAAAAGAAATTGAACGGAACCAACTTACATGGCACGGCCATGTCCAAAGAATGGCAGAAGGAAGATTACCCAAAATAGCAATTGAAGTGGATGCCGAAACAAAAGGGAGCACGAGGAACACCGAAGAAAAACTGGATGGAAAGTGTAAGGAAGGCCAGAACGAAAGAAACTTAAACGAAGGCCAGTGGGAAGATAGCAAGCAGTGGAGTCTAGGTGTCGGACAACGTAGAACAACGTTTTGAAACCGACGTACATACATACATACATACAATCATACATACGTACATACATATATACATATGTACGTACATAAAATGCATTAAATGTTTAGAAACTATTTATTTAAATTTTCTGAACAGAAAGCTCGCATTTGTAAAGGCCAATTATTAATAATTTTGGAGCCTGCAAAATAAATCTCTGGTGGACAGTTGATTAATTGCCTCTTTGTTTTATAACGCCACTTACAGTAAATAAAATGTCAATTTCTATCATTAGACCTAACTCTGTAGGCATCAGCCATCGACCTATCTATTATTAACACTGAGCTTAACAAGTGAACAATTCAAAGAAACAGACAACACAGAACACAGCTTTCTGCTCAAAATTCTCTACTGTATGTCCCAGGCTTATAATAGATTTATCGTTTTGTGGTACAAGCTGAAAATTGTTCCAGAACGTCCTTATATATAAGAGGGAGAGTCAAATTAAAAACTTAAATATGATTTATCTCGTAATTTATTGAATACAAAAGGTACAAAATGACTTCATTTTTCTATGTAGTATCTTACTGCCACCTGTCGGCCACTCTTCAAACCATGAGTTTCATTGTTGAAACTTACAAGACAATCGGGCTGTGGTTCGAAATTTTATCACACTTTTAAGGTTTTCAGTTGACTCTCCCTTTTATATAACAAGCAGAGCAATGAGGATTTTCTTGTATATTATTTATTTATTTATTTGTGGGTTGGACAAGTGTTGGAGTCGGTTTGAGGAGAATGTTTTCTTAGCTTCATTTACAGACGAAAATGTCTTGATTAGCTAAGAAACGCTTAGCTTCCACAGAAGTACTCTGGAGAGCGGAGTGAGTCTTTTGTCCATATATATAACGAAAATTTTAGTACTTCGCGTTATAACCCTCTTCTGATAAGATAATTAGGATGATTAGGGACGGAGGGAGGGAGGGACCAGGAGAATAACTTCAGTCAGAATGGCCAAAGTTTGTGCCGAGATCCGAAGACAGGACTTTTTAAACTGAGAAGCATGAGTGGTACCCACTAACCGCAAGGATCGTTTTGAAAAGTGTGGAGTTATGCCACATTTCAGGCTTCCGCCGTCTTGCAGTTGAGCCGTCCGTTATCAAATTAACGCCAATAAAACAGAAGGGCGCAGAACACAAGTATGCATTCAACGTGTCTGGTCAGAGACATCAGAATGATGCACGCTACCCTGAAATGTCAACGGAATTGAGGGGCAGTTCAAAGATGTAACTGAGATCATAACCAGGTTGTGATAAGCAACGTCATGTCGGTGTCAAACATTGTTCAGTTCCTATTAGCTATTCCTCGCTTCATTGTTTATCGGCAGTTACAGAGTAAGAATATCGCTGACTATGGAGAAGAGAAGGTGGGGTGAAGAAGGGGTGGCTATTACCATTTAAATGACTTAGTTGTCTGGGGGTTGTGGAAGTTCAGTTGTGTATTCAGATAATGTCAAATGGCTATACACGAAACTGCACAAAGTTTTAACCCCTTTCAGTTATACACATTGGTCGTAACGGCACACAATAAATTCAGTATCAGGTATATATGTCAATCCTAAAATAAAGTCAGAAGCTTCCTGCAGACATGTGATGACAGCCTTTTGATGTCAGGAACAGAGATGGTTGGACATGTAACATGTGAAGTAAATCTCTATTTCAGGAACAAATTTATCGTATTTCGCTACTTTAAGATATGCATGCTGATAAAATATTTACAGACGATTAGCAACTCTTCTCCATTAGCCCTGGTAAAGCAATGGCATTCGCTCCACTATACATAAGCCGTGGACCGGGATAGCTAAGTCGGTATAGCGACTCGCTACGGGCTGGATGGTCCAGGATTCGAATCCCGGCGAGGGGGGGGCGAGATTCTCTGCACCCGTCCAGACCGGCCCTGTGGCCCACCCAGCCCCTATAAAATAGGTGCCGGGTCTCTTTCCCGGGGGTAGAGCGGCCGGGGCGTGGCGTTGACGACCCAACGTATCTAGTGCCGAGGTTAAAGAAGAATAGAGCTATAGCTCTACTCCTCCTCTGGACCTTCGTGGCTTGTTCTAGGGTGAACTTTATCTTACACATAAGCTACTTTCTTTGTTAATGTTAAATGACACATGCACCGGTAGATGAAGCAATTCTACTGTTGTCATATCTTACCAAAAAACGTTCGTTTACCGTAACGTTTTGGTTCGAATTATTGAAGTGAAATATTATCATTACGTTATTGTACCTTATCTAAATCTTGGTGCTTGTTACTCAGAGAGTCACATCCTGGTCATAATTATCGATACTTATCAATAAAAATCACTACTAATGAATATTAATCGATAACCATGACATTAAACTACTGGGTTAATAATAATCAATAGTAGTCAACAACAAGTAATAATCGACAGCTCTCATGGTTGTAACACAGACAGTGACAGACCGTATTCCTGTAATGCAGACCAACAAAATGTGCCTCTAGTAAATTAAATTAAATTAAATCTAATTTTCACAATACCTTACAAAGGTACATATTTCGAAACCGAGGGCTCATCTTCAGGAAGACAGCTGTGACAAGTGCAGGTATGATAAAACATATGTCTAAATTTATAGTAAACCCTGGTACATCAAAGAATAATTTTGCTCTTCCACCTACAGGACTGCTTTTACCATCGCAAAATTCTCAGTGTTAGTAGACTGTTTTTACAGCGACATGCTTGTTAACATAATTTTAATCCTTTTCTCTAAGCATAATTTCCTACGAAAATATTCAGCATATACAGAGAACACGTGGAGAATTGAATACACGTGGAGAACTGTACACACTTGGAGAATTGTATACACGTAGTGGCTGTAGATTGCAGAAATATTCGGTGAATTTGACAAATAATAGTGCTGACACATATTTCGCGAACTTCCTTAATCGCACATTGGAAGCATTTAGTTTACAACAAGTTCTAGAATTCTCGTTTATTCGATTTTGAGCAAAAGAGATATATACATGTCTTGAAGCTTTAGGTTCCGGTGACCGTGCATCGTGAGCAAATTGTGAAGAGAGAGAGAAAAAACCAACAAGATGCAACAACCAGATGTTTATTATCAACAATGTCTCAACATGTTTCGGGCATCATTACGCCCATCTTCAAGAGAACAAAGACCGTGTGTTACTGCATATGGTGTACTGCGCTGGTTCTGCTGGATGTGGTTGGTAGCGGTTGTGGGGCGCTGCTTTGTAGGATGCGAGCACACACATGCAGTAACACACGGTCTTTGTTCTTCTGAAGATGGGCGTAATGATGCCCGAAACATGTTGAGACAGTGTTGATAATAAACATCTGATTGTTGCATCTTGTTGGTTTTTTTCTCTCTCTTCACAATGTCTTGAAGCTTTCGCCACGATGGAATTCAAGTAAATTTTCCCGGAAAAACAGCAGCGCCAAAATTTGAAATTTGTCAGACGTTTACGGAAACAACTCCTTCCTCACTTTCAGTGTGCTGCTGCTTTGGTTTTCCAAACCACCAGCAAGCTTTGAAGATGGAGACTGAGTTAGTCCCGAAACGTCCGTAAACCTTCACATTTTGACGCGACTGTCTGCCCGAAAAAATTAATTGAGATATCTACATAATGACGGGGTTAAAAATGAATGAAAGTACACCCTTGCTCCACCAGTTTGCTCTCTTTTTGTGCACAGTAAGATCTTTAACTTTTACACACCGCATTCCCAAACATTTTGTAAGGCACAGTTGATCCTGTGCTTAATTTATTACCACTCCTTGAAGACACATGGGGGAGAGGAATTATTTTAGTCTTGCGTGATCTCGTCATGAGATAGATCAGAGCTCACCTTTGCGGACTTGCAGCTTTACCTCCTGGAAGGCGGAATACTGACTCACGTACCGATTGAATATGAGCCTGGAAGGGATTGCACAGCACGTCAGGACGCTTAGAAGAGAAATAATATAATATATTTGCGCCTCCCTGGAACTGAAATACGGATCCTCAGTAGTCCAGGCCGTAACCTATTAGCTGTACCGTGTCCTTCTCTGGATGTGGAGGAAGCGATACAGGTGTAACTTTAGATAAAGAACAAAGATGATGAAATATGGTTGTAATGATAGTGAAAGACAAAATATTTTAGAAAATCATCAGAGGAAAGCTCATTAAGGCAACACAGAGATATTAACTTCTGCTGGGGTAAAATATTATACATAGAGCGTTGTTCAAGGAGAGAAAGAAGCGGAGTGACGTGGTTGCTAGCAGGAGTATGGAAGTTGAAAGGAATAAGGAGAAACAAAGGTTAAGAAGAAGACCTTTATGCTTATGTGAAGAGGATGTAAGACATACAACAATGGATTTTAAATGGCCCATACCCGTGCTTTGAACACATTTCTGTGCGTGTGTTGGTTTCAGCTACTTTATATTACTGGATCACTTGGAAACTAGAAATCGACTATAAATTTTTGAATGAAAAATGATTTCGTATAAATGAAGAAACAGTCTATAGGAAAACTTTAAGCGGCACTAGAAAAGGTCAGATAAGAAATTTATGCAGATGGAGTCAAGTGATAGTTGTTTCACTGAAAAGAAAATAGAGATTTTTTAAAGGAAAATAAAAGAAGTGAAAATATGTGTCATAAGTATCAATGGGCTACCACCGTCACAACCTGTGTCGATCGAAGGTGGCCTCATGCCCTACAAGAACTGAATTTAAAAATTTATCACACATTATTATTATTATTATTATTATTAAATATGGAGCAACATATAAAATTCAGAAGCTCTCTAATAATGTATTACAAATTACAAGAGCGTTTCAGCTGATTTAGAAACTAATACTTTAATCGTCGCTCTGTGTAAAGGTCCCTCTCACTTCCGCTCAAGTGCATTCTGTATCTACGGAACTCAGTTTGCTCATGCAATTACACGCCTAACCGGCTCCAGTACTGTTACCCACGTCACACACTAGGAAACATTACTGTCATGTGGAAGATTATGAGACTTTATCATGTATAGGCAGTCATCAGTGTTGTCTGAGTTAGATTATGCTAAATTACATACAAATAACTCTCGAGATTGGAGTTTCCACGGCGAGGAATATCAAGATTATGGTCTTCTGAGATAAGAGATTGTGCACTTCGGTGCATAAGTACCAATGATACGGAGATACCTGCTGCCTCCATTATCAGACCAGCCTGTCCTAAAACAGAGGCACCAAGTTCCCTAGTAGATTTGGTACTTCTTTACCAAACGAGAGAGATTAAAGCCTTGGAATTCAGCGATAGAGATTACGTGTATTCCTGGCCTTTAACTAAAGAATTTGGAACTGCAACTTCTTTACTTCAATCAGAAATGTTAAAATTTGTCTACCCTTACACTTTATGGTTTTCTCATTTTTAGCTTTCTTACCATTCAAAACATATGCTAATTTTGGTAGTGTATACTGTTAAGTTCTGCGGATTGTCCATATAAAATAAAAAACCGATCTTAGAATTCACAACCCGTCTCACACAAATTACTTTAACATTCCGTGCTCTAAACCTTACCCTGCGTTACGGTATGTGCTGCAAATGACCTCCTTCGACCATGCGACGTGCTTGACACCTGGTGAATAAATAGCTAAAAATGGTTCAAAAATTTGCCTGTAATTTGGCGATGCTGATCGCCTTATTTATTCTTTAATGTCGTCCTCTGCGTGTGTATTCTTCTATACTAGTTATCTTCCGAACTTTCTTACGTATAGCAGTCAAATAGAATCAAATCTCATGACTGAGCAGATCACTAAAGCGTGTATTGAATTTTTTACTTTAATGGAGCTCGCAAGTTATTCTTGGATTAATTTTCATCTCTTTCCCTTACGACTTACATTTCACAAAGTGTTTAAAAACTTGTCCACTGGATCTTCTTAATATATTCTTAATTTATTGCGCCTGTGGAGCAGATGGTTCTTACTATTCTCGTCGCACTGTTAGCACACCACACGCCAGCTTTAAAGTCACGTAACGGTATATTTTGTGTTAGCTTGAGATTAGCGCCGAACAGTTTTCGTTATTTTGCTTATTTACTTGGCTGTTAAATTGAATCCTGTCTAGTCTCTAGAAAAAGTTAATACAACTACACACTGCTTCACAGAACCTGTGAAGGTATCGTACTCCCCTAGAATATTTGCGTCCTGGAATGATTGTACAAATTATATTTTGGTGAAGTAAAGGACAGTGTGGGTCAAAACACAACTAGGTTATTAGCAGGATGCCAATGAAACAACATGTTTCGGCCTACTCGGAGGCCATCATCAGGTTTACAATTTTGACTCTAAGAGACTAATAATAATGCGAGTGGCGGATGTTGCGATCTCATCGTCATGATTTACAAAGTATATACATATGAGAAAAGACTATGTGTCACCTAACACGACAAACCCCTTCATATCACCCGCTAGACGAGACATAACTCATGTAAAATGGTGAACTGGGAACGTTTTGTTATTCTTGTATCCAGGTGTATCTCTGTACTACAAAATTCAAAGCAATAAACATTTTCCAAAAAAAAAAAAGACTATGTGTAGGAGGGTGCTGAAATGTGGTGACTGGAGTCACCTAAGCAGATAAGGCAGGGGACGTGTGTACGTGTGGTTGGTATGTAATACCTAGGCGGGGGTCATCGCACAGCTAATAAACTAGTTGTGTTTTGACCCACACTGCTCTTTACTTCATTGTTACATACACAACGGGGATACCTCAACTTAAGATTACATTTTGGTCTTCACACCAATTAATTTTTTGGCTACCTGTAACGAAGATTTTGATAGAGCAGCCTCCTGGGATAACCGGCTATTAAGACATCCTTGGAGATCTCTCTAATTGTGCTCCACCATGCAATGTGCCTTCTGAAAAAAATATATTGAGTTCTTTGTGGATTCCTCTTTTAAAAATGAAAATATTTATCTAAGAATTTGTAGCAGATTATGATATACTGTTGATTTCAAAGCAACTGACAGGGGAGACTGACCTATAAATTTGCTATGACAGTTTTATAAATTATTTTCATTACATAATTTTCCACAGTAATAACCGTCTGTATTACATTCTATTTCATATTCACTTATAGCAAATATTTTATGTCAAAATAAAAATCTCTCTCTGACGCTTTACTTCATCTTCACGAAAGAAAAATAATTTTCTTCTGCAGTGCGCAGCTTGTGAACTAGGCGCTATGTTATAAGCTTCAGACCACACACACTGCGACCGAAGGCGGAGCGTTAGAACTAATGTAGATGAGTCGCACAGTGCCCACCAAGCTTCCGGACAACGCAAATTCCACTTTGGTATGGTTGTTTTATGCTTACACGTCCTTCAATTTAATTGACGTGTGGACAGCTTGAACTACTGGTAGTGGTCCTGAAGACCCGATCTTCCGGAATGTTAGATTCTGTTGACCGACAAAAATATATTTACCTACTAAATGTTTACCAATCGACAAGTTGTAACATCCCCAAGTAGTGGACGTTTCTTAATTTGGCATACTTTAATTATCCTAACATATATTTTTGTTTACGGAAAAAATATTGTTTTTAAACTCATTATTTTCTAAAAATTAAGGTTCACGTGGTCATCACACTGTGTGGCTTTGCTTGTGTCCCAGCTGAATATCTGAAACATTCGATCGATAATCACTAACCTTCGCATAATAATTATGACATTACATGTCACTGTATAATGGTAATTTCTAATAATCGATAACATAGCATGGGGGCCGCGCGATAGTTTGGAGATTGTGACATTTGAGTTATTAGCGCCACGTACTTTAGGGTCCAGAATTCTAATCCCACATTAATTCATGATAGAAAATGGACAGTTTTTTGTTACGACAAACGAACTTACTTCTGTAGCCTTTAGGAATAAAATAACAGATTTTTGGACTTTTGATTATCGTGTCTGTGGTTTCGGTGTTATGAAAGAAGTATTGGAGACAAACATGCGTTATTTACTATGGATCTAGACCGTTAACATATCTAATATACGTGCACATGAATTGCCTGAAGAACTGTTCTTAGGTTTACAATTAGATATGAGACGATATGAAACTTTGTGGTTAAACGGAAAAATGTAAAATTTAAGAAATATTAGTGTCTTGACATAAAAAATCCCCGTCGAAGTACTAAACTGCCAAAATGAAAGATATTACCAGTAGCGTTTATACTTGCTTCCATACTGCTTTTATATGCAGTTTTGACCTTTATGTTTGAAACTCTATTTTACCTGCTTTTCATTTTTATATTTTATAACTATTGTATTTAGTAAATTTTTAACACAGTTTCTGATACTTTATTAGGCTACATATTGAAATAAAATTTGTACGTCTTATAAAGTTTTACATTACATTTCTTGACATAAAGGGGAGATATTCTTCCTCAGGACAGACGGTGGTGTCTAGGTATTAGAACCGAACCTAGTCGCCAAAGAAACCTTCACAAGTAGCTTGTGTGCCATTGGTAAGTGAATAAAAACATACATTTTTTTAATATTAGTGCCAGTACATACGTATAACTAAATTTTTGTGACTTAAAAGTGTTTATTTTTATTGCTCGGAATTCATCCCTTTTATACGGCCTTATTTCTCGCGATTTACTCCTAAATATTACAAATTTAAAATTGTTTCGTGTTCCTTGTGTAAACTAATTACCATTCTGTTTAGACTTTCAGAGAAGTGGAGGTAGAAATTTCCAAGCATTTCTAACGACGGCAATAGATGGAGGTGAGTTTTCTTTCACCTTCATGCTCTAGCCCCTTCACTCTTGGATAAAAGGCCGCCGGCACCCATTAGATGCGAGACTGGGATGGCCAACAGATGAACCGGAAGCGTTGACGGTTTGATGAAAAGGAAAAAGTCTGCTTCCGCCGTGTATAGACCCTCAGCTATCCAGTCGTTTCACCCATAGCTAAGTGAAGACATTGACAGAGCTATGGCGGCACGTTACTGCTAGAAGTGACGTCAGAATCACACCCATGCATCTACCATTCCTTCAATCTCTCTTCCTGTAGTAATCCAAGTTGCACTTCTAAACTGGAAACTGTCGTGAATCTTCAGTTATATAACCCCGACAGATTATATATCCGGAGGCATAACGCCGTGTCGTTTGTGTAGACAAATAAACGAGACATTCGATATGCGTACAATGTATCAGTGGTGGGGTGCGTTCGCATAACCGTTATAACCGTGGAAAATAAATTAATCATTAAATATTATGAGTGTGTATGTATTCTTACTGTAAATGTCCGGCACGAAAAAAACCGCATATTTTCTGTTCAGCGTTTATTGTCGTCTGTGGCCTGTCCGGCTGTACCATATTTTTCCACATTATGTCAAAAATGACACAATTTTCCTGAAAAAGTATTGAACATAGAATGTGTTGTTTGATTTTCTCTATAACTTTTTTTAAAATATTTCCCTTTCTAAAAGCAAAGATCAAGTTACTGTCATATTTATGTATATATGTATGTATGTATGTACGTACGTACGTACGTATGTATGTATGTATGTATGTATGTATGTATGTATGTACGTACTTACGTACGTATGTATGTATATATGTATGTATATATGTATGTACGTACGTACGTATGTATGTATATATGTATGTATGTATGTATGTATGTATGTATGTATGTACAGAGTGGCGCGGAGCCGACTGACACATTTCAAATTTGAATACTGCGCCGGCGCGATATCTTGTCGTGGTTGGAGGGAAGAGGAACGGTAGAGGTGAGGACACCATTTCATATGATCAGTCGCAATGGAGTGTTGGAACGTGCAACAACGTGTTACCTGTGTTCGTAGTTTCGGCAACATCGTTTGGCCTGCTCGATCGCCCGAAATTACTGTACCAGATTTTTTCCTGTGGGGATTCCAGAAAGAGCGTGTGTTCTGGAGGCGTATCAAGACTATTCAAGAACTCAAATTAGCAATTGTTGACGAATTTGCGGCTATTGACAAGGACCTACGGAGGCGCGTGTACGGCAACTTCCAGACACGCTTGCAACAATGCATTGATATAAACGAAGGCTACCTGCCTGATTTTCAGAAAATAAGCTTTTAATCTGTGGGTAATAAATAGCATACTTGGACGTATAAATAGACG
>Ga0123354_10005466_pt1 | contig 18476 bp, 8 predicted proteins | sample TergutLab28metaG_2_FD_97872 | JGI IMG/M metagenome (GOLD analysis project Ga0123354, IMG submission 97872) | Labiotermes labralis P4 segment gut microbial communities from Petit-Saut dam, French Guiana - Lab288 P4 | ecosystem: Host-associated > Arthropoda: Insects > Digestive system > Gut ...
GCACACCCTGTATATAAAATGTGAATAATACAGGAACCAAATATGTTAGAATTATGAAACAAACTGCATTTTGAAGAGAAAAAAATGGAGAGTATATACCATGTTTAAAATATTCAGTACCTACATTTGTTGAATAAATATATAAAATGCAACTTCAGAGGTTAGCGGTGCAGTACGACCACTACAGTTGACATTAGGCGTCAAAAGGTTAATGACAATGTCAGCCTGTCCCAGTCATGGTATCTCCATTGTTCACTGTCTGCCTGTTCCAACATATGGGGCCAATCCACCACCACTATATTACATAAACATGCAGCACTACAGAAGGCACACATCTGCCCATGAATTTCAGCAGACAGACATCATTCTGCTAAAAGAAAATGAATCACTGCCATCAGGTCATTTGGATGGATTCGGCATTGGTACACCACCTTTAACCCTTCAGCCCTAGAGCTGGAAATTTAAATTTTAGCACACCCTTTATATAAAATATGAATATTTTTATGCCCAGAAAAGGTAAGATTATGAAATGCACAGCATTTTGTGGAGGAAAAAATGGAGATTGTGCAGCACAGCTCAAAATATTCAGTAAGTATATGTGTTGACTAAATATATTACATACTGTCATTGGGTAGTAGTAGTACTGAGTCCTGTATATGTACAAAACGGGCAGTCGCTACAGGTTAAGCCATGCTGAAACGTCACCCATGCTAGCTACTTGCTCAGTCACCTGTATTGCTCCACACAAGTGCCTGCTAGTGTGTTTACTGAATTAAATGTGCAGCTGCACCATCTACCACCTTACAATATCAAAAATAGGTTCCTCAATGAAATGTAATTTTGTAATTGCATGATTTATTGAAAAAAAAAAATTCCTAAAACTATTTCAAATATTCTACCAATGTTACACACAAAAAATATATTTAGAAATATCTGGCAGTATTTGTATGATCAGCTTTTGTTGGAAGTTGTTTGCTGTGCATTTATCAGGCTGCACATAGCTGGCTGTTTTATACAGTATAAGCCTATACTGCTATTACAGGTTTTTAAAGGCACCACTTAAATGTACAGTATATCAGTTCTACTGCTGTGTGACATTTTCAAGGTGATACAAAACAATAACATTTTTAATTCTGCAATTTCAAGCATTAGTTTGGAAAAGGAACAAATTTCTTCCATCATTGGCATTTCATTTTCCTCAATACTATAAAGACATACTGAATTTGTAACCTTTAGGAGAACATATCTTACAGATGCTGCACGCACGTCTTCCACTACTCACTTGAACTACACTGCATATGCTTGGAAACAAAAACACAAGACCGACATACTTTCTCAAGTCCTTTCACAAAAACTGACCAAATGCCTCAGAAAATACGGGAGTAAGTAGTGGTTTCTTTGAACATTAAAAAAACATGTAACTTACTGGCTCTTTCATTCCCAGGAAACAGGATACTCTAGTATATGGTAAAGTCTACATTAACACCTAACACTAACTGCACTACCTTTCCTCTGTACTCATTATTCCCGTTTATCTGTTATCGATCTCAAACACATGGTAGTTTATCTCATTAAAAGGAAACAGTTATGATCCACCGCATCTACAAATCGCATAAACATTTTTTTTGCACTTCATGCTTTATAACACCTACTACATGATCAGTAACACACATCATGTGAATAATTTACCACAGCACTATCTTAAAGAGCAAGATTCAATAATACGAGCCACATATTATCACTAATCATATGCTAACCGCCAACAAACAAACAATAACCTCATACATCACATAGTTACAACTGCCCACAAAATCCCGAACGCCTACAGTTGTTGCAGTTTCTAAGACAGAGGAAAATTAAGTCTCCATACACACCTATTTTATCTTTAACCTTAACCGTACAACGAACTGGTATTTAACTGCTGCCACTATATCTAAAACGATCTCACTTGCCTAATTAAAGTCTATATAAACAATTCAGATAATGTACACACCAATGAATTAACTAATCTGCTCCCTGGTTTTCATAAATTTTTAACAGTATAGCACACTTAATATTTCTTGCGACAAGTAACTGTTTCCAATTCTTCATTCGCTAACCATTCTAATTGTTATTATGGCTTTACAACAAATTTTTACCTAAACACGCAGACACAATCTGCATAACGCGCTCCTTATCTCACGCCACACGCTACACCGTCACAGACTTGCAGTAGGCACGGATTAATACGTCACAGATGGATGTCACAGTCGCCAACATACACACTAACGCAGAAAAAACTAATCTATTTGGGTGACAGACCTGCACTTTTCTAGGATTTGACACTGCGTCGGCTTGAAGCTTGATACCGACGTTTCGGGACAACCTATAGGTCCAGGGGACCTATAGGTTGTTCCGAAGCGTTAATAACAAAATACTATTCTACACTGCGTACAATCCCAGGAGAGTGCTGATCTAATTTACACAACAGTGGCAGCATGAAATCACACTTGGGTGACTCTCAGTAGTAGCAAAGTTTTGGTTGGTGTGCTCTTACAGCTTGGTGTTTGAGGTCTTATTTTGGCGTGTGTGCGTGTACAGGGATGCTGATAAGTCCTTAGTCCGACCTACTTCCCGATGTCGTAGGACGGAAACGATAGTGTCGTTGGAAGCTAATCTACTGCTCAGATCAAATAATATATGCTTGCTGCAAACTCTCAGAAACCTTTAGAGGGATGAAAGGCAACTTATATATTTAATTTTCACGTAAGAATTATCAATTCGAGCCAAGGACTTGTCAGCACCCATATATGTATGATGGTGTTAATACGTGTATTGGGAGGAAGTGTACCAACTATAAAGAAAAATGCAGCAGCTTCAGTAGCTGCTAGTAAGGAGACTGGACTAGAGGTAAATGCTGGTAAGCTTAAGTACATGGTCATGTCTCGAGATCGGAATGCAGGACGAAGTCATGATATAAAAATTGGGAATAGTTCCTTTGAAAGGGTGAAAGAGTAAATATTTGGGAACAATCTTAACAAATCAAAATTATATTCAGGAAGAAATTAGAGCAGATTGAAGTCAGGGAATGCTTGCTATCATTCGGTGCAGAATCTTTTGTCATCTACTTTGCTATCAACAAAATACAAATATTAGGAAATACAGAACTATTATTCTGCCGAAGTCGGCGTGCGTCGTTTTGTGACATCAACGAGTAACTTGTTCTCAAGTTTTATGTAAGTTGTGATAATTTCGTGTGTAGTGTACCGTACTATTCATTCAGTGCCAGCAGCTCACATTAGGTGTAGAGGGAACTTTATGTTATTATAATTCTACGTCTTTCTTCATAGGTTATACGTTACAGACAAGCTCTGTCAATTTCATGGTTATCTGTGGATTGCAGGTAAATTCAATGCCGTAATACTTTAGAGTGACAATCTAGAATATTAAACCGCATCACTTTTAGAAGTAAATCTAGAATACCCTACGCTTGGGTGAGAGAGTGGCTTACCATAAGGACAATCGAGTCACCGACACCGTAAGTAGGCTTAATGAAATTGTCGAATAGTTGGCAGCACGCATAGAAATATGCGGAAAAGAAATGAGCTTATCCCCTCGCAGCATTTTCCTCCTCTTATCTCACTCCTGCGCATCATCCCCTTTTACGTCCTCTGCCTCTTTTCTGTCCAGCTCCTTGGTGTTTTGTTGTTTTGTATCAGTTCACGCTTACGGCAATCTTAGTTGCAGCTCCTTGGACTTCAACCCTCAATCGTGTAATCTCTAGGCTGACGCGGTGGCTACCACACCACAAAGGAGGGAAAACATTTTTGGAACTTCCTGATATCGTCACTCAGCATACGTCATGAGATACTAATATGCATTCTCCACGAATGAAGTGGCAAGGTGTTGCAGTATTCCGTGCTTACAAGTGCCCATGTGCTTCTGTAGCTTCTGTCTTTTTATGTGTTCAGGAATTAAAAAGAAGTGGCTGCATCTTTTGAGTGTGTGGTGAATAAATTCCAAGAAACCGCTAACATCCTTACAACATCTCTTGGTCTAGTCTGCTGGGGCAAAGTTGGATACCAACAAACTTATTTTATAGGTACCTCTTCCAAGGCCAAGACAAGGTACTGGCATTTGTACAACAGTGGGCTGCCAAGGAGCAAAATGACATGACTGAAAAGTTGCAGTAGTATGATATTATCGTATCACGTCCGTGCTATCGACAAATGCCACTGGAGCTTTTTCAAAGGGAGTAGATTTGATCGTTGCACAGGAACTAGAAGTGTTAGAAAATCCTCGTGGTTTATGTGTTTATGCTGCTAACCTAGGATATTACCACCAAAGTCCCTTTAAAAATGATACAAAAAGAATTTAAGCTGTAATCCCAGACAAGGACCGACTGATGTTTATTGGACCATGCATCACTGTGATAGCTGAAGAATAAAAAAACCAACTAGATGCCACTTACTATTTTATTGTACTTCTTATAGGCTCAACATGTTTCGGGCATTACTATGCCCATCATCAGGAGCTCGTGGCTATAATGTTGATTACCACATTGGTCGTTTCGTTCGTAGTTTGCTGTAGGTTGGAGGTTAGGTGCGGTTAGGCTGGAGTAGTGTCCGGGCTGCAGGCTAAAGCTTTAGCGTGCAGCCCGGACACTACTCCAGTCTAACCGCGCCTAACCTCGAACATACAGCAAACCAAGACCGAAACGACCAACGTGGTAATCAACATCATAGTCGCGAGTTCCTGATGATGGGCATAGTAATGCCGGAAACATGTTGAGCCTATAAGAAGTACAATAAAATAATAAGTGGCAACTAGTTGGTTTTTTATTCTTCAGTTAAGGGCCGACTGGTTTCAGTTTGTAGTGGAGTAATTTTAGACTACATACGAAGCACGGAGAAGAAGTCACTGAAGTAGATGAGGGTAAGATTGGGAAGCGCAAATACAACCTAGGACAACACGTTCGAACCCAAATGTTAGTTGGTGTTATTGTTAAGGAAAGTGGCAGAGTTTTCTTATTTGCTGTGCACCAAGAACTATAGAAATCCTCCTAGGCACTATAAAAGACTAGATTATATTTAGTAGACGCCTATACTTTAATGAGTAAGTCTCTACTGATGATACAACAGTTTCTGAAGTTCCTACCGATCGCGACATCGTTGCTGTGCCCCGCCATGCTGCATTGGATAACAGTGATTTTGAAAGTTATTTGGACACTTGTGAATTACACACTGCGCCTCCAATTGTCACATCAAAGGAAGCTCTGAGGATTTTCAACATCGCACTATAACGCACATAGTTCTGATGAAAAGTTCGATGTTAATCTGTTCTCTGCTGAGAAGGGCCTGCAGAAAGAGGTTTTGAAGATCCACGAAGCAAACTAACATAACTGATTTTTTAAAACTAAAAACGGAATTATGTGCAATGTGTGCTTCTGGGTGTACAAAATGTATTTTTTCATGTCCGTATACACTAACACTTACAATAAGCGTAACTTCAACGGTATTAATTTCAATGTTATTTTGAAACAAAATTTTGTCGGACATAGGATATAACGGACTTCAGTTATAAGGGGCCTTTCTAGGACACCTCTGAGGATCGCTTGTAACTGAAGTTGACTGTATGAATAAAGTAAATAATTTTTTTAAATTATATTAATATTATAATTAGACCTCCCCTTTGTGGCCCTTCTTCACACCACTCCTTTCTGAACTGCCTGTGGATAAAAATGTTTGCTCGTCACTGGGCTTAGAACTTTAGAATAGAAGAATAATTACCGTCGTAGACAAGGGAAGATTTCAAGATGACAAATATTTACATTATTATTAATTGGAATAATATTCTAGATTCAAAGAATCGAATTTGTCACATTTTAAAATCCCTCGAATAGAGGTGCAGTAAACAGCATTCTTTTTTTTTTTTACCACTGCTTGCTTTTAATAGAAAAAGACTCCGAAAATTCTGAGCAAGCTGAAGTCGGTGTACAAACGACTATTTATTAAAGTAATGTTCTTTGGCCTATTCGAGATTCTGTTTTTTCAAGGATTTGTTTATACTTCTGACGAATGAAAGACGGCTATTTAAAAAATTACGTGAACAGAGTTTGCAGATTGAAGTTACTATACAAATTTTTTTTGTGTTTAAATAAATGTACACCATAATTAAATGGGTCTGTAAAATAATTGATGTTATGTTTGATAAGCTAATAGTTTGAACAAAAATTTAAAGTTTTTGAAGGTTATGTCGACAAGGGAACTTGTAAATATTTCCAAAAACTCGCAAAAACACGTGCCTGATCTTGAAATTCATGATTAGCCAGAGATTCAGAGGCTCGAACTGCAGTTTAAAAGTGAAAACGATTCAACTATCGAATTTCACATTCCCCATTCCGTGTTTTATAATTCAATTATCACAATTCGAACCAACGAATGCACACAATTTTATTAAAGCCACAATATTATTAGAACACAGACACCCAGTAAGAATCCTTTGAGCGAGTGATCAGCTCGTCGCAGAAGCTGCTACCTAAATTACACACCAGACAAGAGACAAATACCCGTGTCCTCAGCCGGATTCGAAACCGCGATCCAAGCAATAAAGATGGCACAAACTCATGCCTTCGCGGCACGGCCACCAGAATCTACCCTAATTTCTTTTTAGTGAAACAAATGAAATAGAAATAAATAAAAGTATAAACGAAACAACGGCAACAACAATTGACAATCTTTCACTTGCTTACAGTGTGATTAAGAGTCCCTTATTATTGCCACGAGGTCATTAATTTTGTATATTGCGAATTTTCTAAATTAAATTTTATTCTAACATTTAATCTCCGAAATTCCACGCAATAAGGAGCGTTATTGTTTGCCCAAATTCGTTCCCTCTTTCAATCTAATACTTTTACAATAACAATAATAATAAAATGTATGATTTAACATTTGTGTTAATATATTTATTGCTTTAGTATGTAATCGGTACACCAACCCGCCACGGGCTGGACGGTTCGGTGTTCGAACCCCGGTGTTGCGAGATTTTCCGCAACCGTCCACGCAGGCCTTGGAGACTACAAGGCTTCATGTTTCCCTGTTCTTGCTGGGGGTACAGCGGCCAGGTCGTAATGTTGATCACCCACTCCATCTAGCGCCGAGGTTAAAGAAAGAATAGAGCTATACTTCTACTCCACGTCTTTGCATTCATGGCCTGTTCTAGGGAGAACTTCACCTTTATCTTTCAGTTTTTTTACGTGGCGTAGTAACGGCCTCAGCTGCTTTCCTTTGTTCCAAAACATCGCATTCTTTGAGGGTCATCCTATAGTATGCACTACATAATGTGTAATTAATGACGATGGCAGCTTCCTAGACCTTATTTGCTGCTCAATATCCCCATGGACACGCGAAAGAATTTATCCGAAAATTATCCACGTTTTCGGCATGAGACCTGCAAAATTTCGCCACCTAGTTCGTATGGCGAGAAGCTTTAAATCATATCGGTTTCAGGGGTGCAAAATTATTAGACTGCCCGGGGTGTCAACATATCTCGGGACGGCCCTGAATATTCGTAACCCTTGGGCTATGTATAAAACGCCGGGTATTTATTGGCTAACTAAAAAAATCATAGCTTCTAAAAAACATGGCTCTGTGGACTTACATATACTAAAAAGAAGTTCTAAAAAGCTACAATATACGGGGAAATATCAGTATCCTTAACTTGTTGCGTGTATTCACGAAACAGAATCTTTCTACCGCACTTCTTGGTGCGTGTACCGCTCTGTACGCTAGCGCTTACCCTGGTGAATAGTGAAACTAACACGACTGCCAGGTTACATGAATTACCAATGTCACGGCTATAGTCTGAGAAGTGCTAGGGTCAGATGCGCCGACTAAGTATTCCATCTTCTTCCACGGAGCATAAAATTGTCGCGGCGTCTGTCACAAATATGGGGAGAATAGAAATAAACACAGGGTTTTAGTAAGAGAGGTTAGGTGTCGCCATCCCGTTGCGTTTTTATTTAATCAAGTTCAACATACCTTGCGACGAACAAACGTTCGAGAACATACTTTATTCTAATTTTACGCTACAACTTTTTCGGCTTATTTTCTGGTCATCTTTAGGTAGCTGACTTGCAGCTGCAAAAAAAGGAACTGTTAGGTAGAGGCCTCTCCTACATATCTAATATATACAACATCCACAAATAAAATATTATTCCCAATAACGAAATAACAAAATGGCTCAAATTAGGTAAAATAAAAATGTCACTATAAAATGTTTGTCAGCACCCTGCTGATTCTTCTTTTTTCGATCTACAGGGTGCAGTTAAAACATTTTATGGAAACGTTCATCTTTTAGCTGATTTTAACCATGTTATTATTCGGTTATTGGGAATAAATTCGGAGTGATACATTTATTTTCTGCAAATTTTCTTCTCTGAGATGAGAAGAGATCAAATTTGCAGTCAACCATGTTCTGCTGTTGTCTCAACGCGTCATTTTATCATGGACAGTCAACATCCAGGATGTTGGACCGGAAGTGTGCTTGCTTGCAATCCGGCTGTCCGACACCGTCGCCTGTCACATTTCCATAGTCTATCGGAATCTGCCCGAAATAATTGTTGTCCTTTATATGTCCACTTCTTAAACGTAGTATTTCAAAACAAAAACAAAATGTTACAGTCTGAGGAAATACAAGACGGGAACTATTTACTACCCATTGTTTTCTTTCGACACAAAGATTTAGACATGTCTTATTTCACAAGCTTACACTTTCATTATTTTTAGTATTTTGACATTTATCGAAATGTAAGAAGCGTTAAGTCGAAATGGTATTTGCGGTTAATATTTAGCGAAACAAATTTAGCAGAACAAAATTTTTAGCCCAGATTTGTGTTTCTGGCAACGACATGGATGAAGATTTCCAAGCAGCTTTGTCTTCTTGAAGTACTTTGCCGATAGAGGCAGCACGCACCTCGAAACTTTGTCAGCCATTTAGCAATTTAACACATTGTCGTGTGCTAGAAATAGTAGAACTGTGCTTGGCCAGAATACCTATTGCCTAGAGCTGTGTATGATTTTCTTCAGTCCTTCTTAGCAAATACAGATAGAGTAAATCAAATTAAGCCACAAAGTTCTTTACTTATTATGTTTAATTTATTATTCACTGCCAACCCCGTCATTTGATGCTAGATGCTCTCATGTACAGACAGCAGCAACAAATAATCAATGAATAAATTAATAGATGAAATAACACCAGACAAATCCTGGTCCTCCAGGTTGGGGATTTGTCGTGAGGCCAGCTCCCTCACACATGAAAACTATTTGCTAAAAAAACTCAACGTGGAAATGCTGGACAGATGATTTTAGGACGACCAAGGCATGTTAAAAGGATTAAAGAGGAACTACTTGATATAGGAACATGGAATGTTAATACAATGCTCACGTTTTGAAAGATATAAACAGCATGAACGTACGCAATTGGAAGAAAGTAGTACAGAATAGAGACAGTTGGAAGAAAGTAGTTGAGCAAGCCAGAACCTTATACAGGTCGTAGCGCTTAATGAGAATAATAATAATAATAATAATAATAATCAATATGTCATGGGCAGACGAAATATTCCACAGTTTTCTGGCTGGAAGCGAACAGCGAAGAAATTCTGTTTATCATGTGGCGGTGTTCTTACTTTGTTTAATGACACAGACCTTTATCAAATTTCACATTATCGTACATAGCAGATTGAAGACAATATAGTAGACTAATAACTGAAAGCGAATTAAAAGAAAATTCGGCATATAGACGCAATTACTTGGTATATGAAGTCCTATGTAAGTATATAATAATTTCAGTTGCTTAACCTTCAAGACTCAATGAAAAATTACAGTCTCGATTTTGGTTTATTGCGTGCTATGATTGTCGTGAAAATTTCAGTTACATGTTATTGTACCGTGTTCTAAACGTTAAGTTATAGACATTCAGTGGAAATATTTTTTAACTACTGGTATTTTGTGTGTGTCTTTTGTTGACCGTGTATCCCTGTATAATCTGTATGGGTGGCTGTCTGGTCTGCTGCAGCAGACCAGACAGCCACCCATACAGAGTGAAAAATACCAGTGTCGCATAGATACAGTAAGTTCTCCTGATGATGGGCACATAGTTGCCCGAAACATGTAGAGAAGCTGAAATAAACATACTACGAAGTAGTGTGCACCTAGTTGGCCTCATTTCAAAAAATTAACTACGGGTATCTTCGAATATTTGCAGTTCAAGTAAAATATTACAAATATTAGACGGTGCGATTTCGAAATGTTGTGTTTAAAATTCACGGTTATGACGTTCATGTCAGTATTAAGATACATTTATCACTTACATATACTCGAATATTGTAGAAAGATTTTTGTTGATATGTAGTTTATACGAGGAATTATTTCTCAGCCCACAAGAGCGTATGTTTAGAACAAACAATTAATTTCAAATAGTTTTATGTCGTTTTTATTTATTTAGCAGAGAGATATGAATTTCCTTCGTGTGATACCGTTTAAAATTTGATGAATACTTAGTAATTTCATTATATTAATCACTATGAAACTAACCGATGTTAGGCGCAAGTAACAGGATGCGTTACCAATCCTCTCATTAATTAAGCTGCACAACGATAATAATGCCTAATGAAATGTCGCTTTTTGATATGAAACTAACAAATCTCCCAGTTATTTTTGTATCAACAATCGGCAGAATTGCTTCCCAGCAATGTCTCTGATTTTCAATCTAAAAAAAAAAAAAGTTCAGTTCACATAAGCCCACATTTTATACAAAAAATTTAATTCCAAGAACTTTATTTAATTTTGTTTTATTGCCTCTTCCCACGACTTCTGAGCAGAGAAACATGAAATTTGTAGGTGTTGTAGACGACAACACTTTATGCAGACACCGTTCCTCCATGAAATTAACTGCTATGAAAAGTTCCTGTGAAACTAACTTATTTTAAATGACAACAAAATGTTATGTATATATATATATATTTATATTTATATTTCATCCATTTGACTGCTTCGGCTGCTATATGTAATACTGGATATTTTCTAATTATTTGTTTTCGTTAAGACCGGAAACATATTGTTGCTCTTTAAAAGAATCACGATTATAAACGGCCAATATCAATATCATATTGTTGTACATCCGTTCTGTTAGGTTGGGAGACTTATTGTTAGACCTTTCTGTAACTACGTATTGAAGTGCATAGGGTCAGACTGGTAGCATTCCAAACCCCAAATTGCTAACAACCAATTAGAAACAACAGTGTTTATCTCTAGAATGTGTTTGTTAATTATCTCCGCCAGTTAAACTGTCACCTCCTTACTACCTTCATAAGTTGCGTACCTACTATTAGATGCTTCAAGCAGTTCAAATCAGGAATTAGAATGCTAAAACATATAAAATTTACTAATTAATTTTTAAATAAATCTGACGTGGGTAATTTACAACTGTAATAATAATAATAATAATAATAATAGCCACAAAATAGCTGCAACATCATATACCCCAGAGACATGGTTTGTTCCGGGTACAAAACTGTAAATATCCGGTACAAATAAGATTAATAATAATAATAATAAGTTCGTCCTTTTCTTGGAACTATTTGCCGCTTAACCTCAGGGTTTCACCATATTAGACTTTTCGCCACTAACACATAACAGTAAAGGTAAAGGTAAAGCAATCCCTGAGCAGGTATGGACAGACCCTGAGAGATTCAGGAGGATGAGGCTCCCAGATTTCATGAAAACCGGCACAAGCAGTTGGTAAGGTTGTCAGCCCTACGCTCCGGCCGCCTTGACACCCCACAAAATATTCCTGGTACTCTTTCCTGCTAAAAGTTGATTCGACCCCAGGACCACAGTGCGGCCGGAATGATTATGTCAATAACACCACTGGGAATCGATCCCGCGACTTTCCTGCTTGTAGCTTCAACAGGTGTGTAGCATGAAGACTGAACGAGGAAACTTAACGAGACATCACAACCAAGATTCCATACAGCAAAGATTAAGATACGCAGTGGACCAGGTAGAACGATGGGTAAATCGCCATCACTTAAATAATATTCGTTATGGTCAGTAGTTCAGCCCTTGGAATGAGAGTGGACAGGTGTCAGAAAGGTCGGCGTAACGATGTGAAGGCTAACTTGAATAATTCACTTGTCTGCCGTTGAATAATGAGACCTGTAACGACCAACAGTTCCGAAACAAGGTTAATGGCATTACTGAAACGAAAGTATTCTTCGTTGCCTGTAGATTGTGGAAGGACAAGTGGAAGAATATTAAATACTTTTATCCTGAATGAGACCTTGTGGTGATCTGTTAACTTTGTGTTCTCCTTATCGTGAAACGAGATAGTCAAGTCTTATGGTACAGTCATATCCGCGTATATGCAACCAAGTAACTTTCGAATATCATTAATTGGGCCTTACTGAACGTGAAGCAGACACGTACAGTAGAACCCCATTTATCTGGAATAAATGGGATGGCAAGCCATCCGGATATGCAGCAAATCCGGATATTTGAATTTTTCTTTGAAAATAAGCTACATTGACAGTTTGAAGTTCGGCTGTTACAATTTACAGTATGTACCTGCGTGTAAACCTAACCACCACACCTGATTTGAAGTTCTAGAAGCCACAACACTCTACTGTACTTGATCCGATAACCGGTAATTTTAAGACAAGTTATTTTTGTAGAATTCTCGGCAAATATAACCGAAGGACCAAGCCGATCAGGATATTTGGCGATCCGGAAAATCAGCATCCGGGTAAGTGGAGTTCTATTGAACCAACTTTTCAAATAAATCTGCTACCTACTAAGTGTCTGCACTGCTGAAAATGCTTCTAAATCTAAATTTCACTACCCAAATAATGAGTACAACTGAGTAATTTCATGCGTCTATATAGAGGTATGATAAAGGTAAACACTGTAACCTGCCATGAAGGCACAGAGGGGGAGTACAGCCATAGGTCCACTCTTTCTTTAACATCGGCGCTAGTTGAGGTTTGCTGTTAACGCCACACCGTGCTCGCTTTGCCCCCAGTAATCGTCCCGCGTGCATTGTGTAGGAGGATGGGTGGGCCTCAGGTTCGGTCAGGACGGGTGCGAAAAATTTCGTTCGTCCAATATTTAACGAGTCGCTACACTGACTGAGCTATCCCGGCCTCCTTCACTCTGTGTGTATGATGTTCTTATTCTGGCAAACTTACTTTAAAAAAAACTTTTAACGAATTAAGTATTTCTTTCATGGCATTCACTTTTTCTACTCTGGACATGGAGACAATACAGCCCCCCACCCCCCAAAATTGGAAATATATCTACTAGATTGTACAGTGTCAGTCACATCACACACAACCATAACATTAATCCTTTCCATGAAAGACATTGCACATTGTTAAGACACTGCCCTGTGTTTTGGATTGGTCTGATGTTGGAGGAGGTGAGTGAAAGATCATTGCCTCGTTGCCTCTCAAAGTTTAGAGATGTTCTGTTTCCAGAATTCTCCATAACAGATATTAAACCTTCCCGCTGCTACCGACTGAAGCCTTGCCGTGATGGTTTATGTACAGCACTTACTCTCAAGCTTGATTTTAAAGAAATTGTCGTTATTTCAGATTATATACATAAAGTTGAATGATGGAATAATCATAAATAATGACTTGGAAAGAATTGGAAATGATGAGGTCGTGTTAGAATTTCACTTAATATTCTTGAATTTGCAAGGGGGAATAGAGGAAAAGCATAAAAATTCTCGGTCGCAATGTCAGATCTCCAAGTGCAACCGGGATCTTCCCAGTAAAAGCAGCAGTGCCGACCAGACTTCTATCTGGCACAGCCACCACCATAATGTGCCCCAGCTGCTCTGCAGAGTTGAATTGGACTCAATCTTTATACATACGTATATAAAGTCAATGAAAATAAAAGGACATCAATAATTACTCTCCCTTCTGGCAGTACAAAGTATTCTGACCGGAAGCAGTAATTACTTTTGACTTGTTAAAATACAAGGCCGTCATTTCCATGGTTTCCAGTTTGATAAGTGAAAGCTCTCATAGTGAAACAGTACTGTTTACTGTGTGTTTATGGAAGGTTTCTTCATTTGTTTAACGCCTGCCATGCAGTCTTTGAACGCAGTGCGTGAAATTGAGCGTAAGATTTAGAGGCCACGTCTGTTGCCATGTCCTTCCGAATAAAACAGTTTTCTGTTCTTCTGCTAATGTCATTGCTGTTTTATACGGATCAATGCAAAATGAAACACCTCGAATAAATTCAGCGATAAAAGTTCACACCGAAAAATTTTTATGTCGAGTTAATTTTTTATTCGTGTCAGAACAATTTAATGGGCTGGGAGAGCTCAGTTTGTAAAACGACTGGTTTTGTGTTGGACAACCCAGCTTGACTCCCTACAGGGATAGGAGTTTTCTGTTTGCCGAAAGTTTCGGGCTGCCTCTGGGATATACATAGCCTTCTATCAAAGGGATACCGAGGACTACTTACTGGCCGGATAATCCGTCGGGTAATCTAAACTACAATCCATGTAAACTTGGTATCCATTCCCCTTTAAAGAAACACATCCCCATTCCAGTAAGTATGACAGCGCCCCCTAGTATACTTCAAATGTCAGTTATATTTCCAAATTGACTACAGTGATAAAGACGGCTGTCAACAAGCGCGCGCCAAGTCCGGAAATTATAGATGGTGAAATTGGAGAGAGCCGATCCCAGTGGCCGCGCGGTCTAAGGCGTGGGTCTACGGCCGCTCGTCTGCTGAAACTGAAGGTTCGAATCCCCGCAAGGACGTGGATGTCTGTCTGTTGTGAGTGTTGTGTGTTGTCAGGTAGAGGTCTCTGCGAAGAGCTGATCACGCGTCCAGAGGAGTCCTACCGACTGTGGTGCGTCGTTGTGTGTGATCTAGAAACCTCAAGAATGAGGAGGTTCTGGCCCGCGTTGGGCCGCAACGTCACACACAAAAAACAGTGGAATACAAGGAGACCTATACGTCCCATGAAACACAAAAATTCAAAACCTCCCTTAAGATGGCTTACGTTCAGAAAAATTCGATTAGCTGTTCGTCTCCATTAAAGTCACTCATATTTTGTACAAACGGAAAGTAAAATCGACACAGATATGCTGGTTCAGCTGTTATATTGTTGACATTTGTTCCACAATTTCAGGTTGCTGAATCAGACGTTAGTTTATGAAGTGTCAAATGGTTGAACGCGGAAGAAGAAACGGTAGGAAGCATCCTAATTACACTGCTACATGTGAAAACAGACCGTGTGGGTTATCCTATTAGACAATAACAAAGGGCGCCTTGAAATAATGTGGAATGCCAACTTGATGCAACAAGGTGATTTTATTGATATATCCTTAGCTCGACATGTTTCGGGTACATACGCCCATCATCAGGAGCATTAGATGTTGAGTTGCAGCATACGGTTTTCTGCACCGAGTTTTTGGATGGGTGGTGGTCTTGAGAGCCGCTGCGTGGGTCGTGTGAACGGTGCGGATGGTGCCGTGCCCGTTGTAATCCATGTTTTTCGGTAATTCTAGGCAATCTCAGCCCCGCGCACTTCGAACTATCGGGATTCTACTGCATTTTTAACTCTTATTTTTATCGTTTCATGGTTTTATACTTTAGACTATTTTTAACGTGTTTTAGAAGTTTCTTTAGATCGAGCTAATTTAAATTTTCCTGTTTTGGCACCCGTTATGGTTCCTTTAAACGAGATCTTTCGAGTTAGACCTTAATCTTATCCTATTTTGCTTAACTCGAAATTTAACCCTTCGTCACGAAATACTGAACTGTGATTTTGTCTGTTGTTTTATATTGTGTGAGGCTTGGTCACTCACACTGAAGGAGGAACACAGGCTGAGGGTGTTCGAGAATAGGGTGCTGAGGAGAATATTTGGATCTAAGAGGGACGAGGTAACGGGGGACTGGAGAAAACTACATAACGAGGAGATTTATGCTCTGTACCTACCAAATGTCGTTAGGGTGGTCAAATAAAGAAAAATTAAATGGGCGGGGCATGTGGAACATACAGGGGACAGGAGAGGTGCATATGTGGTTCTGGTGGGGAAACCAGAGGGAAAGATACCACTTGAAAGACCTAAGTGTAGATGGGAGGATACTATTAAAAATGTATCTTCAAAAAATTGGATGAAGAGGCATAAATGGCGGTAAATTGCGAATGTGTTAATAACTTTCAGGTTGCACAAAATGAGGAATATTTGAGTAGTTGAGGACATGTTAGCTTCTCAGAAAGGACGCAGCTTCATGGAGTTAGTTAGTTACGTGCATAATTTTCCCTGTGTGTTCTTCTGTTTATCATATACAATAAAATTATATTGACATTAATAAGGAAAACTTTGTAAGGAATTCAATTCACAACCTAGGCTAGGGTGTCGCTACTTTAGCACGCTTGACAAAATGAATTAGTAATATTACGCATGTCTCCATAATTCAAACGCTTATAATTTCTCAAAATTTCTTCCGCGTTCTATCTCGGCTTTGTCAGGGGAATGGTTAAAATAAGTGTTCTCATTTTCAGTATCTCCGCAGGCAACATGACACCGTGTTAAGGAAAAAATTTTGCCCATAAGCTACGGATTGATCGAGCCTGTTGTATAGTGTCCCTTTTGTTTGCCCGATTTTAACAAAAACTGACAAAGCTCGACAATTCCTCGCAAAATTATCTAATGTGAAGTTCCATGTTGACCCGTTCAACTATTTTCGAGTTACGCGCCCACAGCTGAGCATGAAGATAAAATGATTTTAATAGGCGCTTCTCAAGGGAACAAACGCGAATAAAGGCAGCAGAAAAATCTCAGGAAACTCAGTGATACGGCAGAGGTTTACTCCCCAAATGTAAGTATAGTATAGTCTACGTCATTACTGCCACAAATTGCTCATTGCCTTTTCCTCGGTCGAGTTCCTAGCGTAAGGACATAGCCACTATTGCTCTGTGTCACGCAGGCTATTGGTACGTATATAACACATCCCGTCTCGGCATTTGGATACTGACAGACAATCATGAATCCTTTGTTTTGGGATGCATGGCTGAGCAACAATTTGTGCACAGATTCCAGTTAGCAAATGTCAGACAATGATCCGTGCTTTAAAACTTTTGAACCTAAAATTCATCTATACCAGGGCTGAAGAACCTAAGGCACGGGTGCCTAAAATGGCAAGCGGCATTCACTAATCTCCCAATTTTTAATTTTTTCCTTTTGCCCGACCAGCGTCTCTATATTGGGAAGTATGTGTGTATATATATATACACACATACTAATAGAGTAGAGTGTATGTTCTTGTCTAACACAACTTATTTTATTTGATTGTAGAGGTGTATTTACATTACTACCTAAGGTACAACTACATGTTTCGGCTCTTAATAACAGCCCTCTTCAGGTTGCACATGAATCCTTAGAAAGTAGTTATACAAGATTTAATATGGGCTGTGTACGGTGGAGATGAGGTGGGCACGAGTGCCCATCTCATCCCCACCGTACACAGCCCATATTAAACCTTGTATAACTACTTTCTAAGGATTCATGTGCAACCTGAAGATGGCTATGTTCAAGAGCCGAAACATGTTGTTGTACCTTAGGTAATAATGTAAATACACCTCTACCACCAAATAAAATAAGTTGTGTTAGACAAGAACGTACACTCTACTTACTTACTTACTCCATGGTGCGGAGTCCTTCATGAGAAGCTAGCTGGTATGCAGCTAGTCAAGAAATTCCCCGCATTTCACGGAACCCGAAGGTTCATTAGCGCACTTACAAGCGTCCGCCACCTGTCTCTATCCTGGGCCAGCCCAATCCAGTCCATATACTCACATCCCACCTCCTGGAAAACCATCCTAATATAATTCACCCATCTACGCATAGGTCTCCCCAGTGGTCTCTTTCCCTCCGGTTTCCCCACCAAGACCCTATACACCCCCCTTTCCTCACCCATACGCGCCACATGCCCAGCCCATATCATTCTTCTCGTTTTTATCACCCGCAAAATATTGGGTGAGGAGTACAAATCATTTAGCTCCTCGTTATACAATCTCCCCCATTCCCCCGTTACCTCATCCCTCCTAGGTCCAAATATTCTCCTCTACACCATGTTCTTAAACACCCTCATCTTCCCTACCGAACATACACTCTACTCTATTAGTATATTGAAAACAACGGGGATGACGAACCTTGTGATTATAAACACCCATATCTGACTGTTTAGAGTCTGTATAAGACCACTGGGGAGGCCTAGGCGTAGATGGGTGGATAATATTATGATGGATCTCCAGGAGGTGGGATGTGGGTATATGGACTGGATAGGGCGGGCCCAGGATAGAGACAGGTGGCGGACGCTTGTGAGTTTGGTAATGAACCTTCGGGTTCCGTGAAATGCGGGGAATTTCTTGACTAGCTGCAAACCAGTTAGCTTCTCAAGAAGGACTCTGCA
>Ga0123354_10005467_pt1 | contig 18475 bp, 11 predicted proteins | sample TergutLab28metaG_2_FD_97872 | JGI IMG/M metagenome (GOLD analysis project Ga0123354, IMG submission 97872) | Labiotermes labralis P4 segment gut microbial communities from Petit-Saut dam, French Guiana - Lab288 P4 | ecosystem: Host-associated > Arthropoda: Insects > Digestive system > Gut ...
ATTTGCTGCTTTTCTCTTGTTCTCGTGTTGTTTTTGTTTTGGGTGTGTGGGGGGGGGGGGGGGGGGGGGGGTATGATGGGAAGTTTGATAGGTGTTGGGAAGATACAGTAAAATAGTACATTTATTTTTGCAGTGCTTTCTGGTCATTATTACTGGTTGGATTGGGAGGTTTGTTGTAATGGTGATGGTACTGTACACAGGAAATGATTCATGTGCTTGGCCTTTTTCACATGTCGGTATGTTACAATCAATTCATATGATGTACTGTGTGCTTGTGCCACAGGAATTTGTACTGCTCTAAGGAGCAGTCTAAACATTCCACAGAAACAAGTGAACATCACATATTATTCCTCAAGTAAATATCAGTTGTGTAAAAGAAGAACATAAAGTAAATAATATGATGCTTTATGAGAGCACCATATAAAATATATTTTGGATTAACTGTGTTTCATTTACTCAATTGTCTTGTTCCTTTTCCTAGCCTGGTTAATCAAAATCCTACTGTATAAGTAAAACTGGAACTTCTAATCAAAGAACAAACAAGATGACACTTCACATGACGTAGCATTAACACTAAAATTTGTTTATGCTGATAAATTACCAGCAGAATTAACACCAATGTCATACACCTAATAAACACAGACAACACATGGCAGATACAGCTATCAGTAACATTTGAGAAAAGCAGTGGACACTATAGATAAACACCAGGAATACAACAGGGTTAGATGAGAACAAGTATCCACTTGACAGTATTTAAATACAAAGTCTGAATAAATACATACTACATTTATAGATCTGATAAAGAATATTAAAGAAAACTCCTCCTTCCCACTTCAGTACAGTAACTTCTAAATACGACACAAGATACAGAGGTGCAACTTTTAAGACACATCAATAAACTGTGGATAAATATATCAAGAGATCTGCAATTAATTTAAATATACATTGTTCTCCAAAGTGTAATGCTACATTTTAATAGTGGCCCATTAAACAAAATTCACCCCTGAAGCTGACATTTCGGTGTCAGTACACACTGGCTGTTTAAGCATAAATATTTTACAAAGTAAGTGATTCCATGAGAGTGCATTTATTTGGATTACCTTTATTAGATGGTTTTATTATGCTTTTATATTTGAAAATAGAGCAGTAATATCTCATATTTGAAGCTAATCTTGATATATTTTACAGAAAAATGATGACAGAAATATATTGAGTGTAAGAGACTGATTCTGGGTTCAAATCTCACGTGAACCACCTGAAGACGAACACAGGAATGTTTGGGTAGTAGTGGGGTTTGAAAAAACTTGGGGAAAGTTGCAATTAAGCATTCTTTATTAGGATACACTGTTCTAAATTCTCAATTAAAACATCTCATTGAAGTTAATAATTATGGTGGAAAAACATTTATGTTTTAATCCAAAGCATATGTTGTTGAGAGAATGGGGTCACACCAGTTATTTACTGTGCATGAGATTTAAACAGGCTGACATCCTTGGCAATATGTCATGTGGAACATATCTCTGCCAACCAGACCTTAGCTTCTATTCATATTTCAGACAACTATGGATAATATCTCATATTGCAAGACTCCCAACTTGAAGACACAGTTAGCTTTCCAATGTGGAGAAGAACACTCATTTCCAGACTTTGCAACAGTGAAACTAAATCTAAAGATGGAATTCTATTTGGCTGTAAGTTACCCAGATCTGAACAAATTGGTTTGAACTGCAAAACGGGCGTTTGATCAGAAGTGTGTATATGAAGGAAAAATGCAAAAAACAAAATTAAAAGTACCATGAAGCATATGAGCAGAGACAATAACTAAATGAATGTACAACAAAAATTACATTTATCAAGGCTGTCTGACATTCTCATTGCTGCTTGTTTAACAGTTGCTGGTAACTGGCTCACTAAGTCAAATAAATATAAATATGTTGGCACTCACTCAAAGGCCTCTTCATCAGATTCCCTGAGACAAGTCTTATACCTATCTTCAGCTTACCAACAGTAGTCACACCTATTATATCAACTATCCTCTCTTGAACAATAGATACTAGAGAACTACGGACCTAACCATAGCCACAGCAATATATGTCATCATCAAGAGCAAAAGGGTGTTGGTGATAGTGGGTTGGAAGACCAGTGAACATAAAGTGTTTACAAAAATAATACACATAAACATTGTTATACTAAAATCTGTAGCAGGAAAATATTTAATCATTTACAGTTGAAGTGAATTGTAATAAAAGAGAATTTAAATTATGATAACTGACAACAAAAGCAACTGTATGTACGTCTGGAATACGATTCAAATAAAAATTATTTAAATTTTTAAAGACATTTTCATTAATCTTCATTACAGGTTCACATGTGATTTTAGTTCAACGACAGAATGTGCAAGATAAAAAGGCTAACATTTTAGCACATGATTTTACATTGTATGAACCTTGCAAGAAGCACTTGGTAATAAAGCTTAGTGCAACACATACGTTTGGAAGAATATTTTGGACTGTTTACACTGGGTTTGTATGGAAATCCACACATATTACCCTGCACATTGACAAAATTAAGAATCAATGGACAAAACAGGACAGGAAAAACATATTTTTGGCTTTTCCTCTCATGATTACCTGGGACAGTCCAAAACATATTACTTGTCTACCACCATTCATTTGCAGTGTGACAGAAACTGTTGATCTTTAGGCATTAGCTGCTACTTCTGATGTGGGTACCGGGTCAGCTGATGCTGGAGGAAGAATTCCTGCTTCTACAGCCTCCTTTTCTAGATCTGCCAACTGTCGTCGTAACCGTGTGGCTTTCAGTCGTAGTTCCTTATCCTTCTCTCGAAGTGAAGTTATTGCCTCCCAGGCCATTTTTTGCGGTGTCTGATCCACAACCCAGCGGAGGAATAATTCAGACCACAGTGACTGTAATGGCATACACAAAACAAAATATGCTAACAGAGGCTGAAGCCTGTTGCATCAAACAGTTGTTCAATTGCAGATATAAATTTTAGTAACAGTCTATTTTAAACCTATTACTAAACTGATAAATATACTCATTACTAGTCAATATGAACCCTCACCACTAGACAGCAGTATGTTCTGCAGCACCCCACGTGTACCCCGACTGTGTGATCTATATTCACAATTACTGAAACTGAATAGCTTCAACATGTAACATGATAGAACTTTGAACATCCAGTTATATACCACAAACAGGCCACAAAAACCCGAGACAGATGTCCATGAATAATATTGATAAAAATGTTTAGGTCAACATACAACATGTTTTATTATTAGTCACCAAAACAATACCTTACCAAACTCATAGGTGCGACTGATGGCCAGATGACACGATTATTTGGGTCATACATTGGGTTGAGGAACGACTGAAGAATGTCAGGCTGATTCAGATAAGACCACAGACTGACAGTCCGTTCTGCGAGCTTCATGTCGATCCTTTCTGCTTCACAGGTGCCCAAAAATGTGCCTACAAGTGAAAACAACTGCTCAAAACTATTTTTGTACCTCCACACGCTCTTAATTACTTCAGGAATTTAATTTTGGTTTGGGTCATTCCCAACTATTTGAAATGTGTTATATTTTAAGACATTTATTGACTGTCTTGTTGCTGTCTTTATGTTCTACGTTCTCTTTACAGGACATTGAATATGGTATTAGTTTTCTTGATATTACTGTCTTCTGGGATGTGAGGTCATGTAGCCTGGTAGATGTGCACCAATAATTCCAGGGAACCCATGCTGCAAGTAGTAAGAGATATGTAGCACAATACTCACAAACTTATGCTATTGTTCTGCTTGCAATTCCCTGTTACAATTACAGTTTTAGCACAGTAGTGTAACGATATTTTTCTTAGTGTATTTATGATAGCAGACCAAAGATCAGCAAGGCGAATGTAATACCTGGATTTTCTAAGGATAATGGTATGGAATCCCATTGTGTGAAGGTATGTTTGATGTTATTTTGAGGCCAACTGACTGGGAACATGGTTACCGATTTTCTTGGGTCTCTGCAGCAGCACTTCATGTATGCAAGAAACATTGTCTTGCATATGCATGCTGTACTGTGCCAACCCATTTAACTTTTCATATTGTTGCAGACACTACCAGTTAAAATAGTGCAATGCATGTCAAACTTTTGCATGTTCTTCTGAATAATATGCGTGTATCCAGTGTTGCTTGCCGAGGTATTTGCAATATCCTCAAATTACACCCAAACAGAGATAGTGGGGGGGAGGAGGATCTTACCAAACTGTGAACAGTAGGAATGTTCAAAGAGCATGATGAGGAATGAAGTGCTGAACTCAAAGCTGCAAGGGAACTGTTGGTGAATTTGTCCCACACAGTCAAGGAACAGAAGGAATGTTGGTGCCTGAGTCTTGCTCCGCCCACTGCTATAGCATGACTTCTGGTGGCGAATGGGAAATGGATATCCTGCTTGTAGCCATTCCCGCTCTACGAGTGCTTCCATCCTGGCAAAACAGAGGAATGCATAACACTGGCAGAAGACTCAACATGTAATTTATAAACGAGATTTGATAGAAATGAGCCCTGAATCAACACAAACCAAACATTAAAATGACAATTTTAAAAGAGGTCTGTGTCCCAAACTAATATTACAATTATAGAAGAGTGCATTCTGTTTGCGTATGAATTTCTTCCAGATGCACTGTTTTATTTATCACACCTCCCTGGTCTTATGTTCATTTACTAAGGACAGCTCTACTGTTATGAAATTAATCTGCACAGTACCAGATACACATATTCTGCCACATATATCACAAAACATCCCCCACAAAAAAAAAAAAAAAGTTTCCAATTAAAGTAGATTGTGAGATTGCTATTGCAAGTCTTCAGTGAGATGTTCTGTGAGGAAACTGAATCAGTTGCATTTGAGCTTTTTATAAAACAGTGGCACCAATAAACACAAAAATTAAATTCTCCTTGCAATTTTCATTGTACACTCCAAATACACAATTTCATTCAAATGGACATTCTGTAAATTGTGAAGTGAGAGAGAAAACCAACAAGATGCAACAGTTAGATGTTTATTTTCAACAATTTCTCAACATGTTTCGGGCATCATTATGCCCATCTTCAGGAGAACAAGACGTATATTACTGCACGTGGTGTGCTGCGCTGGTTCTGCTGGATGTGGTTGGTAGCGGTTGTGGGGCGCTGCCTTGTGGGGTGCGCAGCACACCACATGCAGTAACATACGTCTTGTTCTCCTGAAGATGGGCATAATGATGCCCGAAACACGTTGAGAAATTGTTGAAAATAAACATCTAACTGTTGCAACTTGTTGGTTTTCTCTCTCACTTCACAATTTGCTCACGATGCACGGTCACAGAAACCTAAAGCGGACATTCTGTATATCACTATTTCCCAAGTTCTTGAAGGTGGCCCTTTTAGCTGAAGTACATTTGTCAATTCCAACATATAAAACAGAATTTATCCACAAAATAAATCTTGGAATGTTGGTTTATAATAAACAATACCTATAAACAGCGGAACTTTTAAAACAGGTTCATCGGACAGTGTAATAGCTTACCCTCTTACAGTTCTACAGTCAGGATTGAGGATGACTTGTGCTAACGACGTCACCAACAAAGTAGCATCCAAACCCTCAGAACCATGGACAAGTACTGATGCTCCTTCCTATGAATACATTTCTTTTATAAGTTTACTCATGATTGTTGGAACATGTTCACTGCTATTTAGCTCTCCTATTCTAGTTCTTACCTTCTGATCCATAAAGTTTCTTGCTATGAACTAATATTGTGCAATGAGGTTTTTTAAATTTCTACAGCTTTAATCCACACAATTTATTCCACCTACTTAATCACAAACACCAATTTCATCACATGATTTCATATTTGTAGGAATACCACAAATTTTTTCTGACATAAGATTAATACATATGTAGCAAGTAAAATCAGTTAACATTGTTTGTTTTATTTCAGAAGTGGAAATTCCAAAAAGTATACAGCTTCAAACCAGTGTTCCTGTATAACCAAAGGAAGAGTAAGCTTACCCACTAATGCATGAATGAATGAACCAACCAATCAACCAACCAACCAGCCAACCAACCAACCGACCGACCGACTGACTGACCGATCGACCGACCGACCAACCAACCAACCAACGAAGTAAGTGAGTGAGTGAGCGAATGACTGACCGACTAACTAACTAGTCTATTTAGAGAAGCTTAATACTTGCTCAGCTAGTCAACAAATTCCCTGCATTTAATGGAACCCAAGGTTCACTTCCATTTCCACAAGAGGCTGTCACTTGTCTCTGCCACGAGCCAGATCAATCCAATCCAAACATCCCAACTGATTTCTTCAAGATCTACTCTAATATTATCCTCCCACCTATGCAGATTTATCTACATCTTAGCTGCAGTGAGCTACAGGCAGTACATGCATGTATGTACTCTATTCAGCCTACATTTATTTATATGTCAGTGTACATTCATACTTTAGCAAAGGGTTAAATCATATAAGAAAATAAAATTTCATGCACAGCCCAGTCAACTGCCACATTGTTTCCCCTACATCTTGTGAACACACTGATAAACGATTTAGATGAAAGAAGGTATTCATGACAGTTACAGCCTACCTGATCAAGGCACTGTGCCACCAAACAGGCACAGTTGAGGGTGTCCCTTATATGTGACATCCAATTGGATGATTCCAGGCGAGACAGCCACTTATCCATTGATGCTGTTGTGTCATTGCAAGCTGTGAAAAAAATGGCAATCATCAAGATTTACAACAATTCCATTCATGACTTTGTCAGGAAAGAGAGTCAGCTGTTGCACACAACAGAGAATTCCACACACACACTCTTCAGGGCTATCACCTGCTTAACTATTAAACATTTATTTATTATTCCATAGTGTACAGTAACACCTGCACATATTCAAGTCTAAAGGAACTTAAAAAACCTTTCTGTTCCAGAGAGGTGTCCATTTAACATCAGGCACTTACAGATAAATAACAATGACCAGCACAGGCATAACATTGGGGGGTGCAAGTGGGGGCAAATGCCCCTCCAACATTTTTTCTACCTAAGAACAGTTCTTTCAGGCTCCTGAGTTGAAGACTGGCAAATATAAAAACAGACATATTTTCAAGACAATTATTTGGGTGGTGTAAAGAAAGAAAAAAAATGAAATTAATCAATTTTTCCCTCTTTCTTAACTTGAATCCTTCATAAATTAAAGTTCCTTTTACCCATGGTTGATTTTGCCTCCCTTCCTCAGTGTTATCAGTCCAGTTATGCCAATGCTGACCAGCATATATGTATTCATCATTGACATACGCTTTGAATTACAAGACAGCAATTTATACTACGTGTGTACAGTACACTGTTACTATGTTACACCATTTTATTCTCCTTTATTTACATTTAAATTTTTCCTGTTCTCAATTAAGTACTTCCAAATATTTTATTAACAGTCTGGTTTAATTACTTCCTGTCTGCAGCAGTAATTTTGGTTCTCAGATATGCTCCAGGAAGCAAAACATAGAAACACATTATACAAACAGAAAATAGTGGGTATTAAAACAAATTTATTTTCCAGTAATATCTTTTTTTTCATTTTCTTCTACACACTTAACAGTTTCTGTTCATTTCAGATAATTTTACATAGCATTTCCTCTATTTCAGTGGGACAAGGAACATTTTCTGTTACAGGAAAGTTCAATTTTAAGAACAATAAATCACAAGTTTGAAACAAATTAGTACATGATGCTGTCCAATTATAATCATGCAGAGAAACTTCAGAATAGAAACGCATTACAAGCATACAACATAATTTTTGTTGAGTTTATCCCAGAAGGCTGATTTCAATTGATTACCCAGGACATACGTTTTTAAGAGTTCTGGACAAAGGAAGTGTTGTGAAAGGAAAATAATCCAGAAGACTTTGTACATCAAAGGTGATACTGACTCTACAGACAATCCTCTTTTGATGAATAGCGTTATTTAACTGCTGAAGTACTAAGCTGGAAAGAAAACCATAACCCACTGTTTGGAACAAGGTGAAAATGATACAAAATAACTTACCTTCAACAAGCTTTGCCAAAGAATCAAGCAGTACATGATGTCTATCAATGGGCTTATTGATTCGCCGCCACTGTGGATAGTACATCTCTATCTCAAAGCCACCTCCTCGAGACTGAAATGTGATGGCACAAAATCATAACTTATCTCAAGGAATCTTCACACCTTACAGCAGAGCATTACATGACATTCATGCCAAAATCTTCAAAATAATTTGCTGCCATGTTTGTGTTAAAACTGCATCCTTTCTCAAGCATGGTGATGGAGGTCCATACCTTGGTCTTCTAGATAATTACACAGTGTAGTCTGAGAGGTGTGTACCAACAATTCAGAGAAGCATACTGTTTCCACCTTCAGAGCAGTACCGCATCCTTAGCGTCATAACTGGATTGAGGTAAGTGGTAATCATCATGACCCTGCTGCTTTAACCCCCCCCAGGAAACACCCATTGTATAGAATGCTGGGTGGATCCAAGAGCCAATCTGGACACTTTGCAGAAGAAAATAATCTCTTGCCCCTGCTAGTAATCAACTTAATTCACCTTTGTGCCAGTTCCTTTCATTCAGTATTGATACAATTTATCTGCTACTAGTCTTTTCATCTACATTTTAGTCTCCAGGTAAGATTTTTTACTACCAATTTTTAAAAAAAATAATGCATGCAATTTTATTTTTGTTGTGCCTGATGAATGTCAGTGCCAACTTCCACAGTCACACAAACCAATGAAGGAAGTTATAACTCCTGATGACCAATTTGATCTAATTTACATTCTCACAACCGTTTTTCCCAGTATCCATGTTTATACCTTTCAATGCCTTCATTTTCAAAGTGTTCTCTTTTTAATGAAACTTTTTAAGTAAAGGTTTGTGCACATTTATATTCTGTTCCAGACATGTCATTTCCTAGCAGACAACCGTTTAGACCTAGGAATTATTTTTTTAAGACTACAGAATATAAAGTCTCATTATACAATTTTCTACAGAAAAACATCACAAGTAGCCTATGCAAGAAAGCTTGAGTATGACAATATGGTTTATATGCAGCCAAGAGTAGTGACCTAATTTTTGGATTCTAGGAAACAGCATTGAAAAACGAAGTCAGAGAAGTCAGCAAGTAAACAGACTTCAGCAACAACACCAGGACATCAACGTCATGGCAGATACACAATTTTGTGAATGCTGGCAACTGCCCTCATGTGTCTGCTCACTTACACTGGTCATCTAAATAATTACCTTCCATTTCACTTTTTTTACTTTGTAAATGATAAAACACACTTTTTGCACTTTGAAATTCACTAAAGAATATGTGAGAATTCCATTTCTATGTACACCTCCTTGCAAATATCAGTTACTGTTTAGGTAAATAATCTCTTATTCAGAGAATCGTACACAACCCACCATTATATTCCATGGCCAAAAAGTAGAGTTGATTAATGTGAAAGCAAGTGGCACATAGTAATGCTGTTTAGGTGAATAATTGTGACTTCAGGTTTCTGCTACGAAGTAGCTGAGAACTGCGTTCTTCTAGATTATGATGCAGCAAGTAGTGGCAATTACTTTCCGATGTATTGGGAACCTATCGGTCCCATCTTCAAGGGTCAAGAATCTTAGGTAAATAATCTCTTACTGTGAGAATCATATAAAATCCATTACTTCATTCCATGGCCAAAAAGCAGAGATTATTTATGTTAAAGCAAGTGGCACATAGTAACTACTGTATTTTGAAAAGTGAACATTCCTTACCAATGGCTTGACAATTGCAGGAAATCAGAAGCCATGAGGAGATCTGGGTCATCAAGTAAGGTACACACACTTTTCTTGCTACATGCTTTGCAGTTATTATATCCAACATACAGAACATATTATGGATATGTCTTTCCATCTATACAATTATCAGCAGCCATGTCTGTCTTACTTATACTTTTCCACATTTTAATGCTACGTGGAAAACTCTGACAGACAATAATGACAAAACATGAACTTTTGGACTTGCTTTATTTGTAAGCCTGAATGATTTAATTTTACTTATCACATTAAATACATATTAAATAAGAAATATTTCAGGTTAAAAGTACAACTGGGGAAAATAATGAGATAAATATTTTACACTAAATTACTATGAGTTTCAGAAATAAAATTAAATATTATATAAAAGTACTAAATTTTTCTGAACTCAACATTAATACATCTTTCTACTCTTAATATTTTAAGAGAATATTATGACAATAACAAACACGCATACATTTTGACTGCTGATCAGTTTTGAGCAATATCACTATAATACCTTACAAAAAAGTGCATATACAAACCAAATGTTTGAGAACTGAATTCTGTATTTTGAATTTCCCAAAGGAATCTCAGACCTCGTATCCAATGGAATATTACAATTTATGCACGAATACCATTACAGTCAAACATTTACTTTGCAGCTAACAGGATAGAAAATTCTGGTGTAAATGTCATATGATCCTTAACATTTCGGTAACACAAGGACAATACAAGTCCTGTCATCTTAGTGTGAAGGGAGAAGAAATACATGATGGAAGAGAATAAGTGTTCATTGTCCAAGTTTAACTCTTAGACATGGGGGAGGTTGAGACATGAAAAATCTTTCATACAGTGTTGCAAGAAACTGTACAACATGGATTTATGGACAAGAATAAAGAATGATCATTTTATTATTACTGCAGACAAATAGTAGGACTGGTACAGCACTAAAGTGAGTGCTGTTAAAATTAACTGAATTATACATTGTTCACTCTTATGAATGAAACTTATATGCAGGTTTGGGAATTCCTGTATGGGAACATTTTCATTTATTGTAATGCAACAGAATGACTGTTCTAATTCTCCATTCAAATCCACTGGCAGTTTCAGTCACAGTGTACTTATGGAAATTAAAAGGAAAAAGAGAGACAGTATGTAAATAAATGCAACATTAATCTGGACTGTGGACTTCCTCAGCTGGATGCTGTGAAGAGAATTAAGAAACTCTATTCAATTATTCTTATGCATATACATTCCTTGGAAACAGCTCTGTTCTGTCTTGTGTTATTTTGAAATAGTACTACTTACCAGGCTCTTTGTTTTGAGTGTACACTATGACCCAATGGTTTCCTCTCATTCCTGTAATTTATTCTGTGATATCATGCACTACAAGGACAGTACATGACCCATTGCCCACTGCAACGCATATAAAATCTGTTATTTATCCTTACATGCATGATAGGGATATATGAGTATTGGAAGAAGGAAACGCTACAACTCTTGTACTGGTAGCAGGAGACGTAGATCTCTCCCAGTCCAAGAGATAATCAGCCTGTAACTTTCCTAACTAATGTTAGGTACCCACTGAGGTTGAGGGCAGCCATTTTGGGCAGGGGTAATATTCCAACTGTCACCACGGGGATTCAAACCTGCAACTGTCAGGTTTGGAGTCGGATGCTCTACCATCTGTGCTACCCTGCAAAGCAGAATAATGGTCGACCCAATTACGATTAATTCATACAATGATGGCCATTTCTGGATAAGTCACATTCCACTTTATTCAAGCATGTTAACTAAGAAATTTCAATTCGTTTTCATAATTTATGCTACATCACTTCAGAAGCAGTTTTGGATCCAATGGTGTAATAGTATCATGCAAAAAGATCAGCAAAAATATAAGAGCAGCTGAACAATACAAGAGAAAGGCCAGCACACAGAAGTCTAATGGGGATATATTGTTTTGCATCCAGACAATTTTAAACAAGAATGAAGAGGAAGGTATATTACAAAATGCACGACTCAAAATGTGGAATAAATACAGCTACTTGGACAGGCTTCTGATGGTATTGGCATGCAACTTGCCAAATGCAAAATTCATAATTTCACTACTCAAAGCAAAATGCCTGGCAGAGTCAATGTACAAAGCAGATTAAGTATGAAAGGAAAGAACACTTACCAGGAACAGAGAACACCAAGTGTCTTGTTCACTCTGTGAAGAGATGAGATGAAGATAACAGGAAACAATCCTTCCAGTCCTCCTCATTATCAACAGTTACTGACAGTTTGTAGTTTAAAAGAGCACTTACCAATAAGTCTCTGAAATTAGAGCCTGAAGGTTCAACACCACTCAAACAAAATCCTGTCATTGGAGCACAACTTGAACCATTTCAGATTAAACCTATTCATCTAACATGCAGATTACCCCCCATCAGTTAATTCTCTTCAACTTTCCTGACAACTGGATGGATGACCACAGTTCAAATTCTGGCATGGGTAAGAATCTTTCTCTTCACTACTGTGTCCAGAACGACTCTGGGGCCCAACCAGCCACCAGTTCTTTGGAAAGTGGTAAATCTTTCCCTGGGAGTAAAGTAGCCAAGGTATGACGCTGACCACTAACTTCCACGTAGTGCCAAGGTTAAGAATATGTGGAGTTATGCATCTGCTCAGCATACACATTCCTGGTGCAATGGTTAAGAACATGCACAACTTAACTTTACATTCTTATTTATGTAGTTTAATAAAATACAACATTCTATTTTAGTATTAGTCTCACACTTCTATGTGTTTCCAGTTGCTACTCTTAAAGAGTAGTTTCTGCACCAACATTCTGTAGACTTTTCTATTTCCTCCATCTGAGAATTCAAAATAACATTAAAGTTATACCTCAGGACAATACGCCAAAGTAGCAGAATAATGCTGTCATCACTTTCAAATAAGAGCAAAAGTATCAGCCTGTCTCTTCCTATTTTAGATGTTGATTGGGTTTCTGATAGTACAAAAATGGAAATTTAATACTGCCTGTCCCAAAGCTTGCCATCAGACAGAATCCTGCACCAGTTCCAGTCATATACTATCCTCACAATCTACACTGTTAGGATCTATCTTAATGTTATCCTTCCATCTTCCTTTCCATCGTCCAAGTAGCTGTTTTCAAGGTATTCCTACCCAAATAATATGTGTATTTTGCCTTCCCCACCTGCACTGCTATAACCTAAAATTTTGATACCATAATACAAGATGACCTAGGAAATTGTTACGCTCCTTGTTATTTAAGTACCCTAACATGTCTGTGTCATTGATCTTATGTGCAAATTCTTTCTGAAGTAATCTGTTTTAGATATTCCTCCCTCACATTAAATGGTCAAAACAATCATTTTATCATTTTACCTATGTTTCCAAATATCCAATGTTAAGAAATTCAATTGGATGATACAAGTTCTCATAGTGAATAATAGCAAACACATCCTGAATTTAGCCTTCTGATTTCACCACAAACCCATATCATATTTCATGGAGTTGTTAAGGATGAATTTTGAAAACTGTACTGAAGTCTTAGAACAGCCTTCCTGATCACTTATAAACTTTTTTTTTAATCCAATGTCTCATTTTAGGGTAAGTTCACAGAGTGAACAAAATATCTTGTGTTCCCCTTTGGTCAGTTGGTGAGGGTACTTGATCTGGTCCTGTAGAATGCATTCCTGTATATGTAATATTGAGTTTGTTGCATACAGCATAAGTGTTCAACCACAAGACACAAACCAAAAAAAAGTTATGAAAGTGAACCACCAATTTAAAATAGCTTAATATACATGATTTCACAGTGTGGACTCAGAAATACAAGGTTTTAAAGAACAGTAGGAGTGTTATGTTACACAGATTCTGCATGCATGGTTACATGGTATGTTTGCAAACATATACAGTAACGTGCCTGGTCTCTTCTCAAACAGATTAATGGATTTTTTTTTAACTTTAGGGGAAGCATATGTTGATGCATGTATTTGTAGTGTCTCCTGGTATGCTTTGTATTTGACCTTCCTTGTACACCAAGCTACCTATGCAAGGACACAGAATCTATTTTTGAGGTGATGAAACCCAAAAGGCAGATTCTGTTACCTGCAATCACGTGGCGACTGTGAGAATTATGATCATCAGGGAGGACCTAGGCTAAATGCGGGCTCTGAATAATGCAGCAGGGGTGACAAGAAATGGAGTCCTTTGATATTTCTGAGTTTTATCATTGGCAGAGAAGGAAGTTTCAGTCTGTGAATAGGGATATCTGCACAAAGATCATATGAGGGATCAAAATCAGAATCCTTTAAATGTGAGTCCAGTGTTCTGTGCCGAAAACAATGGGTTCTCATGTTGAAAGAGGGCCAATTACTTATCTGTAAATGCACTGGCTGTTCTTGAAAATCAATATGTTAGGAGGAAAAGTGAAGTTTTGCTGAAAATACCAAGTAGTAATCCCAACTGATTTGTAACTTTAACCTTGGCTACACTATGATGTTTAACTTTTGGTTCTCTTAATGTATCCCAATATGGTAACTTGGAATAGCCATAATCACTTTCTACTCAGCCTTTCTGATTCCCTAACATACAATCATCGTAGCGATGGCGATAATTCATTGATAGACATATATTAAATAAATAAACAGAAAAAATCACAGGAGCCATAGTTGGTGAGTAGAGACGATGTGCCATTTGTGGAATACTGTGTTTAGCTGGAAACTGCTGCATAAACTAGGCTGAGTAGTCTGACACAATGTCATAGCCAAATTGCTACATATCAAATTCCAAGTTAAAACTGCATACACCATATCACACAGACACTTCAGGACTTGTAAATACAAATAAAAATGTGACCACATGTTAAATGTGAATGTGACCAAATCTGAACATGCAGCAGCATGTTATTACACCCAAACTGCAGTTACCTCCAAGTTCTGTGTAATTTACATGAGTGATACTTTTGTCTAATACTTTATAATCAGACCTCACACACATAATGACTATGAGAGGAAAATATTATCTGGCACTTACAAACCACCACTGGCCTTAAAATGGGTATAAAAACACTGATGGGAAAAACACTCAACAATCAAGCAGGACTGCATACCTCTAATGGGGCCAACACTGTAAGTGGTTATGGGTATTTGTTAGAGTAAGAACTGGTTCATAGCTTCAAACTTAATATTTGTTTTGGGGCATACCTTAGCCGCTTGAGCCAGTGTCTGTGTACGTGTGTCTATAATGTAGCCACGTTTACCAGGTCCCAGAACGGAGTTGATAAGTCTCTCATCTTCTTTGCATCGTTTGGAAGTAGGGCCTGTCATGGGCTGACTACTCCTCATCAAGACACTCTAAAATTGTTCAAATATAACAACTTTATATTTCTTTTATAAACTGTAAACTAATAATTATTAACTGACACTAATCAAAATGGTAATAAATTTGTAGCAGGTGATTAGCCCAGCAAAACCCATGCTTAAAACTAAGGTCTTCTGTAATGTAATACCATGTAGTCTGGTAGATGTTTCATAGGAATCTGCTGTCTCTGTTTTCCATGACACTGGTACTTATTTAGCAAATTACAAGGCATAATATCCCAGAAGACTGCATACTTAACATTCACTCTGCTGAGACCTCAAAGCCAGTGTTCTTTGTCTTTGGTGTAAATACTTGAAATGCAGCTCAATATGTTTTCCAAGTTTTATCCTCCATTAACACTGGTTGTGGTGATGATGACAATGATTAATGTAACTGTCCTGGCCACTGCCATCACAATAATCATTATTACAGTCATCATTATTGCTGTTGTTACTGCACTCAAGACATAAGATAATACATCTTATTATCTGGTAATTCAAACATAATGTGTACCAAATACTGTATCCCAAAGGAAATAAGACAGAAATACCAATTTTGTTGTAGCTTACTCCTCAGTTTGAAGAAGGTGCCTAGAAGTAAAGTCTCCTAACTCTTTTTTTTTTTGTAATGGAAGGAAATCAGTGAGTAATTTTTTTTCTTGAATGTCATTCTGTAATTTTACACCATTACACACCGATTTTTTTAACTCATACAGTTTCTGCTTTTATTCAATAACAACACTTATAATAAACACTGCTAGGTTGAGATCTCAATTGGTGTAATAATTGTGTCTTGTATTTGTGTTCCTTCTTCTCATATTTTTAGTAGCACTTGATGATGGACTATAAATAAAGCCAAAATACGCTGCACACTAAACAATGTAATACTGTTCAAATACAGCTGTGACTGGTGTCTCATTATTCATCCATCTATTTTACATATCACAATGGGATATCTCACCCAAAGATTTAAGACAGAGGTCTGCTAGACACAGACCTCCTAGTGTATTGGAGTTCAAAGAGTCTGTAGCTTATATGGCAGTGATGACTACAAGCACCACATGCTCTGATGTTGAATAATTAAAAAACATACCATTTCACCCACAGTTAATTTGTGTGGTTCATTCTATTCTCAGAATAAACAACTGTTTCTGCAAACATGACTGATCTTTGCAAAGGGGATACAATGGTTTCTACTGGAATATCAGTTCTGTGTTTTTACAATGTATTCATAATATAGCAAGATGATATCAGTACTCTATTTGTACTACAACTTCAAAGGATATAAAACTCCAAAAACTCTCTCAGCACTGGAGGGAGCATCATTAATATGACATAGCAACTTAACAACTCACCCCGCCATCATGTCTATAGCTGAGTACTGGAAACCGCCCACTTTCCCGGAAATTGGCAGCAGCTACGATTGTGTCATCATCCACACACTTGGGCACCACTACTGCACTTGGGTATGTGGGACAGACCTACAGAACACAGGTGAACCTCAAAAGAATATGCACTTATAAGAGGAAAAATCTTTTAAAACATCTCAAACCTATGTAGACATTTGTGTGGCTATCACCTACAGTCTGCATTCCAATCCAAAATTATTAATAGTCCAGAATGTGGCACTGTCCCTTACCTTCACATTGTTTATTTTCTCAACTCTGGTGAAAGTAAATGAGGGTATATACACGAAAAAGATGCAAGTTTATACACAGAACAGTTAAAAGACCTGTTCAAGGAAACTTCCACCAGTTTATTAATATGAAGGGCATGCAGTGGCACAATTGGTTGAGGCACTGCACTACAACCCAGAAGGTCACAGGTTTGATTCCTGAAGGTGTCACTGCAATTTTTTATTGACATTGCCAAATTTTGGAGTATAGCTTTCTATGGTGCTAAAACTTGGACACTTCAGAAAGTAGATCAGAATACCTGCAAAGTTTTGAAATACAGCACTGGAGAAGGATGAAGAAGATCAGTTGGACCGATCATGTGAGAAATGAAGTGTTATAAAGAGTCAAGGAGGACAGGAATATCCTACAAACAATACAAGGAAGGAAGGAAGGAAAGTTAACTGGATTCGTCACATCTTGTGTAGGTACAGCCTTCTGAAACATGTTCAAGGAGAGATAGAGGGAAGAATAGAAGTGATGAGAAGAAGAGGAAGAAGATGTATGCAACTGCTGGATGACCTTAGGGGAAAGGAGAGGACACTGTAAACTGACAGAGGAAGCACTAGATTTCACTCTGTGGACAGCTTACTTTAGAAGAGGCTATGGACCGTTGTAGCACAGATGACAGTAAGAATGAATAATCCTTCTGGCCACACTATGGCCCTGGAGTTGACTCAATTTGCAGCAGAAATGAGTACCAGAAACAGTTTCTGGGGGCTAAAGGAGGCCAATGCATTGGGCTGACAACCTTACCATATTTGTGTGCTTACTGTCTCGAAATCAGGGGGCCTCAACCTCCTGGAATCCTCAGGGCCTGTCCAGGCCTGTCCCGGCCTATACAAGGATTGTTTTACCTTTACCTTTTATTAATATGAAAATCTGGATTTTATACTCCACTTTCCACAATCTTCATCATACAAAATTAGAGTTTCATTGTCTGTGCAACAGGGTTTGTGGTGAATGTTACAGCAAAAAACTTCAGTAAAGGCTTTTATGTACTGTAATCTGTAATCTTGCCACAGGCAGCGAGTTTTCACTTAAATTCCCAAGGCTGTAAATGTGTTCATTATATTCACCAACTACACCTCAGCGTTTGGTGTGGACTATTTAAAATGGATATGTCACAATACTTGTGTTGTGAGTGCTTCTCATACATGTCAAACCCATCATGTTTGTGATGTTGCTAGTACAGGTCAATGAGAAGAGGAGAGGGGGGTTGATAAGAGAAGTAGACAAGAGGTGAGGGGAGGACAGAAAAGAAGGAAAGAGAAGAGAAGAGAAGAGAAGAGAAGAGAAGAGAAGAGAAGAGCAGAGAAGAGCAGAGAAGAGAAGGGGCATGTTAAGTTCATTATTTTGAAGTTTGTGTTCTTACCTCAGTATAAGACACCACACTTCAGCACCATGAACAGCATTAGCTAAAATTATCTGAATATAAACAGGGTGTCCCAGAAGGAATGTGCCAGACTTTGGGAGAGTGTTCCTTATGTTAAAGTATACCGATATAACCCAAAACACCTATATCCAAAGTTGAACGGTTACGGAGATAATGGCCAGAGAAGTTTGAAA
>Ga0123354_10005473_pt1 | contig 18465 bp, 18 predicted proteins | sample TergutLab28metaG_2_FD_97872 | JGI IMG/M metagenome (GOLD analysis project Ga0123354, IMG submission 97872) | Labiotermes labralis P4 segment gut microbial communities from Petit-Saut dam, French Guiana - Lab288 P4 | ecosystem: Host-associated > Arthropoda: Insects > Digestive system > Gut ...
AAATCCTCGCCCAGCACGGGCGAGCGCATCACGCCCTCGCGCGCGCGCATCCAGTTGTAGTTGCCCTTGACGGTGTTGATCTCGCCGTTGTGCGCGATGTAGCGGTACGGGTGCGCCAGCGGCCATTCCGGGAAGGTGTTGGTGGAAAAGCGCTGGTGCACCAGCCCCAGGGCGGAGACGCAGCGCTCGTCTTGCAGGTCGCGGTAATACACGCCCACCTGGTCGGCCAGCAGCAAGCCCTTGTAGATCACCGTGCGGCTGCTCATGCTGGGCACGTAGTATTCCTTGCCGTGCTTGAGCTTGAGCGCCTGGATGTGGGCGCTGGCGGTCTTGCGGATGATGTACAGCCGGCGCTCCAGCGCGTCCTGCACGATCACGTCGGCGCCGCGGCCGATGAACACTTGGCGGATCACCGGCTCGGTGGCGCGCACGGCGGGCGACATGGGCATGTCGCGGTTGACCGGCACGTCGCGCCAGCCCAGCAGCACCTGGCCCTCGGCCTTGATGGCGCGCTCCAGCTCTTCCTCGCAGGCCAGGCGGCTGGCGTGCTCCTTGGGCAGGAAAATCATGCCGACGCCGTATTCGCCCGGCGGCGGCAGCTCGACGCCCTGCGCCGCCATTTCCTGGCGGTACAGCGCATCGGGCATCTGGATCAGGATGCCGGCGCCGTCGCCCATCAGCGCGTCGGCCCCGACCGCGCCGCGGTGGTCCAGGTTCTCCAGGATCTTGAGCGCGTCGGTCACGATGGCGTGACTCTTCTCGCCCTTGATGTGGGCCACGAAGCCCACCCCGCAGGCGTCGTGTTCATGGGCCGGGTCGTACAGGCCGGCGGTCTTCAGGTGCTGTTGCTCGGCAGGCGTGGTCATGCGCGCTCCATCATCCAAAACTCATCGAAGAGGCAAGCATAACCTGGTCCGGCGCCCATGCCAAGCTTTTTAAATAGGGGTCAGATGATGATTTTCATCAACTTTTTATTAATGATATTTAATCAGGGACATATCATTTCGATAGCAAAAAAAAGCTGAGCCTTAGGTTGCAGCCTATTTTCTTACTCTGGTTGAGGCGCGTGGCGAGGCCGTCCGGCCGTCGCTGGCGTCAAACGTCGCCGGGTGCGTTTTTGCAGATCGGCCACAAAGTCAGCGCCACCCAGCGCCCAGCCGCTGTGCGCCGTCTGGCCGATTTCGACCCGCTGCCGCTCGCCCAGCCCGGCGCGCACCAGTTCGACGTAGGCCGCCTGCCGCGCGAACGGCGTGTTGCCCAGCGCCCAGTACAGCGGGTGCGGCGTGAGCCAGTCGTCGCGCCGGAACCCCGCGTGGTGCAGGTAGCTGGACCACAGGTAGTCCTCGGGCTGCGCCACCATGCCGGCGCGCACCGGGTTCAGGTCGATGTAGACCATGCAGGCCAGCAGATGGCGCTCGGCCTCGATCAGCGCGCTGCGGTAGCGCCCCTCGAACAGCGTGCCGCTGCGCTCGTGGCGGCGGTTGAACTGCCGCACGTAGCCGCGCCCCAGCGCCTGCATCATTTTGGGCACGCTGTCGGCGGTCTGGGGCGTGAGCAGCAGGTGCATGTGGTTGTCCATGAGCACGTAGGCGTGCACCGCCACGCCCGCCGTCTGCGCCTGCGTGCGAATGCCTTCCAGCAAGTGGGTGCGGTCGACGTCGTCGAGCACGATCGGCTGGCGGTTGTTGCCGCGCTGGATGATGTGGTGCGGGTAGCCCGCAAGGGTGAGGCGAGGAAGGCGAGCCATGGCGGAATTATGATCTGACCCCGATTGACCCGCGATCCTACCAGAAGTTGGCGCTTACCGCATAGCAGGTCGAATTAAGGCGTGTTTCCCGGCGGCACCACCGGCCGCCCAGCGTTGATCCAGGCGGTGATGCCGCCCAGGACGTGGTACACCTTTTTGTAACCCGCCTCGTCGAGCTGCCTGGCGGCAGCGGCGCTGCGCACGCCGCTGCGGCAGATCAGCACCACGGGCTGGTCGGGCCGCACGATGGTTTTCACCTTGTCCACCCAGTGGGGATCGCGGCCCTGCGCGTCGATGGCATAGGTGAGTTGCCGGCTGCCCTGGACCACCCCGGTGGCGCGCCACTCGTCGGCGCCGCGGATATCGACCACGGTCACGCCGTCGGCGGCCATGCGCGCCAACTGGGCGGCATCGACATCGATCACCTCGGCCCGCAGCGCCCCGCCGACGCCCAAGGCGGCGGTACACAAAACGGCGCTGCGGAAAAAACGCGGGGCGGGAAATTGCGTGCTCATGGTCGGGGCCCTGGAAGGTGAAAACACGGTCAGCCGGGACAAATTGTAGCCAGCAACCCGCAAGGCGATTGCTCACTGCCGCCACGGGCTACACTGGCGGCCCAGCCCTTGCCGCCGCATGTTCGTGCCTTCGCCCCGCCCCCCATCGCCGCGCCGCCCGCCAGTGCGCGAGAGCCGGCCATGAGCCTGGGGCTGCTCGGCATCCTGCTCGGCCTGGGCCTGCTGATCTGGCTGTCCTTCAGGGGCTGGAGCGTGCTGCTGCTGGCGCCGGCGGCGGCCCTGTGCGCCGCGCTGCTTTCGGGCGAACCCTTGCTGGCGCACTGGACGCTGACCTTCATGGGCAGCGCCGCGCGTTTTCTGGCGCAGTTCTTCCCGCTGTTCCTGCTGGGCGCGCTGTTCGGCAAGCTGATGGAGGCCAGCGGCTCAATCGCCGCCGTCGCCGACGCCCTGATGCGCCAACTGGGCGCGGACAAGGCGGTGCTGGCCGTGGTGCTGGCCGGCGCGCTGGTGACCTACGGCGGCGTCAGCTTGTTCGTCGCCTTCTTCGTGCTGGCGCCGATGGCCGAGCGGCTGTTTGAGCGGGCCGACCTGCCCCGGCGCCTGATGCCGGCGGCCATCGTGCTGGGCACCTCCACCTTCACCATGTCCGCCCTGCCCGGCACGCCGGCGATCCAGAACGCGATCCCGATGCCCTTTTTCGGCACCACGCCCTTTGCCGCGCCGGGCCTGGGGGTGATCGCCGCGCTGATCATGCTGGCCTTCGGGCTGTACTGGCTGCATCTGGCCGAGCGGGGCGCGCGCCGCGCCGGCGAGGGCTTCGGCGCCGCGCCCGCCCAAGCGCCGGTGGCCGACAACGACGCGCTGCGCGAGCGGGCCGTCACCGCCCGCGAATTCGACCCCGCCGAAATGGCGCACGGCGGCGCCGCCGCCGTCCCGCCGCCGGTGCACCTGGCCGTGCTGCCGCTGATCGTGGTGGTGGCGGTGAATCTGGCGATGTCGCTGTTCGTGCTGCCGAACATGGACGCCGCTTTCCTGGATGAGCCGCGCTGGGGCGGCGCTTCGCTGGCGGGCCTTGGCGGCGTGTGGGCGGTGGTGACGGCCCTGCTGTGCGCAATCGCCGCCGTGCTGGCGGTCAACTGGCGGCGCCTGCCGAATCTGCGCGAAACCATGGACGCGGGCGCCAACGCCTCGGTGCTGCCGGCGGTGAACGTCGCCAGCCTGGTCGGGTTCGGCTCGGTGGTGGCGGCGATGCCGGCCTTCGAGGTCGTCCGCGCCTGGGTGCTGGACATCGGCGGCTCGCCGCTGGTGTCGCTGGCGGTGGCCACCAACCTGCTGGCCGCGCTGACCGGCTCCGCCTCGGGCGGGCTGACCATCGCGCTGGATACGCTGGGCGACACCTACCTGGTCCGCGCGCTGGCGCTGGGCATCGACCCCGCGCTGCTGCACCGCATCGCCGTCATCGGCGCCGGCACGCTGGACAGCCTGCCCCACAACGGCGCGATCGTCACCCTGCTGGCGATCTGCGGCTGCACGCACCGGCAAAGCTACCGCGACATCGTGATGGTGGGCATCATCGGCGCGCTCCTGGCGCTGATGGCGGTGATCGCGCTGGGCGCGGCGTTCGGGGCGTTTTAGGCGACTGGGTTCACTCCAATTCGCGGTTCAATAACGAACCGTTCGGACTGAGCTTGTCGAAGTCCTGCGCTGGCCTTCGACCCCTCGACAGGCTCAGGGTCAGGCTGAACGGTGATGAGCGTTTTTAACGCGGATTGGAATCAAGCCCGCACGAACAGCGTCACCAGCGGCTCGTCGCCCAGCAGGCGACTGCGGTGGCCGTGCAGCGTGGGATCGAACACGGCGCCAGGCGGCAAGGTGTCGTTGGAATAAAAGCACTGGCCAGGGCCGAAGACGCGCGTGCTGCCGTCTTGCAGGCCGATCTCCATGCGCCCTTGCAGCACCACCAGCCACTGCGGCGTGGTGGTGCAGTGAAAGCTGCTGGCAAAGCCGACCGGGCTGTGGCGGAACTGGCAGCCGCCCGAGACCATCAGCGCCGACAAGCGGCTGGCCGGCGTGCCTTCGGCCAGCGGCAGCGGATCGTCACGAAAACGGGCGCGGCCATCGGCGCCGGTGTAGAGCGTGGGCAGGGTCAGGGCGGTCATGGGGCCAAATTATGGCCGGCCCCGACCGCCCGGCCCGATCACTCTTGCGGTTCGGCCAGCAGCGCGCGGTAGATCAGCGCGCCCAGCACCGCACCTACCAGCGGGGCGACCCAGAACAGCCAGAGCTGGCCCATCGCCCCGGTCTGCGCGAACAGCGCCATGCCGGTGCTGCGCGCCGGGTTGACCGAGGTGTTGGTGACCGGAATCGACACCAGGTGGATCAGCGTCAGGCACAGGCCGATGGCCAGGCCCGCCATGCTGCCGGTGGCGCGCTTGGCGGTCGCGCCCAGGATCACGATCAGGAAGATGGCCGTCATCACCACCTCGCAGATCAGCGCGGCGAGCATGCTGTAGTGGCCCGGAGAGAGGTCGCCGTAGCCGTTGGAAGCAAAGCCGCCGGCCTGGAAGTCGGGCTTGCCGCTGGCGATGAAGAAGAGGATCCCGCCGGCCACGCAGGCGCCCAGCACTTGCGAGACGATGTAGCCCGGCAGGCGGCTGGCCGGCATGCGGCCCGCCGCGACCACGCCGAGCGAAACCGCCGGGTTGAAGTGACCGCCCGAAATCGGCCCGAACGCATAAGCGCCCGTGACCACCGTCAAGCCGAAGGCCAGCGACACGCCGAGCAGGCCAATGCCCACTTGCGGAAACGCCGCCGCCAGTACCGCGCTGCCGCAGCCGCCCAGGGTCAGCCAGAACGTGCCAAGAAATTCAGCCGACCAGATTTTGAGGTTGTTGCTGTCCATGATTTATGCAAGGCCTTTGAAAAAAAGACGGTGCTCATGTTACACAGTCCTCGCTTCGGCTGCATGTCAAAAATGGCGAGTCTGTTGTAAATCTCACACTCACCGGGCCCGCCATCACGGCGGTGACGTGCCGAGGAAACACCATCATGGCGCGGGAAACTGCTGCCGCAATTCAGTTTCCACCCGTTCCAGCACTTGCCTGGCTTGTTCGGGATCGAAATCCTCGTGCACCCGCTTGCGCACGCCAAACTCCTGCAACTGATAATGGCGCGCCATCGTCACGCCGTGGCGCGCCAGGCTGGCCTTGACGCACACCAGCGGGCAGCCGTCCAGGCCGACGATGGACCGGCCCGAGCGCATCAGCTTCAGCAGCGACGGCACCTCGCCGCCGATGCCGGCGATGCAGGACATCTCGGCATGGCCGCGCCGATCGAGTTGCACCGCCACGTAGTTGGCCAGTTGCGCGGCGCTGGAGCAGCCGGAGCAGGCATACACCAGCGGCAGCGCGGGGTCCGGCTTGGCGCTCATGCCTGGCCCCTGACGACGGCGCGCACGCGCGCCAGCACCGCGCCGGGGCGCAGTTGGCGCGGATCGAAGGCGGGCCATTCCAGCGCATCCAGCGCGTTTTTCACCACCAGCCCCAGTTCGGTGTCGCCCTCCGTGGAGAGCCGGCGGTCGAAGAACAGCGTGTCGGGGTCTTCCTGGCGCCGCGCCAGTTTCAGGAAATCGTGCGCCGTCGCGGTGATGGTGAGATCGGTCTCCTCGCCCCAGCGCCCGGGCATGAAGCGCTTGCCGGACCAGGTGACGTCGAATCTGGACTGCGCGTCGCGCACGTGGATGCGCAAGCGGCGGCCCAGCAGGTAGCCCAGCGTGTCGGCGGGCAGCCGGGGCGCCAGCACGGCGTTGAGCGCCGTCGCCACCAGCAGGGAACCTGGATAACCGGGCAAGCGCCCCAGCAGCGCGCCGACCGGCGCGGGCAGAGGCAGGGAGGGAGACTTGGTTTTCATGCGGTCACACCTTCTTCGATGTATTCGAGGCCGGGCCGGCCATGCCAGTAACCGTTGCAGCCAGCGCCGGGCATCAGCGGCTCCAGTTGGGCGCGGGCCGCCCGCGGCGCCAGTTCGCCGGCGCAGGCGGCGCGAAAGAGCTCAATCACCTCGGCCATGTGGTTCGACTGCGGGCTCAGGCGCAGCACGTCCACGCCGAGGGACCGCAGTTCGGCGGTTTGATCGACCAGTTGGTGCACGCTGGCCGATTGCGTCTGCGTGCCGTTCAGCACCAGGAACGGCTTGTTCTCGCGCGTGCGCAGCAGCAGCCCGTCGGGATAGGCGATACAGCTGAAGCCGCAGTCGTCCTTGGGCAGGTTGTGGTGGCGCGCGGTCATGCAGCGGGCGGAAAACGCTAGCGGCATGCGGCCATAGGCGAACACTTCGGTCTCCAGCCCGGCGGGCCGGCTCTGCTGCAAGGCGCTCAGGTGGTCGCGCCCCACTTCCAGCGGCACCACCCAGCGCCGCGCGCCCAGGCCCGCCATCCAGGCCAGCGAGGCCGAGTTGTAGAGGTTCAACTGCGGCCCGGCGACGAAGGGCTTGCCGCGCGCGCGGCTCACCGCGCCCATGTCGCCCGCCTCCACCAGGTAGTCGGACTGCCCGGCCAGCCTTTGCATGGCCGCCACTTCCGAGCCCGATTCCAACAGCACCTGGGTGGACAGCACCACTTCCTTTCCGGCCTCGCGCAGCAACGCGGCGATGTCCAGCCAGTCGGCGGCGCGCAACTCGCGTCGGCGCGAGCACACCGTCTCGCCCAGGTACACGATGTCCACCGGCGCGCGCGCCATGGCCTCGTAAAACGCCAACACCGCGTCGCGCGGCCAGTAGTACAGCAGGGGGCCGAGGGCAAGTTTCATCGCTTCACTTCCACGGACGGTGGTAGGCGCCCAGCGTGTGCTGGCGGCCTTCGGCCACGTCGTCGAGCTGCGCCATCCAGTCGGCGCGGGGCGTGTAGCGGTGCGGGTTGGCCAGGCACAAGTCGATGGCCTCGCGCCAGACCTGCGTGACCTGCCCGACGTAGGCGGGGCTGCGCTGGCGGCCCTCGATCTTGATGGCGCGCACGCCGATCTTGAGCAACTGCGGCAGCAGCTCCAGCGTGTTCAGGCTGGTGGGCTCCTCAATAGCGTAGTAGTCGTGCTCCTCGCCGACGTCGAAGCGGCCCTTGCACAGCGTGGGGTAGCCGGCCTTTTCGCCCTCGGCATAGCGGTCGATCAGCACGCCGTTCAGGCGCGATTCGCGCCCGACGGGGGTTTCCTGCCAGCGCACCGCCTTGGCCGGCGAGCAAACGCCGTGCGTGTTGGGCGCTTCGCCGGTGACGTAGGACGACAGCGCGCAGCGCCCTTCCACCATCACGCACAGGCTGCCGAAGCCGAACACCTCAATCTCCACCGGCGTCTGCCCGATCAACTGCTGCACCTGCGTCAGCGACAGCACGCGCGGCAGCACGGCGCGCGCGATGCCGAACTGCTGGTGGTAGAAATTGATCGCCTCGTAGTTCGTGGCCGAGCCCTGCACCGACAGGTGCAGCCGCAGTTGCGGATGGCGCGTGGCGGCGTACTGCATCAACCCCGGGTCGGCCAGGATCACGGCGTCGATGCCCAGCGCCACCGCCTTGTCCAGGCCGCTTTGCCAGGGCGCGGCGGTGCCGGCCTGGGGGTAGGTGTTCAGGGCCATCAGCACCTTGCGCCCGCGCTCGTGCGCGTAGCGGATGCCGCTGGCCATGGCCGCCTCGTCGAAATTCAGCCCGGCGAAATTGCGCGCGTTGGTGACGTCGCGCAGCCCCAGGTAGACGCAGTCGGCGCCGTGATCGACGGCGGTCTTGAGCGCCGGCAGCGAGCCGGCGGGGCAGACCAGCTCGATACCTTCGAAGGAACGTTGGGAGGCAGTCATGGGGGACACGGGCACCAACCAATTTTGGACTTGGGCAGTTTAGCCAGCGCGTGCCTGGGGTAAATTAACCTCGATCAGTAATATTTCGTCCGATGACCTACGCTCTCACTTCGACGATCCGCCCCGCCCTAACCTGGACCTTCGCCGCCCTCGCCGCCCTGCTCGCCACCGCGTGCGCGCAGCCGCCGGGCCCGCCGGCTGCCGCGCCGGCCAGCCTCGCCTCCGCCCTGCCCGCCTACGACTGGGACCTGAGCGCCGCCTACGACGCGCGCGGCCAGCGCCAGCCGGACCTGCCGTTGCCCGAGCAGCGCCCGCCACAACTGCAATTTGGCGCCGACCGGCTGACGATGCAGCACCTGTGCAACGCCATCAGCGCCGGCTACCGGCTGACCGGCGAGCGACTCGAAGTCGGCCAGGGCGTGATGACCCGGCGCCTGTGCGCCGACCCGGCCCTGATGGCGCTGGAGCAGCGCCTGGCCGCGCAATTGCCCCAGGCCGAGCAACTGGAACTGCTGCGCGGCGACGGCACCGCCGCCCCGCGACTGGTGCTGCGCTTTGCCGACGGCGCGCGCTGGGAACTGGCCGGCGTGCCCACGCCGGCCACGCGCCACGGCGCGCCCGGCGAGCGGATGTTTCTGAAAGTGGCGCCCGACACCGTGCCCTGCGCCCCGGCGACGCCGAACGCGCCGTGCCTGCGCGTGCGCGAACTGCGCTACGACAGCCAGGGCCTGCGCCAAAGCGCGGGCGCATGGTACGTGCTGCAAGGCGGCATCGAGGGCTTTGCGCACGAACCGGGCCTGCCCAAGGTGCTGCGCGTGCAATGTTTTCCCACCCCGGCTGGCCGCGCCTGCGCGCTGGACATGGTGGTCGAAACCGAGCGGATGCGCTGACGCTCAAACTGTAAGGTTTTGTAATTTGTAGCATTGCGGCCCCCCGGTGGTCGCCCTGCCGCCAGCCGGCGGCGTTGTGAGATGCACGCCGGCTCGTTTGCTTCGTCATGCCGTCAACTCGGACAACCACCGCCCAGCCCTGGGTGACTTGGTGCAAGGCCCTGGCCTCGCAGGTCATTGTCTGGCACCACCTGCTCATTTACGGCCCGCTGGCGCCGTCGATGCAGTATGCCTGGCCGTCGGCCACCGATCTGGTGCAGCAGTACGGGCGGCTGGTGGTCCAGGTGTTCCTGGTGGCCGGGGGCTTTCTGGCCGCGCGCAACCTGTGGCCCGAGCCCGGCGCGCCGCGCGTGACGGTGCGCGACTGGGCCGTGCGGGTGCTGGCGCGCTACCTGCGCCTGATGCCCATGTTGCTGCTGGCGCTGGCCGCCGCCGTCGCCGCCGCCGCGCTGGCGCGCGCCTGGATGCAGGACGCCGACACCCCCGCCGCGCCCACGCTCTGGCAGTTGCTGGCGCACGTGCTGCTGCTGCAAGACATCGTCGATCAGCCGGCGCTGAGCGCGGGCGTGTGGTACGTGGCGATCGACCTGCAACTGTTCGCCCTGCTGGCGGCCATGGCGGCGCTGGTGCATGCCGTGGCCCGGCCCGCGCTGCCCGCCGGCTGGCGCGTGGCGGCGGGCGCGCTGGCGGTGATCGGGGCCGTGGCGGCGTCGCTGGCGTACTTCAACCTGCGGCCCGACGCCGACATGTGGGCGCCCTACTTCCTGGGCGCCTATGGCCTGGGCGTGCTGGCGGCCTGGGGCCAGCGCAGCCAGCGGCGCGCTGGCGCCACGGCGCTGCTGGTGGCGCTGACGGGGCTAGCGCTGCTGATCGAATGGCGCTGGCGCATCGCCATCGCCGGCGCGACGGCGCTGGTGCTGCTGTGGCAGCCCTGGGCGGCGGGCCTGACGCGCTCGCGCCTGGCCGCGCCGATGGCCTGGCTGGCCGGCATTTCCTACGCCGTGTTCCTGCTGCACTACCCGCTGAGTCTGGCCGTCAACGCCCTGGTGATGCGCGCCACGCCGGCCACGCCGGGCTGGTGCCTGGCCGGTCTGCCGGCCACCTGGCTGCTGAGCCTGGGCTGCGGCTGGCTGGCCTGGCGCTGGCTGGAAGCGCGCCCGGCGCGCGCGCCGCAAACCGCGCCGTTGGCGCGCGGCTGATGCCCCATGCGCGTTGTGGACTGGTCCGCGACGATCATGCCCCCAGCGGCGGATAGTCCGTATACCCCTTGGCGCCGCCGCCATAGAACGTCGAGCGGTCGTAGGGCGTCAGCGGCGCGCCTTGGCGGATACGCTCGGGCAGGTCGGGGTTGGAGATGAAATAGCGGCCAAAGGCGATGGCATCGGCGTCGCCCGATTGCACGCAGGCCTCGGCCGTGTCGGGCTTGAAGTTGCCGGCGGTGATCACCGTGCCGGGCCACAGCGGGCGAAACAGCCGGGCCGCCGAAGGCATGTTGGGATGATCGACCTCGGCCTGGCCCGCGCCGCTGGCGCGCGGCTCGATCAGGTGCAGGTAGGCCAGGCCGAACGGCGCCAGCTTTTCGACCACGTGCGTGTACAGCGGCATGGGGTCGTCCTCGCCACTATCGTTGGCGATGCCGAAGGGCGACAGGCGGATGCCGACGCGGTCGGCGGACCAGGCGCCCACCACCGCCTCGGTCACTTCAAGGGCAAAGCGGGCGCGCTGCGCGATACCGCCGCCGTAATCATCGCCGCGCCGGTTGGTGCGGCTTTGCAGGAACTGCTCGATCAGGTAGCCGTTGGCGCCGTGGATTTCCACGCCGTCGAACCCGGCCTGCCGGGCGTTGCGGGTGGCTTGGGCGTAGTCGCGCACGATGGCGGCGATTTCATCGGTGGACAGCGCATGGGGCGCTTCAAAAGGCGCGGGCGTGCCGCTGGCCGTTCGCGCATTGCCCTTGGCGGCGACAGCCGAAGGCGCGACCGGCAGGCGTCTGCCCGGTTGCAGCGAGCTGTGCGAGAGCCGCCCCACGTGCCAGAGCTGCGCCACGATCAGTCCGCCCGCTTCGTGCACGGCGCGCGTGACTTTTTCCCAGGCGGCGATTTGCGCCTCGCTGCTGAGGCCGGGCGTGCCGGGCATGCCGCGCGCGCTGTCCGAAATGGGGCTGCCTTCGGAGATCAGCAGCCCGCCGCGCGAGGCGCGCTGGCGGTAATACGTGACCGTGAGCGGCCCCGGCGTGTTGCCGGGCAGTTCGGCGCGCATGCGCGTCAGCGGCGCCAAAACGACGCGGTGCTCCAGCGCCAGGGCGCCGGCGCGCAGGGGTTCAAACAGTTTTTGTGGCATGGGGTCTCCCGGGAAACGACGGTTGGACGCGCTTGCCGGCGGCCATGATCGGCGAGCCAAGCGCGAGGGAAAGGGGCACTCTACCCCATATGCAAATGCCAAATCAATCGTTCCCTCGCGGGCGATCTTGTCTTGTAATGAGACTTCTTGCCGCCCTGCCGCTACCATGCGGTCTGTTCCCGTCCCCAATTTTTTTGGACTTTTCAATCATGAGACTTACCGCCCACAAAAGAATGGCCGCCGTCCTGTTCGGCGCGCTGGCCCTGGTGGCCGCCGGCGCGGCGCACGCCGACCGGCTCGACGACATCAAGAAAGCCGGCGTGGTGCGCATCGCCACGTTCGACGCCTACCCGCCGTTCGGCTTCGTCGATGCCAAGAGCCGCCAGACCATCGGGCTGGACGTGGACTACGCCAGCGCCGTGGCCCAGAAGCTGGGCGTGAAGCTGCAACTGGTGCCCACCAATCCGGCCAACCGCATCCCGCTGGTGATTTCGCGCAAGGCCGATCTGGTGTTCGCCAATTTCACCATCACCGACGAGCGCAAGAAAGAGGTGGACTTCAGCATCCCCTACTTCGCCACGGGCACCAAGTTCATCGCCAAGAAAGGTTTCCTGACCGCGCCCGAGCAGATCAGCAGCCTGCGCGTCGGCGCCGACAAGGGCACCACCAACGAGCAGCAGATCCGGGCGCAATTTCCCAAGGCCCGGCTGGTGCTGTTCGACGACCTGCCAGCGCAATTTGCCGCGCTGCGCGCGGGCAACGTGCAAACCATCGCGCAGGACGACATCAACCTCTATGGCTTGCTGGCCAAGCTCAAAACGGACCAGTCGCCCGATGCCGCCCTGTACGAAGTGGCGCCGTTCGCCATTTCGCACGACTACCAGGGCGCCGGCGTGCCCAAGGGCGAGACGCGGCTGCTGGAGGCGGTGAACCAGGCGCTGTCGGCGCTGGAAGCCGACGGCACGGCCCGCAAGATTTACGACACCTGGTTCGGCCCCGGCAGCGCGCTGCCGTTCCCTCGCACGTATAAGATCGGCGATCCGCAAACGCAATAAGCCGCTGCATTCAGGGCGACTTCGAGTTACGGCGCCGGCCCTTTCCCCCGGCCCCTCTCCCGCAAGCGGGCGAGGGGAGTGTTTTTCCCTCGCCCGCTTGCGGGAGAGGGTGGCGCGAAGCGCCGGGAGAAAGCGGCGGCGCTGGTGTTCGCCCTTGAACCCGAAAACTGAAACCCGCTTCCTCCCTAATTCTCCGTGTCTAACATAGATTGGCTCGCGCCCAAGTACCTGGACTGGCTGTGGGAGGGCTTCATCACCACGCTGGAAATCTCGGCCGCGGCCCTGGTGACGGCCATGGTGCTGGGCTTTTTGCTGGCGCTGGCCTACGAGGCCCGCTCGGCCACGCTGCGCCGGACGGTGGCCTCCTACGTGTTCCTGTTTCGCAATTCGCCGCTGCTCATCCAATTGATGTTCCTGTACTTCGGCCTGCCCATGCTGCTGCCGCAAGGGTGGATGGAGTGGCTGCACGCGCCACACGAGCTGGCCCTGCCGGGCGCGCTGGCGCTGCGCTGGCCGACCTTCGAGTTCCTGGCCGGCTGGGTCGGCCTGACGCTGTATTCGGCGCCTTATTTCGGCGAGGAATTCCGCGCCGGACTGAACGGCGTGCCCCAAGGGCAGCGCATCGCGGCGCGGGCGCTGGGGCTGCGCCCGTTCGACGTGTTTCGCGCCGTCGTCTGGCCGCAGGCGCTGCGCATCGCCACGCCGGCGCTGTTCGGGCAGTTCATGTACCTGCTGAAAAATTCCTCGCTGGCCATGACCATCGGCGTGGCCGAGCTGTCCTACGCGGCGCGCCAGGTAGATGGCGAAACCTTCAAGACCTTCCAGGCGTTCGGCGTGGCGACGCTGCTTTACGTGATGACCATCGCGCTGCTGGAAGGGGTGCTGCAAGGAGTGGCGCACTACCAGGCGCGGCGGCGGTAAGACCATGCAGGCCGTTTTCGACAACCTGACTTATCTGCTGTGGGGCGCGTTTCCGGACGGCCCCCTGGCGGGCCTGGCGCTGACGCTGGTGATTGCGGTGGCGGCGATCCTGCTGTCGGCGCTGCTGGGGCTGGCCGGCGGCGTGCTGCTGGCGGTTCTGCGCGGCGTGCCGGCGGCGCTGCTGGTGGCCGTGATCGGCTTTTTTCGCGGCATTCCGGTGCTGATGCTGATTTTCTGGACCTACTTTCTGATGCCGGCGGTGCTGCACATGGATGTGCCGGGAACGGCCACCGTCGTCTGCGCGCTGGCCTGCATCGGCGGCGCCTACCTGTCGCACTCGGTCCACGCGGGCGTGCAGGCAGTGGGCGCGGCGCAATTGCAAGCCGGGCTGTCGCTGGGCCTGACGCGCTGGCAGTCGCTGCGCCACGTGGTGCTGCCGCAGGCGTTCCACATCATGGCGCCCTCGTTCGTCAACCAGTGGGTTTCGCTGATCAAGGACACCTCGCTGGCCTACATCGTCGGCGTGCCGGAGCTGTCCTTCCTGGCCAACCAGGTCAACGGACGCCTGCTGATCTACCCGCTGCAAATTTATTTGCTCGTCGGGCTGATCTATCTGCTGGTGTGCGTCGTGTTCCAGGCGGCTTTCGTCGGGCTGCTGCGCCGCCTGCTGGGGCCGTGGAGTCAGGCCCAGCCGGTGGCGGCGTAGCGCCTGTCCAGGCCCGGCGCGGCGACGGCGCGGCCAGTCACGCCGGCGTGGCGGTCCGCAGATGGTCTTGCCACAACTGGCGCCAGGCCTGCTCGAGACCGGCGACGAAGGCCGGCGTGTCGAACAACACGGATCGATCGACCCGGGCCAGCCGCGCGCGCAGCGCCTGGCGGCTGGCCGGCGAGCGCACCAGTTCGAGCAAGCGCGCTTCGTAGTCGGCCAGACTGGTGGTGACGAGATCCGGCAACCCCACGGCCTCGAGCAGGCTGGCGGAGACCCGGGCGGCGAAAGACCGCCCCGCCAGGGCGAGCACCGGGCAGCCGGCGCGCAGCGCATCGCTGCCGGTGGTGTGCGAGCCGTAGGGAAACGTGTCCACCGCGAGGTCCGCCACCTTGTAGCGGGCGATGTGCTCGGCGCGGGCTTTCGGGCCGGCATGCACGATCTGCGCCGCCGGCACGCCCCGGAGACCGGCTTCGGCGACGAACTGGCGGAACACGCCGTCGTCGTTGGCAAACAGCCAGAGGCAGGCTTCGGGACACTGCCGGAGCACGCGCATCCAGAGGTCGAAAATCTCCGGCGTGATCTTCTGCGTGCCATTGAACGCCGCCAGGACCACGGCGTTGGCCGGCAAGCCGTGGGATGGCCGGTCGAGCGGCTCGGCCAGGCTCTGGCGGCGATCGTTGGGCTGGTAGCAGCCGGGCAGGCGGATGACGCGCTCGTCATAGAACGCCTCGCAGCCCGGCGGCGTGACGATCCGGTCGCCGACGATGGCGTCCACCCGGCTGGTGCCCAGCGTCCCGGGATAACCGAGCCAACTGACGACGATCGGGGCCGGCCTGGACAGCGGGACCGCCATGCGCGACGCCTCCGTATAGCCTTTGAGGTCGACCAGGATGTCGAGCTCCAGCGCGGCGATCCGGTCCACCGCTTCCCGGTCCGGCACGCCGTGGAAATCAAGAAAGCGGTCGGCGGCGCGCACGATTCTGGCGCGCTCGGGCGAGGCGGAAGGCGGCCCGTAGGACAGCACCAGGGTCTCGAAGGCCTGCCGGTCGTGCAGCTCGAAGACTTCGCTGATCAGGTCGGAAGTGGCGTGATGCTGGAAGTCGCAAGACCAGTAGCCGATCCGCAGGCGCTTGTCGGGCCGCAGCTCGGCGCTCGCCCGGGCCGCCCGGGCGGGCGGCGCGTACACCGGCTGGCTCTGCGCCTGGCGGCGGGCCAGCTGCCGGTGCCAGGCGGGATCGTCCAGATAGGTCAGGGCATGAAAGGTCTCGAAGCGGCGCGCTTTTTCAAAGGCCGACTTGAGCTTCGCCTCGTTGAAAACCTCGCCATAGCGGGTCAGGCGCCCGCTCATTCTCAGTTGCCGCAGCAAGGTCAGGTAGATGTCCGGATCGTCCGGTCGGAGCACCAGCCGGCGGCTGGTGATGTCCACCGCCTCGTCGTAGCGCCCGAGGCGGGCATGGACCAGCGACAAATTGCTCAGCGCGTCCGGGTGGTCCGGCATTTTTTGCAGCACCTTGCGCAGGACGGTGGCGGCCTCCTGCCAAGCCTGCTGGTCGATCAGAATCGCCGCGATATTGTTCTGCACCGACACATCGTCGGGCGTGTGGCGTTCGGCCTGCCGCAAATCGAGCAGCGCGCGATCCGTGCGCTTGGCGGCATGGTGCACCCAGGCCCGGATGATGTGCAGGAAAGAGGCCTCCGGGCGGCTGATCGGCTGCAGCCGGCGGATCGCTTCATCGAGCACCTGTTCGGCCTGCTCGAGGTGGCCCTCCGCCGCGTGCACGCCGGCCAAGTCGGCCCAATGGGCGGGGCGTTGCCGGCCCGCCGCAAGCGCGGCCTGCGCCAGCGACCGCGCCTGCTCGAACTGGCGCGCGCCCAGCGCCGCCTTGATCGCTTCCGATTGAATCCACAACATGATCCGCGCCGCCTGGGCCTGCGCCCTGCATGAGCCAACTTGTCAGTATGCGCCACGGCGCCGGCGCTATCCCTTGGGCACGCTCCGGCGCAACAGGAAGGCGATGACCTCGCCCATCACGCCGCGCCGGAAGGCCAGCACGCAGATCACGAAGATCAGGCCGGTGACGATGGTGACCGACTCGCCCAGGGTGTTGAACCAGTCGATGCGCGTCAGGCGCGCCAGCAGCAGGCCGAGATCGCCGATCTTGTCTTCCAGCAGCACCACCAGCGCCGCGCCGACCATCGGGCCCGAACGCAGGCCGACGCCGCCGAGCAGCACCATCAGGATTACCAGGCCGGAGGTGGACCAGTGCACGTCGGTGAGCGTGGCAAAGCCCAACGCCAGCGTCTTGAGCGAACCGGCCAGCCCCGACAGCGCCGCCGAGATCACGAACGCCAGCAGCTTGAAGCGGCTGACGTCGTAGCCCAGCGACAACGCGCGCGGCTCGTTCTCCCGGATGCCCTGGAGCACCTGCCCGAAGGGCGAATGGATGGTGCGCACGATGAGCGCGAAAGCCGCCGCCACGATGACCAGGGTGACGTAGTACATGCTCAGGTCGCTGCCCAGCGGCAACAGGCCGAACAGCCGGCCGCGCGGCACGCCCTGCAAGCCGTCCTCGCCGCCGGTGAACGGCGCTTGCAGGCAGATGAAGAACACCATCTGCGCCAGTGCCAGCGTGATCATGGCGAAGTAAATGCCCTGGCGGCGAATGGCCAGCACGCCGAAGACCCAGCCCAGCAGCGCGCCGGTGAGCGTGCCGGCGATCAGGCCGAGCTCGGGCGTCCAGCCCAAGTCGCGCATGGCGTAGCCGGCCACGTAAGCCGAAAAACCGAAGAAGGCCGCATGCCCGAACGACAGCAGCCCGGTGTAGCCCAGCAGCAAATTGAAGGCGCTGGCGAACAGGACGAAGCACAGCAGCTTCATCATGAACACCGGGTAGGCGCCCAGGAAAGGCGCCGCCGCCAGCGCGACCAGCAGCAGGCCGTAAAGAAGCGCCGAATGGACAATTTTCATTTTTCCCGCCCAAACAGCCCCGCCGGGCGCAGCAGCAGCACGATGACCATGATGACGAACACCACGGTGGACGACGCCTGCGGATAGAACACCTTGGTCAGCCCCTCCACCACGCCCAGCCCCAGGCCGGTGAGGATGGCGCCCATGATGGAGCCCATGCCGCCGATGACCACCACCGCGAACACCACGATGATGAGGTTCTGCCCCATCAGCGGCGAGACCTGGATCACCGGCGCCGCCAGCACCCCGGCAAAGGCCGCCAGCGCCACGCCGAAGCCGTAGGTGAGCGTGATCATCAGCGGCACGTTGACGCCGAACGCCTCCACCAGCCGCGGGTTCTCGGTGCCGGCGCGCAGGTACGCGCCCAGGCGGGTTTTCTCGATCACGAACCAGGTCGCCAGACACACCGCGAGCGACGCCACCACCACCCAGGCGCGGTAGTTGGGCAGCATCATGAAGCCCAGGTCGGTGGCGCCTTGCAGCAGCTCGGGCGCGTCGTAGGCCAGGCCGGAAACGCCGTACACCGAGCGCAGCGCGCCTTCGATCAGCATGGCCAGCCCCAGCGTCAGCAGCAGCCCGTACAGGTGGTCGATCTTGTAGATCCAGCGCAGCAAAAACCGCTCGATCAGCATGCCGATCACGCCCACGATGAGCGGCGCCAGCAGCAGCATGGGCCAGTAGCCGATGCCGAAATAGTTCATCGCCATCCAGCACGTCACCGCGCCCAGCATGAACAGCGCGCCGTGCGCGAAGTTGATGACGTTGAGCAAGCCGAAGATCACCGCCAGGCCCAGGCTCAGGACGGCGTAGAACGATCCGTTGACCAGGCCCAGCAGCAACTGGCTGAGCAGCATGGGAAGTGATATCTGCATGAAAAACGGCGGGGATCAGAACGCGCCCGCGCGCTCGGGCGCGGGCGCTTGGAGCGAACGAGGCTTCAGTGCCAGAGCTTGCACCGGCTTTCGGCCTTGGTGGTGAAGATCTGCTCGCCGGGCAGCGTCTTGACCACCTTCAGGTAATCCCAGGGGCGCTTGGATTCGGCGGGCGACTTGACCTGCAACAGATACATGTCGTGCACGAAGCGGCCATCGGGGCGAATCACGCCCTTGCCGTAGAAGTCGTCGATCGGCGTGCTCTTGAGCTTGGCCATGACCTTGTCGGCGTCCAGCGTGCCGGCGGCCTGCACGGCTTTCAGATAGGTCATGGTGGCCGAATAGTCGGCGGCCTGCGCATCGGTCGGCATGCGCTTGGTCTTCTGGAAATAGCGCTCGGCCCAGGCGCGGCTGGCGTCGTTCATGTCCCAGTACCAACTGGAGGTCATCAGCAGCCCTTCGCTGTTTTGCAGCCCCAGGCTGTGGATGTCGCTGAGGAACACCAGCAGGCCGGCGATCTTCATGGACTTGGTGATGCCGAATTCCTTGGCCGCCTTGATGGCGTTGATGGTGTCGCCGCCCGCGTTCGCCAGCGCCAGCACTTGCGCCT